>Ga0209641_10003922_pt1 | contig 12382 bp, 12 predicted proteins | sample RifCSP16_1_FD_184022 | JGI IMG/M metagenome (GOLD analysis project Ga0209641, IMG submission 184022) | Soil microbial communities from Rifle, Colorado - Rifle CSP2_sed 16_1 (SPAdes) (version 2) | ecosystem: Environmental > Terrestrial > Deep subsurface > Rock core/Sediment | place: Rifle...
TGGGAGCAGTCGCCTGCTCACCAGAGAGAATTAGAGGCTCATCTTCAAGATTGTCCCCCCTGCCGCCACTCTTTTCAGCAGTTGTCCAGCGCCATCCAAATCTCCCAACAGATTCTCCGGCCGGAAGAAAGGCCGGAAGATTTTGCGCCCTACTGGCACAGGCTCTGTCGGAGATTAGTAAAGCCGACCTTATCCCAGAGATTCAGCGAGAGTGCAAAGAATATAGTTGCCTTAATAAACAGGGCGACTGTCGGACCGGTGCCGGCTTATGCGGTAGCGGCAGTGGTTTTGCTCGCCGTGGCAGTCCTATTTCCTCTATCCCAGACCGGCAACTCAATCCTTAGCACTCATGCTGATTTCAGAAGTGACCTGGTACCTGAGCGCTTTGAGCCGATGTGGGCTTCCACTAAGGATGGCATGACAATTTATACTCTGGCCCAGAATACTGCCCCGAATCCTGCTCCCAGTACTGCTTCAAGCACAACCGCCAGATAAGGGAGCCCTATCGAGTCAGAATGTTAAGGATGACTTAGACATGACTAAAGCCAGGTCCGCTCCTTTGAGCGTCATACTCATTTTCCTCTCCGGACTTGCCTGCAACTCCAACTATATAGCCCAATTAGAGCATCAGCTCAATGAGGTAGCCAGCAAGGTGGGGCCTTCAGTGGTGGCCATCCGGGCGTTTGACCCCGACACCGGAGAGAGAAGGTTAGGAGGAGGGGTAGTCATTAATCCGGATGTCATCCTGACTACGGAGGCATTGGTCGGGGACGCCTCACGATTAACAGTAATGTTTCAGAACGGGGAGAAGATTGACACTTCTCAGATTGAGGAGATCTGCTCTGATTACGAGACCAATATCTGTTTCATCAAGCTGAAGAGAAAGGACTTACAGCCGGTCACTTGTGTCAAGGGTGAGCTCTCTTCGGGTACCATTGGGATAGTAGTGGGAAATTCACCTTACACTGAAGGACTGGATGTCTCCTATGGGACCATAGCCAAATCTTCGCTGGGGGGTGATGACCCTTACGACCACCCTTTGCTTACTCTGCGCGCCAATGGAGAGAATTCAGGCGGTACCCCTGTTTTCAACCATAAGGGAGAGTTAATTGGAATAGCAGAAGGGAGAATAGAGAACCAGCAGGGATTTACTTTTCTTCTACCGGCGGTTACCTGTCAAAAGGTAATGCAAGCCATGGCTCAGCAGGAGGGGAAGATAAAAAGAGGCTGGATTGGAGTCTTCGTTGGTCGGCCCTGTCCGTACGGCACAGTCGGAGAAGGGGTAGACAAAGAAAAAATTCCTCCTAATATGCTCGCTCAGTTAGCCGAAGGGAGCTTCGCCAAAGAGGCGGGCTTGAAACCGGGGGATTTAATCATAGGCTGTCACGGCCAAGAAATAAAAAATGCCAGAGACCTAAGGCAAATGATATCGATGATTGCGCCGGGGAGTAAAGTGGAAATTATGGTCAGGCGGGATGGTGAGCAGATTGTGAAGATGGTCGATGTAGGAGAGGCTCCTTTGCATCAAAGTCTGCGCCGCTGTGCCAGCCGCTCGATTTAGAGTCCTCTGAAATAACTTGTCAAAGCAGACCTTATCTGTATATTTCAGATAAGGTTTTTTAATCTGTTTCTAAGCATAAACAATATGATTCAGAACAGCATCCTGGAGGCCATCGGCAATACCCCCTTGGTGCGCCTGAAGAATTTGGTCAGCCCCAATTCAGCCCGAGTCTATGCCAAAGCCGAGTTTATGAATCCGGGTGGCTCGGTTAAAGACCGCATGGTCTTATTTATGATAGAGCAGGCAGAAGAGAAAGGTTGGCTAAAGCCGGGAGGAACCATTGTAGAAAACACCTCCGGCAACACCGGGGTGGGAGTAGCCATTGTGGCTGCCCTGAAAGGATACAAGGCCATTTTCACTATGCCGGATAAGATGAGCGCTGAAAAGGTCAATCTGCTGAAAGCCTTTGGAGCCAAAGTAATCGTCACACCTACCAATGTGCCGGCTGATTCCCCTTTGAGCTACTATGAAACTGCCAAAAGGATTGCCAAAGAGACCCCCAATTCTTTTTACCTTAATCAGTATCACAATCCCTCAAATATCGAGGCACATTACAAGACCACCGGCCCGGAGATTTGGAGACAGGCTAAAGGGAGATTAGACTATCTGGTGTGTGGGATTGGGACCGGGGGAACCATTTCCGGAGTGGGAAGATTCCTGAAACAGAAAAATCCAAAGATAAAAGTCATTGGAGTAGATCCGGTCGGCTCGGTCTACTACTCCTACTTTAAGACCGGCCGCTTAGGACAGCCTCAGGTTTACAAGGTGGAAGGAATCGGGGAAGATATGCTCTGCCGGGCCATGGATTTTACGATCTTAGACGACATCGTCCAGGTAACTGACAAAGAATGCTTTTTGATGGCTCGGAAGGTGGCTACCAAAGAAGGAATGTTCGTAGGAGGCTCCTCCGGCGGGGCGGCTTTGGTGGCAGTGGAATTGGCTAAGAAAGTTGCCAGAGATAAAAGCATCATCACCATTTTCCCGGATTCTGGCACACGCTACCTAAGCAAGTTCTACAATGACGAATGGATGCGGGATAATGGCTTTCTGGAAGAAAAAGTCGAACTGGGAACAGTCCGTGACCTGCTGAAAGGGCGAAAACCAGTCATCGTAGCCCAGGCCACGGACCGGGTCTCACAAGTCATAAATAAAATGAAGAAGAACGATATTTCCCAGTTGCCGGTTTTAAGTAAAGGGAAAATGTTAGGGATTGTTACGGAAGTTGATTTGCTCAAGTATATGGTGACCGGGAGGCATAGATTAAATGACAGCATCAAATCCTTAGTGGAAACTAACTACCTCAAAGCCTCGCCGGGAACCGCCCTGTCTGACCTCTCCCAGAAATTTTCTGCCACGGAGTCGAATGTGGCCATGGTCTTGGAGAATGGAGAAAAAGTGGTGGGGATAATTACCAAGATTGATATCATCGACTATCTGGCCAAGCGTTTCAAGGAGGAGTAAGATGGAATGGCTGAAATCACAGTTTTTAGCCCTGTTGCTGATGGCGGTACTTCCCCGGCTTTTAGCCAAGAGAAGAAAAAAGAGGAGATAAGAGTCCCCCCCGGACAAAGAGTTTGTCAATTATGTAACCAACCAAATGAAAAAAGCAAAATGAAATTTGAGACCAAAGCCATCCACATAGGGCAAGACCCGGATCCGGTTACCGGCGCCATAATCGTTCCGATTTACCAGACCTCTACCTATGTTCAGAAATCACCGGGAGAGCATAAAGGCTACGAATACTCCCGCACCGACAATCCCACCCGCAGAGCGCTGCAAGAGTGCTTAGCCTCCTTGGAGGAAGGAAGATTCGGACTGGCTTTTGCATCTGGAATGGCAGCCATTGCCACGGTTTTGACTCTGCTTAAATCTGGAGACCAGGTGGTGGCCAGCGACGATTTGTACGGAGGAAGCTACCGCATTTTTGAGAGAGTATACCGGGATTATGGGTTAGATTTTGTCTATGTGGATGCCTCGGACCACAGGAATGTCGAGAGAGCAGTAACCAAGAGAACCAAGCTAATCTGGATGGAGACCCCCACCAATCCCCTTCTAAAAATTGTGGACCTGAAGAAAGTGGCAAGAATCTCCAGGAAGCACAAGACGATTCTAGTAGTGGATAATACTTTTTCAACACCTTATTTCCAAAAACCATTACAGCTGGGTGCAGATATCGTGGTTCACTCCACCACCAAGTATTTAGGGGGACATTCAGACGTGGTAGGAGGGGGACTGGTAGTCTCCAATAAGACCTATTACGACAGACTAAAATTTTCGCAAAATGCGGTGGGAGCGGTGCCAGGACCTTTGGACTGTTTCTTAGTGCTGCGAGGCTTGAAGACTCTGGCAATTCGGATGGAACAGCATGAGAAAAACACTCACAGAATCGCCAAGTTTCTCTCCGGGCATCCTAAGGTGAAAAAACTGATCTACCCAGGGTTGTCTTCTCATCCCCAGCATAAATTAGCGAAAAGTCAGATGGGTGGCTTCGGAGCTGTGCTGTCCTTTCTCTTAAAGTCGGATCTGGCCGGAGCGAAAAGGTTCTTGCGAAAGTTAAAATTATTCGGTTTAGCGGAAAGTTTGGGCGGAGTAGAATCTTTAGCCGAGCACCCGGCCATTATGACTCACTCCTCTCTGCCTGAATCGATCCGCAGGGAATTGGGAATTACGGATAATTTCATCCGGCTGAGCGTGGGGATTGAAAATATAGAGGATCTGATTGAGGATTTGAAGGCTGGGTTTGCCGCGGTTTAATTGTTTAATACACCAGGGGAGCTGTCACCAGTCCGTCAGCCGGTTTCAGGTTGACCTGAATTTTGTTCGCCCCTATATTGAGTCCAAAATGCGCCCGTAGCTCAACTGGATAGAGCACTAGACTACGGATCTAGGGGTTGGGGGTTCGACTCCCTCCGGGCGTGTGGTTACCCCTACTAACATGAGAACTAGCAAAAGTCTCACCCTAACCGGTCTTTTAGTTATAATGAGCCTTGCTCAAATTTGGCTAACATCTTGTAGTTTGGCAGCCACTAACTGTGTACAGAAATTCAGTCTACTTGGGGTTGTACAAAACCAGAAAGGTAATAACGTTGCCTGGGTTGCAGAGGAGATTTTTGGCGAGTGCATGTGGACAAGAATAATCAAAATAGAACCTCTTGACGATAGCGTTAAGGTTGTTGTAGACAACAGCTACAGAAGTTGGAAGTCCATTCGAGAAGATATGGGGCAACCAATAGAAGATGTGCTTACAGAATTTACCAAACAAGAGAGCTCTTGGAGATATAACAATAAGTTATACACCGTCACCATAGCTGAGGCGGACACTGGTCTTTATAATGAGTACAAACGTAATGTTTACAACCCACAAATTTGGAATAAGAAATATAGAAGCGAAAATGTAACTCTCCCTAAGTTTAATAATGAAAAGACATCATTAGTTTATTATTACCCCACGGGGTTGTATCTCAATTATACAGTCGACCAAATTTATATGCTTCCATGTAATTTCTTACTTGTGTTCACAAAACAGCCCTTATTAGCTTCTGGACTTGATACAATGCATGGCTTTTTATTATTGAAGTGGTAGTCTCAGATAAAGCAATGATTACTAATGAGCTTGATCAGAAATGGATGAAGGAAGCCTTGAAAGAGGCAAAGTTAGCTTTCAGCAAAAAGGAAATCCCCATCGGCGCCGTGGTCGTCTACGAAGACCAAATCATCGGCCGGGGCTATAATCAGGTCGAGTCTCTAAATGATGCCACCGCCCACGCCGAAATCTTAGCCATCACCGCAGCCTCGAATTTCTTAAACTCCTGGCGACTCTCCGGAGCAAGTATATATGTAACCGTAGAGCCGTGCATAATGTGTGCTGGTGCGATTTCATTGGCCCGCTTAGATCGATTGGTATTTGGAACACTCGACCCAAAAAAAGGAGGAGTAAGCTCCCTCTACAACATTCTGCAGGACCAAAGACTCAATCATCGGGTTCAGATAGAAAAAGGTGTTCTAGAAGAAGAATGCTCACAGCTTTTGACGGTTTTTTTCAAGGAAGTGCGCCAGAGTAAAGTCACGGCCAACGGAGGAGAAAATTAGGCCGAGTTCCTTTGACAGTTATCACCTGCGGCTGATTTATCTAGGTCTTCTCTTGAATCTGGTGATTCCTTTGATCCTTTTGGGTTTGGGATATCTGCTGCGGCACTCGGCTTTTTTGGAGCCAAAGGAATTAGATGTTCAACTTGTTTTAATCATTCTATTTGTCGTAAGCTTAGTAGATTTAGGTGTCATTTATTTTCTGAAAAAGAGACTGCTGTCAAATTTCATTTCGTCCGCCGAGCGACCAAGTCTGTCGGCTAGGCTTGAGCCTGAAAAAGCCGGATTGAACTTTGCACTTTTGATATATGCCCTGGCTTTAGCCCCTTCACTTTACGGCTTGGTCTATTTTCTCTTGGGTGGCAGCCTGAACTGGTTTATCTTGTTTGTTGCGGTGACGATGTTAGGTTTTCTAATCTTTAAGCCGAAGGAAGAGGAGCTGAAGATATTTTTCAAGGAAGGGACGACAAGTCTACAGGAGTAGTATTAGGAGAGGTGCCGGAGCGGCTGAACGGGGCGGCCTCGAAAGTCGCTATGCCCGTAAGGGCATCGGGGGTTCAAATCCCTCCCTCTCCGTTGCAAACCCTGAGCGAAGTCGAAGGGACAAGTCGAGGGATTGACTATGGCAAGAAGACAAGTTTTCTAATACTGTAAGGAGAAAAGCTATGAAATATTATATTGATTTGTTTTCACCTGAAACTGCTAGGGCCTTTGAGAAATCAAAAAGAAACATTTCTGGTTTCCGGATATCACGAAAAGCATATGTTGAAAACCAAAAAATCGGACCCGGTGACAAATTTATCTGTTATGTAACCAGAATCCAAAGGTTTGTGGGAGTTTTGGAGATACAAAGCAAATATTTTATTGACACGTCACCTTTATTCACTGACCAGAAAGACCCTTTCATTCTAAGATTCAACGTTAAACCTGTAGCATGGCTCCCCTTGGAAAAGGCAATTCCAATTCGCACGGACCTTGTCTGGAATAATCTGACTTTCACAAAACACCTTAGTAAAGACAGCAACAAATGGACTTATATGGTTTTCTCCAGCCCCAGAGAGTGGGAGAGACCTGACTGTGAATTCCTTGAAAAACTATTGAAAGAACAGTCAGAAAAATTGATCAACTTTCCATTTAGCGATGAAGATGAAATTAAGCTCAAAGTGCATAGAATCAAAATTGGAAGTAGACAGGAAGTTGCTGTCAGCGTACCTGATGAGGAAGGGACAATTCTTAGTCCCTCGGAACAGCCGGCCGTTACAAGTGAAAAAAGGGAATCAATTAAAGTACAGGCTAAACTTGCCGAGATTGGCGTAAAGCTAGGTTTGAAAATATGGTTGCCCCGCGGTGACAGGGCTGAAATCGTAAAGATTTGGAAACCAAACGAGAACGCTTTGTTAGAGGATTTACCTCTAGTTTTCGATGAAACTACTTTAAGGACGATCAAAAATATAGATGTGCTCTGGATAAGACGTAGATCTATAGTTAGGGCATTTGAAGTTGAAGACAAGACGTCGATCTATTCCGGAATCTTACGAATGGCCGACTTACTAGCATTACAGCCTATGCTCGATATCAAGATTCATATCGTTGCGCCTTCCGATCGCAGGGACGAGGTATTTAAGCAAATATCAAGACCAGTTTTTGCAGTTATGGAAAGGGGGCCCTTATCCGAGTTGTGTTCGTACATTTCTTATGAATCAGTCTTTGGCTTAGCTAACGAAAAAAGATTAGAACACATGAGCGATTCAATTGTAGATGAGTATACAGAGTTTTCGGAAGACTAGGGGATATTTCCTCGATTGACATATCATTATAAAATTAAAGCCGATTCGGTCTTAGGATTTCTAAACTTGTCCCAGACTCTGCGCCAGTTCTTTTCAAGTTAGTGGGTTTCGGCTGGCAAAGCCCTTAAATAGCTTAAACTTGTCCTGCCATAACGCCTTAGCTACCAAAAGTGGCGAACACATCCCAAGTTCAACACCTACACCATCAGAATCACCCTCTGAAAACGTATTATACTATGTTTACAAGACAGGACCATACGTATGCTATCTCAACAAATCGAAAATCAACTGTCAGGCGGAGTAATCACAAAGCTGCTAGATTTTACTTTCAAGACAACACTGGGTCTCAGCATTTTGGCATTTTTAATAGTAGCCTGGAGTGGAATTTTTAGCCCGGTATTCTCACAGGAGAAGGAAATGAATCATAATAAATTAACACCCGAGGAAGAGCGGGTCATTATCCACAAGGGGACAGAAAAACCATTCACCGGTAAGTATTACCAACACCAGGAGAAGGGGACTTATATTTGCAAAAGGTGTAATGCCCCGCTCTATGAATCAGAAGACAAATTTGACGCCCATTGCGGCTGGCCCAGCTTTGATGATGAAATTTCCGGAGCAGTAAAAAAAGTTCCAGACCCGGATGGCAGGCGGACCGAAATTATCTGTAATAATTGCGGGGCCCACCTTGGACACGTTTTTACCGGAGAGAGATTCACCGACAAAAATGTCAGGCACTGCGTCAATTCCATATCCTTAGATTTCGTTCCGGCGGGGAAGATTGTCAAAACCGAAACCGCCTACTTTGCCGGGGGGTGTTTTTGGGGGACAGAATACTTCTTTCAAAATGAGGAAGGGGTTATTTCTACTCGGGTCGGCTACCTGGGGGGTCAAAAGACAAAGCCAAACTATAAGGAGGTCTGTAAAGGAACTACTGGTCATGCTGAATCCGTGGAGGTAACTTTCGACCCTTCTAAAACTTCCTATGAAAAATTAGCCAAGTTATTTTTCGAAATCCACGACCCCGCCCAGATAGACCGGCAGGGACCTGATATTGGGGAACAATATAGGTCAGCGATCTTCTATGTGGATGACCAGCAGAAACAAATCGCGGAGAAGCTGTTAAAGATTCTGAAGGACAAGGGACAAAACCCAGCAACCGAGCTTGTCCCAGCTACTACTTTCTGGGAGGCCGAAGAGTATCATCAAGATTACTATCTCAAAAACGGTGGTCAACCTTATTGTCACATAAAAGTAAAGAGGTTTTAACCCTGCTTGGTTTGGCCGAGGAGTACCTTGATCCAATCTCGTCTGCACAGAATCCGTGGAAAATTTAGTACCGTGGGGATATTCTGGGTTGTTTGCATCAGAGTGGTATAAGTGTTAGGATAGCTTATTATGGACAGAAGATGGAGCAAAGAATCTGTGCAAGATAATAAAAGTTATAGAGTTGTCCCAGATTCCCAGTTCCGGGTTGTGAGTCCTACGTTTTCAAGAATTACCTTGCTCCCCAGAACGAAATATTATCTTGACGAATTCCGTCGAGTTATTATAGATTACTCTGAAGCAAAGTTAAGGTCTAAACTGCCTGACAGATATTAAGAAGAGTATCAGACCGAAGATGCCAGGTTTCTTCCAGATGAAAGACATCAGTTTGGGAACAAGCTAAATTCTAAGCGGAGCGTCGGTGAAACCAGAAAATTACTTAGAAAATATCATCAACGAATTTCGCAGTCTAAAGAAACAAGCTGAAAAAGCCATCACCCAGGTGAGCGATAAGGATTTCTTTTCGCTCTTAGATGAGGAGTCCAACAGCATTGCCATACTGATGAAACACCTGGCAGGCAATATGCGCTCCAGATGGACTGATTTTCTCACCAGCGACGGAGAGAAGCCGAACCGAAATCGGGATTCTGAGTTCATAGTGGCAGGTGTGGATTCCAGAGACAGCATCTTTGCGACCTGGCTGGCTGGCTGGCAGTGTCTGTTCCAAGCCTTGGCAGCCCTCCAGCCAGAGGATTTGGGAAAGACGGTCGTAATCCGGGCCAAACCCACCCCGGTCTATGGCGCCATTCATCGCCAGCTGACTCACTATGCCAGCCATATCGGACAGATTGTGCTTTTGGCCAAGCATTATGCCGGTTCCGGGTGGCAGACTTTGAGTGTTCCGAAGGGAAAGTCCCAGGAGTACAACTCCAGGTTGAAAGGGAAATGAAGATTAATTGCTATTACAAGCCAGAGTACAGGCGAATCTCTCAGGTTTCTCATCTAGTCCGGATACTCGTCGAGATTTCTCATTGAGACCCCTTGACTTTCCAGTTCAGAATAGTATTAATTAGCGAAAAGAATTCTGTCTGACTCAGCAGTTCTTAAGATACTAAGAAAGAAAAAGGCATTGGTTCAAACCAGGAGGTAGAGATGGCAAATGAATTGGGCATTTCCGGATATGACTACGTGGAGTTCTATGTAGGCTCGGCCAAGATGAATGCCTACTGGTACGCCAAAGCCTTGGGGATGAAGATCAGCGCTTATATGGGCCCGGAAACCGGGGTCAGAGATAGGGTCTCCCATTTATTAACTCAGGGAAACCTGAAGATCGTGGTTACCTCAGCTTCTCAGCCTGGCAATTACGAAGTCAATTCCTTTGTCACCAGGCATGGTGATGGAGTCAAACGCTGGGCCATCCAGGTGGAAGATGTGGAAAAGGCATACCGCTTTGCCCTGCAAAATGGAGGGGTCTTTACCCGTCCACCTCACCAGTTAAGAGATGAAGATGGATACGTAACCGAAGCGGCCCTAGCAGTCTACGACGATGCCGAGCTGGTCTTTGTCAATTACGACAACTACCGAGGAATATTTAAGCCGGGCTACAAGGAACCCATCCATAAATACCAGATCGGCTGCCAGGAGACCGGTCTGCTTTCCTTTGACCACGTGGTTGGCAACGTGCGGATAAACGAGATGGACCGCTGGGCTAAATATTTCAATCAGACTATGGACTTTGAAACCTTCATCAACTATGGTCCGGGTGATATCTCAACCAAATACTCAGCCCTCCTCTCCAAGGTGGTCCGCTCCAAGGATGGCATCATCAAGAACCCAATCAACGAGCCCTACCCAAGTCTGAGAAAATCCCAAATCGAAGAGTACATCGAGCATTACCACGGCACCGGAATCCAGCACATCGCCATTGCCACAGATAGCATTACCGATTCGATCCAGGCTCTGCGCGAAAATGGAGTAGAATTTTTAAGCGTGCCGCCCACCTATTACGACAACCTGCGCCAGAAGAACCCCAAAATCAACGAGGATGTTGAGGCTTTGCAGAAGCTGGGAATCCTGTGCGATACCTCCGGAACAGGCTATCTGCTACAGCTCTTTACCAAGCCCATTGGAGATAGACCCACTTTCTTCTTTGAGATCATTCAGAGGGTCAATGGGGCCGAGGGATTTGGGCAGGGCAATTTCCAGGCTCTGTTTGAAGCCATTGAGCGGGACCAATTCCTGAGAGAAGAAAAAATAAAGACAACCACCCAAGCCTTAACCGAGAACATCGGCTACGGGGTAGGGATTTAATTTTAAGTTCCAGGCTGGATGAGGGTCATAGAAGTACATTTCAAGTGTCCTGAATAAACTATTACAGAGAAGAAAAAAGAATGCCTTTTTATCATAGCTTAGGCAAAATTCCTCAAAAGAGACATACCACATTTTACAAAGAAGACGGTAAATCACTCTATCGGGAGGAGCTTTTCTCCACCTTAGGTTTTTCCGGAGTTTACTCCAATAAATACCACATCCATCTGCCCACCCAGGTTCTAAAGATTAAGGAGGTCTCCCTCAACCAGGCCAAAATCTGGAATGAGGCTCCCTTACAGCACTATCACTTCTTCACCGAAAAGAAAAAGAGCAAAGGGACTTTTGTCACGGCCCGAAATGAGTTCCTCAAGAATCGCCACTGTGTGATCTCCACTGCCAACCTGACCGAAAACGACCCGGAGACTTTCTTCCGCAATACGGGAGCGCATGAGTATTTGTTTGTCCACTACGGCTGTGGGAAGCTGGTCTCAGAATACGGCCAATTCCGCTTTGAGCCAGGAGATCAGATCATTGTTCCCCGGGGAACCACCTATCAGCTTTTTTTTGACGATTTCCAAAAAAGTAAACTTTTGATTGTAGAATCATCTACCCCTTTTGACATACCCAAGCACTACCGCAATGAGTACGGTCAGCTCTTGGAGAACGCCCCCTATTGTGAACGCGATATTAAAATCCCGCAGTTTCTGGAGCCGAAAGACCAAGCCGGAGAGTTCAGATTGCTCTTAAAGGTCGGGGAGCGTTACTTTGAGCATATTCTTCCGCATCATCCCTTTGATATTGTGGGCTGGGATGGCTATCATTATCCTTTTGCGCTCAACATCAAGGACTACTGCCCCAAGGTGGGGAAAGTTCACCTGCCACCCCCCACTCATCTGTGTTTCAACACCGGGCATTTTGTGCTGTGCAATTTTGTTCCCCGGCCTTTTGACTTTCATCCCCAAGCCATTCCGGTTCCATATTTTCACGCCAATATCGACAGCGAGGAGATTATCTACTACGTGGAAGGGGACTTTATGTCCCGAGCCGGTATCCAGGAAGGATCGGTCACCTTGCACCCCAGCGGGATTCCGCACGGGCCTCAACCCGGTAAAATCGAGGCCTCCCTGGGAGCCAAAGAGACCAAAGAATATGCAGTGATGGTAGACACTTTTGAATCTCTCCAGCTGACCACTAATGTGAAGGAGACTCTGGATGAGGCTTATCCCCATTCCTGGCTGACCGCCAGCGAAAGAAGCGATACTTCGGTTGGTTGACCGGTTGGCTAAACTTGTCTGGGCTGACAGAATCGAATTTGAACGGGTATCTACATTTTTTAGCTAACCCATGCGAGGAAATCTATTATACTCCAGGC
>Ga0209641_10003923_pt1 | contig 12381 bp, 9 predicted proteins | sample RifCSP16_1_FD_184022 | JGI IMG/M metagenome (GOLD analysis project Ga0209641, IMG submission 184022) | Soil microbial communities from Rifle, Colorado - Rifle CSP2_sed 16_1 (SPAdes) (version 2) | ecosystem: Environmental > Terrestrial > Deep subsurface > Rock core/Sediment | place: Rifle...
CCCGGCGCTTCGGACCGACATGGATTGGCAGCCACAATCACCCGGATCGTGGTCTCATCCGCCGCTCAAGCCCGCGACCTTCACTGCCTGAAGTGTCGACAGGTCCAGCCGGTAGACGCCGGCGGGCTCCCCGGGGACGCACGTCCAATTGAGGCCAACCTCGAGTTGGGTGTGGCTTACCCAGATGCCCGGTGTCGCGAGGCCCGGCCGATCGACAGGGTAGACGAATGAATCTTCGGTTACCTTAAGCAGCCCTGCGAAATCCCGGGGGGTGTACGTACGCAGCTGGGTGAAATCGGCATCAAGCTCGAGGATGGCAAGGCCGAGATCCATCAGACACGCGTCGCCCCAGCCGCTTCCTGTCACGACGGCGATGTACCGGCCATCGGGGGATATCCTGGGATCGTGGAAGTTTTCGTCGGTCGTCCCGAGTTCAACCTGGTCTCCGCTCTCGACATCAACGATCCAGAGCGAATCACGCCGACCGACTCCTCCCGCACCCATGATCTGTTCAGTCCGATCGCGATCGCTGTAGACAAGGTGAAGGCTGTCCGGCATCCAGGCCAAACTTGAGACCTCGTCGATGACCAGGATCGACCGGTGCGACCCGTCCGACTCGCGCACAAGGATCGTCCCGGGAGGCTCGACGATGGCCGTTCGCCTCCCGTCAGGCGAGGTGACCGGTTCGACGGGCTCGGGTTCGACTACCTCGAACTCGATATTCCAGCCGCATTCGAGATCCCAAGATGTGACTCCGTCGATCGACAGGCTCACGTCATACAGGCCTCGTCCGAGGCCATTCGCGTCGGACAGAGCTTCGTCCAGGATCATGCCGCTCTCCCCGTACTTGGCGATGCTCCATGTCTCTTCGCGGGTGCGCTTCACCACTTCCTCCGCGGCCGAGAAGTCGTAGTAGTTCCACTCGACCCGGATCGTCAACCCGTCACGCATGTGGGCGTAGCCCCACATGGCGTAGATGGTGCGTGTACCTTGAGGGAAGACGCTCTGACTCCGGGATGGATCAGCCACGGTTGAGAAGTGCACATCGGGACAGAAGACAGGCTTCGAACCATCGGGGTTGAGAGCAAGGGATCGCTGAGTGGGGAGAAGCGTCCGGGTGGGCCGAATCAGGGGGAGTGCGTCAGTCGTAACCGCGTCGGGAGGCATTCCAGGAGGGGTTGGGGTTTCGGCGCGAGTAGGCGACGAGGTTAGCCGGGGCAATCTCGTCGTGGATGGAGCGCTGGGGAGAGGGGTTGGCGTCCTGAGCGCTTCAAGAGGGGAGCAGGCGGCAAGGACGACGGCGAGACCGATAGGGAAGGTCGACAGCCTGGACAGATGCATACGCCCATTATACGAGCGGAGCCGGCGCATGCACACCTTCCCCGGCCTACAGGTGACGGCGAACTGAGATCAGCAGGCAGCGATCAGGAATCAGCAATCAGCGATTAGCAATTAGCAATAAGCTGAACACGGCGAGCGGCAAGAGGCGCGATCCGGGGAGGGTGGGGCTTGGAGCTTGAAGCTTGAAGCACTTCTCTTGAAACTTGTGTCCTGAGTCTTGTGTCCTGAGTCTTGTGTCTTGTGTCCTGTGTCTTGTGTCCTGAGTCTTGTGTCTTGTGTCCTGTGTCTTGTGTCCTGAGTCTTGCGTCTTGGGTCTTGAGTCTTGCGCCCTCTTTCGAGGCGCTTGCGCAGCTCCAGCTACCGCTTCGCCTCTGCTCGCGGAGGGCGCGCCGTCCGATTCGTCCAGTAGGCCGATCTGGGGTTCAGCTCAACGTATCCGTCCAAGGCAAGCTCGAGCTGTTCGGCGGTGAAGGGTTTCTCGAGGAATCGATCGGCCCCGGCTGATAGGGCCTCCTGCTGGGCCAGTTCTGGGACCCGCGCCGAGATCACAATGACCGGAATGCGGGCTCGGGTGGGGTCGGTCCGAAGAAGACGAAGGAGCATCAGGCCGTCGACTTCGGGCATCATGATATCCAGCAAGATGACATCCGGGGTAACTTCCTTCAGCACGCGGAGCGCTTCGGTCGCGCTATGGGCTACTTGGACATCGAATCCGTAGAACACCAGCGCAGCCTTCATTGCTTCGCCGTAGGCGCTCTCGTCATCGACGATGAGGGCATTGGATTTAAGGACCGGATCCTCTTCGGAGCTGAGGGACATGCCTGCGTTCACCGTCTTCTCATTCATACCCTTCATCCTCCCTACCCTGAACATGTATCCCCTATGGACACTATCACCGCAGGCAGCCGCCGCTCCTTACAGGTTGCTTTCAGTCCAATCGTCCTCGCTGCTTTGGTAAGCGGAGCCAGCTCGCCGCCCGAGCGGAGCGATTCGAACTACAGGGGTGGCATGTCTTGAGGAACCGGGGCTCACCTTGAGGGGGATGAATGGTTCAGGGAATCGTGGCGAGGACTGCCTACCTTCCGCTCAAGGCCTGTCAGACGCCCCTGCCCGCTTCGTCACGCCGGGTCATGAGTCCATCAACCGCCAACCGGATCAATAAAGTCGGGTTAGGTCAGAACCCTTGTCCTGTTGGCCCGGTTCCTATATGCTTGTCGACCTGCCCGCCGCGGAGCCCCGTTTTCTCCTTTCGATCCGGCCCCGCCGGGGGCTCCTCAGCCCCGGGCTGGCGAAGCTGGCGAATCTCGGGCACACCGCTCCTGGAAGTGCGGACTGGCAGCCAGAGGAGAAGCGCGCGATCTCATCCCCTCCACCAGGCAACCACGATGGCGACTGACGCTGTACGGATGTCCACCGCGATAGAGACGACGCGCCCGCAGAATGTCCTGCTGGGCGGGATCACGGCCCTGGCGCAAAGCGCCTGGATGGGGTTCGCCCTAGCCTCCAACGTGTTGGAGGGGCTGAGGCTCGCCCCATCCGGGATCACCCAGCGACTGTCGGTGGTGCGTCTGCGCGTCCCGCGCCGGATCGAGCTCCGAGGCCTGCTGACGCGCGAGTTCAGCATCGGCGAGGCCAGCTTCATCTTGATGGCTTCGTTTTTCTTGTCGGCGGCGCTGGGTGCTGTCCGCCAGGTCCTGTTCAACGCGCAGTTCGGGGTGAGCCCGGAGGCCAACGCCTACTACGCCGCCTTTCGTCTGCCGGATACGCTGTTCAGCCTGATCGCTGGCGGTGCGTTGTCGAGCGCCATGATCCCAGTGCTGCTCAACGCCAAGCAGCAGGACGGCGAGGCCGCCGGATGGCGATTGATCAGCGCCGTGCTCACAACTCTCCTGGCTGTATTCGTCCTACTGATCGCGGCGGTCGAGCTCTTCACGCCGGCGTTGGTCGAACGTGTGCTGGCACCTGGATTCGATGCGCCGACCTCGGCCCTGACGGTGCGGCTGACACGGATCATGCTCTTGCAGCCGCTGATCTTGCTGCTGGGGAGCGTGGCGACGGCGGTCCTGAACAGCCGCAACCAATTCCTGCTCACCGGTTTGTCGGTGGTGAGTCACAACATCAGTTTGATCGTCTCGATCGTGCTCGTCGGACGCATCCCCGGCTTGGGGATCCTCGGCCCGACATTGGGCGTGATCGGCGGGGCGATCCTGCAGATGATCATCTTGTCGCCGGGACTGCGCGGGCAAGGGCAGCGCGTGCGGCTGTTATGGGAGTTCGGGGATCGCAGGCTGCGAGAGGTGCTGCGGCTGTTGGGGCCGAATGGGCTGTCCGTCAGCGTCAACTACGCCGGTTTCATTGTCGACACCGCCTTCGCCACAGCGGCGTTCGACCCGGCGGGCTTGCCGGCGATCTACAACGCGTTCTTGTTGGTGGGATTGCCGATCGCGCTTCTGGGTCAGGCGATCGGGCAGGCGGCCTTCCCGCGGCTGGCGGCGCAGGCCGAAGCCGGCGACTGGGCGGAGATGCGGCGGGTGCTGGTGCGGTCGTTAGGAGCGGCCATCGGGCTGGCGGTCCCAGCCGTCGCCGCGTTGCTGATTCTCGGCCGCCCGACAATTCGGATCCTGTTCGAACACGGCGAGTACACTGCCGTCGCCGGCGATTTGACCTACCGAATACTCGCGGTCTATTCTGTGGCGCTGCCGGCGTTCGTGGCAACCGAAGTGACGACGCGCGGACTGATCGCGCTGCGTGACACGCGTACGCCGCTGATCACCAACACCAGCCAGTTGATCGCACGCATCGTCTTGATCTCTGTGCTCATAGGAAGTTTGGGCGTGGTGTCGATCCCGGTCGCCTTCGGGATTTCGGCGACATTGGAGACGATTGTCCTGGCAGCCGTGCTGCTGGTGAAGCTGCGCCGCCGGGTGAGGCGTGTGGCGTCATAAATCAGAGATCCTTCGCAGTCGCGGGGAGGCGGTGTCGTGTGCTGGTTCGGGACAAGCCTGACGACTTGACCGCCGCGAGCCTGCACCGGGACCGAGCAGTTTTCTCGCGAGCTGCTAGCCAATAAGGGGATGCCGCGGCTAGCCCGTCGACGGCCCAGCCTGTCGGGACGGGCGGGCAGTAATCCCTAGATAGAGCGCCAGACCCCCGGACATGAGGTGCAAGATATGTCCCGGTGAGTTCAATGGCAAGAACCCGAGGAACATTTGGTCTTTCGGGAAGCCTTCGAGGCCCGCTTGCCACATGCCAGCAACGAACAGCAGCAGCAACACGGCACCGGCGATCCTGCCCCACAGCCGCGCGCTGGGCAGCTCCCTGGCAGCCCAGAGCCCGCTCAGCCCGATGGCCAGATGGATGAGATTGTGCAGCGTATTGATGGCGACCAGGTTGAGAAGATAGCGCGCGCCGACCCCCTCCTGATGCAGAGGATTGAGAAAGTGGAATGGCAGGAAGCCCAGCGCGCCGAGCGCCGTGTAAACCAGGCCGAGCAGCCTGACACCATACAGGATGAAATTCGACGTTCGCGTTTGCGCCATCGTCATCGTCTCCGGTAGAGAATGAAGAGCACGACCGGCGTTGCCAGCCACTCTCCAAACAGGAGCGGCGGGAAGGCCCCGAGCGGCGAGGACCCGCTGTAGGGTGTAGGCCCGATCAGCAAACCAATGAGCTGAATCGCCCCTATGGCACCTGTGAGGAGCAACCCCAGTCGGTGCCACGACCAGGCCAATCTGCCCCGTATGGCTATCAATCCGGCCCAGCTCACGACAGCGATCTGGCCAATGAAAACCCGCAACTCCAAGGGCCGGATGGCCCAGGGCCATGCTTCAGCGATGGCGTCGGCGAAAATGAAGCCCAGCAAGGCTAGCACTGCGTAGAACACCCCACGTCCAATCAACCATGCGCGCGCAGTCGGGGCGAGTCTGACTCCCTCGTCAGGCGCAGCGCCCAGGCGCTCAATTTGCAGATGATAGAAAACTGGGACCAGAAACGGACCACCGTAATAGAATGCCAGCCAGACCAGGGTAATGGGATGATAGGGTTTGAACGCGTTCCAGTGAGCCATCGTGGCGGCGAGGAGCACAAGCGAGAAGAGAATGAGTCCCCCCAGGCCGTTCTCCACCTGCCGCCAGTCGTTCTCGAAGAAAGCAGTGAGGTAGTAGGGGACTCCCGCGAGGTAGATGGCGCCAATGAGCATGGCCGATCGAGGTTCGGGGATCGTCCACGTCCAATAGAAGTCAGTCCCGCGGGGGAAGAAGAAGAGCAAGAGCCCAAACGGGACGATAACGCCCAGGTTTGCCAGGAAAAGCGCACGAAATTCACGGATGAGTGGTTGACGCAAACGGCACCTCTACATTATGCCCGGAGTGACTGGCGAACAAGGTCGAAAGGAGGAAGAGCACACTGGAGACCGCCCGGTCCGCGGAATGCCGAGAATTGATGATAACAACAAGTGGAAAACCCGTCCAGACTGGGAGGCGCAGGCTCGAGCTGGATCCTGCGAGGCCACGCGACTTGCGATCCTCTGGAGCTTCCGGTATCCTTGCGGCTTCGTTTTTTCGGCGACATTGGAGACCAATATCCTGGCCGCCGTGCTGCTGGTGAAGCTGCGCCGCCGGGTGAGGAGTGAGGCGTAATGAATCAAATGCGCTTGAACGGCTTCCGACCGGAGCAGGTCGCACATTACGAGGCCGCCGGTTGGCGGGCCTACTATGACCGAGCCTGGGTCAAGGCGTTCCTGTTGATGGTCCGGTTGAACCGGGAGGAATTCCGCATGCCGTTCATGACGGCGGTGGCCGGTGCGGTCGATATCGTGCGGGCGAGTATGGCGTTCGCCCCAGTCGACAACGATGTCTTCAGTGCCGCCGATTTCATCCGCCGCTACTATGTCAAAGCACGCCGCTCGGCCGGGATCCAGACGGATGCGGAGACGTTGGCCGGATTGGAAATGGACTACTGGATCGTACACCGCGATCTGGCGGGTGCACGGATGAAGAACCACGAATTGGACAACATCAAACTAATGATCGAGTCTCTTGTCCGGCTGCACGCGGCGCTCTTCAACGCCGAGCCCAGGGCGAGGCGCCGGTCGGCCGAGCAGCGCGCCAAGGCGGCGGTAACCGTCGACCGCATCACCGGCCGCTATTCGACCGACGTCGAAGCCGACTGGGCGAGGGTGGAGGTGTATCTGGAGGAGGCATATCGGGCGTTGGCGGACGGGTAGAGCGAGCACGGGGCGCGGACAAGTTCCATGGACGACTGACGGCAGACGATAGACGATGACCGGGGACGGAGGACCGGGGACCGAACGTGATCCGACCCTCGTCCTCGGTCTCCGGTCGTCAGTCTTCCCTCGCCCGTCGTCCGGGCGGCGCGGCCGCCCGATCTAGGGTGGTGCCTCCAGAACGAAGTCGTCGAATCGCGCCTGAACGCCTCGCCCCAGCCCGATCAAGCCAATCGCCCCGGAATCGAACCACGGCGAGACCGGACGCTGGCCGGGCTCGGCCTCTTCCCCGGTCATCAATTCCAGAAACCGCTGATTGAGGCGGATTTCCAACAGCCGGCCGTCCTCGGTTATAGTGATTTCCAGCTCATTCATTCTTCCGACCTGAAGAAAACCGGCCTGGCCGCTTGAAACCGAGCTCCAAGGATCGAGCTTGTCCGGTTCGTGCATGTACACGTGCCAGCTGTTGTCGAAGATGTTGAATCCGAGGGCGAGCAGGTAGTCTTCCCGATCGAGCAGGCCGTCAACGTCCTGGTCGAGCAGGCGCAGGATCACCCCGAACTCGCGGTCCGACAACCCGTCTTCGAAGGTGAACCTGACCTTCAGGTGATAGTTGGAGAGCCCCCGGCCGCAGGTTTCGCAGACCACCATGCAATCGACCGGCAGATCGAAGTTGGCCACGTCGTTGGCGCACTCGTCGTAGGGCCCCAAAAACAGGGCTCCATCGTGCAGCGTGGCGCCCTCACCAAGCAGGAAGCCGCTCGATTCGCTTTCGAAATCCTCCTCGAGGAGCGTCATCTGCTCGGTGCTCTCGTCTGGGGCGGCACTTTCGGCCTTGGCGGTAGCCTCGGCCCGAGCGTCCTGCAACTGAGCCTCGAGCGTGGCGATGCGAGCGCCGCCATCCTGCCCTCCGAGCCCGAAGGGCAGCAGGCTGCAGGCCAGGGCGCCGACTGCCAGCGTGGACAGGGCCGCCAGAAAGAACCCGGGGTTTCTTCGTTTCTCGATCTTCATGACGGCACCCTCCGGTCTGCGCGCTTCGGTCTCTCAGCCGAAGCATACCACGACGCATCTTGCTTCATCAGCAGGCTTGCTGGCTAGACTCCGAACCCAGTCCGACGCAAAGGCGCGTGCTATGCGTCCCTCAAGCGTGCTTGGCTTGCGCGGAGACGGAGTTCATTTAGCCACTCTCTGGTCGCGTTCGATCATGGTGTTGGATCCAAGATCTCACTAGTTGCGCGACCCCGAGCGGTTCAGTCCTTGACCGCAACCGAGGTCCAAGTCTGACCACCGTCGGCGGTCTGGGCCAGGATGAGGCACCCGCCTCCACAATTGTCCTCGAAAAGAATACTCCATCCGAGTTCCGACGTGACAAACTCGAGCCTGTTGTGAAAGCCGGGTAAACCGGTCTGCGGGAACGACTCCCAACTGATCCCGCCGTCCTGTGAACGGAAGAGCGCGTCGTGCGTCGCCACGATCCAGGTCTCCGGGGGTAAGAATTGCGCGGGGATCGAGATGCCGGCACCGATCGTGCCTGCAATCTCGACGGCGAGCGATGCCGCCGGCTCCCAGGTCTCCCCGGAATCGTGGGTGCGGTAGATGGCGAGTGCCGTGGGCTCGGAGGCCGCGTCCCGGAGCGTTGTCGCGACTACGCCCTCCTGATCGTTGATGAACGCCGGCAGGGCGTAGTCGTTATAGTTGAAGCCGTCCTCCACCGGATTGGGGGCTGGCGATTGCTCCTGCCAGGTGACGCCGCCGTCCGCCGTCCGGAAGAGCCCCCGCGGCGCGCCGGTGCAACAGCTGCCGATAATCCACCCGATGGATGGCGTGATGAAGTGGATACGGCCGTCGAACGGAAGCCTCAACCGATCCCAGGTCAGGCCGCCGTCACTCGTCCGGTACAGGTCTGCGGCCGAGCTGTTCATCGTGACGGTCTGGCCGATCGTCAGCCAACCGTGTTGGGGGTCGACGTAGGTCAGATTCTGAGGCGCGCCGACGGTTCCAAGCGCAAGGGTTGCCCCGAACGGGTCGGTGTGCCAGGTTTCCCCGCCGTCCTCGGTGCGCATGATTTGAACGGGGAGCGCGGTCGCGTCGGGCGCGGGCGAGGTCGAGAGCGCCACCCACCCTAGACTCCTGCTCAGGAAGAACACGTCTCGAACCTCGAACCCTTCCGCCTTCGGAGGCGTGATCTCGCGCCAGCCCGCGCCGGCATCCGAGGTGACTAACAGCGATCCGCCGACCAGCGCCCACCCTTCGCTTGGGGAGAGCAACTGCGCGTCATCCACGCGGGCCCGGTCCCAGGCAGGAACCGGCGGAGAGGGGGAATCCCCGCCGGGGCCCCATTGGATCGTTAATAGCAGCTGCATTACGCGGGCCGAGACCTCCGGGTACGACGAATGGCTCTCCACCGTCAGGCGATAGGCGTCGCTGCCATGCACCAAGAGCAGGACGCTCATGCCATAGGGACCGCAGGGTATGTCCGGGAACAGCAGCGCGTGCTCGGACCCGATCTCGAGCGCTTGGCCTTGTGATGGGTCCAGCCCGCAACCGTCCTGGGAGGCGATTGACTCCAAGGAGGTAGGGCCGACTGCACTGAAGCGTTCGACGCTCAGAGAGAAGTTGGGCGATGTGTCACTGACGATGGCGATCCCGTCGGGAAGAGGACTGAGCACCCCATCCACGCTGGGCTTCTCACCGATGTAGAGCACATACCCCTGGGGGTATTGGATCGTGAAACGCCCGTCGTCCGAGCCATAGGTCAAGAGGGCAAGGGGTGTTGGAGAGGGTGACGGGGTAGTCGAGGCAGGAGGAGGCGGGGGAGTCAGTGTGGCCGGTGGCGCAGACTGTACGCCGGACGGCAGATTGCATCCGGCGGCCAAGGCCGCGGCGAAGAACACCAGGCTCACGATACGGGCGCGCCCAAACCACCTTGCTGCGCCGGATAGTGCAGGCTGTCCCGCCACGGCGTGCTCCACAATGAAATGGCCCATTGCTACACTCTCCTGATACCGGTTGGACGAGGCGGAAGCACTGGAAGTTCCCTATAACGAGTCAGACCGTGGTTACGAGCCTCAATGATGCAGGAGAGCGCCATGGTCGGGGTATTATCAGCCGATTCCGGCGGGATGCACAGATCGGGTTCTCTATACCGGTCTTCCTCAAGATGCGGCTCGGATTCGAAGACCAGCCGGCAGGCTGGCACCATCCATGGGAGCGTGCTCAATGCGGTGTTGGTGCAAGCCTGGGAGGAGGCAATTTCAGTCGGGTTCATGTCGATGCTGTTCGCCGGGAGCCAGGCGGTTCTGCTGGCGGTGCGGTGGAGTGTGGTGGCGGGCTCGGGCCGGGTCGCGAGCGGTTCAGATCGGGCCCGGTCGACACATCGATCTACCGTAAATGTGGGGAGCGGCTCGATCGGCAGAATGGGTGGCCGGGCGACGATGGGATGCGACGAAATTCCCCGCTCCGGAAGCTCGCTACCAGATCCGACTTGGCATCACCCGGCGTATCTAGTAATTGAAAGGATCTGCTTCAGCGCTTATAGAATTGCAGAACGGGGAGGGAGGTAGCTATCGGCGCAGCTTGATGCAATGCTGGGTACTGGTGGCAGGTTTGGGAAACCAAGTGATTCAGGTGAGGGATGGGAACATGTCAGAGAAGCGTTTCGTGCCGGTTTTGTTGGTGATCGCGCTGGTGGCGGCGGTCGGAGGGGTCGCGGCGAACTCCGGAGGCGATGACCGGGAATTCAAGGCCGCACTCAGTGGAGCAAACGAAGTGCCCGCAGTAACCACACGGGCCTCGGGCAAGGCGGAATTCGAAGTCAATTCGGATCTGACCAAGATCGAATTTGAGTTGGAGCTCCGCAACGCGACGAATATCCTCGGCGCGGCAGGCGCGCACATTCACTGCGCTCCAGCGGGTGCGAATGGCCCTATAGTTGCGTTCCTCGCAAGCCCAGTAACCGGGGGCTTCAACGGGAAGGTCGAGATCCAAGCCACCCTGACGGACGCCAATATCGTCAACCCTGCCTGCGGGACGACGATCGCCGCCCTGGTCCAATCTATGAAGGACGGAATGACATACGTGAACGCACACAGCCCTGCGTTCCCGGCAGGCGAAATCCGAGGCCAGATCGAAGGGGACGACTGAAGTTCCAGAGCCCAGGCATCCTGGACGAAACCTACGAGGTCCTCACGACCAGGCCTTGTGGGCGAACGTCGGCTAGGAATCTCACGTAGCTTCCGACCGGCGCGTCGCTGGAGGGAGTCGGAGTCTGACCGCCGCCAATCCAAGGACAAGACCAAGAGGCACCCGTCTTCTGCGCATGCTGTTTCTCCCATGTGCGAATTCGTCGTGCTCATAGACGTCGAATGCGAATTCGGAGTTCCCGGCTCTCAATTCCTGTCAATGGGCCGTCAGTAACCTACTAATTCGGATGATTTAGGTACAATATAGGTTGGCGCGGTATGACCCGCGCGACGCAGCTCAACCCGTAGATCGGCCGTTCGACCCAGGGCCGCCTCGCAGCTCTCCCTATGTAGCCCGCTGTCCTCACCGTATTCCCCGCTGAACGTCCGGGGCGTGTCAAGGCGTATTCGCTCACTCCTGTCTCCATTGCGGCGGCAAAGGATTAAGGCAAGGCTCAGGCTTCAGGAGGCGCCTATCGACCAACTTCTCGAACCGATCCGACAACTACTAGAATCCAGCGCAAAGCCAAGGGAGGGACGATCATGGAACACCGAACATCCGTTCGAATGGCCGGCTTCACCCTCGTCGGCGTGGTCGTGCTCGTGCTGATCCTGGCCGGTGCCCGCAGCGTGGCTGCGCAGCATGGCGGGGACCATCTACTCGGAACCGGCGCCTTTGGGACCATCAACTTCGTCTCCAAGCTGACGGTGGACCCCGTCGAGCCAGGGGCGATCTCAGACGTCGCCGCGCTTGGCAACTTCGCCTATCTCGGGCGGTGGGACACTCCTGCCTGTGCCGGGCCCGAGGGTGGAACCCTGGACGGCGGCGTCTACGTCATTGACATCTCCAACCCGGCTCAGCCCGTGCAAGTCGGGTTCATCCCTGCACACCAGGACACGATCGTCAGTGAGGGCGTGCAGGCGCTCCACATCGACACGCCCAAGTTCAACGGCGACCTGTTGGTCCTGAACAACGAAGGCTGTGGCAAGAACTATAAGGCCGGATTCTCCCTGTGGGACATCACGGACCCACTGAGGCCGAAGAAGCTATCCGAGAACATGGGGGACTTCACTCGCGGTGTGGCGGACGTAATGAACAGGCCGCATGACTCCAACCAGGTCCACAGTGGATTCGCCTGGGATGCGGGGAGCAAGGCCTACGTTGTGATCGTCGACGATGAGGAGGACAAGGACATCGACATCCTGGACATCACCAACCCGCGCAAGCCGAAACTGATCGGGGAGTTCGACATGGAGGACTTCTCCGACATCGCCCAACCCTCCATCGGGCTCGGAAGCCTGACGACGTTCCTGCACGACATGGTGGTCAAGAACATCGACGGCCACTTCTACATGCTGCTGTCCTACTGGGACGGTGGGTACGTGATCTTGAACGTCGACAACCCGGCCAACCCGCTTTTCGTCGGCGACACCGACTTCACCGACCCCGATCCCGAGCTGCTCTTCCAGACCGGTGAGGAGCTCACGCCGGAGGGCAACGGCCACTACGCGGAGTGGACGGCTAACAGCCAGCGCCTCGTCGTCACCGACGAGGACTTCGACCCATACCGGGCCACCCCGCTGACCAGGACCACGGGCCTGGGGGCCCCCGAGACGTACTCCACCGTCCCGGTC
>Ga0209641_10003926_pt1 | contig 12378 bp, 7 predicted proteins | sample RifCSP16_1_FD_184022 | JGI IMG/M metagenome (GOLD analysis project Ga0209641, IMG submission 184022) | Soil microbial communities from Rifle, Colorado - Rifle CSP2_sed 16_1 (SPAdes) (version 2) | ecosystem: Environmental > Terrestrial > Deep subsurface > Rock core/Sediment | place: Rifle...
GTCCTATGAGGATATTATTGCATTGACTCAGGAATTGGATAAGTGGTTGCAAACCAACAAACAATCCATTTCTGATACAGTAGATCAATTACGTGCAACTGCTAAAATGTTGAAGGTTATTTATGATACTGCTCCGAGTGGAACATTTGAAGCGGCAAGCATGGGGATAATTGGTAAAATATTGTGGGGTAATCAAGTAGGGTTGATGATTGCGGCTATTTCTTTGGTAAACAGTAAACTTAAAGAAACTGGCAATAATCTTGGTGCCCTTCCGAAGAAAATATTTGATGCGTGGGAGGCAATAAAGAACATTGGAACTCGGCCCGACACAGCAGAATATACCGTGCCTCCCATACCCCTTATACCACTTACGGCACAAGAGAAAGCCAATCTTAACGTCATTAAAATAATGAAGATGATGGATGAGACCATCTTAAAGAACCACAAGGAGACCATTGCAGAATATGACAAGGAAACAAAAACCCAGGCGGCGGCGTTCAAAGAGGTGGGTGCATCGGAAGATTACATTAATAAATATCTTGAAAAGAGAATTGTATTAAAAGAACAGCAATTTAACCTTGATAAAAAGGCCAATGATGCCGCAAAGAAATCTGCCGAAGAACAAGCAAGGTTAATGGAGAAAATATGGAAACTACAAGAAGATGTTTCCTTGGCTGGATTGGATGGCCCCCGCAAAGCATTTGAACAAAACCGGATTGAGGCTGAAAAATTACGGCATGAACTTGAGAACACTGCCGGATGGAACAGGCTTAGTAAGGCTCAAAAGGATGCAGCATTCTCCGCGATTGATAGTATTCAAAAGATGAAAGACCAAGGTATTGTAAATACTATGGTTCAAAAAAGTAGAGAGGATAATGCAAAGGCTACAGCCAAAGAAAAGGCGGAGATAGATAAGATTACGGAAGCCTATAATAAGTTAATGAACCTTGTGGCCCCCGTAACTGATCGCACCTATGAAATGGCAAAGGCTACGGAAATAGTCACTGCAATGTTTGAGAAGGGGAATCCGGCATGGCAGGAGGCGATAGATAAAGTTAAGGCATATTATGCGGCGTTGGATCAGAAGGAGCATGAAAAATTAGAAAAAGAAGCGATGAAACATACTGTAGAGACGTATAAAACCGCTGCGAACTCAATTTATACATCTTTCACCACCATGTTTGAAGACCTGTTTAGTGGCGCGACAAATTCATTACAAAAACTTGTTGATAGTATCCTTAATATTTTCCGGCGGATGCTTGCACAGATGGCAGCATTGGCAATCGCTCGGCCAATCATAGTTCCTATTGTATCAGCAATGGGCAGCGTTTTAGGTGTCGAATCAGCTACTGCTGGAATACTAAAAGAAATGGGAATCAGTGGTGCCATTGCATCTAGTGGTGGCAGTGCTAGTGGTAGTGGTGGTGTGGTTAGTAATGTTGGCTACGGAGCGGCGGGGGCTGGTTTCTTGGGCCAGATAAGCGGAATTTTGCCAAGCCTACAAAGTACCGCTACCAATTCTGGAGCATTGATTGCTGCTCATTTAGTAGGTGAAGAAGCAGGTGCCGCCACTGGACAGGCAATCGCCGACTTAAGCACTGAAGCTTTTTCTGCATGGACGGCAGGTATCGCAACTTTTATAAGCAGGTTGCTCCAAGGACAGGACTTCGGTAGGGCAGCACAGGCAGGATTGGGGGCTGCCGGTGGTGCTTATGTTGGAGTTACTATAGGGTCAGATGCCGGTCCTTGGGGAACTGCGATTGGCGCTGTTGTAGGTGCGTTTCTTGGTGCGTTAGGAGTTGACAAACTATTTTCATCTGGCGAGAACGAATTCACATTAACCGAGCTTGTGAACAAAGAAGTAAATGCTCAAATATTTGATAAGGTTAACGGATTTAAGCAAAAAAACTGGGATGCCGGAACCGTCGGCAACGACTGGTACATCCCAATTGCTAACGCCTATGCTGATTCTATTGAAATAATTCAACAATCATTTAACACAATGGTTTTTGATTTTACGTCGAAACTCCCGAAGGAAATGCAATCACAAATATTAAATGAGTTGGCCTCTGCCGATTTTGCAGCAACACTAACCGCCGCATCTTTAGGTAGGTACAACGAAAGCGAAGCATCAACGGTTCTTTCTAGTGTTGCCAAAAATTATGCGGAGGCATTGGCAAAATCACTTGGTAATGCTTATGCAAATGCACTTGGGGATTATGTATCTCTGAAAGGTGGGGAGGGCTTGATTGGCGATACTGCTGCCTGGGCCATGTTGACTAACAGAGTGCAAGATAATATCAATAAAATGTTTAAAGATATTGGTGCCCAAATTAAGGGTGGTGATACTGAAGGCGGGTTAAGGGCGATTAATGACATCAATTTAGTTATTGATAAAATCGGCTCTGCGATGGCCCCCATAACTGAAATCATAGCAACTCAGGGGATGACTGAATATGAATTATCCTTACGAGCAATCAATAAGCAATTCGATGATTACGGGAAAGCACTGGAAGAAGCCGGGGTTGATTTAACAAAATATACTGACCTTGAAACGGCACGGCAAATAGAATTGGCTAAAGCGGCGAATACAGCAGCCGGATCAATTGGCGAACTTACCAAGTCTTTGCTGGATCAACGTGACACCATCACACAGTGGTTGTCGGACATGAACCGTTCGCCGCTTGCACCATCTAACTCTATGCAGGCAATCCAGGCCGAATACAATCGTCAAAAGGGGCTTGCATCGGCCACCGGAGCGTCCACAACTGATGTGTCGAATTATCTTAATTACGCTAAAGAATACCTCGACTACATGAAGAAGTACGGTGGGGATTATAAGGCTATCTACGGCGGTGTGATGAGTGATGTCGGTGGGTTGAAGGAGGGAATAGATTTGCAGCTTGATGCCCAATTAGCGGCGGCTACCGCACTGTCATCAGCGGCTGCATTGTTGGGTTCTGCTGGAAACGCACTTATTAATGCAGCGACTGCACAAACAATCATTTCATCTGGTGGACAGGCAACGGGTTATTATTCTCCGAAAGTTGGTTGGACTGGTGGTGCGCAATTGTACACTAACCCCGGCCAAACATTACAAGATGCGATAAATAATGCGACCCAGATGGGATACACACAGGAAAATCCGTGGGCGGGTGGGCTTGCGGCAACAGCAACGGCAGAAGAGGTAATCGCCAATCCTGCAACAAACCAAGATGAATGGGATTGGAGTAATTGGAGTAATTCACAAACACTTATTAATGCAGGATTGGGAGGGTACGCCGATGGTGGCTATCACGAAGGCGGCTGGAGAGTAGTTGGCGAACGCGGGCCTGAGCTAGAATTTACCCCACCAAGCAGGATATTTAACAATAAACAGACAAAAACTATGCTGGACAATCTTGGTTTGAACGGTGGGTCAAATGGGCCGGGCGGCGATGTAACAGTCCATGCTCACTTCCATATAGACGGCAAGGAGATAGGGGATGTAGTGACTAAGCAAATTTCACGTAATGGATTCTTGAAGGATGAAATCAGGAGGGCCGCAAACTAATGGCTGCAAAATATTTAGCTAATTACTTCACCGGCACAGTCACTGCTGACTATACAACCGCCGCATTGTCTGTAGCAGCACAGGGGATCCTCAGCGAGGAATCAGCCAAATCACAGGCTATCCACTACGGGGTTGATGGTTCAGAAGAGCGGATTAGCTTCGGTACTCAATCTATCTTCTATATAACCTATAAATACAACCAGTTATCGGAATCCGATGCAGGCACGGTATTTGATTATTACAACGATTCGGCGAAGGGTAATGGCACTCAGAGGTCTTTCAAGTGGAGTCATGCGGGCGATTCCAATGTTTACGTTGTCAGGTTTGATAGCAAATTAACCCGTTCCGGCAATAGTGTGTCTCGTTATGGGTATTCAGACATCAGACTTAAAGTTCTGGGAGTATCGGCCTAATGCCAGAGACATTCACAACTCGACAATTGGCGGTTATTGCAGCGACCAATAAGATAGTGACGTGGTTGTTTCGTGTGACCGATAATTTAGGGACTGAATATCATTGGTCAACTGGCACGGTAGCTGCTGGCACCGGTTCGATTACTATCGGCGCACAAGAATCTCCCAGCATATGGACGCATGGGGAGTGGGATACCGCTCACACCTTCAAGATAGTTAATTTTAATGGCATTACCCTTCGACGGTCTAAGTCTGAATATGGGATTAATGCCCCTAATGATGTGAGTTTTTCTATCGTCAATGGCTCAAACACTCTTACTGCTTCCAATTTTAAGGGTGGTATTGTCAGGATAGCTTTGGTGGTTGATGATGGTTCTGGCAAGGAGGTTGTGGGGTCATGGAGATTCGTTATTAAATCCGCCTCTCCCTATAACCAGCAAATTGATGTTACCTGCGAAGACTTCTTACAGCAATATCTTAGAGGAACTTATCCCAATACCAGATTAATCTCTGAAATCTTCCCGGCGAATACCGACAATACGATTATAAAGGACAACGTATGCGTTCCAGAGGTCTATGGCACAGCTTATATTCCGTTAAGGTCTGTTTATGCTGGCTCGGCTCGTTATTACCTTCTTGGACCTGCTACGGACAAAACTTACACAATATCTGAAGTCAGGAATCCACGAGCAACCGGTGCGAAAATAACGTGGGCTTCTCCGGCGTTTGCAATGACACAATCCACGCAATCTACGTGGCGGGTGTTCCAACCAATCATATCTGCATCGACAGGAGGTGGTGCGGTTGATTCACCTGGCTTATGGGAGAATGGGGACACTTTCTGGGATATTCCAACTAAGTTCAGCGAAGTCGGGACAGTTTCAGTTACAAGCCCCGCTGATGTAATCCGGCGTGTGCTATTAAATATGGGGGCAATGGATTATGACCTCAATGGGGCCTCTTTTGATACCGCCCGAACCACATTCACTTCATGGGGACTAGAGTGGAATTTCGCTTTCTATTACAAAGAAGACCGAGCAAAGGTATTATCAAAACTTCTTGCCATGTGCCATTGCTGCCTTGTGGTAGGCGAGCAGATAAGCTTGCAGGTTTTATCAGCAGCATCGGTTAAAACTCTTACGGCAGTTGAAGTCACTAAGCCAGATGAAACCGGCCCGTCAAGTTTCCGATATACCGATTCATTAGCTGAGAAAGTATCAGATAGTGGCTATGTGGCATGGCAGCAGACCGGGGAATCGCAGGATTTATTCCTTAAAGCTAAAGTTCCGGCTAAATCTGCTACTGACTATCCTGATTCGGAAACTATTGAATTGCCGGGCGTGCAGGATTCACAGAAGATTCAGAAATTAGGGACTCTTTACTACCAGCGGAAACTATTGAAATCGGCAGATATATCGGCAAATCTAAAGGGAACGTGTTTAATTGTCCGTCCTGATGACGTCGTTACAGTGAATTATGCAGATTTCGGCGGAACCTACAATGTCTTAACTGATGAAGTCACAATAAAACCAGACGCCTCTATGGACATCAGGGCTATCAAGTTTTCCGAAGTGTTAGATGATTGGGCTGATTTAGCCCCTGCTGCGATAACGGTTGCAACAGATTCAACTACAAACACTTATTCACCTGTATATGCTGGCCCCGATTCACCTGGGTCAACGAACCTCCCGAATGCTCTGCCAGGAAGGCTAAGGATAGGACAGACTACAAATTATATTCTTCTCGATCCTAACAGCCCGTTAAGAATTTCACTCTATTCTTCTGATGTTGAAAGAATGAGATTTGGGAACCTGAATGGATTCCTTGATTATGTAACGAACTTGTATGGGCAGGCGATTGGAGATGCCACCAATTACCTGAAATACGATCCCACGAACGGCTTAAGAATATCCGGAGCATTGTCGGCAGGAACGATTGATATAGGTGGAGCAGATGCCAGTTCGTTTCATGTTGACGCTAATGGAAATATGTGGCTGGGAGCATCTACGTTTGATATTGCAACTAACCCATTCGCGGTGAGTAATGCAGGTGTGTTGAGGGCTGTATCGGGAACGATTGGGGGATGGACTTTAGCGGCCACTACATTAACTGGCACAGGAATCACTTTATCGTCAACTGGTGATGCTTATTTGGCTATCGGAACGACCCCGCCCACCGCACCGACTACCGGGACAGGAATATTTGCCAACAAGACAGGCATGTTTGGGCTTGATGCCAATAACCAACGATTCAAGCTAGGGACTGACGGCTCAGGGTTCTTAGGTGCATCTGATATTATTTCTTGGACTACGGCAGGCGTTGTGTCTATCGCAGGCTTTGGAGCAACTAACTCAGCATTCAGTGTCGCGGCAGGCGGTAACACAACCACAATCTCGGCAACCGGAACCAATGCTTTTATTGCAGGAACAACAGGTGCGCCGACCGTATCTATTTCTCATGCAGGAGTATTAACAGCGACCGGAGCTTCAATATCTGGAACATTGACGGCAACCACAGGCACGATAGGCGGGTTTACGTTATCCGCTACAGCCTTATATGCTGGTACAATTGCAACCAGGATTCAATTAGATACAACTAGCGGCATCCATTTAGGTGCTACAGCCTTTGCCGATGCTCCTTTCAAGGTGTCTCTAGCGGGCGCATTGACAGCTACCTCTGCTACGATTTCAGGTGCAGTCACAGCTACTTCCGGGAGTGTGGGCAGCTTTACGATAGGAACCTACCTGTACACAGGGTCGAAAACAGCATACAACGATGCCAACGCCGGGGTGCATTTAGGTTCAGATGGTATTGGAATCGGCAATAATGTATTCACTGTTTCTGCGGCGGGGGCGTTGGTAGCTACTTCTGCCACAATCACCGGAGCTATCACTGCAACCTCGGGAACATTCACGGGGACAATCAACGCCACGGCAGGAAAATTCGGAACAGCCACGAATTACTGGTCAGTAGGTGCCACGGGGTTGACGGCTGTTTCAGCTTCAACGGATGTGTTTATCAATTACGGTAAAACCGACTTCACTAACACTGATACAGGCTTTATTCTTGGTTATGACTTCTCTGCATCTAAAGCTAAGTTTTATGTAGGAGATTCAACTAGCTATTTGAATTGGGATGGGGCTGCTTTAACATACACCAAAGGCACGTTAGTTGAAACTATTATTCAGATGTACACCTCGGTAGCTAGTCTCAAAACCTCTGCAACTGCTGGGGATGGGTCTGTAAATTCTGCTGGAATGGTGCTTACCTATGAAGGACTGTTTGGGTGTGGGGCAAGTCAAACCGCTACAGTTGCAGCGGCTAATGCTAATGTGCGGATACTAGCAACTGGGGCAGCGTATTTTAAAGGCGTGATTACTGCCGACACTGGATATATAGGTGGAACATCAGGTTGGGTAATTTCGGCTAATTATATTAAAGATGTTGCTGGTGTGGTTGGATTGTCTAGTGTAGTTACAGCCGGAGATGATATACGATTCTGGGCTGGTCATGCAACCCCTGCAAGTGCTCCTTTCTATGTAACAGAGGCGGGTGCCTTGGTTGCTACAAGCGCAACGATAACCGGCGCAATCACGATTTCTAGCGGCTCTGGTTACGCTAATATTTCCGATAAGCCTACATCTCTATCTAATATAAACGGCACAGAAGGAACTAAACTCTCAGGTATTGAAGCTGGTGCAGATGTTACAAGTTCCCACACTGCTGCAAATATAACAGGACAAGGAGCATTAGCAACTGTAAATTCTGCTGATTTTGCAACTCAGGTCAGTGGTGCTGAAAAACCAGCCAATAACGCAACTGTAGGAGCAACATGGGGAACAAATCTTAATAGCATTCCTACAACTTTAACAGCTCCTTCAGGTGATGGTCTTTATCTATCGTCAACTTATATGGGTTTTTATGCTTCGGCTGCTTGGAAGACTTACATGGATAATGCCGGCAATCTTCTTTGTGGAGATATTGCAGGAGGAAATGCAGGTCTTTCTTGGAGCCAAGCGGGGGCAACATTAACAGTTAGAGGTGCTATTTATGCTACTTCTGGCTCATTTTCGGGAGCTGTTTCTGCTGCTACAATTGACATCGGTGGGGATGACGCTACCTCCTTTCATGTTGATATAGACGGAGGAATTTGGTCTGGTGCTTCAATTGCGAATAAGGCTACAGCACCTTTTCGGGTAAGTAATGCCGGTGCGTTAGTGGCGACATCTGCGACCATTACGGGAGCTATTACAGCTTCATCGGGGTCAGTCGGTTCTTTTACTATAGGCACCTATCTTTATACCGGATCAAAAACTGCATATAACGATACTAATGCAGGGGTTCATATTGGCAGTGATGGAATTGGTATTGGGAATAACGTGTTTACGGTGTCTGCTGCGGGAGCGTTGGTGGCTACATCAGCTACAATTACAGGGACAGTCGTTGATGCGATTACATTAGGACATAGTTCAAATATTTTATTAGCGCAGGGGGGTAGCATTAAATTTACTTCTGTCTCGTCACCAACTGCTTGTACGGCATCATTAGTAACAACAGGGACAGGCAATGTTACTGATGGGAGTCATGAGTATGGCATAACATTTGTAACCGCGACAGGCGAAACAAGCCTTGGTACAATTTCCAATTCAGTAACAGTTGATGCCTCTCATAAACAAGTAAACCTGACGAATATTCCACTTAGTAGTTCGCCCGCAGTTACGGCAAGAAAAATTTACAGGAATTTAGCTGGAGGAGCAATACATTTTTATCTGGCTACAATTAGTGATAATACAACTACTATTTATACAGATAATATCGCAGATGGCAGCCTTGGAACGTACAGTTGGGATTCAAGGCAAAACGATACATTTGGAAAGAATAATCAATGATTCGTAGAAATCCTTAGCGTTGGTAGCACTAATACTCTCGTTGGATATAATACTGCACGATCTGTAAATCTTGGGAAAAATATAACTTTTATAGGAGCCGATGCCGGATACACAAATACTACGGGGGGCGCTTCGGTAGCGGTGGGGACAAATGCCTTATATCTTAATAGTTCTGGCGCATATAATACGTGTGTTGGTTTTTCTTCTTTATATAAGACAACAGCCGGGGGGAATGTTGGTGTTGGCGCTTATGCTGGATGGGCAATAACAACAGGAACAAATAATGTATTTCTTGGATATGGTGCAGGACAAAACAGCCAATTAGCAACCGCAACAAATAGCATAGCTATTGGATATAACACTCAAACAACGGCATCAAACCAGATAGTTTTAGGAAATACATCAATAACTAAAACGCTATTACAAGGGAATATTCTTGTCGGTATAACAGCAGTTGGAACATCCGCTGCAAAAGTATTAGGTATTGGCAATGGAACAGCCCCAACAACAGCCCCGGCAAACGTTGGGCAATTATGGTGCGAAGATATCAACGGGGCCGCTGGCTACGCTGGGTTACATATGATGGTTGAAACTAATGCAGTTAAATTGGTTGTTCCGGGAGTTTATATCAAAGGTACGACCGGCCAGATAGCCAATCCGTTTGAGGGGTTGCTTGAAATAAACACTTTTGACAACACGGTAAAAATGTACGCAGATGCGGGATGGAGAACGCTAGCTTCGGGATGGTAAGGTTACTGTTAATTATTGTCAACCGTTGAAACTTTATCTGTCTTAAAGGACATAATATAATGAATAAAATCATCAACTTTCCAATCGTTCAGCGGCTCAAAATTATCTTTTTGCGCCGCGTAGCAATTAGCCCCCATCATGGTCAGCCATTGCCATTCGCCATTAATCTTAGCCTTAGCCTGAGCATGATTAATTCCATGATATCCCGGCACCGGGCCAGATGCAACTTTAGTCTCGTAATTTTCCCTAGCTTCCATCGCGCAGTAAATAGCTCGGTTGCGGCAATTACCAAGGGGGTCGAACAGTACGGGCTTAGCGCAACCGACAAGGGACATCAGTGTAAGCGTTGCCACAAGTTTCATTGTTTTTTTCATAATCCATCTCCTTTTTGGATTTAATATAATGCCAAACATTACCATAGGTCAAGGATTATTTTTATCAACCCTCTAACCAAAGAAAGGATCAATCACCATGGAAAAGAAATTCGAAATCAAGGAATCCACAATCAATTCCATCCTCCAATATCTCGGCAAGCAACCATACACTGACGTAGCTCAGTTAATCGGGGCACTGATAACCGAGTGTAACAGTCAATTGCAACCACCTCAGCCACTACCCAAGCCAGAAGTGGTAGTTGACAATTCAGAGAAGTAAAGGAGTAACTCATGGCCATCAAGCAGATATACCACGTAACCTCCCTAACCGGCGGCGTTGATTCCACCTACCTCGACTATGCAGATGGGAATTCATTATCCGATAAAGATCGCGCATTTGCCATTGTATCTGGGTTGTTGTATCTTTACGAGCTAAACGCCACATCCGGTGCCGCAGAATCAAGTCCGAATGTGATTGCACCGGATACTAACGCTGGAACTAAACGGTGGATATTAGTATCCGCATACACATTGCAAATTGCTGCTTCAATCGTCGACGGCGACCTTACCCATGCGCCTGATGGGAATAGCGTGTTTGATGCGCTGGCATTGAAGGCCCCTCTTGCATCTCCTGTTTTTACAACTCAGATAACCACACCTATTGTCTATGGTGGCGCAGCGGCGAATGGTGATATTACTATTGAGGGCACATCGCATGCTACTAAGACGACAAGTTATGTAATTCTACAGCCTACTTCTGGCAACGTCGGCATCGGGACGACGGGGCCGGGGGCTAAGTTGGATGTAAATGGAGATATACGGTCTAATACAGCACTATCAGTTGTAAAAGCAGGTTCTGATACTGTAGCAGGTGGTGGACCTTATCTTCAATTAACAGATAATTCAAATTGGCAAATAATGCAATTAGGAGCATCTGGAAATTTAGATTTTTGGACATTTGATAGTTCTTGGGGCAGGAAAATGTCATTAACTAAGACCGGCAACGTCGGCATCGGGACGACGACGCCGAATTACAAGCTTGAAATCGGAACTGACAGTGCAGGCAAGCCCGGTGTCGGTGGTCTATGGACGGTGGTTTCCGATGAGCGGATAAAAAAAGACATCGAGCCTGCCGACCTTGCGCGGTGCTATGATATAATTAAATCAATTCCGCTTAAATACTTCGGCTGGGCTGACGGAGTTTATACTGAAGATCAAGTTAAGGACCGGCATAATCTGGGGTGGATCGCTCAGGACGTACAGAAGGTATTTTCTAAGGCCGTCAATGTCGTTCCGTTTACTAAATCCGAGAAGATTTTTGACGGTGAGGAAGAATACGAGGAGCAGGATTTTACTGTAGATACTATCCAAAAGGAAGAAGTCGTTATCGAGATGCGGGATGGTAAGCCAGTCCAAGTTAAGAAAATCGTCAAGTCCGAAAACAAGGTAATGCTATTTGATGAGATTGAAGTAGTTGATGAAGCCGGGACTATTGTGATGGATGAAGGCACTGTCTTGACTTATAAAGTTCCGCGTATGGTCAAAAAGATTCGGTCTAAGTTTCGGCAGGACGTTATCGAGGATTGTTTAGATTTAAATTCCGGGCAATTATATGCGGCTATGTATGGGGCATTGCAGGCATGTATGCAGAAAATAGAGGCATTGGAGGCCAGACTAAATGGATAAATATAATCACTGGATCGGCAAGCTATTTAGCAAGGCATTCAATCATGGCAAGCCCTACGCCGTCACGATAAGCCAGACAACCTATTATTCCTGCCATGCAATTAGAGTAACGTCTCGGTGGCGCAGACACGAGAACTGTCACCAGTCCCAACAAAAATCTGATGGGATGTTTTCGTTTGTCCTAGTGTATGTTTGGCAGTGGATTACGAGGGGGTATGACAATGTAGATTACGAGATAGAGGCAAGGAAAGCGGAGTTGAGTTAGCATCTTTGAATGGAGGAGGAAACAGATGGAGCCATCGGTGTTTTATACAATTGGAACAGTAGCATGGAATACCGGTCTAGTGGCTATTGCCGGAGAACTGACAAGGCGTTGGATGAACGGACAAGAGAAAAAGCAAGAGCAAAACCAACTGGACATTAAGGAGGCCGCCGACAGGTTATCCGTGGAGTAGAATTAATTGGGGTGAGGATATAAAATATTGCTTGACATTATATTAAATAAGGTGTAGATACCCATCCAACGATAGAAAATGAAATTGAGAATGACACTGAAACTGAACTGAAACTGGAAAATGAAAGGGATAAATCGTGCGGAACCTGCTTTCAACGAACCTTTGTAAAAAATTCCAACCCTCCTTTGATAACTTAGAATGCGATTACTACATCCCCGCCCAGAATGATAACTTTGAACCCATCCACGGTGAATGCGG
>Ga0209641_10003928_pt1 | contig 12376 bp, 21 predicted proteins | sample RifCSP16_1_FD_184022 | JGI IMG/M metagenome (GOLD analysis project Ga0209641, IMG submission 184022) | Soil microbial communities from Rifle, Colorado - Rifle CSP2_sed 16_1 (SPAdes) (version 2) | ecosystem: Environmental > Terrestrial > Deep subsurface > Rock core/Sediment | place: Rifle...
GATTGTTGGATTAGAGTTTATAAGCATTTCTCTATCCTCTTTGCCATCCACTGCGCGGCTTGGGCGCATGAACCTGGCGCGCTTCGGTGTTCGTGCCGGATGCCGGCGCCGGATAGCGCGCGAGCTTGTTAAACGCACGTGCCGCCGATTCGATCTGGTCATCGTGCTTGCCCGATGGGAAATCACATGCTTCGACGATGAATGCCGATGACCAGGCGGCGCGCTTCACTCGCACATTGCCCGCTTCAGCTTGCGAAGCCAACGGATCGCAGGCCGTCTCTTTGCTGCCTGTCGTTGGTTCGGTGTAAACTGGAAAGCCAGCCAGGAGCTTGACGAATGCGGCGGCTGCGTCTTTGCCGCTTGCGCCTGGTTCCTGTTCGCCCCAGTATGTGACTGGCCCGTAAATTTCAGAATCCTTCTCTGCTGTGCGTCGAATAATGGCATCACGTTCGCCCGCTGCCCATTGGCCGCGCACCACATCCTCGATATATGTGATACCGCCTGCATACGCAACAAGCACGCCGGCAGTCGGATCGCCGCCGCCGGCCGTCGCGCCTTTATCCCACCAGCGCACACGCTGCGCCTGCGCTGGCACAGCATCGACCAGCGGTAACCATATCTCTTTGAACATGCCGCCTTCTCGTGCACGCGGCTGCTGCTGGTAGAGTGCATGATAGTCGCGGCCCAATGTGCGACGGAAATCCGCCAATGCAGGCACATCAAATCGTGCAGGACACAACGCTTCACCTATCGCGCGACCCAGGGGGTCGCCTGGCTCAGCCTCGGCGGGCAGACTGATAACTGTCCAATTCGGCCCATCGTCGCTATCCAGAATCCGACCAGCCAGATCGTCCTTGTGCCAGCGCGTGTTGTGACTCACCAGACCATCGGCGATAAAGTTTTCTGTGCGCTCGACTTGGATATCGAAAACTTCTTCGACGCCAGCGAGTTCGATGCTTTCAATCTGCGCCGTTGTGAAGTCGGAAGTATTCGGCAATGGCGAGTGCGGTTGCCTCTGTTTTGGCATATCCCACGGCAAGGTTACAGTCGTTGCACAAAAGCCCCCTGACCGTGTTCGTTTCGTGGCAGTGGTCAATACATAGCTTTCCGTCCCAATGTGCGCGCACGTTGTCTCCTGGCGGCTGCCCGCAAATGGCACACTTGCCGCCTTGCACCGCGAACATTGCATCGTACTCCGCGATGGTGATTCCGTACCGCCGTTTAAGACGGATGTTGCGTCGATACCATGCGTTGTTGGACGGTGAACGATGTCCGTCTGCCCACATCTTTTTACCGTAGTGTGAAGCGCAATAGCCTCGCGCGCTAACAGGTTTCTTGCAGCCTTCAACGAGGCATATCTTTCCCTTCCATTTGCCCCACTGTCCTTTACGGTTACGATTCTGTGGGCTATAGTCAAGTTTCTTAGTCTTATCCATTTGAGTTGTCCATGCTCCTGTACGAGAAACGGATGTTGCTCGTTTGCATAGACAATTTTACCACAAGTCGTCTTAATTCCAAAGACAGAATCAAGACCATTACTCCTATGATTTCGTACTGTGGACGTTGCTAACCTGCCGTTATCGTAAGTTGCTACTTGATCGCCTACCTTGATTTCGCGCAGTGGGCGTTCCGTGCCGTCAGCCATGAGTACAGGCGTGTCGCCCGTCATGCACATGATGAGGATAAATGCAGCATCTGGCCCTTGCCGTGTGTACAAATCATTCGAGTACCAATCCCACACACGATCTCGATATGCCTGGCTTTCAGCTTCCTCGCGCGACTTCACCGGATCGTCGATGATAATCAAGTCGCCGCCGATGCCCGTCACGCCGGACCCGACACCCGCTGCACGCATCCCACCACCCTGCTGCGTTTCCCAGTCGTAAGCCGCTGTACGCTCCGGGCTGAGTTGCATTCGATACGATGCCAACCGGCGCGCTTGACGCGAAAACTTCTCGGATAAGAACTGGTTGTAAGCACCCACGATGATCCGCAATGCCGGATTGCGTTCGAGTCGATAGACCGGATAACGGATCGTCGCCAGTGCGCTCTTGCCGTGTTGCGGCGGCATGAAAATCATTAGCTTATGAATCTTGCCTGATGTGATGCGGTCGAGATGCTCACGCACGTATCGAATGTACGGCCAGTCCCAATGCAACTCAGGCGAGATGTGCAGCAGCCAATCAGCAAACGTCGTCTTATTCGCTGTCGCTTCTGTCAGTGCCTGCTCCCACGCCGCCGTCAGCATGGATTCGAGCAAGTCGCTCTCTTGCGGCCTCGACCATGTCTGCATATAGCCCTTGTGCCTCCTCCAGACTCAGGCCGGCGGCACGCGCTTTATCCAACCATGATACGCTGATTGGCTGAATGACTTTGCCCTCAACGCGCTCCATGAGTGGATTCCACAAGCCGGCCGTTGGCTCGAACATGAGCGCCGCGAATACGCGCATCACCACGAGCCGCTTCATCGCAATACCGCGCGGCAACTGACGGTAAGCGCGGCCCAGATCATTGTTGCCGACCTCTGCTGAGATTTCCTCAGCAAACATCTTGCCGACCGAGTCAATGATCTCGCGCCAGGACTCGCCACGCTTTGGTGCGCCATTGAGATTGACGCGCGGATCATTGCGGCCCGCGAACGGCTTGCCGCGCGGCTTCATTTTTCGTTTTACAGATGGCTCGGACTTAACTCTTACTGTCGTCATGGCATAACGAGATACGGCTGCGGGTCAATGCAGCCGTTAAACGACGCCTCGATGCCGCGCAACACCAGCGGATTCGATGGATCGCGCAGAGTCAAATGCAGATGCGGGCCAGTCGAATTACCACTATTGCCGGACAATCCGACCTGCTCACTTGTGGCAACAATCTGGCCCATCCTTACATCGATGCGCGAGAGATGGGCCAGATAGATTTCGTGCTGCTTGTCATTGACCAAGAAGCGGATCGCTACACGCTTCCCATAGAAACCCCACTCCCCTGCTTGGAATACTTCGCCGATCACGGGTGCGCGGACGATAGAACCCATCGGCGCTACGATGTCAATACCTTCGTGGTCGAAATCTCTGCGCTTTTCGCCATACGGGTATTTGATTTGCGCAGGCCGGTAGTCGCACGGCCAGACCAAACTGAGGGCAAACGCTGAGACAGTCGGTGCGAGAGGTACAAAGCGAATCGTACCGTCGCCTTCTGTCCACGCCTCGAACCTGCCGAGCAGCTTCCCGCGAGCAGGCATCACGCACTCCGGGTGAATTCGTCGAGCACATCGCCCCATAGCACACGCAGACTCACAACAGTCACACCGTTCTGAGGCGATATGAGTGCTTCGAACGCTGCATTGAATGCCGTGGTGTACTCACGTGTGCGTACGCCATTCCACAGCACGCGAATGACGCAGACAATGCGATCAGCGGGATTCAATGCTGGCTCCTCGAATAGCTAAATAGCGTACCGCGCAGGCCAGCATGCACGCCGCGCGATACCATCAGTTGGCCGAGTAAGCCTAAGAGCGCAGTGAGCACCGATGCCACTCCTGCGAGAATCTTATCGATGCCGGCGGTATCGAAGCCGAAGATATTGGCGACTACGAACAAAACGAACCCGATCAAATTGATAATCAGGCTCGCAGTGGGTGCGCTACCATCCGGCAACCCGAACCGCTTAGCAATGTCCACGAGAACGGCAGCGAGTGCGGCGAAACCGGCAAGAGCGAGAAACAGCTTGAGCAACTCATTGAGGTCGGTCAGCATGACAAACTCCTTTTGAGTAGAGGGGATGCTTGGGGGAGCATCCCCTCAAGTGGGGGAGCGCGCCAGCGCCCTATGGCGCACAACGCAGGTCCCCAACGAAGTGTACACCAGAAGCGCATGAAATGTCAATAATGTGCGAGTTAGAGAAACGCAAACCGGCCTACGCGCCACGCCGCATTGACCGGCTTGCTACACCCCTGCCTTTTCTCTCACGTTCGTTTGTCGATTGAGCGGGAGCGTCCATCCTCGGCCATTGTTTACAGCCCGCTACGTGGGCGGACTGGTAGCCTACACCCTTTTCGACTTCGCTTTCCATAGGTCGCGCTCATCCATCATTTGCACCGCGTTGGCGTGCCAATGTTGCTCACTCGCTTTGAGCGCCTCGATCTGCGTGCGAAACGCTATATCCCGTTCCGCCGCCGTCCGACGAACCAACCGTGCATATTTCGCCACCCGTCGCGCCGATCTCGCGCGTTGGTATTCGAGTTGGCCGAGGCGCAACGCGACATCGCGCCAGAAGCGCCAGAGGCGGACATCTGAGTTAGATGACGGTTTGCCATTGAGACGATAGAAGGCATCCGCGCTTACCTGTAGTAGTTCTTCGTCAGTGTCCATCATGTCTCCTTATAATGTGTTAGTGAGAAGTTGTCAATACGTCCCTGCCCCACCCGTGCTTGTAGCAGCCGCGCCATTCGTCTACGAGAATAGCTTGAGCCATTCTTCATACTCCTCTCTCGTCGCGCATTTCCTTGACACGTTTCATATATCGATATAACCCCGACCATTTCATCGAACCATCACGTCGAGCCGCATGCAATAGTTCACTTTCGTTAACCGTGCGGACAATTTCATCAAACAAGACATCTTGCTGATGTATTTCAACTACCGCAAGAGCAGCGATTATCCCGTGATAGAAATCATTTTTTGCCATGCTTGATATTCTTTTCTTGTCGCGCGTCTGAAAGTTGTCTCGCCAATCATCAGCGGCAGGCACGCGAGATGCCGCTCAAACTCGCCGAGTGTGAGCAGCGTCGGATGCCGGTCGCGCTCGAACTGCTCGTTACTGTGCGGTGTGTTGGCGTGATACATCGCAGGCGCGAGACCCGCGATTGTTTGCTGAGGTGAAGTGGCGATGATTAGCATTAGATGCTCCTTGATCGGAATGTCAGATCGTAATACCCTTTGAGAATCGGGCTATCCGACTTGTCGATCATCACCCATCCGCGCGCCTCGAAAGCGCGGTAGATGTCCAGCCAATGGTCTTTTTCGGCTTGCTCGACCCGATACTCCGGCGTGCCGCCGTGCATCAGGATCGGCGGTGGCGGCGCAGGCGGCATATAGACTATTCCCCGCCCAGTCATCGACCGCAACAGCACCAGGATGAGCGTCAGCGATATGGTCAGCAGCGAACAGGCCATGAAGCCGGCCAGGGCAAAGCCGATGTTCACTGCGTCAACGGAGACCATCTCTCAATCGTTTCTGGCCTTCGGCTTGCGGAGCCGAAAGGCGCTCAACAATCGCTCGGATTTCAGGCAACATCATAACCGCGCTTTTCTCGCGTTTGCGTAGCGTCTCATAGATGCGAAAGAAATGAGCGCGATTGACATGCTCACTATCTTCGAGCCGCATACGAATTTGCGACCAGCCCATGATATGCACGGCCTTTCGGATGAGAGGATCGCCGTCATCTTCGCCACGGCTGACAAGTTGTGTCGCCCGGCCCCAGGCTTCCTCTGCACTCAATTGGTTCGCGTTCATCAGGTTATATGCCTCGTCCCGCAATTCAGATACAGTCGGAAACCACTTACAGCTTGCGACATGACTCAACGCCGCCGCTTCTAGTTGCTGGTCAGGAATGTCTGCCGTCAGGCGCGCATATTGCGCGAAGGTGTGTTTGAGAATGTCGGGTGAGACATCCCTGAAAGCCATCGGATATTGTGCTATCAGGCCAGCCCAGATGCGCCCGAATCCCTCAGTCGTTGCCATTCTGATTCATCTCCTCAAGCGCCATGCGCATACCTGCAAGCGCGGGATGTTCAGATGTGCGACGCGCGCCATTGCCATTAGCACCCGGAAGTTCTCGACGCTTGAAGAACTCCAGCATCGCCTTGACGTTGAGTTTATTCCAGCCGCAGGCGATGTATCCATGCACGATCTGGCGCCATAGGGTGAGATCGGCTTCCGACTCACCCACCACGCTGGCGATGTCGCTCCAAAGTTCTTTGTCTGGAAAGCGACGCGCAACCTCGCGGTAGGCGGTGACGGCGGGCGGCGGAGCCGCGCCACCCTGACTCCCTGAGAGTTGATCTCCTGACTCTAATGAAGGGGTACGCAATTCATTGCTACCCTTATGCGTACCCTTGTGCGTACCCTTGTGCGTACCCTTGCTGTGTAAGGGTACGAAAGTTTGCGTACCCTTCTTGTTGAGTACGCCGCCCGAATAGTTGCGAGGATTGATCCAATTGTAAATGGCAATATCCTGTCCATACCTGCGCTGCTTGCATTCAATGTATCCAAGCTCGGTTAGTTCCTGACGCTGCCGTTCGAGGGTGCGAGGATTCAGGCCCATATCTTCAGCCTCGTCTTCATCGCGCCAATCGTAGACGATGCCGGTATCCCAATCGCATCTATCAATGATATGAAGATAAAGCCAGATGCGATTCCCCATAGCCTCGCGGTGTTTCGCATCTTCGCTCAAGCCACGCTTGACCATGATCCAGTTCTTTTTGCTCATTGTTCAGTATCTCCTATATGGATTGCATTCGGCGGTTTGTAGATACAAGTTTCCAGTTCCGCCAAGTCTTTTATCACCGCCGTTGTAATCCATCTTAACCTGAATTTTCATATTGTCCTGCATGGTTACATCGATGCCACTTATTTGCATCATGCGCTCGTTGATTTCTTGGACGGTAAAACGCATTGGAAACAAACCTTGTTCAATCAGGCGTTTGATGACAAATGTAGCCTTCCTACCTTTTTCACTTGTGTTGTCTTTCCAATCAAAATCCGCTTCATAAAACACATCCTCTGGTATATCGATTACCGAGCATCCCAGAACATGAGGAGGCACCAGATAACCCATCGCAGTAACGATCTCGCCGGTTCTGACGGCCTTAAGAGGATATGATCCCGAATCAATAGCCTGAATTCCGAGTGATGTTTTGAAGACATATACCCTTCGTATCCTGGGGCATACGTGGGCGCGGATATGGCTTCTTTCAGTGCGTATCCCACTTTCAATAAGCTTTGTGTTACCGATCTTCATTGCCCCAAGTCTCCCATCCCTCAGCGGCGCGGCGAGCAAACAACTCAATCCGATTTCCATTAGTATAGAGAGTATCAATGATATGCCTGAATTCGTCCGGCTTTTCGGAGTGTCGCTTACTTCTTTCGATGCTCATTACACTATCAATCTTGCGATTGGTGTCAGGTAAGCAACTTCCCCGCACGCACAGTAACAAAAATTCATGTCTCACTGAATTGTAATGTCCGAAATTGTGCTTGACTTTATCCCACACAAATGAAGTTTTATATTCAAATCCCCAAGCCTGAATTATCTTGAAGGCATCCTCAAGCATGGGAGAAGTTGCCCAAAGAAACAGAACTGAGTCATCTTCAGATATGCTCTGAATGATTGTACCCAGATCGCACAGTTCATCTATGTTCATAGTTGGATAATGACGTTCGGCTCTGCCGTAATTGTCGTTGGTGGTGATCACGCCGCTATCGTTATAGCGCCAGGGTGGATCGGCATAGAACACGCGATATTTGCCGGATGGCATTGGGTTTTCTTCGAGTGCTTCGTGATGATTCATCCGTCTGATGAGTTGCGCCAAACGGAGAACGCCTGCGGTGGTTACTTCTGCTTGTTCCGAGCGAGTCTCGGCGAGATATTGCTCGAAATTACCTTGTGGCATTTCGGCTATTTGCTGCCAGCGTGCCGCCTGCCACTTCTCGATGCCTAGATCGGAGAGGGTGGGCGCATTTGCTGGCGGTGACACGATGCTACCGCCAGAGAGTTGCCCGCGCGTTCCCTTCGCCTTCTCAGTCTCCCGCAGCAGTTCCCCGGCCCGGCGCTCGGCGCGCAGCTTCAACTCGGCGGCATCGTTGATCATCTCGATACCCATCTGCGCCTGTTTTGCGGCATAGCGGATCGCTTCAGCCTGGTTGCGAATGTGTTTCAATTCGTCAACCGTGCGCGCTTCGGCCAATGCTTTATATGCCACTTCTACTTTGGCGAGTGCTGTTGTGCTCACAATAACAAAACTCCCGTTCTCTCTGCGAGTGGTCAGGCGGTCAAGGGTGCGATGTGGCTATCGCTTACCTGTACCACCCGCAGACAAAACGGGAGCACCCCTTGACCTTTGATTGTTTTATCACCGCGCTAATTCTCAGTCGGTTGCCAAAGCCGTCCGCCGCGCCGCATCTACATCCTACCACTTTCAGCGCCGCTTGTCAATTGCGAGTCTGCGTTGTTCGCTGAGTCATCCAGGATGGTGAATTTGTCGCGCAGGTCGTCGGGTACGCCAACCGTATGATTACAAATGGTGGCCCAGCTCAGGTCGGCCCCGCGCAGATCGGCCCCGCGCAGGTTGGCCCAGCGCAGGTTGGTCTTGATCAGGTTGGCCCCGCGCAGGTCGGCCCCGATTAAGTCGGCCCCGCGCAGGTTGGCCCAGCGCAGGTTGGCCCCGATCAGGTCGGCCCCGCGCAGGTTGGCCCCGCTCAGGTTGGCCCCGATCAGGTTGGCCCCGCTCAGGTTGGCCCCGCTCAGGTTGGCCCCGCGCAGGTTGGCCCCGATCAGGTTGGCCCCGATCAGGTTGGCCCAGCGCAGGTTGGCCCCGCTCAGGTCGGCCTCGCTCAGGTTGGCCCCGCACAGATCGGCCCCGCGCAGGTCGGCCCCGCTCAGGTTGGCCCCGATCCGAGCGGGCAAAACACCTGCATTGATAGCCCACCCGACATAGTAACGGAGGAATTCATCCGCCAGAATCTCTCGCCACTTCTCCTCACGCTGTGGCGACTCCCCCCAGAGCGCCGACACATCAAGGCCACTGGGGAAGCGTATGACGAATCTGGCCTTTGCATCAGAACATGCGTTGAATCGTGTGAGCAGTTCTGCATTGATAATCATTTTCCCCGCCTTTCATATCGCTCCCGAACCCGCTTCAGCCATGCGCCCATGAGCGGCGCGAAAAGCGCGGAGAACCCGCACCAGCAGGCCAGGAGAATGCCGAGATCAACGGGTTGCATAGCGGCGCTCCCTGGCTTGGCTGCCCGCCTTGATCGCCTGCCCGGAAATGTGCAACTCTAGCTGCTCCACGTCCCACCCGCGAACCATGCCCGCGCATCGGCCAGAGCAGGTTTTGACATCCACGCGGCGCGGTCGGTCAAAGGCGACGATGCGATACTTTCCGTTGAGCGGGATACCACAGTTAGCGCAGGTCATACGGATTCACTTTCCACGGTTTCCAATATCGCGCGCCGTGAATCGGGTACAGTTTCACCGACTCAATCAGGCCGTCCATCTCGTGTTCCTCGATATACTGCCGCAATTCGCTGGCGCTGCACTCCAGGCAGAATGCCATCAAGCGCAGACTGGCGCGCTTCTGGAGCATGGCGACGATTGCGGCGTGATGCGGTACGAGGTTCACGTTTCCTCAATCATTCAGAAAATGTGCGGTCGGGAATCGAACCCGATAGCGGATTGGTCAGTAATGCAGAATCACGGTTTTAACCGCTTCTGACATCGCGTGTCGCTACTGCGCCACCACGCCGCCGCACATCCGATCCGCGCTGCCGTCTAGCTGCATCAAGCGAGCAAGCCTCTGTACCTGGCCTCGGTGCAGTGAATCCGCCGAGTCACGTACAGCGCAGATCGATTGTTAATCTCAGAAAGTCCACGCTTAGATCGGCGACCATTTCTGCCGAATTAGCAGCATCCTCTATCGCGTGTGTTGCCGCTGCCACGACTTCCATTGCCTGCCCACAGCGCCCCGTCAGGGTCGTGTATCGTTGTCCCTGCGCTCACGAGCTTGGGGACGACTTCAGATTTGGATTCATGAGAATCCAGACGCATCGCAGGCATGTCCCTGTCACGCCGGCGCAGCGGGAGCGCCGGCTATTCGGTTGTTAGCGGCGTTCGTGCGCCGAACGTCTCTCCTTCCAGAACCGCCACAGCCTGCGTGGTGGAAGCCACCTGAACAGCAAGAGCAGGCCGAGCGGATCGTTGACGACAATCCCGAAATCCGAGTCGATGCTCATGTCATGCCACCTGCATGACCTTCGCCACATTCACAGTACGCGCCCGGCGCGCGCTGGCCGGCTTCAGGTTGTGGATACGCTCCGTGTTGCCGCGCCGGAGTTGCCAACGGCGAACCATGAGCGTTTGTTCATCAAACATCCACCAGCGTTGTACGATGCTCTTGTCGATGCCTCTCATGCCGCCTCCTCTGCCAGTGTCTCAATCGTGTGCCGCTGCCCGACCTGGTCGAGCACGGCGCGGATGTTCTCGACCGTGATCTCCGCGTAGCCTTCGAGCAATGCCGAAGCCAGGATGTGATTGTAGTCTGCGTGGCCCTCCGCGCCGAGATAGCGCGGGTACTGCTGCGCCCATTCGTCGGCGGCGGTGCGAAATGCCTTATCAGCGCTGCCCTTCACCATCGCCAGCTTGCGCGGCTTGGCGGGCTGCGGCGGTGGCGCTGATGCCGCTGCCGGCGTGGGTGTTGGTTCCGCGCCCGGCTTGGCTTCCGGTTCGAGCGCGGGCTTATCATCGCGTACGGACGCGGTAGTGTATTCGCCTTCAATGGTCAAATCTTCCATGTCCTGAGTGAAGAACTCAGAAGCATTGACCGCAATCAGAGTCGCGGCAATCAAGGCCCGCTTCTGCGCCATCTTCTGAATCGTGTTCACCTGGTCAGCGATGTCAGGATTGAGAATCTGCCCGACTTGTTGAGACGTGATGATCGTGTCATCGTCCTTGAACTTCCAGCCGCAACCGCCGCGTTTGACGAAGCATACCCAACCGCCGCCGTATTCCTGTTTGCCTTTGATGATGGTAGCCTTGTGGCAATTCGGGCATACCCGCTGTTGATCTCTGTAGCGATATTTGCGTTCCCGGCTATTGCATGAACCGTCACCTTCAGCAATCAGAACATCGCCGCGTGAGAGTTGACATTTGTAGTTGAACATGAATAGCGGTTCGTGCTCAGCGTCGCCCCACTCCAGCATCTGATTAACAATGAGAAAGCGACTTGATAGACCAAACAGCGTGCAGAGTTTTTCTGCGCCCGGCTTGAGGAGTGTCGGCTTGGTCGTGCCCGGAATAACGCCGTAGTCAACGTCCTGGCGCATGATCCGCTGCACGAATTCGACCAGTGCATTGTATCGGTTCACTGATTCCGTAATGCTCATCGCGGGCATGTTACTCAAGGCACGTGTATCGTCTGTCATGTCATTCTCCAAGTAGGGTAGGGGGCCTATCCGCCATAGCGCGCCGCGCCCGCTTCATCATGTGCGGCTTGTGCGCCATATTGTTCCAGCGCATCCTCGGCGCGCTCAGCGGGCGTGAACTCCTCACAGTAGGCCAGAACTGCATCGATGTCCTGGCTATCGATGGCACGCCCGGAGCGCAGGGCGGCGCGCGCCTTCAACACGAAGCACAGAAGTTCGTCGCGTTGCAGCTCCAGATCGCGCAGCCGTGCTTCGAGCTGCTCGATCCGTCGTTCGGCCTGCCGCAGGCGCGGCAGGGGCGCGGTCGGGATGAGAGTTTCGGGGTTGATGTGGTACTCCATTATGACGGCCTCACTCACAATCAGAACAGAATTTCCCCATTTCGTCGCTTGTCATCGGCAGGACACAAACGTGTCCGAGACTTATTTGCATCCTCTCCACCATCGATCATTGGCGATGGCGCGCACCCGCGCCGCCTCCCTTGTCCGATGATCCCAGAATCGCTTCGAGGTGGCCTCGAAGCGATAATCGAGATGATTTTTGCTGGTGCGGTCGTTCCTGTCCCATTCCTCCGCCCACCTGTCCGGGGCGGTCAGATCGATTTTACTCATCTCATCTCCGCGCTATTCGGGCGCACCCAGCGGCGGGGCCGCAATCGATTTGTGTCTCCGAGCCTGCGCCGCTCTCCAACGGCGCAGGAGCAGGACGCAAACATTACCGATATTTGCTGCACACACCGCACCAGGCCCAGTCGAGTTGACACTCGCAGACCGGGCAGTAATCGTATGTCTCCGGCGTGTGTGCTTCCTTCAACGGGGCGCGTAGCTCATTCCACAGGCGCTCACGCTGGTCGCGGGCCTCGTATGGGATCGTGCTCACTGCGTTGAATACATCGCTGTAGCTGTACGGGTTCATGTTCTCCTCGCGCTATCACGGGCGCACCCGGCGGCCAGGCCGCAATCAGTCACTCATCCTGTCGTAGCAGTCCGGGCAGGATGTGCCCAGGCTGGCATTCATGCGTTGTCCATGCGGGACTGAATGCCCGCAGTCGCACTGCACCATGACCACCGGCGGGGCGATGCGCTTCCGACCGATTACGCCATAGGAGTGATCGTAATAGTGGTTCGGGGATTTGCACCACCTGACCGAGCGGCCCGATTCGAGAACTGAAACGATCTGCT
>Ga0209641_10003929_pt1 | contig 12375 bp, 10 predicted proteins | sample RifCSP16_1_FD_184022 | JGI IMG/M metagenome (GOLD analysis project Ga0209641, IMG submission 184022) | Soil microbial communities from Rifle, Colorado - Rifle CSP2_sed 16_1 (SPAdes) (version 2) | ecosystem: Environmental > Terrestrial > Deep subsurface > Rock core/Sediment | place: Rifle...
GGGGGGCTGCCCGGGAAAGTATCTTCTCGTTCTCTTCTGCCGCCGAACGACGGTCCTCCTCGTGGATCATTCGATACCACAGGTATGGATCAGCCTCGTATTCCGCTGACGTATAACCTGTTACAGCGACACAGCCTGGGCCGTGCTCTGTTTCCTTCACGCTACCGTCTTCAACCTGGACAGTATATATATAATCCGTTATGGATTCGACGAGTTTCCTATATCTTTTTTCGCTCTCCTGCAGCGCATTCTCTGTCCCTTTGCGTTCGGTGATGTCGCGCGCTGAGGACAGCGCGCCTGTTACGATTCCACTTTCATCTTTGAGCACCCGGCACCACCATGCGAGCAATCGCTTTTTTCCATCTTTGCGTCGCTGCCAGCTTTCTACATAGAACACATCTTCTCTTCCTCCAAATAGGGGCTCAACGGCAGCATACGTATTCTGCTCTCCCTCAAAATAGAATGCAGCCTCCTTGCCGATCACATCCTCCCCAAAAAACTCGTAACCGGCATGATTCGCCCACGTGTACACCTTGTTATTGTCCACTTCCATAATAATGTTCGGAACAGCCGCAAGGATAGCTTCCTGACGCAAGGAAACAACACGAATGTTTTCCTCGGCGCGCTTGCGCTCGGTGATGTCCCGTTCAACAACCATAAAGGAAGCGATCTCTCCCTGCTCATCGAACACGGCCGAACCCGAACAATCCATGGTCACGATCGTGCCGTTCTTGTAAACAAATTCCACTTCGGCCCTGTTCTTCCCTTGTTTCAAAAGGACCGGAAACCGCTCCTCAAATATTTTTTGAGATGCCGGCGTAAAAAATTCGTATATCCCGCGGCCGATAAGCTCACGTGCACGATAACCTGATTTATCGAGCGTCGACAGATTCGTTTGAAGGATCACTCCCTGCTTGTCCAGAAGAAAGATAAAGTCGGTGGAAGCGTCAAACAGCGAGCGTAATCTTTCCTCGCTCTTGCGCATGCTCGTTTCGAAGATCGTCGATATGGCGAATATAAAGGCCGTCAGGAAAGCGTAAAGTCCGCCAATGATCAAATGTTCTTTGTCCAAATACGGGATCTCTGGATGCAGGACCTTATCAATGAGAGCATCCAGGTTTCCCAGGAGAACGATGACGACGAGAAGGACTACCACCCTCGAAGCAGAGGTTCTCTGTCGTATCATGCGCAGGTAATGTATCATTTTATCATGCATCGCTCTTTAGATTCCTGAATATGAAATGCGGTCTACCTTGAAGTTCTAATGCTTTGGTATGACTTTTCGGAAGATGCGCTTTTCCTCGTTTGCAATTAAGGATAACGCGTTATTATTATATCAGAAGTTATTTAAAACTGGTGAGTTTTTGATCACTTCCTGCCACTATCCCAGCCTCTTCCTGAACCTGAGCGAGCTGAGAGCTAGGACGATGATGCCAAGCACGAAGAGCGAAACCATCTGCGGCCAGAGGATGCCGACGCCGTTCCCTTTCAAAAAGAGACCTCTGATGATCACCAGGAAGTACCGGAGCGGATTCACATAAGTCAAATACTGGAAGACCTTCGGCATGTTCTCAATGGGAAATACAAATCCGGACAAAAGGATGGCAGGTATAAAAAAGAGGAAGGTTGCCATCATCGCCTGCTGCTGAGTCCTTGCCAGCGTGGATATGAACAGGCCGGTCCCGAGCACCGAAAGGAGATAGATGGCTGTGGAAAAGGGAAGGAGCAGCAGCGAACCCCGTATCGGAATATCAAATTTCAGCACGCCGATGCTCGTGATGAGCGCCATATCAAAAAAGGCGATCAGGGCAACTTGTCCCTGAAGATCTGGATGAACTCTTTGACCACCATCTGCTTTATGCGTTCAATACTTTTGTGCATATGTCCCTCTTCCCTCTTCCCTCTTCCCTCTTTACCAGATCGTCATTCCCGCCCCTGCTGAAATCCTGTGGGTTCTGAATTGCATCAGCTTTTTGAAGATCGACGCCCCTGATCACGTCGAACAGATCAAGACCATCTATAAACCGGACTATTCACTCTACCACCAGGCAGAGAAGATTTTCGGCATCATACAGTCCGCTGTCGAGTACGTCAAGGCAAAGCGTGAACCAGTCACCAGAGAAGCCGTTGAAAAGAAAGCTCCGGATGCATTCGTCTTAGATTCCCTCAACCCGCAGCTAATTGAGAAGTGCGCTGATCACTTCTTAAGTAAGAAGTACGACGATTGCATCCTGAACGCGACAAAGGTCGTAGAAGTAGCCGTGCGGGAGGCAGCAGCTCTCTCAAACACAGATCTCGGCGTCAACCTTATGCGAAAGGCATTCAAACCAGACAAACCGCTTCTCAAGTACAGCGACACCCATGCAGAGCAAGAGGCAGTGATGCATTTGTTCAGCGGCTTCATTGGTGTGTTCAAGAATCCTCACAGCCATCGCTTCCTTGAGATCAAGGACCCCCTCGCCGCCTTTGAGATATTGAGCTTTGCTAACCATCTGCTTAATTTGGTCAAACGTGTTAATAAAGGAAAGGCCGCCTAATCTATAACTTCATAAAAGAGACGAATAAGAATGCTAACTAATCACTTCACGCCGACCGCTTCACGGCGTGTGAGCTCATTGTTCAACTGCAATGTCGTATTTCGCTTCGCTAACTCGAACTACCCCCACACCCCATCAATCACCGACCCGCAATGCGGACACGTTCCCTTCTTTATATTGTTCTCTTCAACAAAGAACCCTGCCCTTCTCACCAGGGTCTTCTTGCATTTCCAGCAGGACGTGTCTTCTCCGCCTTCGCCGGGAATGTTTCCCATATACACGTATCTGAGTCCGGCATCGATGCCGATCTGGCGTGCGCGTTGGAGGGTTGCCGCGGGTGTACGGGGGCGATCGCTTAATCTATAGGTGGGATGGAACGCGGTCACATGCCAGGGAATCTCTTCTCCGACGGATTTGATGAATTCCGCTATTTCTTTCAGCTCCTTGTCGGAATCATTCAGTCCGGGAATAATGAGCGTCGTGATCTCGATCCAGATGCCCATCTGCTTATATAGCCTGATCGCGTCAAGCACGGGCTTAAGCTTCGCCCCGCAGACCTTTTTGTAAAAATCTTCGGTAAATCCCTTGAGGTCGATGTTCGCCGCATGGAGATACGGCCGGATAACCTCAAGCGCCTCGGGTGTGATGTACCCGTTCGTGACGAACACATTCTTCAGTCCCGCGTCGACTGTTAGGCGCGCCGTATCATAGGCAAGTTCGAAGAAGATCGTGGGCTCGGTATAGGTGTAGGAAATACTGGCGCATCGGGCGGCCTTCGCAGCAGCCACGATCTTTTCGGGGCTGATAGCTTCACCTATGATACTGCCGCCCCGCCCTTGGCGGGGGAGTTGAGAGATATCGGCATTCTGACAGTGTAAACAGCGAAAATTGCATCCCGGCGTTGCAATGGAATAGGACAGGCTGCCGGGGAGAAACTGAAAGAGCGGCTTCTTCTCTATGGGGTCGATGTTCTGCGCGATGAGTTTGTCGTAGACGAGGCTGTAGAGCACGCCGCCCCTGTTCTCGCGCACAGCGCAGATGCCGCGCCTTCCATCAGCGATAAGACAGCGGTGGCAGCACAGACTGCACTGCACCTTCTTTTCTTCTTTTGTCTCCTGGAACAGCGCCTGCTTCATAAGGATGACTTTCTTTTTAAATTACTTTATAGAGCCAGATCTTAAATTTTGAATCAAACCAAATACCAATTATCACACAAAGGCACGAAGGCACTAAGTAAATAGCTGAATTTCAGGCGGGTTTTCTTCGTGTGCTTTGTGGCTTTGTGTGAGACGCCTTGGGTTCTGGTTCAAAGATTTGGTTTTGCTTCCCTCTTCCCTCTTCCCTCTTCCCTCGTCTATCGTCCATCCTCCGTCCCTTCGTCTACGCCTTCTCATGCTTTCTTACAGCCGCATCAGAATGCTTCGTCTTTTCTTCCGCAAGCTTGTGGCTTACGGCTTCGGCCTGTATCTTTGCCTTGCATGAGGAGCAGATGGCGTCGGGCGAAGGGCTTCCGCACACGAGGCAGCGCTTTTCGCGGGCAGATCTGAGACCCTCTGCCTCAAAGATCATCTCAAGGAACTCGCTCTCGCTCATATGGCCGTCCATATGCAGGTTTCCGCCGAATACCGTCTTGGGGAATATGGTAATGTCATGCTTTCTCATGAGCTCGGGGAAATCCCTGGCAACAATAATGTCCGTATGAATCAGATCGTTTTCGAGCGCCAGGCCGATCGCGGTACCGGCAACAAGCCGGCATTGGCCGCAGTCGTTATCAACGAACACCTGGATATGGACGTCCTTCTCCAGGAGTTTTAAGGCCCCTAATATCGGGGCCGAGAACCATGCCCTGTCCGTAGACGCCGCTGCAATGCAGTCCAGAAGCGCGTCAAGAAATATATTTTCGAGCATCCCGTAAAACCTGACTACGCGGCCGGTGCCTCCTTGAACCACCAGGGCAGGCGCCGCCTGAATGCCGTAGATATCCGTTCTGTCCCTGTCCATGATGATATCGTACACTTCGAGCGCGATCTTCGGGGAAAGGGTCTTTATCTCTTTTGCAAGCGCGATCACCGCCGGGCACTGCACGCAGCCTCTGTCACTCGAAAATACCACGAGCCTGACCGGCTTTTTCATCTGCCCCAAAGTATTATGAATAAGTTTTTTTGTGTTTTCCGACGACATCTTCCTCTCCGTTCGCAACAAAACTGAAGGATATTTTTATTATATCAAATGAAATAATTCACGGTATCCGTAACAGCGCCTCGGCAACTTCCTCCGCCCGAGAAATCATCATGTCATGTCCCGCGTCGATCTCGATTGGCTTCACACCAAGCCGCTCGGCAAAGCCCCTGGTAAGTTCGGAAGGAAGGCTCTTGTCCCGCAAACCTAAAATGTACGTCCTGGGGATCTGTAGATCGGTGAACCGCTTCAAATGGATCTTTTCAAAAAAGACCGCGAGCGGCTGGGGCGTGAGCTTTTTTATATAATGGTCCTTCAAGTCGCCATCGAGGTCGGCGAAATAGAGCGGCCTGAGAGAGGCCAGGGGGCCATAGATCTCGTTCGCCTTCCCTTCCAGGTTGCGGAGCGCCTCCTGACGTTCTTGCGTAAGCAGGTCGATAAGCGCGTCTCCATCGCGCGGGACAACTGCCGCCAGATAAACGAGATGCCTTATCCTTTCCGGTATTTCATCCGCCACCTTGGTAATGACAAGCCCCGACATGCTGTGTCCGACAAGGACGAGATCGCGCAGATCGTTCTTCTCTATATATGAAAGAACATCATTGATATACGCGTGCATGTTCACGCCCTTGCGTTCTTCCGCTCTTTTGCCGTGGCCGGGAAGATCATGGGCGATCACATTCGAGCCGTTTTTCTGTATGAGCGGTATGAGCTTGTCCCAGAGCCATGCGCCGCGCAGAGCGCCATGAAGGAAAAAATAGGTTTTCATTTTTACCATCCCCGTGACCGTCTTGAGTGAAAAGGCTTGCTCTGTTACACAGTAACTATCTCTTTACCAGCGGACTGATCCATGATATTCCGGAAATAGCCTCAGCGCAGAGATTCTCCAATTGCTTAATGATATTTTCAATATACATACTGTTCTCGTGCAGCGGCATTTTCCCAAAATCATCAAGCAGCTTCGGTGACTGAAAAGTCAGCAATTCAAATTGGTTTTCGATCTGATCTATGGCCAACTGGATCGTCATGGTAATGTAATCGTCAACTTTCGGTCTTTTTTGGCTGAATTCCGGACGTGATCGCAACTTTTCACTGATACTATTGCCGATGACGAACAGACAATGACTCGACACCCTGCTTCCGAAACCGCCCACACTTGGCAAAAAGGCTATGGTCTTGGCATACTGACGCATCATCGGTCGGTCCCTCGTTTTAATGACCGTCACGATCAATTGATAGAGGAGTCTTACATACGTATGCACGATGGCATCATCAACATCTATGAAGCTGCATGAACAGCACTCGCTCTCCGGCTCTACCAGGTTCGCCACGATTTCTTTGACCATGTCATCGCGGGACCCGACCATGGCATCATAGATCATTTCATGAACGACAAGATAAGGACGCTGCGGCTCCTTTCGAAGCATTGCCTCGTTCCAGCTCCTCCAGATCTCCGGGTGCCTTTTCATGTTCTCTATGAGAAAAAGCAATCGACGCGATATGCTTTTACGCGGGGTCGGCTGCCAGGAAAGCTCGTTGCTCGTCCGGGAGGAATCAGCCGCAAGCTGCTTATCCACGTAGGAAAGCATCCATAATTGTTCAAAGGGCTGCTTGCCCAGCAACCGGTAAAATACTTGTTGCAGCAAGACCATGGGACCAAGGAGCCGCCGGGGAACAAAGATCGGCTTGATGTGCCTGTTGTAATAAAACTGGGTTGAGGTTTTAAAGAGTTCCAGGTGGGAAGTGGCGCCGTTCGGGCTTGCATTGAACGTGCATGCTCTTTGCAGTGTATCGTTTTTCTCAATTACGTTCAGGTATAACTGTATCACGTCCTGGACATGGATATACGGCAAGGCCGACTCGCCTCTCCCGGCGAGTATGCGTGATTTTATCATTACACCGGACAGCCAGGCGTTGAGAAGGGCATACAGGGGCGGGTATTCACACCAGTCACTGAATATTGCCGCCAGCCTGATGATCGCGCAGGGAAACCATTTCGCGTATTCTTTGACCAGCTTTTCCCCCTCACGCTTGCTCCATGCATAGGGAACATCGGCATCCGGCGGGCTTTCCTCGTTAATTGCCCTGCCTTTTGGCGGGAACGTGCAGGCGGCCAAAGAGCTCGCAAAAAGAAAACGCTTTACTTCAAGGAGCCTTGATACTTCCAATATATTTTTCGTGCCGAAAACATTCGTCCTCAGGTATTCCGGATTGTTCTCATTGGTAAAATCGTAATATCCGGCAAAGTGGACCGTATAATCGACGCCCCCGTGGTCTTTGACCCGCTGAATAATGTCTTTCAGTTTTTCCCAATCGCCGATATCAACCTGGGTCCAGCGCAAATTATCGTCTTTTTGAACTCCTGCCTCCGCCATGGAACGCCGCGCGATACAGAACAGCCGAAATTTACCGGCCGCGGCTTTTATGAAATTCCGCCCCACAAACCCAGAGGCCCCGGTTATGAGGATTCCCGGCAAACTGTAATCCATAAAAAGCATTTCCCTTCAGGCTGACGTGAACATCCGATGATCGGTAGTATTATACCAGTTTTATTTTACCCTGGCAGAAAAGTCGTCTTGAACGATACGGTATTGTTTCCCCCTTGTCCCCTGGATCGATTCTTTGCGGTAATATCAGGAACACCCCCTGTCTTACCATGAGATCATCCTTACCGGTATAAACAGATATACGAAGATTCTTCTTTGACATCGAGCTGAAATTTCTGGTTCGCCGCCACTTCAAACCTGTCAAACGGTTTGTAATCTTTCCATGCTTGCGACCCGGGCAGTTTTACGGTCAACATTCCTGTTGTCACGATCATGATCTCTTTTTGGGAAGTCCCGAACTCATACTGGCCTTTCGCCATGACCCCCGCGGTTGCGGGTCCTTCGCTCGTATTGAACGAGATCGACTTGACCTTTTCTTCGAAATATTCATTTACTTTAAACATAGTGTTCGCCCCTTTTGTTTAGCCCAAATTTGAGCTGTTGGATCTATCGTCGCGCTACCCAATCTGACTCCTGACTACTGTTCTTTGATCTTATACTTCATCAGCTTATACCTGAGCACCCGCTCGCTGATACCGAGCTTTTCCGCCGCGCGGGTCTGGACCCCGCCGGATTCCTTGAGCGCGTCGAGGATGATGCCCCGCTCCATCGTGTCAAGGGTCTCGTTCAGCGAGCTTCCCGATTTCCTGACGCAGATCTTTTCCTCGCTTTCAACCGTGCGAAGGTGAAGCGGCAGATCGGCGCTCGTGATGGTCCCTCCTTTTGAGAGGACCACGGCGCGTTCGATGATATTTTCAAGCTCCCGCACATTGCCCGGATAGGAATAGCGCATGAGCAGGTCTCTCACCTCCGCGGAAACGCCGGAGATCTTTTTTCTGTTCGCCTGGCTGTACTTTTTGATGAAATGATCCAGAAGCTCCGGCACATCTTCCTTGCGCTCCCGGAGCGGGGGGATGACCACGGACACCACGTTCAGCCGGTAGTACAGGTCTTCGCGGAAATTGCCTTCGCGCATCGCCTTTTCGAGGTCGCGATTCGTGGCAGCGATGACCCGAACATCCACCTTGATCGTCTGGTTCCCGCCGAGGCGCTCGAACTCCCTCTCCTGGAGCACCCTGAGCAGCTTCACCTGCATTCCCGGCGTCAGCTCGCCAATCTCATCCAGAAACAGCGTCCCCTTGTCCGCTGCCTCAAACCTGCCGATCCTCTTCGCGGTCGCGCCGGTGAACGCCCCTCTCTCGTGGCCGAAGAGCTCGCTCTCGAGCAGGGTCTCCGGCAGCGCCGCGCAATTCACTTTGATGAGAGGAAAATTCGCCCTCGGGCTGTGGTAATGGATCGCTTTGGCCACCAGCTCTTTTCCCGTACCGCTTTCGCCGCGGAGCAGCACCGTCGCGTTGCTCGCTGCCACGCGGCCCGCGAGGTTCAAGGCCTCTTCCATGTCATGGCTGGCGCTCACGATCTCGTCGAACTTGTACCGCTCGATCAACTGCTCTTTGAGCTCGGTGTTCTCACGGATGAGGTTCTGACGTTCGGAGACCCTGCCGATAAGCACGGCAAGCTGGTCCACGTCTATCGGTTTCGGAAGATAATCATACGCGCCGGCCTTGATGGCCTTGACCGCCGTCTCGATCGTGCCAAAGGACGTCATGATGATCACCGCCATGTCGGGGTTGATCTTCCGCGCTTCGCCCGAGGTCTGGAGCGCATCCACGCCGGGAATATTGCAATCCGTGAGGAACACGTCAAATCGTTCACGTCTGATGGCTTCCACGGCTTCGAGCACGCTGCCCACGGCCAGAACGTCATGCCCTTTCTGTTTGAGGGCATACTCTATCCTGCTCCGCTCCTTCTGTTCATCGTCCATGATAAGTACACGGGCTTCCTGCATAAACCTTTATACCTCATCGCCGCAAAGTCTGAAGAATGCAAAATGCAGAGTGCAAAATGCAAAAGTCAAAATGAAGGAATATAAATCATGATGATCTCGTAAGAAGTCAATTATTCACACGAAGGCACAAAGGCACGAAGAAAGGCATATTGAAAACATTCATGTTTTTCTTTGTGTCCTCCGTGTTCTTTGTGTGAGAACGACTTTTTACGAATGCATCAACCATGGCCTACGGCCATACCGTCATTTTGCAATTTGCATTTTGAAATTTGACTTTTGCATTGCTTTTTGGTGTCTCGGTGTCTTTGGGCTGCAAAATTGTTTACCTGCTATATTTTACTCCCCGTGAGCTTCTCATACAAGTCCAGGACAACCCCCTCCCGCAGACCCCAGTCGCTCACGAGCATCTTCTCGCACCCGCACCATTCCAGGATCTCCTGGGTGATGATCGCCCCTGCAAGAATAATGTCCTCGCGGCCGGCCTCAAGCCCTGCAATGACCCGGCGCTGTTCGAATGTGCTCATCATCAGCATCCGGACCATCGCGTCGATCGATCTCCGGGTCAATACATAATTGGTTATTTTGTCCGGATCGTACCGCGCGAGTCGCTGGTCCATGGCGGCCAGCGTGGTGATGGTGCCGGCTGTGCCCGCGCAGGTACGGCTCCCTCTGGGAACGGGTACGAGCCTGTCCACATGCCCGAGCTCGTCCCGCACCGCCGCCCTGAACGCTGTCTCCTCATCATCCGTCGGCGGATCATGCTTGATGAACCGCTCGGTAAAATAGACGGCGCCCAGCGGCAGGCTCATTGCCACGCACGCTGAACCGGGCCGGGTCAGAATGAGCTCGGTGCTGCCGCCCCCGATGTCGATGACCAGAGCGGACTCCAGGGATTGGCCTTTGAGCGCGCGACCGACGCCCATGAGCGTGAGCCGCGCTTCCTCTTCGCCGGTTATCACCGTGATATTGATCCCGTATCGCGCCTTTGCCTCTTGGATAAATTCCGCCGCGTTTGCCGCGTTCCTGAGGGCGCTCGTGCCGACCGCAACGGTGCGGAACGGTGAGAACAGGGGAACATGAGCGGTAAAGTCGGAAAGGGCGGCAAACGTGCGTTCCTCCGCTTCCCGGGAGAGCATGCCCGTGCGATCAAGGTCCTGTCCCAGTCGGGTTATTGTTCTTTCGGCGTGAAGTTCCCGGAAGGCTTTGTCACCGATCTCTGCGACAAGAAGGCGGAGGGAGTTCGTTCCTATATCGATCCCCGCGAGGATCATTCAAGCAGCGTGTCCTTGAGCTTCGGGGCATACGCCCTGACACGCATCGCGAGCAATTTTGCGACCGCCATGAGGATCCGCACGCCCAGGCGCGGATCGAGGTCGATGACGGCATGAAAATCCTTTCTCGTGAGCAGTATCAGCTCCGACGCGGTTTCAGCCCGCGCGGTCACGAGCCTGTTCTCTTCCTGAAGCAGCGCGAGTTCGCCGAAGAAATCGCCCGGCCCGAGAAGAAGAAGACCTGACTCCTGCCCTTCTCCCGCCATCATGGTGATCCTGACGCTGCCGCTCTTCACAATGTAAAGGGCCTCGGCAGGCATCTGCTCGGTAAAGATGGTGGTGTTGGGTTTGATCTGACGTTCCTGAAAGAGCCCGGAAACAAGTTCGAGCTCATCCTGGCTACAGCCCTTAAAAAGCACCGTCTTTTGTAGAAACTCGGGATTGTCCATGGGGAACCCGGCTCACATTGGAATTATTTCGTACGATGAAGTATTATAGGACGACAAATTTTAGTTGTCAAGAAACATTAGTCATTGGAATCAACACTACATCTCAAAGCCCATCACCCTTTGAAAAAGGGCAGTTGAGGAGGATTTACTCACTTTTCAAATCCCCCCTTCCCCCCTTTGCTAAAAAGGGGTGCAAATAGTTGTCAGTTGTTTGTTGTCTGCTACTCGTCAGCGTTACCTTCCGGGACCGCCATGACCGTTCGCCTCTCAGAGAGCGTTACCGTCCCCGCATTCGCGCCCTTCGGTTTCTTCACGAACTTTGCACGGGTGTACGTGACCGGAACCTTGCCGGCCCCCCTCCCCTTGCTGTAGTACGCGGCGAGGGCCGCGGCTTTCATGAGCACATCGGACGGGATGTCCGCTCTCTCCGGATTCCTGATAAGCACATGGGAGCCCGGCATTCCCTCCGCGTGGAGCCAGAGATCGTCCGGCCGCGCGAGCCTGAGGGTGATGTAATCGTTGCTCGCCGCGCTCTTGCCGATGAGTATGTCCCACCCCCGGTAAACGACTTTGCGGTGCGCGGGCGCCGTGGATCTCTTTTCCTTCTCCTTCTCACGATCCCCGTTCTGCTTCAGATAACCCCTCGCCGCAAGGTCCGAACGGATGAGATCATGCGTTTCCCTGTCGCCCGCTGAATCAAGATCAGCAAGCGCGGACTTCAGGTACGACCCTTCTTCCCGCGCCTGCCGCAGCCTCTCCGTGATGATCGCGAGCCCGGTCCGGGCCTTTTTATATTTTTTGAAATACAGTTCCGCATTCTGCCCGGCTGAACGCTTCGGGTCGAGCTTCACCAATACGCTCCTGCCGTCATAGCCCGTGAGCCCGGCTTGTCCGGCCCCTCTCACGATGCGTGTCAGGTTTGCCAGGATCAGATCGCCTGCCAACCGGTAATCATCGGCCTGCCCGGCCGAGGCAAGGTCCCGCGATATTGCCTCGGTCCTTCGCTCAGCCTTGACCAGGGCTTTTTTTATGACCGAGGAAAGCCGCACACGCAGACTTGAAATGGTCCGGTCAGCGATAACATGAGTATAGAATATCTCCGCCCCCCTGTTCGCAGGATGTTTTGCGCCGGTCTCAGGACAAAACGCATGGGGAGCGCCCGGGTGCCGCCGGTCTGGCTGACGATCCGGCGCTGCTTTCGTCCGAACCGGCCTCAACGCAGGAGGAGCATACGTGATCCCGGGAAGGAGTGGACGCTTCACAGTATCTGCGGGCAACACAGGATGATGGACTGACAGAATGGCAGAAGATCGATCGAGAAGAATAAGATTCGGTGTGGACCCGACGAGCTCAACCATAAGGCGATAGTCAACATCCAACCTGGTAAGAGCGAGCTCGACTACCCTGTCTTCATTGAGGAGGGAAACTCCCGTCACCCTTGCCCCTGTCAGGTGGCTCCTGAGGAACAGGACAAATCCGATCGGGGAATCATCGGCAGCAGACTTCGTGCCGACCAGGTGCAGCCTCGGCAGGGCACGGTCAAGC
>Ga0209641_10003934_pt1 | contig 12366 bp, 11 predicted proteins | sample RifCSP16_1_FD_184022 | JGI IMG/M metagenome (GOLD analysis project Ga0209641, IMG submission 184022) | Soil microbial communities from Rifle, Colorado - Rifle CSP2_sed 16_1 (SPAdes) (version 2) | ecosystem: Environmental > Terrestrial > Deep subsurface > Rock core/Sediment | place: Rifle...
AGATGACCTCCAGGGTGTCCGGTCCGTCGTGCGAGACGAGATTAAGGGCTTGGCCACTAAAGAGGACTTGCAGAACTGGCTGGGATGACTAAGCGGGAATTCGACCGTGTCCATGAAGCGCTGAACGTCTACGTCCGACGAGTGGAGAAAGTGGAGGAACGGGTCGAAAAGCTCGCTCGTCACGTAGGCTATACATTCGATCGGTAGAGAGAAGGAGCCACCGAACGTTTGTTTGTTAGCCTGCGAGTAGCTCCTTGATCGTCTCGACAGGCAGAGGGTCCTGAGCAAAGACAGTTCGAAGATCTCTGATCAAGGTCCACCAGCGCAAGTCCCACGCGGGTTTCAGCATTCAGAACGGTCTCCGAATCTGCGCAAAACAAGTGCGCTCACCCCTCAGAGGCCTGCCAGTGCCATTGAGGCGTTCTTCTGTCTCCCGCACCGTGTCGGGTGCACAAGCCTGACGGTTGCACTGGCGTCGACGGGGCGGGGGTTCTAGCCTGCGCCCGGTCTTGCGTTCCCGCCCGCTGACCAGACCTGCGATGTGGTCCCTAACGACCCTGAGCGTGATGCCGTTCGTCCTGGCCTGGATCGTTGGGTATTGTTTGCCGCGTAGCCCATCCCCGATAGATGCCAATCCCCAGGGTCATCAGCGCGGCGCAGGATGTAGGGGCTGGACGCCTAGAACTTCGACCAGAGGTACTGGTTCGCCACCTCGTGGTGGAACTGGATTTCCGCGCTCTTCACCTGAGTGCCCAGCGCCCTCGAGCAACGGTCGGCCTGAGCGTGCTTTAGCTCGGCAAATTTGGCGTGGTTCTCTTCGCCCAGAAGCTCTGCGGCGAAGCGGCTTCCCTTGAACAGCCGGATGGCGTCATAGATGTTGTCTGGGAGAAGACGTGTTCGGGTGCGCCTGTTCTCGTCCTCTTCACCCATGGGCCCCTCCAGGCCGGTCCGGAGGATCGTGTAGATCGACAGGTATGGGTTGGCGTCTGGGGCGATCGATCGGAACTCGATGCGCGCCGAGCGCTCGTTGCCGATCGGGATGCGCACCATCGAGCCGCGATCGGTCGGCGACGCCTTGATCTGGTTGGGCGCCTCGAAGTGGGGGTCCAGGCGCCGGTAAGCGTTGACGCTCGAGTTGAAGATCAGACAGGTCTCCGCCGCGTTGGCGAGGAGCCGATGGATGAACTCCCACCCCACCTGCGACAGCCCATCCTTGCCGTTCTTGTCGTAGAAGAGATTGACGCCTTTGCTGCTGATCGACATGTTCGTGTGCATGCCGCTGCCGTTGACGCCGGTCACCGGTTTGGGCAGAAAACAGGCGGTCAGGTCCATGCGGGCCGCCGCCTGCCGGCACACCAGCTTATACAACTGCACCTGGTCGGCCGCGATCGACGCCTCAGCGTACCCGTAATTCAACTCGAACTGTGAGGGCGCCACTTCGGGGTGGTCCTTCTCGTTTGCAAAGCCCATCGCCCGCTGAGTCTCAGCGGCGCTGTCGATGAACAGGCGGAGCGCGTCGCCGGGGAGTGAATGGTAGTACCCGCCGGTCGAGATGAACTCGAAGGCGCCCGTCTCGTGGTACCGGCGCTCGGCGTCGCGGCCTTTGAAGAGGAAGCCCTCGATCTCGTTCGAGGCGTGACACACCGTCCCGTCCTTATCGAAGAGGGCTTGCGCGTAGGCCTTGAGTCGGGCGCGCATGTCGGCATGGTACATCGAGCCGTCTTTCTCGAGCACCTCGCCAAACACGAGCACCTTGCCGGGGCCGAAGATGTCCGCCGGCAGCCAGTAGAACGCTGCCCAGTCGATGCGGAGCCGCAGATCCGACTCGGCCTGCACCGTAAACCCTCGGATGGAGGATCCGTCGAAGGTCAGGTTGTCGGCCGACTTCAGCAGGAACTTCTTGTCATAGTCGAGCATGTGGAAACGGCCTTCCAGATCTGTGAAGCAGACCGTGACCGCCTTGAGGCGCTTCTCGTCTGTCAGGTAGCGCGCGCGCTCTTCCTGGATCTTGTGGAGGGGGATCCGGTCGATTCGCTGCTGCTTGGCCGCCAGGTTCATCTCCTCAAGCTTGTCGTATGGGATCTCCAAGAAGTCACGCAGGCCACTGGTGTCCATCGAGCGCCTCCTTATTGGCTTGTGGGAATTTGAGGCTAATCTTAGTGGAAATTAGGTCAAAATCCACTTTGATAACGCTTAATCATAACACAATAAGTGAAATGCGCGTAAGCGCAGCCCCGGAACTGGGACTGCGCTACACGCTGGCTGATCGGCTCCGTGCTGGGCTGAGCTCGCGAAGCAGGTTGCCCCCTGCAACGGCGCCGGCGCAGCTCGACCTCAAGTGACGTCTTCCAAGAGCTCTCTCAATACGTCGAGCTGAAGGGGCTGCTCCTTCAGGGCAGTTCGAAGATCCTTGATTAAGGCCCACCACGAAACCCCGCGTTCTTATCATTGTTCGGCGTTGATCCTCTCCACCTAGAGATCCCACCTCCGTCGTGCGAATACGGCCAAAACTACCGCCGATCGGGAAGCAATGAATATCCTGGGAGTGGTTGCCGCCTTCACCCCCCATGGTTTCTACTCGGGGGTCGTGGCTGTTGGTGTACGTAATCCGCGAAAATCTCGCCCAAAACTGAAGGATTTCGTATCCACCCCTTGAATGCTTACGAAGATAGAAACGTTCTGTGTGTCACGATGCTATAATTCGCATGATTCGAGGGAGGCTGTCCGTGAGGGCCCTGCTGGATCACCTGGACATCTGCATCATCCGTTCCCTCCAGTCCAACGCGCGCCGCAGCAACATCGAGGTCGCCCGCGAAATCGGCGTGGCGGAAGGGACCATCCGGCACCGCCTGCAGCGTCTGGTCCGGGACGACATCGTCCGGTTTGTTGCTCTCGTCGATCCCCTAAAAACAGGCTATGAGACCGTGGCCATTGTCGGTGTGAAGGTCAATCCGGCGCGTCATGAAGTGGCGGCCGAGGGCCTGGTCGCGATGCCGGAAGTGCGCTACGTCAGTTATGCCATCGGGGATTTCGATCTGCTCATCGAGGTCCTGGTGACCACTCCGCAGACGTTGTTCGAGTTCCTCACCCGCCGGTTGGCCAAGGTCCCCGGGGTGGCAAGCTTCAAGACGTTCATGACGCCAAAGATCGTGAAGCGCAGCTACGACTGGCCACCCGTGCCTGTTCAGGATGGGAAGATGGTCTCCACCTCTCGGCCACGCGGGAACCAGAGGGCAAACGGCCGGCGCCCACAGAAGTCAGGTGGTCGCCGCGATCCGAACGCGTCGCGGATGAAGGCCGACAGGAGGTAAACAGGATGCGGGTGCTGATCATCGGCGGAACCCGCCGCTCGGGTCCCTACCTAGTGCGAGAGCTCATCGCAGACGGGCACGAGGTCTTCATTTATCACCGGGGACAAAACCAGGTGACCTTCACGGACCAGATGACAGTGATCCAGGGAGACCGGAAGAACTACCCGGAGTTTGTTGCCCAGATGGCCGATCTGGCGGTCGACACCGTGATCGACATGATTGCGACGAACGATCAGGACATTGATGCTATCGTGCAGACTTTTGCCGGCCGGCTGCGCCGCTACGTCGTCATCAGTTCGTACGAAGTCTATGCCGCGTTCGAGGCGGCCTGGACCAGGCGGACCAGCCTGCAACCTGTGCCCATCCCGGAGACCGCTCCTTCGCGACAATCGAGCATCGTGTACGCTCAGACGCCGAGTTACGAGAAGATACCGATGGAGCAAGCAGCGCTGCAAGCGTACCGCTTAGGCCGCTTGCCCTGCACTATTGTTCGCTATCCTGCCCTCTACGGCCCGCGGGACGTGACGCCCCGGGAATGGTACTACGTGCGGCAGGCACTAGACCGCCGGCCGCGGATCGGCGTGGGCGGCGGTGGTCAGTCCCTGTTCAGCCGCGGCTATCTCCCCAACATGGCCCATGCTGTGGTCTGTCTGCTGCGACACCCTCAGACCGACGGCGAGATCTTCAATGCCGCAGATGAGATGGCGCTGACCAATGGGCAGATCATCGAGATGGTTGGGCAGATCCTGGGCCACCACTGGGAGATGGTGCCGATCCCGCGGACGTTGATGCCGCCCTTCGTCCGGAGCCAGGCCCTGCCTTTCTCGCCCGACCCTTACGACATCGAGCCGCACCTCTTACTGGACGTGCACAAGATCAAATGCCTCGCGGGCTACCAGGATGTTGTACCGGTGGAGCGGGCCCTGGAGGAGACCGTGCTCTGGCTGCGGGACCACCCCGCTCCGGCCGGCTTCCTCCCGGTCGACCACGCGGCCATGGACGCAGCGATAGAGCGGGTAGCCGGGCTATAGGAAGGCAATCACAGATCGATATGGGGAGGGGAGGCGACATGAGGATGTCGATGAGGCAACGTCGGAGGGGCTTCTGGCTGCTGCCGGTGGCGGCGGTGTTGCTGCTAGGCGCATGGCCGTCAGGCAACGTGTACGGTCAGGGGCGGGGAGCCACTCTGAGGATTGCGCTGGGGACCGACGTCTCCATCTTCGATGCCGCACGGGCCACGGGACTGCAAACTTTCGGCATCATCAATCAGGTCACCGAGACGCTGGTCCTGCTGGACCATAAAGGACGGCCCGTCCCGCACCTGGCGACATCGTGGTCACTCTCCAAGGACGGCCGCACTTGGACGATCAAACTCCGACCGGGGATCAAGTTTACCGACGGGACACCGTTCGATGCGGCGGCGGTAAAGTTCAACATCGAGCGGATGCGTCAGCTCTCGCCGGGTCGGGCGGCAGTGGGAATGGTGACGGGGGTCTCCGTGGTGGACGACACTACAGTGGCCATCCACACCGAAGGGGGAACCTATCAGCCGCTTATCGCCACGTTGGCCTACGGTCCAATGGCGATGAATAGTCCCGCCGCAGTCCAGCGCCTGGGGGATCGATACGGCACGCCGGAAGGTGGAGCGGCGGGGACAGGGCCGTTCAGGTTCGTCTCCTGGCGCCGCGGGCAGGAGATCCGCCTTGAGGTCAACCGCGAGTACTGGGGCGGTGCGCCCAAGCTCGAGGCCGTTGTCATGCGAGTCATCCCGGACACCGGCGCTCGCATCATCGCCCTGGAAAGCGGCGATGTGGATCTGATTCACAACGTGCCTCCCGCCGATGCCACGCGCCTGTCTCGCACCGGGCGGTTTGCCATCATCAACCCACCCTCGGTCCGGGTGCTGCGCCTTTACTTGAATAACAGCTGGGGGTCGCTTCAAGACAAGAAGGTTCGGCAGGCGGTGTGCTTCGCCATCAACCGCGATGCGATCATCCGGAACCTGTTCCAAGGCCTGGGGAAAGCGTCCGACTCGCCGGTCCCCTCGGCCGCGTATGGGTACGTCAGCGTCCCCGCCTACAAGTACAACCCTACTCGGGCGCGGGCGTTGCTACGGGACGCAGGTCTGCCCCAGGGATTCGAGATGACGCTGCACTACGCTCCGGGGCGGTGGCTCCTCGACAATGAAATCGTCGAAGCGATGCAAGCCGACCTGGCCCGCGTCGGCATCCGCGTTCGAGTAGTCGCTGTGGACTTCGCCACGTTGGCCACCCTGCAGCGGCGTCCCGCAGAGCAGAGCCCCTTGCAGGCGACCTTCAATGGCTGGGCGGCGGCGAACATGGACGCCGATCGCGCTATCCAGGACTTCGCCGTGGATAGCTTCCCGCCAAACGGTCAGAATCTGTCCTTCTACAGCAACAAGGACGTTGACCGGCTGATCGCGTTCCAGCAGCGAACCATTAACGGCAACGCCCGGCTGTTTGCGTTGAAGCGCATCCAGGAGATGGTGATGGCGGACTCGCCGGCCTGCTTCCTCTACGAGCAGCCCATCATCTGGGCGGTCAAGGCCGGGGTGAAGAACGTGGACAGCGACGCGACCGAGGTTCTTTACCCGCTGGTCAAGGCGGAGGTGGGTCCGTGATGTCCAGGCGCCTGGGGGATGCCGCTGACGATCGCGCGGTCGCGGCCATCCTGGACGCGTTTGATCCAGATCATGCGGTGGGCCTCTTGCGCAGGCTCGTACGCATTCCCAGCGTGCATCCGCGTCTAGAGGAGGGCACGGAGCTTGAGACGGTCGCGGCGGCCGTCGCCGATGAACTAAGCGACTACGGGGTCGAGATGGTGTTCTACCCCGAGGGGCAGGGTAAGGGATGGGGCCCCAACGTCGTGGCCATGCTCGGGGGAGAGGGAGATGGCCCCACGCTCATCCTTACCACGCACTACGACGTCGTCCCCCCCTACGACCGCAGTCTCTGGTGGACCGACCCGTTCGGAGCAGAGGTTATCGATGGCGTGATGCACGGCCGGGGAACGGTGGACGCAAAGGGAAGCATGGCGGGCATGCTTGCCGGTCTGCGTGCTCTGGTGCGCTCCCGGACTCGGCTGAAGGGGACGCTGAAATTGGTGTGTTGGGCCGGCGACGAGGCCCACCCGCCGGACGCCGAATGGTTCAGTGGGATCACCTATCTCGTCGGCACCGGGAGGCTCCGGGGAGATGCTCTGATCTGGGGTGAGCCCTATGATCGAAGGATCATACACGCCTCGCGTGGTCGGGTGTGGGTCAACATCGAGGTCGCCGGCGTGGCCAGCCACGCCGCGTCGGGCGGAGGCGTCAACGCCATCCGCAAGGCCATGCTCCTCATCGACGACTTGTACGGGTTGCGGTTGGGAGAGCATCCCCTGCTCGGTAGGGACACCATCAACGTCGGGAAAATCCTCGGCGGAACCCAGACCAACATCGTCCCGGACAGCTGCACGCTCACACTGGACATCCGTTTCGGCCCACCTCTGACGGTGGACCGCGTCATGGAGATGGTCCGGGAGAGAATCCAGACCCGGGCGCAAGGGGATCCCGACTTTCAAGTCAAACAAACCACGTTCCCCGAGCGCAAGGAGCCGGCCATGTACGACCCGCGGGGAGCCGTTTTCCAGGCGATGGTCCGCGCGGGCGAGCAGGCGCTGGGGCGGACCCTCCCGTTCGGCGGCGCCGTCTCCTTTGGGGACACCTCCGAGTGGCGCGAAGCAGCGGGGGTTAAGGATGTGTGCTTCTTCGGACCGGGCAAGACTGTTCAGGCTCACGCTGTCAACGAAAACATTGTCGTGGAGGAGTTCCTGGAAGCCGCCAAGGTTTACGCCCTTACCGTCGCCAACTACTGTGGCACTCTCTGAGGTCCAGCCAGACGTCAGGGTGGCCGCCCGAATTTTAGGCGAGTGTGTAGACCTCAGAGCGGGAGAGCACGTGACGGTCATCACCGATGGCATCTATCCGCAGGAGATTCCCTCGGCCTTCGTCAGCGCCGCGGCGTCCGCCGGCGCCGCGGTGGAGGTGCTCTCGACTCCTCCCAGTGGTGAGGTTGCAGAGAATCTCCCACTGGGAGTAGTCGAGAGCCTGGGGCGGCAGGAGGTGCTGGTTCTCTGCACGACAGCACTTTTTCCCCGTCCAGCTCGCCAACAGGCCGCGCGCCGCGGGGCCAGGGTTCTCTCTCTCTGTGGGATCGACGCGGCCATCTACCGGCGGAGCTGCGATCTGAACCATCATCAGGTCGCCCGAGTGACGGAACACGCCGCCTTGCGCCTTGCTGCCGGCGGCCGCTACCACGTGACCTCCAAGGAGGGTACGGATCTGATCCTGGAGGTCGCTCCGGGTGCGCCCATCCAGCTCACGGGCCTGGCTCGCTGCGCGGGTGAGATCGCCGTTCTGCCAGCGGGAGTCTTGGCGGTACTTCCCGTCCCCGGGACGGCGCGAGGCCGGGCTGTAGTGACGGGTAGCATCGAAGGCCTGGGTCTCTGCGAGACGCCGGTGGCTCTCGAGGTCGCGGATGGGCGGGTCGTGGAGATCGCTGGCGGACGGCAGGCGGCGGCCCTGGCCAGACGGCTACGCGAGGGCGATACGGACAGCTTCATTCTTGCTGAGACCGGATTCGGGACCAATCCCCGCGCGGGGTACAGCGGGAACATACTTGAGGACGAACGGGTCGCCGGGTCATGCCACATCGGGCTGGGTCAGAACGCTCACTTGGGCGGCCCGGTGTGGAGCCGGACGCACCTGGACCTGACAATCCGCGCGCCGACGGTGCGGTTGAACGGGGACATCCTGATTGAGCATGGGGTGCTGCAGATCGCCGCGTAACCGCCAGCACGCAGGGTACTGGGGTGGGTAGACTTCCATGAATGTGCTGGTGATCGGAGGAACGGGGCGAATCGGTCCGTACGTGCTGCGCGAACTGCTCAGCCGATCCCATGCCGTGACCATCGTGCACCGGGGGCAGCACCCCCTCCCGCTGGGGCTAGACGTCCGGGAGGTGCTGGTCGACCGGCGGGATGCCGTGCGCTTTGTAGACCTGATGCGGCAGGAGCGTCCCGACGTCGTCGTTGATCTCTTCCCTGGGCGGGCCGAAGACACACAGGCGGTCGTGGAAGCTTTCCGCGGCCGGATCCGTACCTCCGTGCACGTGAGCGCATTCGACGTCTACGAGCAGTACATTGCCGTTGACGTCTTTGGTGCCTGGGCGCCCGATAAGGATTATCGTCATCAGTTGGCCGCCCGACCGATCCCGATTCGGGAGGAAGCTCCCCTGCGCGCGCAGCATTTCTACCCGCATCCCCAGGTGGTTGCCGGCTTCGACAAGGTCTTCGTCGAGCGGGCTATCAGCGAGGCCAGGGCCCGCGGGGACTTCCCCGCAACCATCCTCCGCCTGGCCGCCATTTACGGGCCGGCTGGTTATAGCCGGGACGATCCCCGGCTACGTGAGTGGTACATCGTGAAGCGGGCGCTCGATGGACGCTCTCGGATCGCCATCCCCGATGGCGGCCGGGGGATCCACCACCGCGTGCACTACGCTAACGCCGCCCACGCAGTGGTGCTTGCCGTAGAGTCCCCACGGGCGGTGGGCCAGGCCTTCAACGTGGGTGACACGGAGCTGCTCACGGTCCGGCAGCTCGTCGACCGCGTGGCCGCCCACATCGGCCACACCTGGGAGGTCGTCTCCGTTCCCCGCGCGTCGATGCGCGGCTGGTACACACTGGACGCGGACCCGCCGCTCATCCTGGACCTCACGAAGATCCGTCTGCTCTTGGGCTACCAGGACGTGCAGGCAGCCGCCGAAGGGCTCAACGAAACGGTCGAGTATCTCGTGCGCACCCGGCCGGGGGCCAGGCACGTGACGCTGGACTACGCGGCGGAGGATGCGCTGATCGATCGCGCGCTGGCATGCAGCGGTTCCTGATTGAGCGGCTGGCCCTACTCCTGCCCAATCTCCTCGGCATCTCCATTATCGTTTTCCTGCTGGTGCGGGCCATCCCCGGGGATCCGGCTGTGCTGATGGTCGGCGACCTGGGGACGCCTGAGGATATCGCCTACTTTCGGCAGCAGTGGGGGTTGGATCGTCCGCTGGTCGAGCAGTACCTGCGCTTTCTGAGCCATGTCGGGCGGGGAGACTTCGGGCGATCCATCCTGACGCAGTCCCCGGTGATTCACGAACTGGTCCCGCGCATCCAAGCGACAGTACTGCTGGCCGCGACGGCCATTGTGATTGCCATCACCCTGGGTGTCCTGGCCGGCATTGCCGCGGCCCTTCGCCCGTACTCGCTGGTGGATCACGGCACAATGATCCTGGCCCTGACGGGAGTCTCCACGCCCATCTTCTGGACGGGACTCGTCCTGATGCTCATCTTCTCGGTGCGGTTGCAGTGGCTGCCGCCCGGTGGCTACGGCACCCCCTGGCATCTGCTCATGCCCGCATTCACGCTGGCGCTGTTCGCCGCCGGAGTCATCGCCCGCCAGGCCCGGTCCAGTCTCCTGGAGGTCCTCGGCAGCGACTATGTACGCACGGCGAAAGCGAAGGGCCTCGCCGAACGGCAAGTCGTGTCGCGTCACGCGTTGCGCAACGCGTTGATCCCGGTTATCACGGTCGCCGGGCTCCAGTTCGGGCAGATGCTGGGAGGCTCCATCCTGACGGAGACGGTCTTCTCTTGGCCCGGGATTGGAAGCTATCTGATCCAGGGCCTGCTCGGCCGTGACTATCCCGCGGTCCAGGCGGCGGTCCTGGTTGGGGCTACGTGGTTCGCGCTGGTGAACTTGCTCGTGGACCTTCTCTATGGGTTCATCGACCCACGAATCCACTATGCGTAGCCTGTCGGAACCGCATCCCGAGACAGGCGGTGGGGAGCGGTCGATCCGGCCTCGGGCGGTCGAGCCAAGGGGGAGCTCTTGGTGGCGCGCTTCGGCCCTGCGGCGTTTCTCCCGCAATCGGGGAGCTACGGGGGGAGCGGTCGCCCTTGTTGGTCTCCTGCTCATGGCTCTCTTTGGCCCCCTGGTCCTCGACCAGGATCCGACATTGACAGACCTTGGCGCGCGGCTCCAGTCGCCATCCACCGCCCACTGGTTCGGCACCGATGAACTAGGACGAGATCTGTTCGCCCGCGTGGTCCACGGCGGTAGGATCTCCCTCTCCATCGGGCTGGTCTCGGTTGGTTTGGGGCTACTGGTCGGCGTCCCGCTGGGCGTCATCGCCGCCTATTACGGCGGGTGGACAGATAAGATCCTCATGCGCGTCGTCGACATCATGCTCTCCTTCCCGACCATCCTGCTTGCCATTGTTGTGGTGACCGTACTGGGGCCCAGCCTGTACAACGCCATGGTGGCTATCGGCATCGCCCAGATGCCCGTCTATGCCCGCATCGTGCGCGGCGTCGCCCTGTCTCTGCGAGAGCAGGAGTTCATCCAAGCCGCCCGTGCGTTGGGCGCGAGCGATGCCCGCATCGTAGTGAGGCACCTTATCCCCAACTGCCTGCCGCCCCTGATCGTCCAGAGTTCGCTGTTGACTGGCGCGGCGATAATCTCAGCGGCCTACCTCGGCTTCCTGGGGTTGGGTGCCCAGCCCCCATCACCGGAGTGGGGCACGATGCTCAGCAAGGGGAGGCTGTATTTGAGGTCGAGCCCCCACGTGGTTCTGATCCCCGGAGCAGCAATCGTTCTCAGCGTACTGAGCTTCAACCTCCTTGGGGATGGGCTGCGAGAGGCGCTGGATCCACGCCTGCGCGGGACGCTGTTCAGAGGAAGAGGGGACCGGTGACCGACGTGCTTGCGGTCGTGGCGAGCGGCAGACGCACTGGTACCCGCAGTTCGACTACGTAGAGTTGGTGAAGAGGCACGCGAAGAGAGCAAGGGAGATACATGGCGTCATTGGGCAAGCTGGACGGGAGGATGGCGCCCCGATGCCATCGCAGGAGGGATCCAGACCGCGGCACCCACGCTCCCCAGTCGGAGGAATCCCCGTGAACATTGATGTCCACTGCCACTACGCCGCATCCGATTTCCCCACGCAGGCGCGGCGGGAGCTGGGCGACGCGGCCCCTTCAATCATGAGCGAGCCGGGCGGCACAGAGGTGCTAGTTCGAAGCGGCATGCGGATCCGCTTCCAAAAGCGCGAGCTCTCGCGCCTAACTTCGATCGAGGACCGCCTAAGAGTCATGGATAAGTGCGGGATCCGAATCCAGGCAATCTCACCACCGACGTTCTTCTTCTTTTACAATGAACCGCCTGAGGCAGCAGCGCGTCTGTGCGCGCTGCTCAACGACGGCCTCGCGAAGGCCGTTCGCGACCATCCAGATCGCTTGATCGCCATGGCGGCAGTACCCCTGCAGGATACAAGTCTCGCCGTGGCTGAGATGGAACGCGCGAAGCGCGCACTCGACGCGCGGGCAGTCTATGTTGGTTCTAGTGTCAACGGCCGAGGGTTGGATGACAAAGAGTTCTGGCCATTTTACGAGGCCGCAGAAACACTCCAGATACCTATCTTCATCCATCCTATGTCATCTGACTTGGCTGGGGCAGACCGGATGGGGCGTTATCTCTTGCACAACCTGATCGGGAACCCCCTTGACACGACCTTGGCAGCCGCTCGGCTGATCTTTGGAGGAGTGTTCGAACGGTTTCCCCATCTTCGAATCTGCCTGGCGCATGGCGGTGGATATTTGGCATGGGCGATTGGTCGCATGGATCGGGGCTACGCGATGCACCCGGACTGTCGAGAAGCGTTGACCCGCTCTCCCGGCGAGTTTCTCGACCGATTCTATGTGGATACCATCGTCCACTCGCCCAAGGCTTTAAGTTATCTCATCAACCTGTTTGGTGCGGATCACGTCTTGTGCGGCAGTGACTACCCCTTCCAGATCGGCGATCCGGATCCAATCCAGACGATCGAGGTGCAGGAAGGTTTAGCTGAAACGGAACGGATGCTGATCCGTTCTGAGAACGCGGCACGGCTCCTACGGATAGAGGACAGTCACCTCTAGTCTCAGAAGCACTCACGAGAGAGGAGGGAGATATGCAAGC
>Ga0209641_10003938_pt1 | contig 12360 bp, 11 predicted proteins | sample RifCSP16_1_FD_184022 | JGI IMG/M metagenome (GOLD analysis project Ga0209641, IMG submission 184022) | Soil microbial communities from Rifle, Colorado - Rifle CSP2_sed 16_1 (SPAdes) (version 2) | ecosystem: Environmental > Terrestrial > Deep subsurface > Rock core/Sediment | place: Rifle...
GATACAAAGGTGATGCCGAATTCCTGCGGCAAGTGCCACGAGCGCTACCGGTACAGCGCGAACTAAGGAACGGTATTTCTTTCATCCGCACCGGGGGGTCGCTGGTTCAAATCCAGTCATCCCGACCATGGAAACCAAGGGGTTGCGGCGTCTGTGAACCGCAGCCCCTTTTCCCTTCCTCCAACGGCCGGCCAGGCCAGTTCATGGGGGAGCGCCGGCCTTCCCTTCCTCCTCCCCACCGGTCGAAGCGACGGGAGGGCCCTTGGAACTCCCTGATTTTTCCTTGACAGAAGAGTGTGGCCCCACGTATATTTTGGTCTGACCATTAACCCTATGTGGTTGGACCAATAAACCATTTTCTGGTCGGACCATCCAACCAATGAATTTCATGAAACGGTATGCGATGAAAACCCATGTGAAACGAAAAGAAGAGGTTTCCCTGCGCGTTGCCAAGGCATTCGTGGAAGACGAGGGGAAAGGCCTTGCCCGTGTGGATGAGGATGTCCTGAAAAACCTGGGAGCGGTTCCCGGCGATGCCCTCATGGTTACAGGCCGCCGGTCCACCGTGGCCCGCGCCGCCCAGACCACCCCCCATTATTCCGGTCAGAGCCTGATCCAGATCGACGGCATCACGAGGGACAATGCCCAGATATCGGTGGACGAATGGTGTACCGTCCGGAAAGTCCCGTTCAAACAGGCCGAAACCCTGATCCTCACCCCGGTGGATCCCCGCAGGCCGATCCCCACGGAAGCCGAGATCCACCACGTCGTTCAACTGCTGTCCGGACTCCACGTGGTGATCGGAGACAGGGTCCAGATCGCCATGTTCGGAACCCGGCCGCAGTTCTTCATCGTGGAGGGAGCAAACCCGAGAGGGGCCCTCCGGATCACTCCCCATACCAACATTTCCTTCCAAGCTACCGATTTCGCCTATGAAAAGGCGTTCCGGGCTTCGTACGAAGACATCGGAGGCCTGGAACAGGAGCTTCGCAGCGTCCGGGAGATGATCGAGCTTCCGCTGAAGTTTCCCGAGCTCTTCACCAAGCTCGGGATCGACCCGCCCCGGGGCGTCCTTCTTTCCGGGCCGCCGGGTACGGGAAAGACGCTCATCGCGCGGGCGATTTCAAACGAGGTCCGGGCCCACTTCATCCACGTCAACGGCCCCGAGATCATCCACAAGTTCTATGGGGAGAGCGAGGCAAAGCTCCGGATGGTGTTCGAAGAGGCCCGGAAAAACGCCCCCAGCATCATTTTCCTCGACGAGCTGGACGCTCTCGCTCCGCGGAGGGCGCAGGTCGTCGGGGACGTGGAAAAGCGCGTGGTGGCCCAGCTTCTTGCCCTGATGGACGGTCTCGTTTCCCGGGGAGAGGTGGTGATCATCGGCGCCACGAACATGCCGGAGCTGGTCGATCCGGCTCTCCGCCGCCCCGGACGTTTCGATCGCGAGATCTCGATCAGCGTCCCGAAACGGGCGGACCGCCTCCAGATCCTGAAGATCCATTCCCGCAAGATGCCGCTCGCGGAAGATGTCGACCTGAACCGCCTGGCGGAAATCACCCACGGGTACGTCGGGGCGGATCTTGCCGCCCTCTGCGCGGAAGCGGGCATGGCGGCGCTGCGCCGCATCATGCCCGGGATCAAATTCGAAGTGGATGCGAAACCCAGCCTGGGAAAGGATGCGAAACTCGAGGTTACCGCCGACGATTTTCTGGCCGCGTTCAAGACGGTCGAGCCCACCTCGACGCGGGAGTTCATGAGCGAAAGGCCGCAGATCTCTTTTCAGGATGTCGGAGGATTGCAGGAGATAAAGAAAAAACTCCACTCCATGATTCAGCTCCCTTTGCGAGGCCTGCCCGTCTTCTCCCATTCGCGTCTGGGCCCCCCCAAGGGCGTTCTCTTCACGGGCCCGTCCGGGACGGGGAAGACCCTGATGGCCAAGGCTCTTGCCGGGGAGACGGGAATGACCCTCATCGTCGTCGACCCTCCCACCCTGCTGTCGAAGTGGGTGGGGGAGTCGGAAAAGGGCTTGCGGGAGGTCTTCAAACGGGCCAAACAGGCATCCCCGTGCATCGTGCTGATTGACGAGATCGAAGCCATAGCGCCGGCCCGGACCGCGGAAGATTCCGGCCATGTCTCCCAGAGGATCGTCAGCCAGCTTTTCCGGGAAATGGACGAACTCCAGGGCTCGCTGGGCATTCTGGTCATCGCCACCACCAACCGGATCGACCTCATGGAGCCGGCCCTGCTCCGGGCCGGGCGGTTCGATTTCATCATCGATTTTCCTCTTCCCCCCCGGGAGGAAAGGATCGAGATCCTGCAGGCATCCATGCGCACATTCCCGGTGCATTCCCAGATCGATATCGATGCCCTTGCCGACATGAGCGAGGGGTGGACGGGGGCGGATATCGAAGCCCTGTGCAAGAAGGCGGTCATGCTGGCCGTGGAAGAATGCCTCCAGGGAGAGGAGCCCCCCGATTTCTCGCGGTGCAAAATCACCTCCCGGCATTTCGAGCAGGCGGCTCTCCAGGGGAGTTCCTCGACGATCCAGTCGCGTCGCGCGGTGAGGCACTGAACCAAGCCTCGACGGAGGACGGGTGCAAATGAAGTTGAAACTGTTCAAGCCGGTCAAGAAAACCAGGGTCTACGAGGAGATCGTGGACAAGATCAAGGACATGATCGAGAAAGGCCGGCTCCAATCGGGAGAAAAACTTCCCGGGGAACGGGAACTGGCGGAGGTTTTCCGTGTGAGCCGATCCTCCGTCCGGGAAGCCCTCCGTTACCTGGAGAGCCAGGGATTTCTCGAAAGCCGCCAGGGAGACGGGACGTACATCGCCAGTCATCCCGTCGAGTCCCTGGTCAGCCCTCTGGCCTCCGTCATCTTCACGGAGAAGGACGGACAGATGGAACTGTTCGAGATGCGCCGGCTGTTCGAACCCCATCTCGCCTACCTGGCCGCGGAGCGGGCCACCGAGGAAGAAATCGCCATGATGGAGCAGGCCCTGTTCCTTCAGGAGGAGGAGATCGCCAAAGGGGAAACCGGCACCGATGTCGATAAGTCGTTCCATTACATCATGGCAAAGGCGACGAAAAACAAGGTGCTTCTCCGCATCACCGACAACATGATGGACCTTCTTTCCGAGAGTCGTGACAGGTACCTTCAGGTGGAGGGGAGGCCCGAGAAATCCGTGGAGCGCCACAGGCTGGTGCTGAACGCCATAAAGGCGAGGGATCGAAGACTCGCGGAACAATTGATGCGCGAGCATTTGATGGAAATCGAAAACAGCCTGTTTGCGGCCAAGAGAAAGGAGGGAGACAAGCGGTCGCAGGTGAGGGAGGAGTAAGACCCTCTTCCGGTGGGGCAATGGGCATTCCAATGGAACCAACAGAAAAAAGAAGGAGGTACGATTCGATGTCTCTAAAAACCCAAACGAAATCGGGAGACAAGGTCTTTGAAATCACGATCTGGGCCCGCGGTGTGACGCAGGACATGGAAGGAAGACACCTTTCTCTCCTGCTCGGAAACAGTGCGGCGAAAGACGGCAAATTCACCCAGGCATGGGACAACTACGCCGACCTGCCGGACCGGGTCGGGGTTCCCCTGCGGAAGTACGCGCGCATCAGCGACGAAGAGATCGAGATGCGCTACGCCTACGAAAACAGCCGCCCGAACATGTCGATCGTCATGGACGACACGATCGTCAAGGGAATCGATGTGCTGCGAGGCATGCCGAAAGGCGGGGTGCTCGTCGTCAATACCAAGAGGTCGGCGGACGAGATCCTCAAGCTGATCCCCAACAAGGATCTGCTCAAATCCATCGTCTGCGTGGATGCCACCGGCATCGCGGGCGGAACCGGCCTGGAAAGCCTCGATTTCATGGGATCGGAAGGCGGCGTGGAAGCGAAAGCCATCGGAGCCGGAATGTCGGCGCCGCTGGCCGGCGCGGCCGCGAAAGTATGCGACCAGATCAAAGTGGAGAGTATCGCTGCGATTGCAGCGAACAAGGTGGGGGTGAAAGAGGGCAACAAGAAGGCGGTGGTAAAAACTCTATAAGTCCTGGAAGGAGAATCTGATGAGCCCAAAGTACTGTACAAAGTTCACGATTCCGAAGCATCTCGAGGTTCCCCAGGGAGCCGTCATTCCGGCGCCCGTGAAGGAAAACCCGCACATGAAGACGGGCAACTGGCGGACCGAGCGTCCCGTCATCGATCATGAGAAATGCACTCTCTGTCTCAACTGCTTCGTCTTCTGCCCCGACTCCTCCTGGCATCTGGACGAGACGGTGGAGAGGATGGTCTGGAACCCGATCTATTGCAAAGGCTGCCGGATCTGCGTCGAGGTCTGCCCCGCGGATGCGCTGACGAACGAAAATGAACTGGATTTCAAAGGCGGCGTGGCCCGTCTGGAAAAACCCTACTAGAACAAGAGGAGGTATTTCCCATGTCGAAAGAAATGATGATGGCGGGTTGTGCCGCCGCCGCTCACGCTGCCAAGTTCGCAAGGGTCGAGGTAATCAGCTCGTACCCGATCCGCCCGTACACCGGCATCATGATGGAACTTTCGAAGCTGATTGCCAACGGGGACCTCGATGCCGAATTCGTTCACGGCGAGGGAGAGCATGCCCAGGTCTCGATCGCCTATGGAGCCTCTGCCTGCGGGGCAAGGGCATATACGGGAAGCGCGGGCGTCGGCGTGACCTACGCCATGGAGTGCTACTCCCCGGCCGCGGGAGGCCGTTATCCCATCCAAATGGCCATTGCCGACCGTGCTCTGGACCCGCCGGGGGATTTCGGCTCCGAGCATACCGACGTCATGAGCGCCCGGGACCAGGGATGGATCATGGGATGGGCGGAAACGCCCCAGGAGATTTTCGACAATACGATCCTCTATTACCGGATCGGCGAAGACCCGAAGGTGATGCTCCCCCAGTTCTGCTGCATGGACGGCTACTTCGTTTCCCACATTCCCGACAAGGTGGTCTTCCCGGAACAGTCCCAGGTGGATGAGTTCCTTCCCCCTTACAAGCCGCCCCACCCCCTCGATCCCACGCGGCCGACGTCCCACGGTCCTCAGATCTATGCCGACCAGGGATCGGCGATCGACATCCAGAGGCATATGGCGATGCTGGAAGCCCCGAAGGTGATCGAGAAGGCGATCGCGGAGTACAACAAGATCTTCGGCCGGAACTACAGCCCGTTCATCGAGGAATATAAGACCAAGGATGCCGACTTCGTCTTCTTCCTCCAGGGAGCGCATGCCCGGACCGCCCGGGTTGCCGTAGACCACCTCCGGAAGACGGGGGCCAAGGTCGGGATGGTGAAGCTGCGTTTCGTGCGGCCCTTCCCGACGGAAGCGATTGCGGAGAGCCTCAGGAAGTTCAAGGCGGTGGGAATCGTCGAGACGAGCACTTCCTACGGCGGTGCCATGAAGGGCGGAAACCTCATTCACGAGGTCCGGGCCGCCCTGTACGACGAGCCCCAGAGACCCGCCATCACTTCGTTCATGGCAGGACTCGGAGGGGAAGTGGTGACCCACGAGGAGTTCTACAAGATGGCGAAGATCCTTGCCGAGGCAGCGAAAAAAGGGAAAGTCGACCAGTATGTCTACTGGGTGAATTTCGATAACGGGATTTAGCCAACGGTTTTTCTATTTCGCTTGTTCAGACACGAAACCTGCTGCTGACAAGCATAAAAGGAGTGAAATACCATGGCGACAAAAGTGAAGACTCAGGAGTTGAAACCGATCAAGAATATCCGGGAGGTACCCCAGGAGGAGTATTATGTCCCCGGCCACCGGACATGCGCCGGTTGCGGCCCGGCCCTCGCCTACAAGCTGGTGTCCAAGGCGACGGGACCCGATTCGATCTTCCTCGGGCCGACGGGATGCATGTACGTGGCGAACACCAGCTACCTGTGCAGCCCCTTTGCGTACCCCTGGATGCATTGCCAGATCACGAACGGCGGAGCGATCGCCTCCGGCGTCGAGGCGGCCTACCAGATCCTGATCCGGAAGGGAAAGTACAAGGGCAAGCTGCCCAATATCGTCGTCATGGCAGGGGATGGAGGGGCCGTCGACATCGGACTCCAGGCCATGTCGGCCCTGATGTACCGGGGGCACGATGTCCTCTTCGTCATGTACGACAACGAGGCCTACGCCAACACGGGGATCCAGACCTCCCCGACGACCCCCTACGGCTCGAAGACGACCTTTACCCCTCCGGGGAAGGCCATTCCCGAGGGGAAGAAGCTCTTCCCCAAGGATGGCCCGCAGCTGGTCATCGGCGGACATCCGGCCGTGCACTATGTCGCGACGGCGTCGGTGGCGTATCCGGTCGATCTAATCAACAAAGTCCGCAAAGGCCTCAATTACAAGGGCCCGACCTTCCTCCACATCCACTGCCCGTGCCCCAAGGGGTGGATCTACGATTCCAAGGAGACGATCCGGGTCGCCAAGCAGGCCGTCGAGACCGGAATGTGGACGAACTACGAGTGGGAGGACGGGGAATATACCTATCAGCACATTCCCAAAAAGTACAAGCCGGTCAAGGAGTATATGAAGACGCAGGAGCGTTTCGCGCACCTCCAGGAAGAGCACATCGCCAAGATGCAGGCCTTCATCACGGCGAAGGTCAAGGCTCCCGGGAAACCGATCGAGGTCCCGGTGCTCGGGCCGAGAGAAGAGGCTTGAGTCCGGCGAGAGAAAGAAGATAAGCTGGGAATCACAAAGGGAAGAAGGAAAACCGCTCGAACAGGAACGAGGAACGCCACGTCCCTCCTTGATGAAGATCTGTGGGGTGCCGGCGGCGCTTCCGATCGATGCTCCCTTAAGGAAGCGCTGCCGGGCCGCCGGGCCCGGGGGGGAAGTGGTTTGCCCTCAAGGGGAGAAAGGAAAGAAAGGGGGAGGTGCCAAAAGAACAGAGAACCTGAGCATCGGGAACGGCGATTGAACGAAGAACGATTACCTTGACATGGGGAGGGAAGCGCCATGAGGAAAGGTACTTCGGGATTCAAGTTCAGTGTGGTCCTGGTTTGTTCCTTGGCGTTCATTTTCCTATCGCTCGGGACGGCAAAGGCCTGGGAGCCGACGAAGCCTGTGGAGTTCATCATTCCCGCGGGCACCGGCGGCGGCGCGGACGTCATGGCCCGGTTCATCAGCCCGATCATCGACAAGTACAAGCTGTCCCCGAAACCCTTCATCGTGATCAACAAGTCCGGCGGCGCGGGAGCGGAAGGATTCATGTATGTGAAGGGGAAGAAGGGCGACCCGCACGTCATCATCATCACCCTCGACAACCTCTTCACGACGCCGTTGGCCACGGGAGTTCCGTTCAACTGGAAGGATCTCACCCCGATCAGCCGGCTGGCTCTCGACTACTTCGTCCTCTGGGTCAACGCGGAGTCACCCTACAAGAGCGCCCAGCAATACATCGACGCGGTGAAGAAAACGCCGGGGAAATTCAACATGGGCGGGACCGGTTCGAAGCAGGAGGACCAGATCATCACCGTCATGATGGAACAGGCCTTCGGGCTGAAGTTCGGCTACGTCCCCTTCAAGGGCGGCGGAGAGGTTGCGGTGGAGCTGGTCGGCAAGCACGTCGATTCCACCGTGAACAACCCGGCCGAGGCGGTAAGCCACTGGAAGGCGGGGAGGCTGCGCCCCCTGGCGACGATCGATCACGACCGGATCAACCTGCCGGACTGGAAAGAGATCCCCACGATCAAAGAGGCGACCGGCAAGGATATCGGCTACAACATGCTTCGCGGCATCTTCTGCGCTCCCGGCGTCAGCAAGGAGCAGCAGGACTACTATATCGGGGTGATGAAGAAGGTGTCGGAGACCCCGGAATGGAAAAAGTACACCTCCGATTTCGGGCTCAAGGAAGCGTTCCTCACCGGCCCGGAATACGTGAAATGGCTGGAGGAGAAGGAGAACCTGACGAAGGACCTCATGGTCAAGGGCGGGATGCTCAAGTAGGAGCGACAAGAGAAAACCGGAAACGGGAACCGAGGGGAGCAGGCCGAAAAAGGCCTGCTCCCTTTGCGTGGCCTGCGTATCCCGGTCGTTTCCAAGGGAGGGAAGTTGCGGAAGGCGAATATCGTTATGGCCCTGCTGATGATGGCCGTCGGGGCGATCGCCGTTCATGATGCCGTAAGGCTTGGGTTCCGGTGGGGAATGAGCGGTCCGGATGCCGGCTTCTTCCCCTTCGTGCTGGGGGTAGGCGTTTTGATCTGTTCGGTGATCGTTTTGTCCAAAGGCATCCGGGTGTACAAAAAGGAAGGACCGGGCGAGGGTCTGATACCGGAAGGAGGATTGAAACCGATCCTCTGGGTTTTGCTCCCGTCCGCGGGCATGGTTATCCTCACCGCACTCATCGGGCTCCATCTGGCGGCTCTTTGCTTCCTCGCGTTCTACATGCGGGCGGTGGGGAAGATCGGCTGGGTCAAAGTGGTCCTTGTCAGCGTTCTTGTCCCCATGGGCCTCTATATCCTTTTCGACAAATTGTTCCTGATTCCGTTGCCGCAAGGATTATGGGGAGGGAAGATCCTGATCTTTTGACATCGGGGGAAGAATTTCGTGGAGAATCTCCATAACCTGTTGATGGGTATCGGCGTAGCGATTCAGCCGTACAATTTCCTGGTTGCCATGATCGGGCTTATTCTCGGGGTGATCGTGGGCGTCCTGCCCGGCCTCGGCGGAGCGAACGGCGTGGCCATCCTCATCCCCCTCACGGTCGTCATGGCCCCCATTCCCGGCATCATCCTGCTGTCGAGCATCTACTGGGGGGCGCTCTACGGCGGAAGCATCACCTCCATCCTGTTCAACATCCCGGGAGAGCCGTGGTCGGTGGCGACCACGTTCGACGGATATCCCATGGCGAAAAAGGGACAGGCGGGAAAAGCACTGGTGTTGGCCTTCCTCTCCCATGGCGCAGGGGCGGTCCTCGGGGTCGTCATGCTGAGCTTCTTTGCGCCCATCATCGCGGAGTTTGCCTTGATGTTCGGCCCGGCCGAGATCTTCTCCGTGATGTTCCTCACGTTCAGCGCGTTCGTCGGACTGGGGGGGAAGGACCCCGTGAAGACGCTGGTCTCCATCTGTTTCGGTTTCATTCTGTCGGCGGTCGGGATGGATATCGTCACGGGGCAGCTCCGACTCACCTTCGGATCGGTCGATTTGATGGGTGGGTTCAACTTCATCGTCGCGGTCATCGGCCTGTTCGGCCTGGGGGAGATCTTCCTCACGGTCGAGGAAGGCCTCAAGATGGAAGGGATCGTCGCGAGGGTCAGGTGGAAGGATGTTACGGAAGGATTCAAGGAAATCGGCCGGAACAAGAAGGCGCTGATCATGGGGTCGATCATCGGGTGCTGGATGGGGCTGAAGCCCGGCGGCGCAACCCCGGCCTCCTTCATGGCGTATGGGTTCGCCAAGCAGTCGGCGAAAAACAAGGAGGAATTCGGGCACGGGGCTTCCGCAGGGATCATCGCCCCCGAGTCGGCCGCCCATGGCGCGGGAACGTCCGCGACGCTTCCCATGGTCACCCTCGGGATCCCGGGCTCCCCGACAATGGCCGTCATCATGGGCGGCCTCATGATCTTCGGACTCACGCCGGGGCCGATGCTCTTCGTGGAACATAAGGAATTCGTCTGGGGCCTCATCGGCAGCTGCTGGGTGGGAAATTTGATCGGCTTCTTCATCGTCCTGGCGTTTGCCCCGTTGTTCGCCGCGGTCCTCAAGGTCCGGTTCAGCATCCTGATGCCGATCATCGTGTATGTGTGCGCCATCGGGGCTTACGCGGTGAACAACCGGATGATCGACCTGTTCTACATGATCGGATTCGGGGTGCTCGGATATGTCTTCAAGAAACTGGACTATCCCATAGCTCCCATGGTGCTGGCGCTCGTCCTGGGAGACATGGCGGAGTCGGCCATGAGGCAGGCCCTCATCATCGGAGGCGGGAATCCGTCCGTCTTCTTCCGGCCCCCGATCGCTCTGCCGATCATGATCGCGGCGATCCTCATCTTCTTCTGGCCGACCATCACGAGCCTGAGAAAGAAATATGCGGCCCGCACCACCATCGGGCCCGGCTGAAGAAGATTCGCCGTTGCATAAGGTTTTGGGGGTATCGGCAAGGATTACGGGCGGGCGGGACATGACCTCCCAATACAAGATCCTGATTACCGGAGGAGCGGGCTCGTGCGGGAAACACCTGGTGGTCTCGCTCCTTTCGCAGGGGCACGAGGTCAGGGTGATCGACAAGGACGTTTCGCCCCTCCGATCGATCACGGACAAGAGGTTGACCCTGATCCAGGCGGGCATCGAGGACCGGGATGCCCTGAAACCGGCGGTCGCGGGTGTGGACGCCGTCCTGCACCTGGCCTGGTCCTTCTCCGAGGATCCCCTCGCGGTCCTGGAGCAGGACTTGAGAGGCCATATCTTTCTTCTGGAGGAGATGGCTTCCCAAAAGGTCCGGCACCTGATCTATACGAGCACCGCGGTGGTGTACGGCAAGCCCCGATATTCCCCCATCGACGAACAGCATCCGCTGGTGGTGGAAGAGGCGAGAAAGCCCCTCTACGGGATCGCCAAGGCGGCCGCCGAGAAACTCTGCCTCATGTACGGGAAGACGAAGGGACCGCCTGCGACCATCGTCCGGTTCTGGTGGGCGTACGGGGAGGAGATCGGGGGGAAGCATCTGCGGGAGATGCTGTCGACCGCTTCCGAAGGGAGTCCCCTGGAAGTTCCCGGAGATTCCGGCGGCAGTTTCGTCCACATGGCGGATCTGGCTCAAGGGGTGGATCGATGCCTCTTCCAGCCGAAGGCATACGGGCAGACCTACAATTTCTCCACCGTCTACGTCACCTGGGAAGAGGTGGCGGAAATGGTCCGGGATGTGACCGGTTCGCGCTCCGAGATCCGGAGCATCCCAAGGGAGAAATGGACGGGAAGCGCCTTCCTGGCCGACCCCTGGCGACTGGACGACAAGTTGGCCAGGGAAGGATTGGGATATGCGCCTATGGAGGCCGCCGAGGCAAAGGCATCCCTGAAAAAGGCGATCTCCCGCTGCCGGGAGGCGATGAAGGCAAAATAAGCGGTTCCGTCGGGGAAAAAAGCGGATCGGAAACATCGGGCGGGAAAGGAATAGCGGCATTCCATGGAAGGAGCATCAAATCACAATGGAACAAACCTCCCTCTGGATACTTTTCATCCTTATTGCTGCGGCAGCAATTACCCTTGATTTATTTGTCTTCCAACGCAAAGCTCATGTCATTCCTGTCAAGGAAGCCCTCAAGCTCGTTGCATTCTGGGTCTCCTTGGCCCTCATCTTCAATGCCGTTGTGTATTTCACCGAAGGACCGGCAAAGGGGACCGAGTTTCTTACCGCCTATCTGATCGAGTATTCCCTGAGTGTGGATAATCTCTTTGTCTTTTTGGCAATTTTCACCTATTTTTCTGTGCCCCGGGAGGCGGAGCGGAAAGTCTTGCTCTGGGGGATTCTTGGTGCCATTTTCTTCAGGGGAATTTTTATTTTCGCCGGGATTGCGCTGATTAGTAAATTTCATTTTCTTCTTTATATTTTGGGGCTTGTTCTTATCTACACCGCAATAAAGCTGGTAACGCAAAAAGAAAAGGAAATTCAACCGGAAAAGAACCCATTGGTCCGGCTCGCCCGAAGATTCTTTCGTGTCCAAGCCCAGTATGATGGTTGCAAGTTTTTTACGAGGATCGATGGATTGCTTTATGCTACGCCTCTTTTTATCGTCCTGTTATCCATTGAGACCATGGACGTGATGTTCGCTACAGACTCGGTCCCGGCTGTATTGGGCATTACCCTTGACCCTTTTATTGTTTACTCCTCCAACATATTTGCTATCCTGGGGCTACGAGCCCTTTTCTTTGCCCTTGCCGGGCTTTTTTACATCTTCCGTTACCTTTTATACGGCCTCTGCATAGTCCTGGCCTTTGTGGGAATCAAGATGTTGATCATCGATTGGTACAAAATACCGACGTTGATTTCTTTAGGAGTAGTGTTCTTTTTCCTATTGGGCTCCATATTGGTTTCTGTTCTTGTCCCTAAGAACGAGTTAAGAGAAACCCCAGTTCCAAACGATCCTTCCGAAGAGTAGGAAACGAGGGGCGGATCGCCGGCGTCATCCGCCCTGTTGTCGACTTGGTCGCCCTGCCCCCGGGGAAACTCTTCGGTTGAAAACGGAACATCCGGTTCATTATAATGACCGCCTGTCGGCACCGGATCGCTGCGCTCTGCCCCGTTTTTTCCGAAGATGGGTACAAACCAACGACGGTTTTCGGAGGTCGCGTATGGCGAAACGATATGTGTATTTTTTCGGGGATGGAAAGGCCGATGG
>Ga0209641_10003948_pt1 | contig 12343 bp, 6 predicted proteins | sample RifCSP16_1_FD_184022 | JGI IMG/M metagenome (GOLD analysis project Ga0209641, IMG submission 184022) | Soil microbial communities from Rifle, Colorado - Rifle CSP2_sed 16_1 (SPAdes) (version 2) | ecosystem: Environmental > Terrestrial > Deep subsurface > Rock core/Sediment | place: Rifle...
GCCGCCCGCCTCCGGAGGAGCATCGGTGACAGAGGCGACCTCGGGGAGCGATCGCAAGACCCGGCGAACCGCCGCGCGCTGCACCCCGCGCCCGCGTCCGTGCGCCAGGCGCAGGCGGCGGATGCCGCGCTCGTGGCACGCGCGGACGTACTCCGCGACCACGGAGGGGATGTCCCGCGGCGCGAAGGAGTGCAGGTCGAGCTCGCCCGTGATCGGGACCTCGAACGCTCCCTCGCTCGGCTCATCGTGGTCGTCGCCGCTCACGTCGGGTTCCCCCGGCGCGCGGCCGCCGCGAAGAAGTCGGGCAGGAACTCCGAGTCCCCCAGCTCGAGCCGCTTGTAGGCCTTGCCGATGACGTCCCACGCCGAGCCGTCGGGGAGCACGACGACCATCGGCCAGGGCGACACATGGCGGAGGGCGGACCGTCCGGTCGGCATCCACGAGCCTCGCAGCTCGCGAACCATCACTTCCCCGAGGTAGCAGCCGAAGACGAACAGGACCTCCGCCGCCTCCTCCCCGTCCCGCCCCTCCTCCCGGAGGGTCTCGATCCCCGCGTCGAGGATCTCGAGGCTCCGGCCCGAGTAGTCGAGCCGTGTGTCGAACTGCTCCTGCGCAACCTCCACCGCCAGCTCCGCGTGATCGCGAGCGTTCTCGGGCGAGGCGGGATAGCGGAGCCTCAGCTTCATCGATCACCCACAAGGCGCCGCGGCGCCGGCGCGTAGTATAGTCGAGCGCTCTCGAGCCGATTCTTGTCCGACGTGGTTCAACCCGCTCCCCTCGATCCCATCGACCGGCGGGCGGTCTCGGCAGCGACGCTGGCGGCGGGGCTCATGATCGCCCAGCAGGTCGCGGCGCGGGCGACCCGCGACGCGCTCTTCCTCGAGTCCTTCCGCGTCTCCTCCCTGCCCGCGGTGATGATGGCCTCGGCCGTGGTGGCGCTCGTGGGGGCGGAGGCGCTCTCCCGTGCGCTGGCCCGCCGGTCGCCCCTGCGCGTCCTCCCGAGAACGGCGGCGCTCAGCGCCCTGCTGCTGATCGCGGAATGGGTCACAGCCCTCGTCGCCCCGCGCGTGGCGGCGGTCATCGTTTACCTGCACGTGGCTGCCTTCGGCGGTGCCCTGATCTCAGCCTTCTGGTCCCTCGTCAACGAGCGGTTCGATCCCTACACGGCTCGGCGAGCGATCGGCCGCATCGGCACCGGGGCCGCCCTCGGGGGCGTGGCCGGCGGCGGCGTGGCCTGGGCGCTCGCGCGGCTGCTGCCGGTCTCCGGCGCCCTGCCCGCGCTCGCCGCGCTCCACGCCCTCGCCGCGGCCACGATCCTCCTGCTGCGCCCCCACGGCGAGGCGGTGGCGACGCCCGCTCGCGGCCCTGAGACGCTGGACGGAGCGCTCACCATTGTCGCCCGCGCCCCCTACCTGGGGGCGCTGGCCCTCGTCGTGGGTTTGAGCGCCTTCGTGGATGCGCTGCTCGACTTCCTCTTCAAGGCCCATGCCGTTATGGTCTTCGCGCGCGGGGGCGAGCTCCTGTCCGTCTTCGCGCTGTTCCACGCCGGGGTCAGCGTCCTCGGCGTAGCGCTCCAAGCGGCCCTCACCCGCCCCGCGCTGGGACGTCTCGGCATCGCCGGCACCGTCGCCCTGCGCCCTGCCCTCACCGCCGTCGGTGCCGTGCTCGGGGGCGCGATTCCGCGTTTCTCCACCGCCACCTTCGCCCGGGGCGCGCATGAGTGCCTCGGCAACTCGCTCTTCCGCTCCGGTTACGAACTGCTCTACACCCCGCTCCCGGAGGCCGAGAAGCGTCGAGTGAAGGCGCTGATCGACGTCGCCGTCGACAAGGCGGGGGCGCTCGTTGGAAGCGCCGTCGTGCTCGCCGCGGTGAGCCTGGTCCCCGGGGAGACGGATCGCCCGCTTTTCCTGCTCGCCGCCCTCGTCTCGCTCGCCACCCTTGCCCTGACGCCCCGCCTGCAGGCCGGCTACGTGGGGGCCCTCGAGCGGAGCCTGCTCGCCGGCCGCGTGAAGCTCGACCCCGCGGAGGTGGTTGACAGCGCGACGCGGATGACCATCACCCAAACAGGCCTGCTCGGAGACCGCGACAGCCTCCTTCGACAGATCGAAGCCCTGCGGGGCCCGTCCCCCGAAGGCGCCACGCCCCCGACCACCGCGCCCCCGCCCGCCACCCTGGGGCCTGGATCGGACGCAGATCCCCTCTTGCGCGCCCTCGCCGATCTTCGCTCCGGTGATACTGCGCGCATCCGCCGAGCCATCCGGGAGCAGCGGGAGCCGGAGCCGGTCATCGCCGCCCAGGTCATCCCCCTCCTCGCTTCGGGGGAGCTCTTCCCCGAAGCCCTGCGCGCGCTGCGGCGGGCCGCGCCCTGGATCACGGGCCAGCTCGTCGACGCGCTCCTCGACCCGCGCACCGATCCCGTCGTGCGGCGGAGGATCCCCCGCGTGCTCAAGACCAGCCCGACGCAGCGCGCGGCGGAGGGCCTCCTCGCCGCGCTGCAGGACGAGAGCTTCGACGTGCGCAATGCCGCCGCCCTCGCCCTCGCCGCCCTCACCGATCGCAGCGCCGCCCTGACGGTTCCGCGGGGAGACGTCTTCGCCCTCGCCCGCCTCGCTCTCGAAGATCCTCGCAACGGCGAGCGCGCGCTCCCGCACGTCTTCACGCTGCTCGCCCTCACCCTCGAGCGCGAGCCGCTGAGGGTCTCCTGGGCCGCGCTCAACGGGTCCGACCCCCGACTGCGAGGCACCGCTCTCGAGTATCTCGAGAACGTCCTCCCCGAGGACCTACGACGCCCGCTGTGGGAGAGGCTGGGGGCACAATCCGCGGCCGCGCCCGCCCGCCCGAAGGCAGAGGTCGTCGACGAGCTGCTCCACTCCTCGGTGGGCCTGCGCCTGGAGCGCCCACCCTGGCGCGGCCCCGACGAGGCGTAGTAGAGGCGAGTCCCGGCAAAGGCGGTATCGTTTCGCCCGCGATAGGAGACTGGACGACTGCAACCGCTGAGGCGAAAGCGGGCGGAGGAGGCACCCGAAGCGCGGGCGTCGGTCGGTGCACTTCGGTCGGGGCGGGCCCGACCGTCGAGCGAGCGCGCGAAGACACGCGTTCCTTTTGTGCGGCGCGCGAGCGTCCCGCGCGAAGGGTGCCCTCGCTCCGGCCGCGGCCCGCTTCCTATTCGTCCGTTATGAGCCGGTCCACAACGTCCGAGCGGTAGCCTCACCCCTCCGCCGGCTCGTAGTTCAGGTGAGGTGCCAGCCAGCGCTCCACCGCCCGGAGGTCCATCCCCTTGCGGCGGTGGTAGTCGAGCACCTGGTCGCGCTCGATCCGCCCCAACGAGAAGTAGCGCGCCTGGGGGTGCGAGAAGTACAGCCCGCAGACGGATGCCGCCGGATACATGGCGAAGGTCTCGGTGAGCCACACCCCGGTGCGCTCCTCCGCCCCGAGCAGGTCGAAGAGCGCGCGCTTCTCCGTGTGGTCGGGGCAGGCCGGATACCCGGGGGCGGGTCGGATCCCGCGGTAGCGTTCCCGGATCAGCTCCTCGACCGTCAGCCGCTCCTCCCGGCCGTAGCCCCAGTCGCCGCGCGCCCGCTGGTGCAGCCACTCCGCAAGCGCCTCCGCGAGACGGTCGGCCAGGGCCTTCACCATGATCGCGCCGTAGTCGTCGTGCGCCCGCTCGTGGCGGGCCACGAGCTCGTCCGCCTTGTGGCCGGCGGTCACCACGAAGGCACCGATGTGATCGCGGAGCCCGCTGTCCCGGGGGGCGATGAAGTCGGCCAGGGCCTGGGACGGCTCGTCCTCGCCGCGATCCAGCTGCTGGCGGAGGGTGTGAAAGGTGGTGAGCCGCCCCGAGCGCGCGGCGTCGGCGTAGACCTCGATGTCGTCCCCCACCGCGTTGGCGGGGAAGAAGCCGTAGGCGGCGCGGGCGACGAGGCTGCCCTCGCTCACGATCCTCGCCAGCGCCTTCTGCGCGTCGTCGTAGAGCTCCCGGGCGCGAGCCCCCCACTCGGGGTTATCGAAGATGCGCGGGAAGGTCCCCCGCAGCTCCCAGGCCGCGAAGAACGGCGTCCAATCGATGTAGGGGACGATGGCGCCCAGCGACACGGGGTCAATCGTCCGCGGGCCGGTGAAGCACGGCGGGGGGGGCCCATAGCCGGACCAGTCGATCCGCGTCCGCCGCCGACGCGCCTCCTCGAGGCTCAGAAGCGGCCGCTCCGACCGGCGCGCCTCGTGCTCGCGCCGTAGCCGCTCCTGCTCCCGCCGGTTCTCCTCCCCGAGGAGCGCCCGACTTTCCTCCGACTTGAGTCGGCCGACCACCCCCACCGCCCGCGAGGCGTCGAGCACGTGAACGACGGGACCGTGGTAGGCGGGCGCGATCCGCACCGCGGTGTGGGCGCGGCTGGTGGTGGCGCCACCGATCAGAAGCGGCACCTCCAGGCCCTGTCGCTGCATCTCCCGCGCGACGTGGACCATCTCCTCGAGCGACGGTGTGATCAGGCCCGACAGCCCGATGAGATCGGCCCCCGTCTCCCGGGCGGCGGTCAGGATCCGCTCCGCGGGGACCATCACCCCGAGGTCGACGATGTCGTAGTTGTTGCAGGCGAGCACGACCCCCACGATGTTCTTGCCGATGTCGTGGACGTCGCCCTTGACGGTGGCGAGGACGATCCTCGCCTCCGTCTTCCGTCCGCCCGCCTCCTTCTCCGCCTCCAGGAAGGGTGTGAGATGGGCCACGGCTTTCTTCATCACCCGCGCGCTCTTGACGACCTGGGGCAGGAACATCTTCCCGGAGCCGAAGAGGTCCCCGACGACGTTCATGCCCGCCATGAGCGGGCCCTCGATGACCGCGAGGGGTCGGCCCAGCTTCCGCCTCGCCTCCTCGGTGTCGGCCACGATGAACTCGTCGATGCCCTTGACGAGGGCGTGGGCGAGGCGGTCCTCGACCGCTTCCTTCCGCCAGGCGTCCTCCTGCTCCGGTGCGCGCTCGCTCGGGCGTACCGACTCCGCAAAGGCGATGAGGCGCTCCGTGGCGTCCGGCCGGCGGTTGAGGAGCACGTCCTCGACCCGCTCGAGGAGATCCTTCGGGATCTCCTCGTACACCGTGAGCTGACCCGCGTTGACGATCCCCATGTCGAGGCCGGCCTGGATGGCGTGGTAGAGAAAGGCGGAGTGCATCGCCTCGCGCACCGCGGCGTTCCCCCGGAACGAGAACGACACGTTGGAGATCCCGCCGCTCACCTTCGCCCGGGGCAGGCTCGCCTTGAGCCGGCGCGTGGCCTCGAAGAAGCTGACGGCGTAGTCGTTGTGCTCCTCGATCCCGGTGGCGACCGTCAGCACGTTGGGGTCGAGGATGATGTCCTCGGGCGGGAAGCCCACCTCTTCCGTCAGGATGCGGCAGGCGCGGGTGAGGACGGCGACTCGCCGCTCGACGCTCGCCGCTTGTCCCTCCTCGTCGAAGGCCATCACCACGACCCCGGCGCCATAGCGGCGGACCCGCCGCGCGTGCTCGCGGAAGGTCTCCTCGCCCTCCTTGAGCGAGATCGAGTTGACGACACCCTTGCCCTGGAGGCACTTCAGGCCGGCCTCGATCACCTCGAAGCGCGAGGAGTCGACCATCACCGGGACGCGCGCGATGTCGGGCTCGGCGGCGAGGAGGCTCAGGAAGCGCCGCATGGCGGCGACGGAGTCGAGCATCCCCTCGTCCATGTTGACGTCGAGGAGCTGCGCACCTCCCTCTACCTGCTGGCGGGCGATGACCAGCGCCTCCTCGAACTGGCCCGCGCGGACGAGCCGAGAGAAGCGGGGCGAGCCGGTGACATTCGTCCGCTCCCCGACGTTGACGAAGTTCAAGTCGGGGCGGATGACGAGGGGCTCCAGCCCGGAGAGGCGGGTCAGGCGGGGCACGTCCGGCCGCGGCCGGGGAGGCAGGCCCCGGACCGCCTCCGCGATGGCGCGGATGTGGGCGGGGGTCGTGCCGCAGCAGCCGCCGACCAGGTTCAGCAGGCCCGCGCGGGCCCACTCGCCGAGCTCCCGGGCCATGCTCTCCGGTGTCTCGTCGAAGCCGCCGAAGGCGTTGGGCAGGCCGGCGTTGGGGTAGGCGCTCGTCCAGACGGGGGCGACCCTCGCCAGCTCCTGGAGGTGCCCCCGCATCTCCTTCGGCCCCAGCGCGCAGTTGATCCCCACCGAGAGGAGCGGCGCGTGCGAGACCGAGATCCAGAAGGCCTCCGGCGTCTGGCCGGAGAGGTTGCGACCGGATCGGTCGGTGATCGTCACCGAGGCCATGACCGGCCGGCGGAGACCCCGCGTGTCGAAGGCCCGCTCGATCGCGAAGAGGGCGGCCTTGGCGTTGAGAGTGTCGAAGGCCGTCTCCACGAGCAGCAGGTCCACGCCACCATCGAGGAGGCCCAGCGCCTGCTCGTGGTAGGCGGCCTCCAGCTCGTCGAAGGTCACCCCTCGGGCGCCGGGATCGGCGACGTCGCGGGACAGCGAGGCGGTCTTGTTGGTCGGCCCGAGCGCCCCCGCCACCCAGCAGACGCGCCCCGGCTCCTCCCCCATCACGGCGTCGGCGGCGCGCCGGGCCGCCCGGGCCGCGGCTAGGTTGATCTCGTGTGCGAGCGCCTCCGTGCCGTAGTCGGACTGGGCGATGCGCGTGGCGGTGAAGGTGTTGGTCTCGATGATGTCGGCTCCCGCCGCCAGATACTCGCGGTGGACGGCCTCGACCACGTCGGGACGCGTCAGGTTGAGCAGCTCGTGGTTGCCCTTGAGGTCGCGCGGGTGGCGAGCGAAGCGCTCGCCGCGGTAGTCGGCCTCTCCCAGCCCCCGGGCCTGGACCATCGTCCCCATGGCCCCGTCGATGACGAGGATGCGCTGCCCGAGCGCGTCCAAGAGGGCGGCGTGGCGCGGGCCGAGCTCGACCGTCATAGCCGTCCAGTGTAGCAGCCGCTGGCTTATCGCCCGACCGAGGCGGGGATGGCTCGGACTACGCGGGAGTGAGGGCGCCGGGCGGGGCGGGAGGCGTCTCTGGCGCCGGGGGGGAAGGCGAAGGCTCGTACTCGAAGCTCAGCTTCTCGCCATCGAGCCCCACGTGCACGGTGCCCCCGTGCTCGAGGCGGCCGAAGAGGATCTCGTCCGTCAGCGGGTTGCGGACGTCGAGCTGCACGATCCGAGCCAGGGGTCGCGCGCCGTAGACGGGGTCGAAGCCCTTCCGGGCGAGGTGGGCGCGGGCCTCGGGCCGGAGGTCGATCGCGACCTTCCTCTCGCGCAGCTGCGCCTCCAGCTCGAGGATGAACTTGTCGACGATCGTCTCCATGACCTCCGGCGTGAGCGCCCGGAAGGTCACGATCGCGTCCAGGCGATTGCGGAACTCGGGGCTGAAGAGCCGGTCGAGGGCGGCCTTGCCACGCGCCTTGGTGTCCTTCTGCCGGTCGGAAACGAGGCCGATCGCGGCCTGGCTCATCTCCCGCGATCCGGCGTTCGAGGTCATGATCAGGACGACCTGGCGGAAGTCGGCCTTGCGTCCGGTGTTGTCGGTGAGTGTCGCGTGGTCCATGACCTGCAGCAGGATGTTCATCAGGTCGAAGTGCGCCTTCTCGATCTCGTCGAGGAGCACGACCGAGTAGGGGTGCTGGCGCACCGCGTCCACGAGGAGCCCGCCCTGCTCGAAGCCCACGTAGCCGGGCGGGGCGCCGATCAGCCGCGAGACGGAGTGCTTCTCGGCGTACTCGCTCATGTCGTAGCGGTGGAACTCGTTGCCGAGGTGCTTCGCGAGCTGCTTCGCGAGCTCCGTCTTCCCCACCCCGGTGGGGCCGGTGAAGAGGAAGCATCCCGCGGGCCGCTCCGGGGGGCCCAGGCCCGCGCGCGCGCGCTTGATGGCGGAGGCCACCGTCTCCACCGCCTCGTCCTGCCCGAAGACGACGCGTTTGAGGGCCTCTCCGAGCGTGCGCAGCCGCTCGCGGTCCGAGGTCGAGGCCTGGGTCTCCGGGATGCGAGCCATGCGGGCGACAACCCGCTCCACCTCCGGCTCGTCGACGATACGCTGTCCGTCCTCGGGCGGGTTGAGGCGCAGCATGGCCCCCGCCTCGTCGAGGACGTCGATCGCGCTGTCGGGCAGGCGAAGGTCGCGGAGATGTCGGCGGGCGAGGCGCGTCGCCCCCTCGAGGGAGCCGTCGGTGTAACGGACCTGGTGGTGCTTCTCGTACCGCGCGCGAAGGCCCTCGAGGATCCGGATCGTATCCCCCTCGTTCGGCTCGTCCACGTCGATGCGCTGTACCCGCCGCGCCAGCGCGCGATCACGCTCCACGTGCTTGAACTCCTCGAAGGTCGTGGAGCCGATGAGGCGCACCTCGCCCACGCTCAGCACGGGCTTGATGAGGTTGGCGAGGTCCATGGTGCCCCCGGTGGTGGCGCCCGCCCCGACCATGGTGTGCATCTCGTCGATGAAGAGGATGGGCAGCGGCCGCTTCTTCAGGGCGTGGAGCACGGCCTTGAAGCGCTCCTCGAAGTCCCCGCGGTAACGCGTCCCCGCGAGGAGCGCCCCGGTGTCGAGGGCGAAGATCTCCGCGCCCCTCAGCACGTCGGGACAGTCGTCCCGGAGCAGCCTCTGGGCGAGGCCCTCCACGATCGCGGTCTTGCCCACCCCCGGCTCCCCGACGAAGACGGGGTTGTTCTTCCTCCGGCGGCAAAGGACCTCGAGCGCCCGTCCCATCTCGCGGACGCGGCCGATGACAGGATCCAGCTTTCCTTGCCGCGCCCGGTCGGTCAGGTTGGAGCCATAGGCGGCGAGGGGGTCGCGGGAAGTCGTCCTCTCCTCATCCCCTTCGCCGCCGGGCGCGAGCTCGCTCTCGCCCGAGCCCTCCTCCCCAGGTGCAGGTGCCTTGCGGAGCCCGTGCGAGATGAAGTTGAGGACGTCGAGCCGACTGACCCCGTGCCCCGCCAGGATCTGCACCGCATGTGAGCGCGGCTCGCGCAGGAGCGCGGCCAGCATGTCGCCGACGTCCGCCTCCGGTTTGCCCGCGCTCTGCACGTGAATCACCGCCGTCTGCAGAACGCGCCGGAAGGCCAGCGTCTGCTGGGGAGGCCGGCGCGAGCCCGCCGGGAGCCGGTGGAGCGTCTGGGCGAGGAACTCCTCGATCTCGCGCCGGAGCCGCGGGACGTCCGCCCCCGCCGCCTGCAGGATCTCCTCCCCCTCGGGATCGTGGGCGGCGGCAAACAGCAGGTGCTCGACGGTGAGGTCGGCATGGCGGCGCACCATGGCCTCGCGGGCGGCCACGTTGAGCACACGCTCGAGCGACGCGCTGAACATCGGCTCACGCCTCCTCGATCCCGGCCCGGAGGGGGAAGCCCTCACCCCGGGCCAGCTCGTGCACGGTCACGACCTTCGTCTCCGCCACCTCGTGGGTGTAGGCCCCACAGACCCCCCGGCCCTTGGTGTGGACCTCCATCATGATACGGTAGGCCTCGGCGGGCCCTTTGTCGAATATCGACTCCAGCACCCGAACCACGAACTCCATCGTCGTGTAATCGTCGTTGTAGAGCAACACATGGAAGAGCTGCGGCCGCTTCTGGCGGGACTTCGGCTTTTCGAGGACCTCACCCCCACCCTCGGGCCTCGGTCGCGCCATCCCACACTATTGTAGCGGCCCGGGACGGGCTCGGCGTCGGTCGGGCCCGAGCGCGCGAGCGCGACCTCCGAGCCGCTCTAGTCTGTGTTGTTCGGGGTAGGTGTTGACAGGTTGAACTCCGGAGCCCCGCGGCTCGGTTTGAAGCTTTCGGGTCATGTACCCCGGGGGCTTGCGAGCGCTGGGGTGAGAGTGCTTCCCGCCGAGTAGACACCTGCCGCTTCGGAGACTCGGTTCCCTGAACGCCGGTGTCGGGCCATCGCCTCCCGGCTGTAGTCGTGCTCGGCCAGGTAGTTGTTGTGGGCACGACACATGAGGCGGATGTTCGCCGGACTGTGGTCACCCCCAAGGCCGAAGGGAAGCCGGTGGTCGTATTCGAGCCGCTTGCGCTCCGGGCATCGTCTGCCCTGCTCGTCCACGTAGCGGCATCGGTTTTGGTCGCGCTCACTCACCGCACGCCGCACGGCGGCCGGGATATGGCGCGAGGAGGGGGAGGTGTCGGTCTTGGGGAGCCCTCTACGGGGAGTGCTCGTCCTGGCGAAGCGCCTGGCCTCGAGCCGTTCGAGCTTCTCGGTTATGGCCTGCTCGATGATTCTGGCCAGATCGCCGTCGGGCACTTGTGGGCGCATGAGCGCCCGGAGTCGCTCGAGCTTCTCATGGAGCTCGGCGCTGGCCGTGAACTGCACCTTGTACCGCGCGGGCGAGAGGGGCTGGACGAGCGGGGGCGGCCCCAGGGCCGGAGGAGCGCCAACTCCGTCTGGACGCAGTTCGGTGTGGCTCAGGGCGGCTCCGTCCAGACGCCTTCCTGGCTCGGGCATGGCAACTCTGTTCCCCCGCTTCTCGGGGAGCTTCCTCATCACCGCCGGAGCGTCCGGCCGGGGAGAGAGCTCGGCAAGCAGCTCCTCGATCTGGCGCTTGGAGCGGTGGGTGGCTCGCTTCAAAAGCGCCTCCCTGTTCTCGCGGGTGAGGTGCGGCACCAGCTTGGCTATTCCGCTCAGGTGAAGACGGCCGTCTTCGAGCATGGTCAGGAGCATCGGGTGCTCCCGCGACGCTCGGGCGGCCGCGATGCGCAGATAGGCCTCGGCCTCCGAGAGGTGCAGGAGCTCCGTACAGTAGGCGAACATCGAGGGTGAGGCTTCGCGGGCATAGAGCCTTCGCTCGTCCACCTCGCCGATGTGCGCGACGAGGTCGGACTCGACTCGGCGGGACTGTCGCGTGAGCTCGGCCAGGCGGCGGAGGAGGTCGTCGTCCGACACCGATTCGAGCGGGCGCTGGTGTTCCATGGATGGAATATGGGCCCTGGCTTTTCGACCTTCTGGGAGGGCGAATGGCGGCCGCAACGGCCCGAATTGACTTTCGAAGGTCGCTCGCCCGATTGCGGGGTTTGTGGCCCGTCTGCGGGCCGCACGCAGCCGACTACGCTCGCGCCGATTGCGTCGTGAGAAGACGCTCCCGCAAGTTGTCAAGGGGAGAATCGAGAAAATTGTCCCGTCTCGCGGTTGGCACCGACGAGTGTCAACACGCACCCCAAACAGGACACGCTAGTTCCAGCCCAGCCAGAGCGTGACCAGCAGCTTGCCGGAATCGCGTACGCCGATCTCCACGGCGAGCGGCCCGACCCGGCTCGGGAGCATCGCCCCGCCGCCCACGCCCCAGCGGAGGTCGCCGAGATCGATCTGGTCGCGGGTGGCGAAGACGTTGCCCGCTCCCGCACGGACGAAGACGCGCAGGGCGCGCACGACCCGGAAGCGAATGCTCAGCCCGCCGGCGACGGCCTGCGCCCCCTGCAGCTCCTCGGTGTGAAAGCCGGGGACGAGGCGCGGACCCCCAATCCGAAAATAGTCGTAGACGGGCAGGTCGTCGCCGGACAGCCCGACGAAGGCGTCGATCTGCGCCGTCCCCCTCCTCCCCAGCCTCCGTCCCACCCGTCCCTCGCCGCTCGCCCGCCAATAGCCTCGCGTCGCGCCCAGCTCGGGGAGGCTCCATTCGGCGGCGATCGCCAGCCGCTCGCCGGACTCCGGCCACAGCAGGTCGTCGAGGTCGTCGGCGGTGGCGGAGGCCATCAGCAGACCGACGTCGTCCGTCCCGTCCCGGTAATCGAGCCCCGGCTCCGCAACCGAGCGGACCTGCCCGAACGCCGCTCCCGCCTCGACGAGCCCCCAGCGCCCGAAGGGGATCTGCAGCCGCGCGCTTGCGCCCCGGCGCTCGAAGCGGGCCCGGTTGATCTCGTCGCCGTCGGCGTCGAAGACCCGCGGTCTGTCCTCGGACGAGAAGACGGCCACGCGGTACCCGAGGCCGGGTACGATGAGCCGGTCCCCGCGCAGCGACAGCCGCCCCACCGTCTCCGCGTTGGAGGCCGCGAGCAGCAGCTCGGTCTCTTCGCCGAAGCCGAGCGTGTTGCGGTTTCGGAGGCGAAACGACCCGCGAGCCTCCTCCGGGTCGTTGTAGGCCAGCCCGACCTCGACGCGGTTCGGGGGGGCCTCGGTCACACGCAGGACGATCCTCAATCCTTCCAGCGCGGGCTCGAACTCCATCCACGCGTGGTCGAGAAGACCGGTCGCCTCGACCTTGTCCAGCGCGCGCAACCCCTTCTCCATGTCGAAGCGCCGCCCGAGGGGGATGTTGAACGTGCGCCGGAGCAGCCGCTCGTCGAGGCGCTGGTTGCCCCTCACCACGACCTCGACGATGGGCGTCCCCTCGAGAGGCGGGCGGGCGGGGGGCTCCGCCCTCGGCGCCGC
>Ga0209641_10003949_pt1 | contig 12343 bp, 8 predicted proteins | sample RifCSP16_1_FD_184022 | JGI IMG/M metagenome (GOLD analysis project Ga0209641, IMG submission 184022) | Soil microbial communities from Rifle, Colorado - Rifle CSP2_sed 16_1 (SPAdes) (version 2) | ecosystem: Environmental > Terrestrial > Deep subsurface > Rock core/Sediment | place: Rifle...
GATGTAGCTTCCTTTGATCGGGCGCGAATCCTCAAGGCGGCTGCCCAATGGTTGACCGAGCCGCCGATAACGATTACGGCGTTCCGGGCCGAAAGGAGTGCCGGAGGAGCGAATGAGTTCTATTCGGAGGGGGATTACTGGTGGCCCGATCCGCAAAGTCCCGACAGTCCCTATGTTCGGCGGGACGGGATGTCAAACCCGGATAATTTCACGAAACACCGCGAAGCGATGGTTCGCTTCAGCCAGGCGGTTTCGACGCTGGCCGCGGCGTATAAGGTAAGCGGCGAAGAGAAGTACGCCGCCCGCGCCGTGAAGCATCTCAAAGCGTGGTTTGTCGACAAATCGACTAAAATGTTCCCTCATCTCAAGTTTGCCCAAGCAATCAAGGGACGAGTAACCGGGCGCGGCATCGGGATCATCGACACCATCCACCTCATTGAAGTCGCCAGGGCGGTCGAAGCTCTTTCAGGGGCTGCATCATTCAGCGAGGCCGACGCGGCGTCTGTGAAGCGATGGTTCGCGGAGTACCTCGGTTGGATGACGACGCACCCGTACGGAATCGACGAGCGGGAGACCAAGAACAACCACGCAACATGGTGGGTTGCGCAGGCGGCGGCGTTCGCGCACCTTACCGCCAATGCCGAGCAGCTGTCTTATTGCCGCGAGCGATTCAGGAATGTGATACTTCCAAACCAGATGGCCGCAGACGGCAGCTTCCCGCTTGAGCTCCGGCGCACCAAACCCTACGACTACTCGATCTTCAATCTTGAAGGCGTCTCGGCAATCTGTCAGATCCTCTCGCAAGACGGAGAGAATCTCTGGACGTACACTTTGTCTGATGGCCGCGGAGCAAAAAAGGGAATGGAATTTCTCTTTCCCTATCTCAAGGACAAATCTACATGGCCGTACCCAAAGGATGTCATGGACTTCGACGCGCGCCCGGTCCGGCAATCCTTTCTGCTCTTTGCGGGAAAGGCGTTCAGCGAACAGAAATACATCGATCTCTGGAAAACGCTTGATGCGGATCCAACGATCCCTGAGGTCCAACGGGGCATGGCAATCCGGCAGCCGGTCCTCTGGATAGATTGAATTCGGGATTGTTGCAAGTCATTCAACCATTACACACGATTGCACCCAAATGACACCTCCCTCTCTGCTTTTGCTTCTTTTCTCTTTGCTCATAGACTGCGTGCCCGCGCAACAGGAACTTGTTTTCCAGATCAGAAATCCGATCGAGATTGACCGAAAGGATGAAGTCATCGTCGTCCGGTGGGAAACCATCCGGAGCGCCCTTCCATCGGCAGAACCCACGCTGATCAGTCTTCGCGATCTCGCCACGGGTGCAGAGGTCCCTTGTCAGGCGGTGGATCTGGATCAAGACGGCACCCCTGATGAGCTAGTGTTCCATGCCGATCTGAAGGCCGGGGAAAGCAGGTCGTTTGTTCTTGGGGCGGCGGACCAACCGCAGGCGCCGCTTGCCTCGCTTACTGATGCGCGATTCATGATACCACGGGAAGACCTTGCCTGGGAGAATGACCGAATCGCGTTCCGAATGTACGGTCCGGCTCTTTCGAAAGAAGTGGGGAACGGCATTGATGTCTGGACAAAGCGGGTCCGGTCTCTGATCGTGGAAAAATGGTACAAAGCAGATGAGAGCAAAACGGCATCATACCACGTTGATCACGGCGAGGGGGCAGACTTCTTTTCCGTGGGGTGGACGCTCGGTTGCGGCGGCTCGTCACTCTGGACGGGCGATTCGCTTGTCCAACCCGGCGCCTTCGCATCCTACAGGATCATTGCCGCGGGACCTCTCAGAGCGGTGTTCGAATTGAACTATAAAGCTGTGCGTTGTGGCAGGGAGATGATCAGCGAGGTCAAACGAATCACCCTCGATGCGGGCCAGAACCTCAATAAGATCGAAGTGACCTATAAAGGTGGATCAGGCAGCATGGCATTCGCCGCCGGAATCGTCAAGCGGCCAAACGTTGAGAGCACGGTCAGCAAATCAAACAAATGGGCTGCCCTCTATGGTCCCACGACCGCGAACGCCTCGGATGGCTTCCTGGGGACCGGCGTGATTCTTCCCGGATCCGCCTTCAAAGAGATCAGAGAGGATAGTCTTCACGTGTTGATGATCGGCTCTGCAACGATCGACCGACCGGTTGTTTATTACTCAGGGGCCGGCTGGACTCGAAGCGGAGATTTTGCTAGCAAGAAGGATTGGGAAGAATATCTCGATCAGTTTGCACGCAGGCTCGAACAACCGGTGGAGATAGTCCTTAAAGAGAGGAAGAAATGATGAGATGCCCACTGAGGACCTCGGCCTGGATCCTGCTTTTTGCAACTATGCAGTTTCAGCTGGCGCCGGGCCAACAGCCGTCTATCAACGATGACGGAACGAGACATCGCTACCCTCTCAACGAACAATGGGAGTTTCTGGAAAAGAACATCGATGATTTCGAACTGGCCATGCGTTCAGAGAAATGGGAAAAAATCGACCTGCCGCACACGTGGAATGCCTGGGATGCGGTCGATCCCGTTCCCGGATATCGCCGGGCAGCCGGTTGGTACAGAAAACAGCTTCAGATACCGAAGTTCAAGAACGATTCACGTTTCATACTGTCGTTTGAAGGCGTCAATATTGTCTGCGAAGTTTTTGTGAATGGGAAAAAGGCCGGTGGACATGCAGGAGGATATGTGGGTTTTGATCTGGATATAACGCCGTCCATCCGCTTCGGCGAGAATAACACGATCGTTGTGTGGGTTCATAACAGAATTGATCCTCAGATCATTCCTTCTCAGAAGTCCGATTTCTGCATCTATGGTGGGATTCCGCGTGACGTCTGGCTCGATGTGGTTCCCTCCGCATACATCGATCGCGTGCGGATACGAACTCCCCGTGTTTCGGCCCAAACTGCGGAGCTTGAAGTTGCTGCCATTATTCATGCCGCATCGGCAGATCGCAAGTCGGTTGAGCTGGAGGCAGTTCTTGTGGATCCTTCAGGGAAAGAGGTCGCCCGCAGATCGGTGCGCCGCAATCTTGACGGCCAGGAGACATCGATTCTCCTCGGATTCTCCGGCATCGCACGACCTGAACTCTGGTCGCCCGGGAATCCAGCGCTCTACACCGCCCGCGTGGCGATGAAGCTCAATGGAAAAATGATTGACGAAGTTTCGGACCGATTCGGATTCAGGTGGTTCGAATTCAAAGAGCATGGTCCGTTCTTCCTGAATGGGAGGCGTTTGCTGCTGCGCGGCACTCATCGGCACGAAGACTACGCAGGGTACGCCAACGCGATGCCCGACAGCCTGCATCGGAAGGATATGCGGATGATCAAGGAGATGGGGGCGAATTTCGTGCGTCTGGCTCATTATCCGCAGGACCCTGAAGTCTATCGGGCGTGTGATGAACTTGGGCTTCTGGTGTGGGATGAATTGCCGTGGTGCAGGGGTGGGATGGGTGATGAAGCCTGGAAAAACAATACGAAACGCCTCCTCCGTGAGCAGATTGAACGGTACTACAATCATCCTTCCATCATCATCCGCTCTCTTGGAAACGAAATGTACTGGCTGCCGGATTTTCCGGGCGGGGACAACCTCGATTCTCTTCGCGCCCTGGTGAAGGAATTGAACGACATTGCCCACGCGCTGGACCCGGATCGGCTCACTGCGACGCGGAAATTCACCGAAGGCGCAGACCTCGTCGACATTGTTTCACCCTCGATCTGGCCTGGCTGGTACAGCGGGTACTACAAAGGATACGAGCTTGCCCTCAAGGATGCCAGGGAAAAGCTTCCGAAATTCCTTCATGCCGAATACGGAGGTGACAGCCACGTAGGGAGACACGTGGAAAATCCCGTTTCGGGAGACGCGACGACGACATCCGACGGATGGGAAGAGAATATCAAGCCGCGGAAGGTGAAGAATGTTTCTCAGATGAGCGATTGGAGCGAGAGCTACATCGTCGATCTGTTTGACTGGATGCTCGGCGTGTCGGAGTCGCTTGATTGGTTCACCGGGGCGGCGCAATGGGCATTCAAAGATTTCCCGACTCCGCTCAGGCCCGAGAACCCCATGCCGTACGTGAATCAAAAAGGGCTCGTCGATCGGGCAGGGAGGCCAAAAGATGCTTATTACGTCTTCAAAAGCTACTGGACCAGTTCTCCGGAATTCTGCTACATCGAGTCTCACACATGGACCGAGCGGACCGGCCCTCCCAATGTCTCCCGCGAGGTGAACGTCTTTAGTAACTGTGAAGAAGTCGAGCTCTCCCTCGCCGGGTCGAGTCTTGGGACGAAGAAGCGTGTACCGGGGAAATTCCCGGCGGGGGGTCTTACCTGGATGGTTCCTTTTTCTGAAGGGTCGAACACGATGATCGCGACAGGATACAAGGACGGCAGAAGGGTGACAGAGGATCGAATTCAATTGAACTACTCATTCACAAGGAATGATGTTGCGGATCGGGTGGAAATCTCGAGCGAAAGACTTGGGAATGGAAATTTCATGGTAGTCGCCCGGGCGGTCGACAAGAACGGCCGCCGGTGTCTCGACTACAACAAACGAATCTATTTTGCTTCGGAAGGATCCGGACAGGTTCTCGAGAATTACGGAACTCCAACGGGGAGTTCCATCATTGAAATGGCAAACGGTGAGGCACGAATCGAAGTCGAACCGGGCTCCGGCCCCACGGTGGTGGAAGCACGAAACCAGGACTTCAAGGGGGCATATATCACTATTGAGGCTCGGGGTAATTGAATGTTCAGAAATCTTTGCGCGCTTGTTTGTGTCGCTCTCCCGGTTGCGGTGGTCTTCCAGGAGGGGAAGAAGTCTGGCGTTGTTGAATGGAATCTCGCATCGATGAACGACTCCGCCCAGGTGGCCATCGACCGGTCCGGGAATCCCGCGACGATTGAAACTCCCCATGGGCTTGCAGTCTTCTTTGACGGAGTGAGCGATGGATTTTTTCTGGAGCATAATCCGCTTGCCGGTCTCGATGCATTTACCCTGGAGGTGCTCTTCCGTCCCGACTCGGGGGGCCTCCCCGAGCAGCGGTTTTTGCATATGGGGGAAATGAGCAGGGACCGCGTGATGCTGGAAACCAGGCTTACCACCGGGAACGAGTGGTACCTCGATGCCCACATCAGGTCGGGGGATTCGGCGCTGACGCTCATCGACAAAGAAAGACTTCATCCTCTGGGTTTGTGGTACCACGTCGCCGTTGTCGTTCGTGATAGCCGGATGGAGGTGTTCGTCAATGGAAGGCCCGAACTGCACGGCGGAATTCCCTTCAAAGCATTCTCCGGCGGAAGGACATCGATAGGAGTCAGACAGAACAAGAGATACTGGTTCAAAGGGGCAATCGGCCGAATCCGAATAACTCCAGCCCGCGTCGAGCCAGAAGGTTTCATCAGAATGGAATAACATGAAAATCTCTCATACAACCCGGAAACAATTACAAAGATCCTGCGCGGCATTCACAATTCTTCTCTCAATGGCGGCATCGTCTTTTGGACAACCAACCAGGGACGATATCGCAAAGAGCATCAGACCCGAGAGGCTGCAGCATCCGTACCTTTTCTTCAACGGCGAGGAAAAGAAGGCCCTGCAGCAACGGATTCAATCCGCGAAAGAACCAAAGACGATCATGGCGGCTCTCCTTGCCGAAGGGCATCGCTTTCTCTTTGTACCTGTGAGAGACCCCGCTCCGCTTTCTCCGAAACACCCTCGGTACGCAGCTGAAGCGGACGAAGCATCACAATACGCCGGCGAAATAACCAGGGGAGCCGTGACATTGGCCTTCCTGTATCAGATGACCGGCGAAGAGCGGTACGCGAAGAAGGCGGCGGAGTTTGCGCTCGCTATCTGTGATCTCCGCAGCTGGGTCAACCCTGCTCACACCTTCGACATTATTTACCCTCGGGTCTGGCCATGGAATGTTCCGGACGATCAGGTGGTTTTCTCGTACGATATCACGGCTGCCGCAAGAGCCATCAACCTTGCAACGGTCTATGACTGGCTTTATCCGGTCCTGAGCAAGCACGAAAAGGACAAGATCAGGGGAGCGCTACTTGAAAATGCGATCACAAGGGTCCGCGGCAATTATGATTTCTTTTGGTGGTCGACTTCCTACCGCTGCAACTGGTCGGCCATCTGCTTCTCGGGCCTCGGGGTGACGGCGTTGGCCCTCGCGCCGGAGCACCCTGAGATTCTCGATGTTGTCTCGGAGGCTTACACGCGCCTTGGTCTTACGTTCGACCAGATCGGCCCGGATGGGGGATGGCAGGAAGGACGGGGCTATTACGGATTTATGATGCGTTGGAGTACAGTCTTCATGGATGCGCTGAAGCGCCTTACGAACGGGAAGTATGATCTCTTTAAGCACGAAAGAATCAAGAGTACGCCACTGGATTTTGTTCTCTATACGCTTACTGCGAACTTTGAGGACAGCGGCGGAGGCCCCGTCGGCTTCACCGGTAGTGTCAACAAACTTGTTGCAGAAACCGGCAACGCAACGGGCGCCTGGTACCGCGAGACCTTCCTTGGTGAGGGTGAAGATATCTTCGACATCATTTGGCCCAGGGGAACCGTTCCTCCCGCGGCACCAAAAGAACATTCGAAGATCTTTCAAAGCATCAACTGGGCGGTCATGCGAAGCGATTTCCTTGATCCGTCGACGGTCACGATAGCCTGCAAAGCCGGGTACAACGACGATCCTCATCACGGTCATCTTGATTGCGGGCAGTTCATCCTGACATGGCAAGGAATTCCGTTTATTCGCGATATTGGCCGAATGCGATACGACGAGCAGTATTTCAACGAAGACCGCTGGTTGTATCCGTATGCTTCCAGTGCAGGTCATAACCTTATTTTTGTGAATGATGAACAACAGATCCCGGCCAAGCTCAAGAACAAGCCGTGGAAACAAGGAATAGGGGGGGAGATCCTCACGTTTCAGACCGGCGAAAAGCGGGACTATGTACTGATGGATCCCACGCACGCCTATCCGGGCAGGGAATTGAAGAAATGGAGACGGTCGATCGTACTGGAAAAGCCTGACGTGACGCTTGTGTTGGACGAAGTTGATGCAGCCCCTGGTTCGAAAATAGAGGCCCGATTCTTCCCCGGAAGGGCGCCCGGACGATCATCGAATGAACGGGAACCAGGCGTCGGATTTCAACGGGCGAGCGTCGAATACAGGGTACTTCCTGACCACGTTGTGTTCTCTTCCGGAAACAGGCATCATCTTGTGCTGATTCCGGTCGTTCTTGAAAACACGTTTACCATCGGCGAAGACAAGCTTCCGGCCGTTGCAGTAACGGAAAATGCAAGCCTCGACTGGATCCCCTTCTTTGGAACGGTCACCAAAGCACGATCCAACGTCACTCTCATTGGGACGATCGTTGCGCCCCTTGACGATCCGAAGGAAGCAGGGCCACTTGCAAAAACCGCCAGGATCATGCAGTCCAAACCGGGAGAGGTGCAAGTCAGCTTCGGTACGGGCGAAAAAGAACATCGATGGGTCTTTGAGAAAGCTGTTGGCGGATATGTGCTGAAAAACTGATATCCCGTTGTCGAAAGAGACTCAAATGAAAACGTTGATAAATGCGATCTCCTTGCGGTTCGCGGTATCGCTCATTTCAATTCTCCTATCATGTGAAGCGATCTCTCAGGGATCGAGAACGACGGTTGTGCTCTTCGTCATCGATGGACTCCAAAGCGATGCGGCACGTGCAGCAATGACGCACGGGGCTTCAAACCTGAAGTTCCTCTTTGAGAACGGCGTCTGGGCCGAGGAGGCGTATTGCACGAGCCCGTCAGGACGCGCGCTCCTCCCTGATGGGTCGTCACCTTGGGGAACGGCTTCGCCTCCAAACGTTGCGATGCATACCGGCACCCACCTCTTCGAGTCAAGAGACATGGATGATCTCTTTCTGGCCGCAAGACGCGTCGGCATTAGATCGGTATTTGCCGGGAGTGCCGAAAACTACAAAGTCTTTTCCACCGCCGACTACGTGCATGCCGCAAGCAACACCGATTCCATTGTCATTCGTTTTGCTCTCGATCATTTCAATAATAACAATGCTCGTCTCCTTTCGATCCATCTCCAGGAGCTTCGGAGGGGTTGGACGGGTCCTGAAGATAAACTGAAGGCCGATTCCCCTTATCAAAAAGCCATCCTTGTTGCCGACGGCCTCCTTGGAAGACTTATCAAAGCATTGAAGGATGGCGGAGTCTGGGACAGTAGCTACGTGATTGTCTCCTCCGATCACGGCATGGGAATGACAAAGCGAAGCGACCATTCTCCTGCGACGTTGTCGTCGTGGCAATCATATCTTAATTTCTACGGGCCGGGAATCAAGAAAGGGGCAACAATCCCCTATGCGGAAACCCCTGATATTGCCATCATGATTGCACATTGTCTTCGGCTTCCGCCGTTGCAGGGACATACAGACCCGGGAGTCAGAATGGCCCGAAAGGGAACAACGGGCGTCCTGCTTTCGAACATATTTGAGGGGGGCGGGGGAGTGATCGATCATCCAAAGTACATTCGCCGGTACCTTGAAAGCAAGAGCTGGAGTCCGGCGGATGATTACGCAGAATATCGGGCCGCAATGCTGAAATACCTGTCGAAGGAGTAGTTTTAAGGTCATTGGCAAGAAAACAATGTCCAATGTCCGACATCGAATGTAGAATGCAGAAGTCCTCTGCAGAACTTGGATATTCGACATTGAGTATTCGATATTTGATATTGTTGTTTATGAGATATCGAGAATATCGAATCTCGAATCTCCATTGATGGATGTCGAAGTTCATCGTCTTGGAAAGGCGTACCTATGAAACACTTCATGATCATATTCTTGACGGTAGCGGGATTATGGCCCGGTAATGCGTCGGCTCAATGGAGAGATCTTTTCAACGGGAAAGACCTGACCGGATGGACGCAGTTGAATGGCTCGGCTCCTTACAAGGTTGAGAAAGGAATGATTGTCGGAGAGACGGTGCCGAATTCGCAAAACAGTTTTCTTTGTACGGACGAAACGTTCGCCGATTTCATTCTGGAGTTTGAAACGAGACTTGAGGGGGAGTCGAACTCAGGTGTTCAGTTCCGAAGTCACCGGGATCCCGGTTTCCGGGAAGGACGGGTGTACGGATATCAGGTGGAAATCGACCCGTCTGATCGAGCGTGGAGTGGCGGTATCTATGACGAGCGATACCGCGGATGGCTGTACACGCTCGACGGGAATCCAAAGGCCCGCAAGGCTTTCAGGAAGGATGGGTGGAACAAGGTTCGTGTGGAAGCTGTTGGATCCTCGATCAGGACCTGGCTCAACGGGATCCAATGTGTCAGGCTTGAAGATAACCTCAGTCCGGAAGGTTTCATCGGCCTTCAGGTCCATTCCATCGGAACGGACAGCACCCTCGCCGGTCGGAAAGTCTATTGGAGGAACATCAGAATTCTGACGGTAAACCCCGGTCGATTCCGAACCAGGGATGACGGATCGGTGCCGGAAGAGAATTTCATTCCAAATACGCTCACGGCGTATGAGCAGAAGAGCGGTTGGCGCTTGCTTTGGGACGGGAAGACTGCGAACGGATGGCGGGGGGCAAGGCTGGACCGGTTTCCGGAATACGGTTGGAAGATGGACAATGGGCTCCTCAGTGTTGTCTCGTCCGGGGGCGGGGAAGCGCGGCACGGAGGCGATGTCGTCACCATCGAGAAGTTCTCCGATTTCGAGTTGATCGTCGATTTCAGGATCACAGAAGGGGCAAACAGCGGGATAAAGTACTTCGTCGATCCGGACCTGAACAAGGCAGAGGGATCGGCCATCGGGCCCGAGTATCAGATTCTGGACGACGAAAAACACCCGGACGCAAAACTCGGGGTGAACGGAAACAGGACGGTCGGCGCGCTCTATGATCTGATCCCGCCCGTTAGAAAACGGTTCAACGGTGTTGGAATCTGGAATCGGGCGCGCATCGTGGCGAAAGGGACGCATGTCGAGCACTGGCTCAACGGATTCAAAGTGGTCGAGTACGAACGCGGAAACCAGATGTGGAAAGCTCTGGTCTCCCACAGTAAGTACACGATCTGGCCGAATTTTGGAGAACTGAAGGAGGGGAATATTCTGCTCCAGGATCACGGAGATGAGGTCTCATTCATGAACATCAAGATACGCACTCTGAAATGAAGAGAGAGGAGCATGAAATGAACAGATCGAGAAGAAGGTTTCTGAAGGAATCTGCCCTTGGAGCGGCGGGCGTTTTGATAGGCCCTGCTGTGTTGAATGCAGTAAACTATCGGAGAATCCTCGGCGCTAATGACAGAATTGGCGTCGGCATCGTCGGATTTTCCGACCGTGCAAAAGATGCCCTCATTCCGGCATTCCTGAATCATGCGAAGGAATTGAATTGTGAAATCATCGGGGTGTCGGACATTTGGAATCGCCGCCGCACAGAAGGAGCTGCGTTCTTCCGGGAAAAAACGGGAAAGTCAGTCCGGCTCTACCGAAACAACGACGAGCTCTATGCAGACAAGGACGTGGAGGCAGTGATTATTTCAACCGCGGACTTTCAGCATGCTCTTCACACGGTGGAAGCTGCCGGGGCGAAACGACATGCGTATGTGGAAAAGCCGTTTGCTGAAACGATGGATGACAACCGAAAGGCATTGAAGGCGGTAAAGGATGCCGGCATTATTGTTCAGATCGGATCTCAGCGAAGGAGCGGACGGAACTATCGGGCTGCCGCAGATTACATCAAGTCCGGAAAATTTGGCGACATCACGATGGTGGAAATGACATGGAATGTGAATCAGCCCGGCCGGTGGAGGCGCCCACAGCTGGTCGCCGGCATCAAGGAATCGGATACCGATTGGAAGCGGTACATTCTCAATCGTCCCATGGAGCCGTGGAATGCCAGAAAATATGTGGAGTACCGTTTGTTCTGGCCCTATTCATCGGGAATCCCCGGTCAGTGGATGTGTCACCAGATTGACACGGTTCACTGGTTCAGCGGGCATCGATATCCGCGGAGTGTCGTTGCAAATGGAGGGCTCTATGTGTGGAAAGACGGAAGAACAAACAACGATACGATGACCGCAGTATTCGACTACGGGCCGAAGGACGATCCCCTGAAGGGATTCCAGGTCCTCTACTCCTCCCGCATGCACAATTCTGCAGGCGGAGTGAAGGAGATCTATTTCTCAAATGGCGGCGAATTGAATCTGCTGACAAACAAGGTGACTCCAAACGGCGGGCTGACCGAACGCTACGCTGCCGACATGGGAATGGAGCCGAATCTGCTCGCAGAAACAGACCTCAGCGCGCCGGCGGTCCAGGCGGAAACTGCCGCCGCGACGGGTGTCGATGAGATGACAGATCGGAATATGAAAAACTGGCTCGAGTGCCTGCGAACGGGCAAGCCGACCAACGGGCCCGTGGAAGCCGGGTACGATCATTCGATTGCTACGATTATGACCACGGCCGCACTGCATACGGGAAAAGTTACTGTGTTCGATGAGAAGAGTCAGGAGGTTCTGGCGGGAGGTGACGTCTTTCAATACTAGACCAAGGGGGGTATTCTCCCGCGTCAACCTTTGTCATGGCATATCTGCCGTTTCTTCTGTTTCTTCTCGCTCAATTCTCACGCCGGGGGATGGCTCTTCACGTCCACCCGTGAACCCGCATCACAATCTTTGCTCCGTTCCCGGTATCCGAAATCGATAATGATTATCGTTTCTAGTATTGCCGCTTTTTCCTCGTTTTTTCTTGACATTCTGAGGTGTCTTTTGCTAACATACATCAGACATCATACAGGAGGAACCGAATATCTTTACACCAGTAGGTAACAGAGATCTTCTCAGCAAAACCGTCGCCGACAAGATTGAGGAGGCTATACGGACACGAAAAATTCTTCCGAGCAGCAAGCTGCCATCGGAATTCGAATTGTGTGAGCAGTTCAACGTCAGCCGCACAGCGGTGCGTGAGGCAGTTCGGATGCTCAGCGCAAGGGGACTTGTGACGGTGGAGAAAGGGAGAGGGGTTTTCGTAAAGAACATCTCGGTTGACAGCGTGACGGATCCGATGCATCTGTACCTGATGATGCAATTCTCCGAGGAACACGCGCTCCACCTGGTTCACGCGCGTCAAGTGATCGAACCTCCGATCGCCGCGGATGCAGCTGTTCACCACACGCCCGAGGACGCGGGCAAGCTCATAAAGAATCTGGAGGAGCTCAAGAAGACGGATGGCGGCTTCTTGATCCTTGCAAACCTCGACATGGAATTCCACCTGAATATTGCCAAAGCTTCGGAGAATCCCATCATCCCGATTATCCTCGAACC
>Ga0209641_10003952_pt1 | contig 12334 bp, 8 predicted proteins | sample RifCSP16_1_FD_184022 | JGI IMG/M metagenome (GOLD analysis project Ga0209641, IMG submission 184022) | Soil microbial communities from Rifle, Colorado - Rifle CSP2_sed 16_1 (SPAdes) (version 2) | ecosystem: Environmental > Terrestrial > Deep subsurface > Rock core/Sediment | place: Rifle...
ATTCTGGTTATGGTCTGTTGGATGTGTATAAGGCGTACAATCTGCTCACTCCAGCGTGCACGATCCAGGTTTCAGCGGGTCCGGGCGGGATCATCTCTCCATGGTCTCCGTCGGGGAAGGTCGTTGTTAATCCGGGCCAGACCGTGACCTTCGCCATCACCCCCAATGCCGGTTACCGCATCTCGAACGTGTTCGTGAACGAGGTGGCGCAGGGGGGCATTAACACCTACACGTTTTGTAGTATCTGCACCTGCAACAGCACGATTAGCGCGTTTTTCGGGCCGATCACATACACGATCACGGCATCAGCAGGCACGGGCGGGACCATCAGCCCGAGCGGCACGGTGAAAGTGAATCACGGATCGGACCAGACCTTCACCATCACGCCGAACCTCGGCTATCACGTCACGGGTGTGTTCGTGGACGGAGCGGCGGTGGGGGCGGTGAGCAGTTACACGTTCACCAGCGTGACGGCAAACCACAAGATAGCCGCATTCTTTACGATCAATAAGTATGCAGTCACGGCCTCGGCCGGCACGGGCGGGAGCATTACGCCTACGGGTACGTTAGCGATTCCATACGGGAGTACACAGACCTTTACCATTACGCCGAACGCCGGCTATCACATCACGGGTGTGTTCGTGGACGGGTTGCGGGCGGGCCTCATAGGCCCCGTGACCAGCTATACGTTTAGCAATGTGACTGCCAACCATAAGATAGCCGCGTTCTTTACGATCAATAAGTACACCATAACGGCCTCGGCCGGGACGGGTGGAAGCATTGCGCCTTCGGGTACGTTAACGGTCCCATACGGGAATACACACACCTTCGACATTGCACCAAACACCGGATATCACATCACAGGCGTGTTCGTGGATGGAGTGGCGGTGGGCGCGGTAAGCAGTTATACCTTCACGAACGTGACGGCGAACCACAAGATCGCCGCTTTCTTTACGCCGAATGCTGCCGCGAGCAGAGAGCCATTGCTGCCGGTTGAGGGGCGGGAAAAGACCGCTGCTATCCATCGGATCCTGTCATTGGGAAACGAGCGGCCATCACATGCCCTGCTGAGTTTCAGACCAAGCCCGGAGCGGGCGCGAAACTCGCGGTCATGATCCGGACACACTGCACTGGATGTACCGCTTCGAGGACGCGGCATAGTCCGAGCAAAAGAGCATGTGCGCTTAAACACTTTCACATCTGGTTTTCACCTCTTCCCTCAATCCCATCACTTAAAGTGACAAAATTCTCACGCTAAACTTGTCCTATTGATTAATTGGCAGATATCTGCAATGTCCGAAAAACGGCCCGTGATTTACTACTATAGTATTGTAATTTTTAAAAAAACTTTTATCTATGCCTGCCTTTCGACCCCTGTAAGCTTCGGTTTTAATAAATAACACATTAAAAACAATATCTTAAAAATTGGCAAAATAATTGCTAATTTATACTACCAAGGTCGCATAAAATATCAATGCCGTCGAAAAAGGCAAAACCCGGGTAACCGGGTGACGCAAAGCTACCTGTCCGGCACAACCGGATAGAGGGGTTGCCGCATGGCGCATACACAACTGGACGAGTAACAGAAGCCTGCCTTTTTCAATTTTTCAAGGGCAGGTTTTTTTGTGGATTTTCGTGCAGAAGGCAGGAAAGCCAATGATAATTTCGAACGCAGGCATCAACAAGCTGAAAGAATTCACCAGAACCCTATCTTTTGGATTCTTGATTTTTTTATTTGCAGTTGTCATGGCAAGTTGCGGGGGAAGCGGGAGCGGTGGTGAAAATGTAAATATCCAGTATATCGACATCTCTCAAATTCAAAGGATCCAATATTACGGAGCAGGAGCTGATATCGTTTGGTTCAATAACGACGACAATATAAGTTCCTATACTTTCCCCCTCGCTGGGCCGAATAATGATCAAACCCGCGCGGTCAACTATTATGGAACAGGCGCTGACGGTATCTGGTTTACCACTGACGATGACATTGGTTCGTATTCAGCCCTTATCAGTGATTCAAATGGTAACCAAATCAAGGAGGTTAATTATCAAGGCGCGGGGGCTGATGGTATCTGGTTTACCAGCGACGATGATCGCAGTCATTATACCGCGTACATTTACGACGATGACGGAAATCGAATCAGGGAGAGCAGATATTTCGGGTCCGGGCCAGACGGTGCCTTGTTTACCGATGACGACGTGATAAGCTCATATACTACCTCTACGTACGCCCCTAATAAGAAACCAATCAAAAGGATCTATTACGCAACACCTGGAATTGACGGCATGTGGTTTACTGACGACGACAATATATATTCGTACGTAATTTTCAGTTACGATGCCGATGGAAACCTAACGAGGAAAATCAGATATTCGGGAAGTGGGGGCGACGGGACATGGTTTACCTCTGACGATGGAGTGAGTAACTATACTGCTTATGCGCACGATGCTGAAGGGAATCAAACGGCAGAAATCAGATGTTCCGGGCCCGGAATTGATAATATCAGGTTTACCGCCGACGATGAAATAAGTTCATATGTAACCACCCTGTATGATCCTGTTCGGGAGACAACACAAAATGTATATTACAGGAATCCTGGTGCCGACGGAAAATGGTTCACCGGGGACGACGGTGTGGACCACTACGATACGGCCGTTGCGCCTGAGCCCGAGTACGGATCGGACGAATATCAAAACCTCACGGTGGATCCTGATATCTGCCATGAAAGCGATTGTTCTCATATTATCAATGCATTTATGGCTGTCAATTCGGCCGATACAAAACGTGTAAACTTCCGAAAAGGCCACTATTCACTCAAAGGGCCACTTGTCGTCAGGAATTCCAATACTGTTATAGAGGCGGAAGACGATACAGACGTTGTTTTTGCCGACAGCTTGCAAGGAGGGATTATTTCGTCCAATCAGGGGACACTGTCAAAGGTATCGGTGCGAAATTTCCACCTGTCGTTTGCGCTAAAAGTCTATACGGGAAGCGGTGGACACGGCATTGATATCTTCAAATGCAATATGTGCCTCGTAGAGGATGTCCGGATACAAAATGCCAGTGGTCACGGAATCAGGCTGAGGTTCAGCGAAAATTCAATCATAAGGAAAGCAGAAACACGAAATAATGCGAAATTTGGTCTGGTGATCGAAGGAACCGGCAAAAATATGCTGGTCGATGGGATCGTGGCAGATCAGAACGGTCGTTTTGATATGGATCGCGATATACGTTTTGCGAACATCAACATCAGTGACGGAATGAGGCAGGTGATCGTGCAAAATGTTTACTCCACGAATGGTGGTAGAAGCGGGCTGGCATTGGGAGTCAACCCCGGGCCGAATGAAACTGGTCCTGCCACTATTAGTGTTCACAATCTGACGGCGTCCGGCAATCTGGATCATGGGTTAGAAATTTTTTGTGCAAGCAATGTTTCGGCGGCGCATATCACTTCTTCTGGAAACCAAAGAAACGGTATAGCCATGTATGACGACCCCGATGGCTGCTACTCAAAGAACATTCGAATTCAGGAAGTATCATCAACGGACAACGAATTTTTTGGTCTTCACATTCAAGGTGCTCGAGAGGTGGCCGTTTCAGGGATTCACTGGCCAGGGAATAAACTGGGCACCGTACAGGTAGTCAATGGTCAATACCCTGAGAACACTGTCCAGTCAATTACTATTGAAGATTTTAATCTATAGATTAAAAGCCTGCTGCCGAACCCTAAAACTCTCATTATAAAATCCCAGCCACAAAGTCCTATCCCCTTTTTCCCTTGGATCGATCCTATTCGTACTCGCAATAAATAGCTGACATTTCAGGTGCTTGCGTATCCATCAAGACAATTTTCTTGGAAGATTCTTAAGTTTGATAACACTAGTTTCCCGTTGAACTTGACAAACTAAAGATGTACATTATAATAATTTTATAAGGTGTTAATGCGAAAGAACTCAATCCTAAGTTTTTTCTATTTCCGTTCAACAAGCAAAAATTGAATAATGTTCCATGGCGTGAATGAACTTTTGCGCACCGAAGGCTCGTTTTTTGGGCTTATTCTCCTGTAGCCTGGAAGATCAGATTATTGCTTCGCAAGTACAACAATAGAGTGACGTAAACATCAAATTTTTGCTCATCAGGAAGAGTCATGTCCAGTCGACGCTAACATCTTAAAATTAACCATTTATTAAGGAGACCTTTCAATGAAAGCCTCAACAAATATTGTCTGGCATCAAGCTGCAGTTACAAGGGAGAAGAGGGAGAAGTTGAACAGACATAAAAGCGTCGTTGTGTGGTTTACCGGACTTTCTGCGTCCGGAAAATCAACGATTGCCCACGCTCTCGAGAAAAAGTTGTATGAATTGGGCTGTCGCACCTTTGTCTTTGACGGCGACAACGTGCGTCACGGTTTGTGCTCCGATCTTGGTTTTTCCAAAGAGGGCCGCGCGGAGAACATCAGGAGAATAGGGGCAATGTCCAAACTGTTTGTTGAGGCCGGCGTGATTGCCTTGACGGCGTTTATTTCTCCCTTTCGCCAGGACCGACAGCGGGTGCGCAATCTCCTCACGGACAATGACTTCCTTGAGGTCTACTGCCGGTGCCCTCTTGATGTATGCGAACAGAGGGACATAAAGGGCCACTATCGCAGGGCCAGGGCAGGGGAGATCAAGGAATTTACGGGGATATCATCTCCCTACGAGGCGCCTGTAAATCCTGACCTGACATTGAACACGGCTGATTCTCCGCCCGAAGCGTGTGTTGATATGATCCTTGGGTTGCTCTATGAAAGGGGCGTTCTCGGAAGAGAAGAGCCCGCACTAACTGCAGCGCACAAACCGGAAAAGAGCAGCGGTGCAGAATATCGATTTGCGAAATGAGACGGCAAAAGCAGTTATGACTAAATTGCTTATGAAATACCCGGGTAATGGGAAGGATACAGCTGAGATACTCTCGGGGACAGCGGTAACTATCGCGCTGAAGGCAGCGGGCATAGGCTTGAGTTATATTTTTCTCTATCTCCTCTCCAAAAAGTTCGGTCCCGAGTTAGTAGGTGTCTTTAGTCTCTCGCAATCAGCATTGATCGTATGCACGATGATTGGCACGTTCGGGTTTAGCAACGCTATTGTGAGATACTCTGCGCAATATGCATCAAAAGGGCAATGGGACATGCTTGCCAGTGTATATAAGACCATGTTTATCGCTACAGCGGGCATTTCTGTTGTAGTCGCCGTTTTGCTGTTCCGCCTCTCCGAAGTCCTCGCTGTATCGCTATTGAAAAATCGGGAGCTTGCTATTGCATTTAAAATCATAGCGGTTGCCATCCCGTTCTCTGCTCTCTCAATGCTCAATACGGAGGCCATTCGAGGGCTCAAAAAAATCAAGATCAGCGAGTTTTTTCGGACCGTCAACATTTCGTTCTGGAACCTGGCACTCTTCGTATTTTTTGCCCTCGCTGTCGGAACTTCGCTGATTTTGCCTGTCGCGACTTATGCGGGAGCGGTGTTTATCACATTCGTATTTTCTACCCTCTTCTGGTTCGGCCGCGCGAGGGAAAAAAACTCTTCTTTTGAAGCCGCCGGCATCCTCAGTCTGAAAGAACTGCTTCAAGTGTCCTTTCCCATGTTTCTTACAGCGCTCATGCAGCTTCTCATGGAGTATACCGGCGTTTTCCTACTCGGAGCATTCACGACAGCCAATGAAGTGGGTGTCTACAGTATAGCGGTAAGGCTTGCCATGGTGACGAGTTTTATTTTGATCGCCGTCAACACCATCATTGCTCCTAAGTTTGCAGAGCTTTACTGGAATAACAGGGGCGACGATCTGAAAAATATCGTGTCGTTTTCCTCAAGGATCATTTTTTGGAGTTCCGTCCCCATCCTCGCGGTGCTGATCGCATTTCCTCATTTCTTCATGGGGCTCTTCGGTGCCGAGTTTTCAGGTTCGAGGGCGCAGTTTTCGCTCATCATTCTCTGTATAGGCCAGATTGTGAACGCCCTGAGCGGAAGCGTCGGCTATTTCTTGATCATGACGGGGAGGCAGCGCGTTTTTCGCAATATCGTTTTTTTCAGCGCCCTGCTGAATATCCTTCTCAATGTAGTCTTAATCCCCCGTCTGGGCATGATCGGCGCTTCGTTGGCGACCACGTCAAGTCTCATATGCTGGAATATCGCTTCGTTGCTTTACATCCGGGTAAAATACGGAATAAATACTTTTTACCTCCCGCTCCTTGGGCGAAGATTGGAGGCGGCTCAGTGAGAAGATTACCTGACTTTTTCGTCGTGGGAGCACAGAAGGCCGGGACGACTACACTGCATGACTGGCTCACGCAGCAGCCGGACGCGTGTCTGCCTGCGATCAAGGAAACGCACTTTTTCAGTCATGACGACCGATACGCTTATGGTATCGAATGGTACCTGCGGCAATTTTCGGCGTGCGATGAACACGCCATCGTCGGCGAAATCGATCCTGAGTATATGTTCTTTAAAGACGCTCCTCGACGGATACGCACGTGGGTAAAATCTCCCAGGATCATCTTCCTGTTGAGAAATCCTCTCGATCGCGCTTATTCCCACTATCAAATGAGCGTCCGCAGAGGCTATGAAACGCTGTCCGTCGAAGATGCATTAGAGAAGGAGCCGGAGCGCTTGGCGGCTGATAAAGACGGGTTTGCACATAATCATCAGAGCTACATGGCGAGAGGACGTTACTGCGAGCAGATCAATCGCTTTCGAGAAGCCTTCCCAAAGAGTGAATTCTTGTTCGTAAAATTTGACGAACTTGTCGGAAAGAAAACAGGGGCTGAAACCTATGCGCACATTTGCAGGTTCATCGGCCTGAAATCATCGCCTACCATTGCCGATCGGAGCAAAAAGAGCAACCAGGCGAGTATGCCGCGTTCCGTCCTGCTGAGAGACTTTTTGTATAGACGTGGCGGAATAAGAAGGTGCCTGAGCAAGTTGATACCATCCGTTGATGTGAAAATGCGGCTGTCGCTTTTCCTGGACCGGCTAAACCAGCGTCCCCTGAAGGCGAACGAGAAGAAGAGCCCTGTGACGATACCGACAGAAATCCTCCGTGCCGTTAAAGAAGAAATTACCGCCCTGGAATCGGCGACCACCCTTAAGCTTCAGGATTGGCTGGATGCGCTCGAGACACTGCCGCATGCGCAGCCGAAGATTAACCGCATCGTGGAGGTAACGCATGCGCCGTCCCGGTGACGAATTGACATGCGTGGAGAGAAGATAATGGCGTTCGTGTTCAAACTGGCCGACGTTATCGGATTGCTGCTTGCTCCCTGTGCCGCCCTCGTGGCGGCAGTTCAGGCGCGGATAGGACCCAAGAAGCTGCCGTTGACGTTTCGTGTCTGGGACGTTTTCAAAGTGACGCCGGTCCGATACCATTATTATCAACCGGTTTACAACGTCGCCGATCTTTCTGCATCGACGTGGTCCGAAAAAGATCCGCTCTACGGCGTCGATCTGAATGTGGAAGGACAACTGAAGCTCCTTCAAGATATCCATTACAACTCGGAGCTGGAGAAAGTCCCGATTGGGCGGCCTGACCGCCCCCTGGGGTTTTTCCACAATAATCCTACATTTGGTCCCGGAGATGCCGAAATTCTCTATAGCGTGATCAGGCATTTCAAACCGAAACGGGTCATAGAGGTCGGTTCAGGCTTTTCCACCAGGATGGCGAAACAGGCCCTTGACCGGAACAGGGAAGAAGGTATCGCATCGAAGCACGTCTGTATAGAACCGTATGAGATGCCGTGGTTGGAATCTCTGGGGGTGGACCAGGTGATTCGGTCTAAGGTGGAGGATCTGGATCTCAGCCTCTTCCGGGAACTGAAAGAAAATGACATCCTGTTCATCGATTCATCACATGTGCTGCGGACTCGGGGGGACGTCTTCCACATATATTTGCAAATCCTCCCGAACCTGAACAAAGGTGTGTTAGTCCATGTCCATGATGTGTTCCTTCCGTCGGAATATCCCAAAGAATGGATTCTGAGCGAACGGAGGTTTTGGAACGAGCAATATCTGCTACAGGCCTTCCTCGCATTCAATTCCGAGTTCGAAGTTGTTTTGGCGGTTCACTATTTGTCTACCCATCATCCCGAAGAATTGTTGGCCAAATGCCCTGTGTATTCGAAATTCAGGTTTGGTCACGGTTCTTTTTGGATGAGGAGAAAATTCAGAGCAAACGGCGAGTATTTTCCCGGGGTTCCTGGAACAGGAACGGATCTTTCGGATGTGACTTAAAATGAGGTATTGATCACAGTGGTCTACGTAATCATTTTGAACTGGAATAATCTTTCGGACACAATCGGGTGTCTGGCGTCCCTTTATTCGACGGGAGAGACGGAATTTCATGCGGTCGTAGTCGACAACGGTTCGACGGATGGGAGCACGGACGGGATTGCGCGCTGGGCTGAGGGCAAGTTTAGGACAGGCGGAAGCGAAGCTTCCGTCGCTTCTTATTATACGAAACGTTATGCCACTGATGACGGATCGAGTCTCGTCCTGATAGCGACGGGCAGGAACCTCGGGTATGCGGGCGGAAACAATGTCGGGATCAAGTATGCAGTTGAGAGTGCGGACTGCGATTACATCTGCATATTAAACAACGACGTAATCGTTGATCGGTTATTTCTTCACAACGCTGTGAGCTGCTTTGTTGATCCGGGTATTGGGATTGTATCGCCTTTGATCGCCTACTGGCCTGCCACCGATACCATCTGGTACGCCGGCGGGAGGGGCTTTTTGGGGAATGTGTTTCATTTTCACAGGGGGAAGAGCATATCGGAGACGAGTCTCGTACCGCGCACGGTAAATTTTGCTACTGGATGCGCCTTTGTTGCAAGAAAAGAGGTGTTTCAGAAGGTGGGATACCTCAACGAAAATTTTTTTCTATACGGCGAGGATCTGGAATTTTCGCGCAGAGTGCTTAAGTATTATAGTATCCTCTTTTGTCCATCTGCCCGGGTTTTTCATAAAGTGAGCGCGGTGTCGGGTGGCGAAACGCTCAACTCAAATTTTCTGTATTACGGGCGGAGAAACGTCAAGTTTCTCGCACACACCATTCCTCAAAAGTGGCTATATTTCGTAGCCGATTTCACGATAGTTGTTATTCCTGCTCTGTTGAGAATAATGTTGAGCGGAAAATCTAAAGCACCTCTGTTGAAAGCGCTGTCCAGGGGGATTGTAGGCGCATGGAAATGACGGCGATCCATAATGTTATTACGGTTGCAGCACTCGTGTTGCTGTATCGGTCAAACCGCTGGATCAGTCTGCCTTCGTTCAGTCAGCTTTTTTCATTTTTCTACATTTTTTTCATCTTGGCGGGCGCCTATTATCTCTTTTATTCCAATCCTGGAGGATATGGGCGGACGCTTCTCATAATCAATGCGAGTTTTCTTTTTTTCGGCGCTGGAAGTTTTTTTTCCGCCACCGTCAATGTTTTTGGTCGGGAAGACATCGTGAGCTATCGGAGCAGGGAGCTTTCCGGCCGGTTCAAACATGTGCCAGCAATGATGTCGCTGGCGCTTCTCGTTTTTGTTTCCTGTCTTCTAGCGGCACTATACTTCAGAAACGGGATTCCCCTCTTTTCCCTGGATATTGACCTGACGCGGCTGGAAGCGAGCAGGGGAGGGGGGTATTTCTTTATGGGCTTTACCGGCATTCTCCCTTTGGCTGTTCTCCTTCTCATGGGCAGACTCTACCTGCGTGAAGGCAGAAAGCCAAGACTGTTCTTCCTCTTAGCATTCTTTCTCTGTGTGCTTTTCGATGTTCTTTCGGGATACCGTGCCCCCCTTGCCAGTCTGCTGCTCATGGTTCTCCTCCTCCATTTTTATATCAAAGGCAGGTTCACCTGGAAATCTATTTTGATCGGTTTATCTCTCTTCGCAGTGGTTTTTTTTGGGATTACCTACTGGAAACTGAACGACACTCCTGACATTATCGGCTTCCTGGGGCAGGTCTTTCTACATCGGGTCATTCTCGATAACCCCCTTGCCGTATCTCTGGTGGCCGACGTCATCCCGCAGCGCATCGATTTTTTCCTGGGAAAGTCCTATATCATGGATTTTCTCTCCGCCCTGCCGGGACCGGGAATAAGTTTTGGAGGCTGGCTGCTTTCTCAGACACCCTCGCAGGAGTTTTTCGGGTTGGCAATGCTTACCCCAACGATTGTCGGAGAATTCTACGCAAATTTTTCGCTCCTTGGCGCCTGCCTGCTGATGTTTGGGTTTGGATTTGTGCTCAATAATCTCTTCATAAACCTCCTAAGATCAAAAAAAGAAGCAGCCGGGCTGGCATTCATGATTGCTGTCGCTTTCTCATTGGTCAATGCTGCCGTGCTCGGTCTCGGCACGACGGTTTTTACACGGCTCCTGGTCTACAGTTCAGCCTATGTTTTGTTCGTGTTCTTCTATGAAATGTTCAATATTGTAAGGAGACCATCATGAAGAGGCAGCCCTGCTTCATAGCGCTCTTGCTCTGTTTGGCGATTGCACAAGCGTCCTATGCCCAGCCCACGATGGTATTCTGGCTGGGGCAGAGGCAAAATCTTTTCCTGACGAATCCCGCGGAAGCCAAAAAGATTTTTTCTGGTCTGGGGGTTGGCATTGTTACGCTGGGCTCCGGTTGCTGCGGGGACAAAGTTTCAACAAATCCGGCTAACTTGGACAGGGCCGTCGAAAATCTCAATCGGGCAGGCGCAAAGGTTAACCTCGTGATGGCGCATCTGGAAATGGATGAGCAAATAAAGAAATTTCTTCCGGTTGATGAATTCGGCAAGAGCATATCGAGAGGATGCCCGGCGTGTGATCTGCCTTTCGATATTTTTAATCCTTCTGTCAGAAAAGCTTACCTTCAAGTCGTGGAAAATCTTACCAGACGATACGGAAACGACGGAAGGGTCTCTGGATTTACTCTTTTTGGCCCCGGCCCTATGATTGAGTGGGAATACTATTTTTCTAATTGGAAAGATCCGAAATTTCCTGCGTATAGTTCTTCAGCCCAAAATCGGTTCAGGAGATACCTTCAGGGTAAATACCCTGATTTGCCTCGCGTGAACGCACGGTGGGGTACTATTTTTGCTTCATGGGATGAGATCCCAGTTCCCAGGCCACTGGCAAAATTTCAGGAAGGCAGCTTCGACCTTCGTCCTGAATGGTCAGACTTTGTCGACTGGTATCAATCTGAGTTGCTACTCTTTTTAGAGGAAACCCTTCAAACAGCTCGAAAAAATACCGGCAAGCCGGTGCTGGTCCTTTTTGCTTCCACCTATGGATTTCTCCAGGGCAGAGCGGGCGTTTCATGGGGGAAGATTGTCAAAGCAATCAGCAAATACAATCCTGTCGCGATAAAATCCAACGGTACCGAGAAGATGATTACGGCCTATGCGCGGAAGATAACTTCCTTTTATCGTGTGGGGCTTTGGCTCGAGTCGCCTCAGATAAAGTCGATGGAGGTGATAGACTCTCTTGTTGGCGACGCTTCAGGTTTTAACGTCGACTTTATCCACGTGAATTCACTGACGAGTTTGCTGGAGCTTTTCGGCGAGGACCTCCCCGCAATGAAGAATCACATCTTATTGGTCAAGCCAGTAGCAAGACAAACGAGGAATGTTGTTTTTTTACATAATGCAACGGCGGGCTTCCTGCAATTCCAGAAGGATCATGGTGTCTTGGACTATCAAAATATTGATTTGATCGCTTCGTATGCGAGCGGCCCGCTGTGGAAAAATACGCTGAATATCGGACAGTATCTCGGTCTGCCGGACGTGCTCGATGAGACGCTCGTCAATGATGGGGCGCTTAATGCATACGGGACTCTAATTATTCCCAATCGTTATCCCTTTATTCTCACGACCGACACCATGGACAAGATACTTCTTTGGGTTCGGCAGGGTGGCACGCTCATTTACGTTAATAAAGGATATGTGCTCGATGAAGCAGCAATGAGGCTGATTGATGCCGATGACTTTGTCGCCCCATATGCCGTCGATCCCGCAGGGGTTATCAAACTCAGCAAACTTGAAGACATAAAGGCTATTTTCAAATGAGGGATGGGCCTCTTGCACGGTTTCCCAAGTTAACCCTGCAAAGCCTCGGGAAATCTATATGAAAAAAAGGGAAACTGTGTTTGCAGATCTGACGTTCAGGGGCCTGACGAAAGACATTCTTCTAAAAGAAGAACATTCGCTGAAAGTCATTGTGACAGTGAATGCAGAGTTCATCGTCATGGCACACAAAAACGACCGATTCAGGAAAATTATTAACGACAACTTTGCAACGTTTGACGGCCAGATACCGTATCTTATGGCAAAAAT
>Ga0209641_10003953_pt1 | contig 12330 bp, 21 predicted proteins | sample RifCSP16_1_FD_184022 | JGI IMG/M metagenome (GOLD analysis project Ga0209641, IMG submission 184022) | Soil microbial communities from Rifle, Colorado - Rifle CSP2_sed 16_1 (SPAdes) (version 2) | ecosystem: Environmental > Terrestrial > Deep subsurface > Rock core/Sediment | place: Rifle...
TTAAAATCCGGAGGGCTCCACCCGGCCCGATCTTTGGGCGCGTTGGGTGACTTTGGAGAGCATTTGGTGATAGACCTGGAAGGCTTGCGGATAACGGGCGTCATCCTCGTTTTGAAGCGTTTTCGTAAAAATTCCCTCAGTAAACAGAGACCTCCAATTCGCCAGCATGTTTTGATGCCGCTCGTTTGTGTCGGCCATGTCCACTTTTAAGATATTGACCCAATATTGATACCAAAGCGGATAGGTCTTGTCCGGAACTCCCTGAACATACAGTTGCGCGTTCCAGGCCATCCCGGATTCGGGCCGGGCCCGGCGGGTTCGGTCGGTGATTGTGGCGAACGTGGTTGGATCGATCAGGCGAAACGGGATATATTCGGAGACGACCAGGTATCCCGTGGTGGAATCTGGAATTGTGCTCCAGGCGGTGTCCACCGTCGCGTCTTTGGTGGTCGTGTCGAAGCCGGTGATTTGGCGTTTTTGTCCGGCGCCGGTCCCGGAAAGCAGAACGATCTCTTTTCCGACCCGTCCCTCTGATTGCGAAGAATCGGTTGAAACCAGCCGAATCGTGGTCGAGGTCCCCGCCTGCGCGTTATCTCGAACATCCCCGTCGAGAAGAGAAAATGACTTTGGCGTATCGAAATCGGATGCCAGGTCGTAAAGATGGGTTCCCTCTGTCAAAAGCAGAAGGGCGTCCGAGGCAAGCAACTGATGGGAGCCGCCGTCGTCCGTCCAAATATCGTTTTTGATCTCAGGGAGCCAGTAGTCAAGTGCGCGGGCCTGCTCACCGGAGCTTGCGGTCCGCCCCAGCGCCCGCTTCATTCCCTCCTGAATCAGGGAGAGCCCGCTGGGGGCGATGAGCGTCGCCATCGTTTAACTCCGGCAATACGGTGATATAGTTTCCTTCGTGGGATCTTTGAAGGGCTTCCAGCTCGGCTTCTGAAACGGCGGTCTTCACGTTTCTGTCAAGCGCCCGATGGGTCTGCCCCACCGTCAGTTGCACTGGGCCTTCCCGGTCCTGGCGCTCATGGATGATGATTTGGGGCATTTATCCTCCTTCGACATCTTCGACGATGACATTGAACCGGCGGTTTTCCTGCTCAACCATCCCTTTGCCCGGGAGATATTGACCCGATTCCGGGTCCACCTGGCAAACCACCTTTTCTCCGCGCGTCGCCGGGACAACGGAAACCGACCTCTGCGCGTTCAGGATGATCTCGGCAATCTCGACCGGCACTTTCGCTGTCACGTCCCGCGGAAGAGAATAATTCTCTCCATTGAGATTGATGTCCAGCGGCCGGTGACCCTGCTCGTCGCTTGGATCGGACGGAATACGCAGCGTCACCATCCCGGCCGTCTCCACCCGCTGCTGTTGATCGGTATCGGGCAGATTGCTCATGATATGATCGACTGTAGGATCGGGCGAAAAGCTCGCAGGCCGTTTGACCTCGCCGAGATATTCCAGCTTTCCATCTTTCATCGTGAACCGACTGGCTTTCTGCATATTACTTCGGATCGTTTCCGCGGATCGCCGTGTAGAAGATTTCGCTTCCAGCCACTCCCATGAACTGAGAATCCGGTCCGATCGAGAAACCAAGATTCGTCCCGTCATCCACCAGCTTGATTCCGGAAGAAGTCAGATAAGAGGGATTGGCGTTCCCGGAAGCCCGGACCATCGCATCATCCGGCATACCGGCGTTCCAGTCAAGACGGGCCACGTTCGATCTGTTGACCGCCCAAATATGCGCGGGCTTAAACCCAAGGTTGACCGTGAGCCGGCTGGAGGCACTTAATAGCGCTCCCGATACCCTTACATCCTGTGAAGCAGGCATTGTTCACTCTCCTTTTTTTTACACCGTGGCGCAGCTCTCGACACGTTGCATGAAATTGTCGTTGAGGATGACCGAGGTCGTCTTCGCCTTCCATCCGGTCGTTCCGACCTGATCGAGCGGATCGGAGGTTCCGCCTGATCCCCGCGCTTTCAGGTGGGTCGTCAGCGCCGAGCCCCGAAGCGGGACAATGCCGAAAGCGTTCATCCCGAAGATCAGGGTGGCATAGACATCGGCCACGCCCGAGGTATTTACCAGGCTGGAAGAGCCTTGCCCGGCCCCGGCAAATTTCTTGGCATTCGGGTTGAGCAGGAAGCGAATTCTCACCGAGGGGATCGCTCCGATCTCCGATTCATGAATCGGCCTCATCTGGCCGTAATCCTCGATCCCGACGAATCCGGTGATCTGCCGCACATCGAGCGCCACGTCCGGATGGATAATCGCCACGAACGACATCGGAACCGCATCCGACCCCACATTTGGAGAGCCGGAGAGGATGCGGGTGATGTATTTCACCTTGTTTCGCTCGAAGGTCCGAAGCACGCTGCGAAGCGTGGTGATGGAGAGAACCGAATTAAGCCCGGCACGGGTTGAACCGTTCGCGTAGGACACGCCGGTCCCCGTCACCAGCACATCTCGCCTGAGAATGTCCAGGGTCTCCCCAGACTGCTCTCCGAGCAATTCATTGAACTCGGTAATGAGCGGATCGGGGTTGGTCAGCTCCACGTCATCCGAATATTCGATGAAGGCTCCGTAGGTCTTGACCGTCGCGGTCACATCCGTTTTGGTCGGATCGACCGAGGAAGGAGGAATCCCTTCGGTCAGAGGGGTCGTCGCCGTTCCAAGCGTTTCATATCGCCTGAACTTGGCGGTTTTTGAATTGCCTTGGGGAAGCGGGCGGATCTGGGCGAAGAGATCGTGATTCATATAGGGAAGCGCCCTTTCCAGAAGAGTTCTATTGTAGAACTCCGATATTGCTGATGGAATTTCAACCGTTGTCGTCAACATGGGTCATTCTCCTCTATTTGAATCCCTTCATTTTGACCTTCTCCACTTCCTTCTCGAACTGATCCTTCGGCATTTCCAAAAAAGAAGGGGGAGGGATCACTGTGGCCGCCTCGGCGCCGGGCGCATGAGCGGTCGCGGCTCGAAGCGCGTCCACCGTCTCTTTTCTACCCTTTTCTTTCCCTGAAGATCCCTCTATCCGATGTTGCGCCAACTCAATCACGTCGGAGAGGATGTCTTTCTGATTTCGATTGCGGGCAAGAATCTTGGAGACCTCTTTTCCGATCGGGGTGCTCGGATCGAACGCCTCCTTGTTCTGCTCCATGATTTGGCCCTGGCCCACCTCGGCAAGAATTTCGGATCGGATCGCGGCCTTGTCCCTTCGGCGGATCTCCTGAAGCGCAGCGGTCGCGTGTTGCGGGTACTCCAGTGGATGCGTGCTCACATATTCGAGCTGATCGTCCGAGAGCTTGTCCCACGTCTGACCCGGCTGCTTTGTCTCTTCCGTCTTTGTGATGGTCGATTTCAACTCTCCCATCTGCCGGACCAGATCTTGATTAACCTGCTCCAGCGCTTCGACCCTTTTCGGGTCGAGGGTAACCGCTGCCGCGGTAGCCGGGTCCACTGTCGTTGCTGCTGGTTTTTCAACTGTCGTTGGTTCCATCATTCCCCTCTTTTATTGGGGCGGCGCGCCTTGCTGCGCCATTCCCGCTTGGTTAATCTGAGCAAGCAGGCTCTCTTTTCCAGGCCAATCCGACACCGACACCAAAAGCGCCAGAAGGGGCGCCGGAGGAGGGATGCCGACTTTGGATAACACCTCCACAAGCGAGATCACCTGACTGAACTGCCGATCCCTATCCGAACCGATCAGCGGGGTCACGTCCACCACGGCGTCATACCGTGAACTCATCGCCCGCTCCAGGAACGCGCTTGCCGATTCCGGGGTCAATTGAAGTTGAGTAATACCATTGATTCCTAAAATGTCAATTAACTTCTCGGGAGAATAAAACTGCTGGATCATCTGGATAGCCTGGCCCCCCAAAAGCTTCTGGGAACGAACCAGCGAATCGAATAGCGGAGCGAGAATCGTCGCGCCCGACTGCTGAAGAATATTGATTGCCTTTCCCGACTGATCTCCCGCCCGCGCCAGTCCCAACAACTCCTGGATCGCCCCGGAGGTTTTCCGGATTTCATCCTCCGCGATCTGCATCAACTGAACGAACGAAGTCGGAATATTTTGTCCCTGAATTTCTTTCGGCTCTCCCACCATCGGGTTATACTCAAACCAGAATCCGGGCTTTCCCGCCTCCGTGGACCAGGTGTTCAACTGATCCTGGGAAATAGACCGCTTCGGGATCTTCCATCCCCCCTTCGCCATCGTATTGATCATGTGCAACATCTGGGACCAGCGCTTATTTTTCTCCCGCTGCGGATCTTTCAGGGACCGCACCGCCCCCATCACCTTTTCGTCGAAGTCATAGGCGGTCAGCGGAATGAAGGGGTAGAGATTGTGGCGGTAAGGGGATGGCATATCTCGTAGCACGCGCCAATAGGTCACATGCGCCACACGCGTATCTCGGATCACCCGCTCGACCAATTCCATATCCGGAACGGGAGCAAACGAGGACGCCGCGATTCTCGCCAACATGTCTCTGCTTGTTTCGGCTTCTTTCTGAGAGTTAAACCGCTGGACTCCGGAAGGGGTAATCATAAAGACCACTTGCTTCGGAGTCTTATACCAGAACTCCAAAACCCGGACCTTCCCGGTTCTGCGATCGCGCCAGTTCTGATCGAGCGTTCTCTCCCCGACCATCTCGGCCGGCAGATTCAGCCATTCCCCGTTCCCAACCCCTTCCATCGCCGATGGATAGTGAAGCCGCAAAATGTCTTCCGAGACCCACTTCGCCCAGATAATATAATTGGCGTCTTGCTTGTCGTATCGGGTTGCATTGTCGTCCCAGAAGATACTCAACGGATGGATGCGCCGAACCGCCAGCTCTCCCATCGGCTCCTGTTCGTTCATGAAGTCGATGAAGCAGCCGAGCCATCCCATGCCGCAAATCACCATGTCTTGGAACGCATCGGAGACGTTGAAAACCACCTCCCCCGCGTCCGCGGCGTAGCGGTACGCCATGTTGGCGATCTGGGCGAATCGGTCATCGTCCAGTCCGCGAGGCTTATAGGTAATGGAAAGGCGGCTCGCCCGCTCCTGTCCGGAGATCAGATTGACGACGGGAAGGATTGAATTCATCACCAGCGCGGGCCGATGTTGACGCAAGAGATCTTCTCTCTGCTTGGATTCCCACTGTCCGTATCCTTCGACGAACGAATAATCTTCCTTCGCATCGATCCGCCAGAGTTCGGAGGTTTTTCGTGCCTGCTCGAAGAAAAAGCGGAACTTCTCCAGCCGCTCTTTCGGAATCTGCCCCGCGTCCAGTCCTTGAGGATTCGCCGCCATCACATACCCATCCAAGCGAGCTGATCGACCTGAGGAAGATCAACCAGCTCTTGTTTTTTCTTCGTTGGCTCGTGAATCGGACATCTGATGTGCCCCTGCAATCCCAGCCCCAGCGCGATCACCCGATCATCCTTGCAACCGCTTTGCGCTTCCGCTTTCCCCTTCGCGTTGATAATGAAGGTTCCCATTTCCGAGAGCGTCTCGATATCGGGGACCTCAATGCTCTGATCCCGGACGCAGCGGGCGATCTCATCAACCAGGATCGGGCGGCTCACCGAGTTCGTATACCAGCCCCATTTTCTGGACTCTTTCATCCCCCACTTATCGAAGCTCTTCTCGGTGTAGATATTGGCATAGCTGGCTTGCCGGATGACGCTCATGACGGCGAAACCGTGATTGTTCATCTCGATCACGATCCATGCTTCGTTGTATTCGTCCGCCAATCCAAGGGCGAGCCTTCCGAGTTCGTCCGGGTCCATCTTCCCGGCGTAGGAAGCGACCAGCTTCGGAGTGATGTCCCGACGTAGAACATGAACAACGCCGTTGTCCCCATGCTCCAATCCCTCAGCGGCGTCGCAACTGATAATGTATCCGGCGGACGGGAGCGGCGGCTCCCAAATCAGGATCTCCCCTCCGAGCACGGAGCGTCTGTTCACGGCGGGCGTTGCCGACTCCCGAAGTTTTCTTAGGCCCTCCGCATCGAACGCGCAGCGGCCGAGCCCGGAAATATAATGCCCTTCAAAGCGGACCTCCTTCTCCCACTCCTCCAGCTTGGATGAAAGGCGCTTTTTCACCCTTTCGGTAATGCCTGGGTTGTCATGGATCGACCCGCCCCAGATCCGAAGGTCGGAGGGATCAGCCAGCCGCTCTGTATTTTGAAGAATCTCGTGATAGGTCCAGGTGAGTCCCTTAAATGGGTCCGGGGTCATTGCCCCGCGGATGGTAAGATCCTTCCCCGCCTCAACACGGATCGAGGCTTCGGAATAGACCTCTTTGGGGGGCTCCTCATCGAAGCCGATGAGATCTTTTCCGGCGCCCCTGAACTTTTCGATCCCGGCGTCGGCCGATTTGAACCCGCAGGTAGACCCGTTGAAAATGGTCGCAATCAGATCTGTTTTAGAGAATTCCCAGGGAGGAACGTCGTCCCCGGACCATTTCAGGCCCAGTTCGGGCATCTGCTTTTTGAATTTGGGGACCAGGATGTCGCGGACCATCGGAAAGGAAAGTCCGACCAGCCAGATATGCTGGGGAAGCGGATAGAGTTCGTTCGTAAGGGGGTTGTAACCCAAGAGCCGGCAGACACCGATGAAGACAAGGCTATCGGTCTTGCCCCACCGGTTTCCGGTAATGACCCAGGCCTCGTTCGCGTCGGAAGCGATATACTCGGCCTGCTTTTTATGGAAATACATCCGGACGGAGTAGCCAGGACATCCCGGGCAGGCTTTGTCCTCACACGAGGCGGCGTGCAGCCGCCAGGCGTAGCGCTGAAGGTGCATGATGGAATTCAGCCACAGCTCCAGGACTTCGGGCGAAAAATCTCGCGCCCGCTCCTCGATCTGCTTCGGGTCCCACCGTCGCTTTAAATAAGGATTTATTTCAGGGTCGTTGATCGCGCGGGAAATGATCCCGATCTCGCGCGCTTCTTTAGCAGAAAGGCTCATGGCCGGATATCATGCCATGAGGTGGAGGAATGTCAATTAAACTTAAGCTACTGCTGTCCCTAAAAACTTCGGAGGCCATTCGCATCTATGACCCACAGAATCACCGTGACCGCAACGCTCGCAAAGGCCAGCGATATATGCTTTCATCCTGATGCCTAGAATATAGGCGTCCCATTCGGCTTGAGCCTGCCGAAACACCTCCAGGTCAATCTCGGTGAAATCCAGGTCCTTATTTTTAATGCCGATTTGGTCCTGCTCTTGAGATACTTCTAATTTTAGAAAGTTGATTTTGCTCACTTAGGCACCTCGCTCGCATGCGTTACGATTCGGGTAATCTGTCCATTTCAAGCTGTCTTGACATGCTTCAGCCTTTCGATCTCTGCTTTTAATTCGCTGGTTTTCTTTCTCTCCGCTTCGAGCTGCTTTTGCAACCGCTGGACTTCAAGCATTGGATAGGTCGGCTCCATTTATTTCACCCCCAGCGCCCGTCTCGCCGCCAGCCATTGGCCGAGGGGACAGAAAATATAATGCGGCTGATTGTCGGTCCGGTCACAGGTGCTCTCGGTGAGTCCGTCTGGATACATGATAATCGGCCCACAGTTACACTCAGGCTCGATGCCTAACTTTTGGGCTTGCTCTTCGGTTAGTCTCAAACTCATGTTCTCCTAAATATTTCCATTGCGACGCGAAAGCACTCCCCGCATAGCCCCACCTCTATCCATCCGTCGCTATCAGATGGCACATGCTTATATATTTTCTTGCATTCCCTGCAACTAACAGCCAGCGCAAACATCACGACATCTGCCTTTCGTTAGCAGAGCCTATATATTTTTCGCTGTCTGGCGTGTTTTGAAGTTCGCTCATCATATTCTCCGCTTTTGATCAGCGCTGTAGCCATTCAAACAAGCGAGGGCCTTTCTCTTTAAAGCACTATTTTAAGATGGTCTTGGAGTGCCCCAAACCCTCCAAAACATCATCTCAGCCTTAAAAAGCTTCCGGTTCTACCGGATCACCTTTGCAATCAGGGGAAATGGCCTCAAAGACCCGATTGTTCCCGTCTATAGAACGGGCAGAAATATAACCGAAATTGTAGCGGGAATCACAATCATGTCAATTAACCGGATGGGACCCATTGCTGAAAAAGGAGTCTCTTTTGTGAAAGATGAAAAATCGCTCTCTGTCCATGCATGGCCTAGCTGAGGCTCCCCCTGACCAGATGGGACCCAGAGGGGAATCGGCTTTTCCGATCCCAACATCCGATAACCTGCATTATGTAAACATGGTATACCATCAACAACATCACTCAACCTCTTGATTCTTAACGATAATCTCTGTTGCTGATGCTGTATCCCCTTCTGGTATATACCGCTCAGGCACAACATGTTGTGGTGTATCCTTCTGTCCGGAGAGTACTTGGATCAAGATTGCAAGACCTTTATTGGCTCGCTTATTTGCACCCGTAGGATCTATTGCTGAAGGTCGCCCCCAAGCCCTGTCCATAGCAATCTCCAGCGCTCTCTCAGGATTCTTCCTCCTTAATGCCTTGAAATCTTGGATCGATTCGTATCCTTCCAAATAGGCCGAGAAATATTGCTTCACTCCTTTATTATCTTCTTCTGCCGTCTTTGGGGCTGTGTCTGCTGGAGGCGTCTCAGTTCTGAGAGCGGGTGTGTTATTGGGATTCTTGGCTCGGGCGAGCGCCAGGCGATCCCGCAAGACCTGCAGCTGCTCCTCGGTCAACTCTTTCCTCGGTTTCGCCTTTGTTGCCATGCTCCCTTATTACCATATTCTTGATTAATTTTCAACATTAGGCTGTGGGTGCCGGTTCTCTCGATACCGCATATAGATCCTTAGCCTAAAACTGCCGGTACATTTGTCAGGGTTTTTTCTGATGACGGAAAATAAACCCTTGATATTATTATATTCTTACTATTTTAGTATGACGGAAAGCTTGACACGTAAAGCAATCTTTACATCTGAAATAGCCAAAAGGAGCAATCTACACAGTCAATTCATATTGGCACCATGCTTGCATTATGTATTGGCATCACACTAACAAGGGGGATGAGATGGAGAGCCAAGCATACGAGACCAGGGTCGAATGGGTGAGACGGTGGGGAACGGAGCAACAAAGAGCGCGGCTGGCGGACGGTCTCTACACGGAAGAGGACCTGATTGAGATCATCCGGGACTGGCACTACAAACAATCGTAATGCGCCTGAGCAGAACGGCAACCAACCACGGAGGGGAAGATGAGAAAAAGAATACTGCATAGGTTCTATGACTCTCACGGTAACCGAAAGCCCCATTTCGGTGTCACCGTAATCGATGAGGATGGATTAGTTTTGGAGCAATACAATCTTAAACGCGCGCCAAAACCCACAACTAAATATGACGAGTTACGAGAATGCGGCTGTGGCGCTTCAGGAGTGGATCACCTTGCCTGGTGTACTCGCCAAAAAAAAGTAACGGCTTGATCCTTTCCCCTGCCGATCCTCCGGGGTCGGTAGTGATAAGGGATCAAACAATCAACCAGGGAGAAGAAAATGCAAACCAAAGAGAAAGCGCAGCACACGCCGGGAAAGGTATTTGTCGGAAAGGGCGCAAACCCGCTAGACCAAATTTTTGATTCTAATGGGGCTATTGTAGCGGATTTAAAATGGACAAATCATACGCCTGAAACCAGGGCTGTGAATGCCCTCCGCCTTGTCGCCGCCTGGAACGCATGTGAAGGCATCCCCACGGAGGCGCTTGAAGGCGGGGTTGTGGGGGAGCTGCTCAAGGCCCTGGAAGCGGCTTATACCGCGCTCTATCATCATGGCCTTGGGGACTCGCCTGATCCGATTGCCATCGCCAAGGCCAAGGCCGAATAACCATCAACCGCCCCCTCTTTCGGGGGCGCACTGGAGGGAGAAGATGAAGACAAAATGGATGAAATTTTACACGACAAATCCATCTGGCATGGTGTGCGACATCTGCAAGGGCAATGCAAAGCAGATGGATATGCATCTTGAGCCCATCTGCCATTTTTGCGCCATTGAAATTTGGAACCATCAATACAAGAATGGCGGAACGGTCGCTGATGCGGTTCAGGCGGTTTACCAAGAGCGATATTGCATAGAGGCCACCAAATGAGCAAATGCGCTTGTATATATACTGACGCCTATGATTGCTGGGAAGCGCGCTACAACCGCAGGGTTGACGATCATCTTTATGAGATCAGGACATCTTTTGATACAAAAATAGATGGTGGTCCATGTTCATGCGCCTGCCACAATGACGAGGAATACACTGAATAACCCCGACCCCATCTGACCAGCGGACGGTGAGAGCGGGTCACAACAAGGAGAGACGAAATGGATGGAGCGAAAATCTCAGAGAAAATCGAAATAGTAGCCGCCTTAGTAAACCAACTTAAAGATTTTGGAAATGGGCGGGTCTCAGCTGAATATCTACCTTTGATGCAGCGCCTCACAAACCAACAGTTCCCAATCGGAAAATTCATCTCCGGGATTGACTTGGTTGGTGATCCAAAAACAGGCGTCTTTGAAAAGGAACAAATTGAAAGATGGAGAGCGGGGAGAGTGCAATATTTTGGCGAGGCCCCAAAGGGAATACTTAAAGCTCTAAAGCTCCACAATCTCTCAACTGAACAGAGAGATTGGCTGATTGCCGCAATAAAAAAGGTCGAGAACTTCAATGCATAACTCAGGGATGGGCGAAGGAGATGAAATGAACAGGGAAGAGAACTGGCACATTGGGGATGAACGGCTTGGTGGTCCCACAACGATTTGGTGCAACGGCGGCATTATCGCCAGTTGCGAAGTAGGAAATGTGGATAAGGATAACTGGCAAGAAATAAGAGATCGGAACATTAAACGGGCTCGCATGATGGCCGCCTCAAAGGATCTGCTGGAATGGGCGAAAGAAGCATATAACGAGATGGATCAATTCCATTCCACCGCTTATCCGGATTGCGCTGGAGGTTGCCCGACCCATTATATTATTGCAGGCCTTAAATCTGCCATCCAAAAGGCGGAAGGAGAAAGCCAAGCATGAGCAGTAATGAAGACCGCAATGAAGTGCAGTACAGCTACCGGATCAATAAAGATAAATTCAGCTTGATCCAACATTACCTGGCGGATCATAGAGACCAGGTGAAAAGCATCAAAGCCGTGTTAGACGACGCGGTTGAGGAATGGATGATCAAACGGGATGCCTATTTCCGGACGATCAGCTCGAATCAGCGGTGACCTCATACCTCAGGTAATTCCGGATGAAGATCACGAGATCCGTCCGCAGAATAATCCGGCGCCCGCGATCATTACGAGCCCAAGTCAGCTTGCCAGCATTCATCCAAGTCTGAACGGTCGATGGGCTACGCTCCAGATAGTCAGCCACCTCCGCCGGGATGAAGTGGGTAAGCGGCGGGATAACGATCACCTTGCATTCCATTCAGCCTCCGCGTTCATACGATGCTTCTATGGCCGCCTCTAGCATCTTCTTAACCGTTGCCCAATTTTCGGCATTCTTTTCCAGTGGAGCATATTTCGGGAGCAATCCTCTTTCGACCGCTACATTCATCGCCGCCTGCAACATTTTGTTAGTGACAGTAATCATCCAAACCCCCTTATCGTTGGGCTTCCTTCAGTCCTAAAATTAGGACCATAATCTTAGACCAGCAAGTCACGCAAAGGTGATGCTTATATACTAGGCCGAAATCATCTGGAGGACTAAGCAGTATTGCTCCAGGCTGGCTCAATTCGCCGTTACACTTTTTACAATAAACTGTAATCACGCCCCCTCCTCCCGCGAGACCTACTTCCTATTTTCTTCCCTCATTTGAGGAGCCCTTACATAGTCATTCCAGGCATCAATCGCTTCTTCAGGGCTGTCAGCACTCGGTCCCCAGCTATCGCATTCCATGCAGAAAAGAAAGAACCAGCGCTCCTTGTAATGGGCCTGAAGTCTCTTTGTCCGCTTCCGGCATCTCGGGCAGAATTCAATTTTCTTTCTCACCCACCCCCTCAACATACCTATTCAGCAAAAAAGAAATATTGAGCGTCAGCATTGCAGCCCACCAGCGCCACATCGTAATATCGAGCCCAAGCGCGGAAAGAAACAAGCTTATAGATATACCCAGTAAGGCATTAACCATCTAAACCCCCTCCTCCCGCGAGACCGCTCTTAGGGCGCCATCCTCCGCAAATGGCCCAGACCTAAACCTTCTGGATATCAATCTCTCTCCCCGCGTCGCTCATTTTTCGGCTCCTGATTTGATATTTGGTTCATATTCGTGGCCCCACGGCTTTGATCCGGGCGGCTCGCCAAGTATCGGCCCGTGAACCGATGCATGCTTTTTTGCCCCACATTTACATGG
>Ga0209641_10003957_pt1 | contig 12323 bp, 7 predicted proteins | sample RifCSP16_1_FD_184022 | JGI IMG/M metagenome (GOLD analysis project Ga0209641, IMG submission 184022) | Soil microbial communities from Rifle, Colorado - Rifle CSP2_sed 16_1 (SPAdes) (version 2) | ecosystem: Environmental > Terrestrial > Deep subsurface > Rock core/Sediment | place: Rifle...
ATAAAGGACATCGACGCCAAGGTCAGCACCGCCGTGCTCACCTATTCGCGGGTCCTGGATTTCTGGGGCCAGTCCGGGACGTTCGCGCTGGTGGTGCCTTATGCCTGGCTCTCGGCCACCGGCGAGGTCGCGGGCCAGTCGAGGTCCGTCGACCGGTCGGGGCTGAGCGATGTCACGCTGCGGTTGTCCGTCAACCTCTACGGCGCGCCGGCGCTCTCGCTGCCCGAGTTCCGTGACTATCGGCAGGACACGATCGTCGGCGCGAGCCTCATGGTGACCGCGCCCACGGGCCAATACGATCCCCACCGGCTGATCAACATCGGCACCAACCGCTGGTCATTCCGGCCGGAGGTGGGGGTCTCCAAGGCCGTGGGGCCATGGACGCTGGAAGCCGCCGCGGCCGTTACCTTCTTCACGGACAACGACGAGTTCCTGGGCGCCAACGTCCGCCGGCAGGACCCGCTGTACAGCGTGCAGGGACACGCGATCTACAACTTCAGCCCGACCCTTTGGGCGGCGTTGGACGCGACCTATTACACCGGCGGCCGCACCTCGGTGAACGGCGCGCTCAACGACGACCTGCAGGAGAACTCGCGCTGGGGCGCGACACTCGCACAGACGCTCGACAAGCACAACTCGATCAAGCTCTATTTCAACTCGGGCGTGTCGGCGCGCACCGGGACCAACTTCAATGCGGTCGGCATCGCTTGGCAATACCGCTGGGGCGCCGGGCTCTGACCCGAGCGGCAGGACAGGAACAAGTGAGGGCGGGCCGACCGAGCACGCCGCTCGCGCGGACGCACGCGAGCACGACCAGAGCGATCGCGAGCTCGTTCACGTGACCTTGCCCCGCCGCGGTGCTCGCTACGGGGCCTGCTTGACCGGGGGAACCTTCCAGCTGCCATCGATGATCGACGGGGGCTTTTCCTTCGGCCAGTACATCCGCAGCATCAGGACGAACTTGTCCTTCGGCGCCGGCAGCCAGTTCGATTCCTTGTCCTTCCCCGGCGACTCATGTTGGAAGTACAGATCGACGGAGCCATCCGGATTGGCCTTGAGCTTGTTGCGGCTGCTCAAGGTCTGGCGGTTCAACGAATTCGGATAGAAGAAGAACTCCGCGTCATACATCGTCAGCGACCAGAAGGCGTCGACCGGCGGCATCTCGCCCTTGTTGAAGTGCATGACGTACTTGTTGGCGCCGCTGTACGGCTTGCCGTCGGCGTCGAGCTCGGAGGTCGGATAGACCGCATCCTGAGGGCGATTGGCGCCGAGTCCGAACCAGGTGATGAGCGCGCGTTGCAGGTAGTTGGTGCCGTAAACGCCGGTCTTGGTCGAGAAAGTCCAGCCGTTCGCGGCGATCGCGTCACCCCCCGCGACCGATCCCTTGAACCAGGCCGTGATTTTTTCCTGTCCCGCCTTGGGTGCGCCGGCCAGGCCCTTTGCTACCGCCGGGTCGAGCTTCCCGGCGTCGAAGTCCTGCCCGGGCACGATCCCGATCTTCGCGAGCTTCGCCACCAGCGGCGCATCCTCGGCGGTCGGCGGGTTCGTCTTCAACAGCTCGGCGAGCAGCTTGAAGTAGGACGCCGCGTCCATTGCGTTGACCTGGTCGCGCGGCGGCGTCTTCGTATCCACGCTCGGATCGACCTTGCCCGACGCGGGCGTGTAGGGCTTGCCGTAGAAGGAGAGAGGCACGACCGACATCTGATCCTGCAGCGTGTGCACCGCCTTGTAGTCCTGCGGTGTGCCCGTGGAATAGATCCGGCCGAGCAGCCACACCATGCCGGTCGGCGACTTGTACTCCGTCACGCGCGCCGGCAGCGTCCCGGACCAGCCCGGCCCCGTGATTGCATACTTCTGCGGGCGCGTGCCGGTCGTGCGCTTGCCCGGCACCTGGAACACCGTGGTCCAGCCGTCCAGCATCGGGAACAGCGCGTAGCGGCCCTTCAGGTCCGGGATGCTGACGATCCAGGGCTCCTTCGACACGTCGAGCCAGACGAGTGTGTAGAGCGTGTCCGCGTTGGGTGCGGTGACCGTCTTCATGCTGGGCGCCGGGTACTCCCGCAGCTTCGCGAGCTGCCCCATCGGAGCGTAGGGTCCTTCCGGCTTTGCCACGTTGGTCGACACCCGCCGCGTGATCTCCATGGTGACCAACGGGTAGCCGTAGACGTACGCCTCGATGCCGGTCTCGAGCGCCTCTTTTTCCTTCGCCGTGGCCTCGGCGGCGGCCTTGGCCTTCGCGGCGTCCTCCGCCGACGGCTGTGCTTTTGCTGCGTCCGCAGCGGGCGGGGCCGGGGGTTTTTGTTGCTCGCATGCGGCGAGCGCGAGGATTGCCGCGCCGAGCAGCGCTGCGCTTAGAGTTCGTGGCATGTTGTTGATCCTTTTCACGAGGAGGGGGAAACGAGGTCCGTGGCGAGCAGGGTGCACCTCACGGACCTCGGTGTAGCGCTTGAAAGCCTGGTCGGCTAGTTCCGGTTGTAGTCGAAGTTCGACACCTGCACGTTCATCTGCTTCGCGGGCACCGTCGCCTCGGCGAAAGCGACGTAGCTCAGCTTGCTGGGGAGCGTCTTGAACGTGGCGGTGACGTTCACCACGTCGCCCTGGTACACGGTCGACACCTGGATCCTGCGCGTCTGCCGGGTGTTCGCATCGGTCCACACCGTGAACGTGTCCCCGGGGACGGCCACGTTGTTGCCGGTCATCTGGATCGCGCCGCTTGGGTCCGGCCCGCTCATCTGCGCCTGGGTCATGAAGTCGAGCACCTTCCCCGGCGTGGGCAGCGTGTACTGCTCGAGGAGGCTCCGGAGCCCGCTCATGTACTCCTCCATCTTCTTGCGCTCCTTCTCGGCGATCGCCCGGCGCAGAAACCCGAAGGGCAGGGGCGCGCCCTGGTCGTTCATGAGGCTCCGCTGGATCTGGCCGGTAGGGCCGTAGTTGAGCAGCTCGATCCGGATGTCCTTCACCTTGCCGTCCTCGATCAGCTCGGTGCGGCTGGTCCAGCTGTACTGGCGCATCAGGGCGGCGTTGGCCTTGCGGGCGTCGACGATCTGGACCGTCTTGGAAGCATCGGACCAGAGCTTGGCCTGTTGCGCCAGGACCGTTGGAGGCGCGCCGAGCGCGATCAGGATTGCGGCGAGCACGGGCAGCGTTTTCAGCATTGGCTGGGTCTCCTCGGTGTTGTTCGTACGCTCTGGAATGCCGGCGCCCTACTCGCTCGTCTTGTTGTTCCGCTGCGCCTGCATCAGCTTCTTCTCGTCTTCCGGCGTGAGCTTCGGCCGGTCGATGGTGAGCGTCAGCTTGTTCAGCTTGCCGGTGAATCTGAACGGTACCTGGTAGTCCTTGTCGTCCACCGGCGTGCCGGTGTCGGCGCCGACGTCGAGGCTCTCGTCCCACTGCAGGATCAGCGGCAGCGTGCGCTCCATCTTCCGGGTGGCGACCTCCTTGCCGTCCACCTTGAGCACCCCAGTCCCGCTGCGACCGATGCCGGAGAGGTTGTTGAAGGCGAGCGTGCCCATGCCGAGGCCGTCGTACTTGAAGTCGAACTCCAGCGTGTGCTTGCCGGGCGCAAGCGCCGCGGCGCCTTCCCAGCGCTCGCGCTTCAGGTCGACCAGGTTCCACACGAAAACCGGCTTGCCCTTCAGCACGTAGAAGCCGTAGCCGCCGAACCGGCCGCCCTGGGTGATGAGCATGCCTTCGGCGCCGCCCTTCGGGATCTCCACCTCGGCCTTGAAGTTGTACGATGCGTTGAGAATGCTCGGCGCGTCGCCGTTCGGCGTCCCGGTGAGCTCGCCCGACCAGGTGAACACGTTGCGGCCGGCGGTGATGCTGGGCCGCGGCGCGATCAGCCTGGTCGCCACCGTCGCATCGAGCGGCAGAACCTGGTACTTCTTCGCCTCGGCCCAGAAGATTTTCTCCATCTCCTTGACCTTGGCCGGGTACTTGGCGGCGACGTTGTCGGATTGGGTCCAGTCGTTCCTGAGGTCGTACAGCTCCCACGGGAAAGCGGCCGGATCCTGGCTCACCGGCGCCATCGTGACCCACGGCGGGCGCATGACCTTCGTGCTCGCGATCCAGCCGTCGTGGTAGATCGCGTGGTCGCCCATCATCTCGAAGTACTGCGTCTTGCGCTTCGACGCAGCGTTGGTGTTGGCCTTGTCGAACGTGTAGGCCATGCTCACACCTTCGATCGGGCTCTGCTTGATGCCGTCGACGACCTTGGGCTGGCGGATGCCGGCGGCCTCGAGGATCGTCGGCACGATGTCGATGACGTGGTGGAACTGGTGGCGGACGCCGCCCTTGTCCTTGATCACCTTCGGCCACGAAATCGCCATGCCCTGCTTCACGCCGCCGAAGTGCGAGGCGATCTGTTTGGTCCACGAGAAGGGCGTGTCGAACGCCCACGACCACGCCACCGCCATGTGGTTGTACGTCCGGTCCGAACCCCAGACGTCGTAGAAGTTCTTCAGCTGAACCTCGACCGGCACCTCGGCGCCGTTGAACGACGCCACCTCGTTCGGGGTGCCGATCAGCGTGCCCTCGGCGCTGCCGCCGTTGTCGCCGCTGATGTAGATGACCAGCGTGTTGTCCAGCTTCCCCATGTCCTCGACCGCCTGGATCACGCGGCCGATCTCGTGGTCGGTGTAGGCCACGTAGGCGGCGAACACGTCCACCTGGCGGATGAACATCTTCTTCTCGTCGGCGGACAGCGCGTCCCACTCCTTCAGCAGATCCTTGGGCCACGGGGTCAGCTTCGCGTCGGCCGGAATCACGCCGAGCTTCTTCTGGTTCGCGAAGATCTGCTCGCGGAGCTTGTTCCAGCCCTGGTCGAACAGCTTCATCTTGCTGATCTTCTCGATCCACTCCGGCGTTGCGTGATGCGGGGCGTGGACGCCGCCGGGCGCGTACTTGATGAAGAACGGCTGCTCGGGCGCGAGGGCGTTGATGCGCTTCATGTACGCGATCGCGTCGTCGGCCATCGCGGTGGTGAGATTCCAGCCCGGGTTGCCGACGTACGGGTAGATCTGCGTCGTGTTCCGGAAGAGATTCGGCTGCCACTGGCTGGTGTCGCCGCCGATGAAGCCGTAGAAGTACTCGAAGCCCATGCCGATCGGCCACTGGTCGAACGGCCCGTCCTGGCTCGCCTGGAAGGCCGGGACGTTGTGGTCCTTGCCGAACCAGGACGTGCGATAGCCGTTGTCCTTGAGGATCCGCCCGATCGTCGCCTTGTCGCGGGTGATGATGCTGTCGTAGCCCGGGTAGCCGGTCGACTGCTCGGAAATCACGCCGAAACCCGCCGAGTGGTGGTTACGCCCGGTGATCAGCGCCGCCCGCGTCGGCGAGCACAACGCCGTCGAATGGAAGTTCGTGTAGCGCAGGCCGTTTGCAGCGACTCGGTCGAGGTTCGGTGTCGGGATCACGCCGCCGAACGTGCTCGGCGTGCCGTACCCCGTGTCGTCCGTGATGATGAGCAACACGTTCGGCGCGCCCTTGCGGGGTTCCACGCGCGCGGGCCAGTAAGGCTTCGACTGCGCGGCGTTGCGCTCGATCTTGCCGCCGAACTTCGGCGGCGGCGGCGGAATCTGCTCGCCGCGGATCGTCGTCGTCGCGCTCGGGGACCCGGGCACCCCCGTGATCTGTTGCGCCGTCGCCGGCGCGGCGGCCAGCAGGGCCGCGGCGACCGTGATGAGAAGGAATGTCATCCGTTCGATCGTCTTCATGGCTTTCGCTCCATCAGGGATGTTTTTGGTTCCATGTCACCTGCACGCCCGCCCGGTTGCCGATCCCGCTCTGCCTACCGCCGGAAACCCGCCGCACCGGCCGGCAAACCCGCCGCCTCTGAAACGATAGCCTTCCGCGGTTGAGGCGGCGCTGCCCGCTCGCCTCGTTGTTGCGCTGCGCAGCCATCAGCTTCCGCTACTTCGCCGCCACGACACCCGGGGGCTTCCACGTTCCTTCGCCGGGCGGCAGGATCGAAGGCGGCGTGTCCTTGGGCCAGTACAGGCGCATCACCAGGTAGATGGTGTCGTTGGGCGCGGGCAACCAGTTGGCTTCCCTCGCCTTGCCGGGCGAGTCCTTCTGGATGTAGAGGGTAAGCGAGCCGTCCGCATTCTTCTTCATGCCGCGCAACATCGGCGAGTTGATGAGGTAGCGATTGATCGGGTTCTTGATCAGGAGCTGGCTCTTGCCGTCGTACATCGTCACGGACCAGAAGGAATTGACCGGCGGCAGCTGTCCGGCGGGGAAGGTGAGCGTGTAACTGTGCTTGCTGCCGTCGAGGGTCTCGCCCTTCGCATCCACGCGGGTAAAGGGATATGTCGCTTCCGTGGCATCGTTCCCGTAGATGCCGCCCTTGGCCGCGCCGGCACGCATCAGCCAATCGCCCTTGTAGAAAGCTCGGTCGCCAAAGAATGAACCGATGCTCCAGCCGTTGACATCTTTCATTCCACTGGCCAGAAACTTGTCCACTTTGTCGTCGCCTTCTTTCATGGCCAACAAGACGGCGGCCTTATGTTCCAGCGACAGATCCTTGAACTCGAAGGTCTTGCCCGGCCCGATGCCGATACTGGCGAGTTTGGCTCGAATCTCCTTATCCTCGGTGGTCGGTGGTACGAACCGGAGGGCGGCATCGAGATATTCGTAGAAGTTTTTCTTGATCCCCTCGGTGGTGGCCGGCAGGAAATCGATCTTCGGCGCGGCCGGCGGCGCGGGTTGCTTGAGGAACGCGGAAAGCGGCTGCGCCTTGTATCCCGCCTGCACCTTCTCCACGTTCGGCATGTCCCCGGGATTGAAGAGCTGGGTCCGGAAAATGGTGAACGCGAAGGGGGTCGTCGAGGAAAAGACCTTCTTGATCCCTGCGGGCGTCTCGCCTTTCCAGTCGGGGCCGACCACTAGATAGTTGCCCGGCTCGCTCCCGGTGGCGCGGCTGCCGATGTAGCCGAAGTTGTAGGTATTGCCGTCGACCAACTGCACCGAGTAGTAGCGCGTCTTTGCCACCGCCGGCACCGAGAGCACCATCGGCTCCGCACGAAGATCCAACCAAAGGATGGAGTAAGGGGTGTCGCTGTTCGGCGTGACGACCGCCGTGTCTTCGTAGGTCGCGACGCGGTGCTGATTGTTGATCTCGTTGAAGGGCGCCTTGAACTGGCTGGACTTCGTGTCCACGGCGAACTCATACATCACCGCGTAGTTCATCACGAGCGGCAGGCCGTAGATGAAGCCTTCCTCGGCGATCGCCTTAGTCTCGACGATGCTGGGCGCGGCGATGCCCTTGGCCGCGTCTTTCTTTTCGGCCTGAGCAATCGGGTCGTCCTTCTTGCCGCAGCCCGCAATCAGGGCCGCCGCGGCGGCGAAGATGGCGGTCCATTTCATGCATGCTGAAAATCCGGGTTTCATCTTTGGCCTGGTCCTTTGCTCATCAATCATCTCTGTTCTCACGGTCCACTGCTGCCCGGCCGATCGACTCCGCCTACCGCCGGAAGCCACCGAACCGACCGCCGCCGCCACCGAACCGATCGCCGAAGCTCGAGCTCGAGAACCGACTGCCCCCGCCACCGGAGTGGCTGCCCCAACCGCCGCCGCTCGAGCCGCCCGACCGATCACCCCAGCTGCTGCCGCTCGAGCCGCCGAACCGGCTCGACGAACTGCTCGAGCCGCTGCCAGAACGATCCCAGCCCCCGCTGCCGCTCCCGAAGCTCGACTCGCGGCTCTCGCCGGTGCTCCGCGCCTGCTGCTCGCGATCGGCAGACGACGTGCTGCCCGCCGCGTTTTGCCAGCCGCTCGAGGTGTGCTGTTGCCAGCCGCTGCTGGTGCTCTTGTAGGCGTTGCCGTCGGCGCCCGCGTAGTGGGTGTTCTGCGGCACGCCGTCGCTCCAAGTCTTGGTCTGCCCGGTTTGCGCGTTGTAGGTGGTTGCGCTGGAGGTCTTCCCGTAGCCCTGAGGGCCGGCGGTGGCCTGTACGTTCCGGGTGACCGAGCTGCCGCCCGCGGCGGTCGCGGAGCCGCTCGACGCGTACGAACGCTGCCCGGTCTGGGTGTTGTAGGTTTCGCCGCGGGATACGGATCCGCTCGCGCCGCTCGGCGTGCTGGCGGTACGGGTATAGCCCTCCGAGGCCTGTCCCGTATACGGGTTGTAGCTTCGCTGCGCCGCGTAGCTGCCCGATGTGCCGTGATAGGTGCTGTAGGTCCCGCTCGCGGTCGTGCCGTAGGCGCCGCCCGCGTTGTTGTACCAGGTGCGCGTTCCCGACGAGACGCCGTAGGCCCCGCTGCGGTAGACGTTCGCGCTCGCGGACCCGCAGCACGGGTAGCCGCCGTAGTACGGGTGATAGTACGCGCCGCCCCAGTACGGCTCGGCAATCGCGGCGGTCGTGAGACCCATCGCGAAACCGAACGTGAAGCCGACGGCCGGGTTGTACACCGGCGCCGCCGCCACGCCGTAGGTCACCGGCGGCGGATACCACACGCTGCCGACCCACGGGACGTAGGTGTAACCGGTGCCGTACACGACCACGCCATCGGGCGCGACGACCGTGCCGAAGTATCCGGGCGTATAGCCGACGTACACCACCTGTGGCGTGTAGCCGTAGATGCGTACGTAGGTCACGTAGTGCAGGGGCGAGGTCGGCGGGATCGTGTAGATCACCGATGGCACCGACGTTGCGACCACCCAGGGGCCGGTGAGCGCGCCGGCGGTGAACCAGATTCCCCCCTGCACCGCGTAGTACGCGCCCGGATTCACCTCGATGATCGGCACCCGCGAGTTGATGACCGATTGCATCGGCGTGTCGGGGATCGGGCTCCACTGCGGCGGGCCGTCGAACGACGGCGTGAATTTCGGCCCGTTGGTGCGCGAAACCGTCGCGTCCTGCGGGATGGAGTTGGCGATCAGCGCCTCCTGCGCCTGCGGCGTGCCGGCCACCGACGCGAGCACGACGCCGGCCGGGCCGTCCTTGGGGATGCGCGCGAAATCGGCCGGCAGCGCTTTCGCCGACACATACGTCCACGGGCCGCCGAGGCCGGGCGCCCGGTACCAGCGGCCGGCGATCAGGACGTAGTAGTCGTTGTTCGTCGTGTTGATGAACACGTCGCCCGCGGTGTTGCTCGCCCACAGGAGGTTCGTGCCGGTCACGGGCACGAAGTTGGCCTGACCCTTGAAGATGATCAGCTCGCTCGGGGTCTCGGTCACGTAGATCGCGGGCACGCCGTTCGCGAGCGAAGGCTTCGGTGTGGCGCCCGGGCCGCCGTCGAGGAGGTCGACCTTCCCGTCCTTCGCGAGCTGCTTCGCCGTCCCGTCGAGACCGAACGGCGCGCGGAACGCCTTCGTCCACGGCCCGGTCAGCGACCCGGACGACACCCAGCCGTCGTAGACGTGGAGGTAGTAGGTGCCGTCGAACCGCGTGCGTGCGATCAGAGCCTGGGTGTTGATCACGCGCTCGAAGCGCGAGTTCGGAATCTCCTTGATCACCGGCGTCCCGTCGATCGGAACGAGGAGCGCCGGCCCGTAGCTCACGAGGATGGTCGGCGGCGCGTTGCTTACCTGCGCGGCCTGCGGCTTGACCGTCTGCGACGCGCCGAGCGACGCCTCGAGCCGGTTGAGGGAGATGGTGGCCAGCGCGCCCGGCAGGGCGGCCTTCAGGTCCGGAAGGTAGCTCTGCCCGTCGTCCGGCAGCGTGGGGAACTTGATCTCCGTCAGCGCGAAGTCGTCGAGGTTCACGAGCCGCGCGCCGCGATCGACCTCGGTTCGCGCTGTGCCGACGATGACGCCGAAGGTTTCCGTCTGCGCGCCCGCGGGCTTGAGGGCTACTGCGGTGCGGAAGTTGAGGACGTTGCCGGTCCAGGAGTTGACCTGCGGCTGATAGATCAGCACCACGGCGTGGCTGATCGTGATCTCGCGCGGCCAGGGGTCGGCCGGCGGCGCGCCCGCGGCGGCCAGATCGGGCGGCGGCGGAATCGCCTGCGCGAGCGTTGCCGAGGGGAGGAACGCGCCCGCAGCGGCGAGCGCGATCAGGGTGAGGAGGGTCCGAGGTTCCATCTGTGCTTCCGTTGGTCGCGATCCTCCGCGAGGATCATTTCGGGAACAGGAGCTGCACCTGGAAGCGCAGCTGCCAGTCCGGGCCGTTGTCGGGCGCGATGACGTTCCAGTAGGCCGAGAGCTGCATGTTTACGGGCAGCCGGCCGAAGTGGAAGATCTTGCCGACGCCGCCGCCGAGCGGCACCGTCCAGCGCTGGCTGCTGCTCGCCTCCCAGTTCGCGGTGATGATCGGCGCGCTGGTGAGGTACAGGCCCTCGGGAAAGTTGTAGTTCAGGAACGGTTGGAGCAGGAAGTTGTTGTAGCTCGGGTCGGTGTTCGAGCTCGAGACCGACCAGACGTTGTTGACCAACGCGCCGTACACCCAGGGGCTGCCCTTCTCGATGCGCAGCACTACAGCCGTCGGCCCGAGACCCCACCGGTCGTTGCCGAGGCGGTCGTTGGTGTTGGTCGGCGCCTGCACGATCGGGCCCGCACCCCAGATCCAGCCCGTCGCGGTGTTGGGGGAGATGAACGCGCTGAACTGCACGTCGCCGAGGCCGGTGGTGGAGCTCTGGCCGGCGGTGAAGCCCGGCTGAGTGACGATCGGCAGGATCGTCCGGGTGATCAGGTTCCACTGCGGGCTGAGGCTCACCGGGATGACCGGCTGGATGTTCAGGATGTTCTGGGTCCCGTCCCGCGGCCCGACGTTGAAGTTGGTGTTGTTCTGGAACGGCACGCTGATCAGGTTCGCGACCGGGTTCTGGACCGCCTTCGCGAGCTCCTCGGCGCTCATGGCGGGCTTCTCCTGCGCAGCCGCGAGCGGCGCCGCCGCCGCGACGGCGAGGATCAAGAGCACGCAGAAGTGCTTCATGGGCTGGGCTGTGGTCATCGTTTCTCTCCCTCGCTCGATTTCAGGCGCCCGCGACCACCGGATGGATGACCAGTTCGACGCGGCCGTCCTCGTAGCTGCTGCGGGCGTTGCCCGACGCGTCGACCAGGATCGGCGGCACGCCCATCCCAAGGAGCTGCACGCGGACGGCCTCGGCCCGCTGGTTCGCTAACCGCTCGCGTTCGCTGACCGTCCCGCCCGCGTCGGGGTGGCCGACTGCGGTGATCGTGACCTTCCCGTAGGTCCTCGCCACCGACGCGACTTTCTGCAGCGCGGAGAGGAACTCCGGGTTCAGAACGGCAGAGCCCGGCGCGAAGCGCGTGCGCCCCGTCATGTTCACGACCAGCGCGTTGCCCTGGAGCATTTGCACGGTCACGTCGCCGCGATTGATCTCGGGTGCGAGCGCTTTCGCGAGGTTCTGCCGCTGGGTGTCCATGTGGTGGCCGATCAGCCCGCCGGCGAGCGCGCCGCCCGCCGCGCCGATCAGGATTCCGACCGCAGGATCCGCGTGATCGAGGAGTCCGCCGATCAGGGCGCCGGCACCGCCGCCGATCAGGGCGCCCTTGCCGGTGTCCGTGCCCATCACTCCGCCCATGCCGCCGCCGTTCCCGGCACACCCGGCCGTCAGGAGTGCTGCCGCGATGGCAGCAGCGACGGCGCGCGCGGGCGCACGGGCATTCGTGATGGTGCTCATGATTCGCTCGGTTTCGGTGGGAGGGATCGCAGCTGCGTCGTCAGCAGCGCGCGACGGCGCAGCCGTATGCACCTGGCATGTTGCCAGCATCGACTGCCCGGCAGAAATTGCACCTTGGTGCTATAGGGACGGAACCGGAGGCCCTGGCGCGATCGGGCCGCCGGGGCAGGCAGCCGCGCCCGGTGCCCGGCCATCGGCACCAGCGCGTCAATCGAGGCTGCGCCCGTCGTCCTCCATCACCCGCCCACGGCGGGTCTCGACCGTCTTCTCGGCGATGCCGAGCCGGTCGGCGACGAGCTTGTCAGGCGCAGCCGGGGCGCCTGCCCCCGGCCGCTGCGATCAGTTGAGGTCCTTGCTCTTCCAGAACTTCGTCCCCGCGACCGCACCGCCGGCCTGCAGCCCGTTCGGGGTGAGCGTGTAGTACGACGCGTCGGCGATCGCGTTCTCGCCGCCCGCCTGGCCGGCCGACTTGCCGCCCGCGCCGGCCTGGGCGCCGCCGCCAGCGCCGAACTCCCATCCGCTGTTGACGAACTGCTCCATGGCCTTGACTGTCTTGAAGATGATCAGCGTCTCGGTCTGCGAGGCCCCGATCTGCAGGCCGGCGCTCACCTGCGCCATGTCCATGTAGGTGACCTTCTTGGTCTTGCTGTCGTGGGCGAGCCCCGAACCGCCGGCCCCGCCGATAAGGAAACTCAGGCCATACGTGGTGAACACCGCGTAGCCGGGCGCCTTCGCGACCT
>Ga0209641_10003958_pt1 | contig 12323 bp, 13 predicted proteins | sample RifCSP16_1_FD_184022 | JGI IMG/M metagenome (GOLD analysis project Ga0209641, IMG submission 184022) | Soil microbial communities from Rifle, Colorado - Rifle CSP2_sed 16_1 (SPAdes) (version 2) | ecosystem: Environmental > Terrestrial > Deep subsurface > Rock core/Sediment | place: Rifle...
CCATGGCCACCGCCGTGAGCGGCACCGGACCGACTTACGTCTTCTTGGTCATGGAGGCGCTGATCGACGCCGCCGTCCACCTCGGCTTCCCGCGCCACGTCGCCCACGACATGGTGATCGAGACGCTCGAGGGCAGCACGCTCTTCGCCAAGTCGAGCGGCATGCACCCGGCGCAGCTGCGCAACATGGTCACCTCGCCCGGCGGCACCAGCGCGGCGGCGCTGCACGAGCTCGAATCGGGCCGCCTTCGCACCGTGCTCAGCGAGGCGGTGTGGGCGGCCTATCGGCGGACTGAGGAGCTGGGCCGGACACTGGAGGCGGACACGTCCAAGCAGTGAAACGAAGGGCGTTGCCAGGACGGGGGGCTGGGCTGGCCGCAGTGGGGCTGCTGCTGGTCGGCCTGGTCGGTAGCTGCTACAAGGAGCCGGTCGCGATCACCACCTACCCGCCGACCGACGCACCCGGACCGACCGAGGGCACCCCACCTCCCTCCGATACGACCGCCGGACCGGGCACGCCCGGAGCCAGCGGCGTGCCCTCCGCCGACTGTGCCAACGGCTGGAGCACGCCGGCGGCCGGCTCGGCGCAATACGACGATGCGCTCGCGCTGCTCAACCGCCAGCTCGATGTCGATGGTCCGTGGCAGCTCGACGCGCTGCGCTACTTCATCGGGCCGGATGTCGACTGGAGCGAGACGCCGGCCGCGTTGGTGGAGCGCTGGTACGTGCGCGGCGCGTTGGCGGCGGACGCGAACTTCCGCGGCCGCTTCCTGATCGAGCGGCGCAGCGAGCGGATCGCGGGGGTGGCTGCGGTTGCGCCCTACGACAGCCAGGGCTTCACATCGCCCGACTGGACGGGCTTTGTCGGCGAGGGCCAGCCACAGACGTATCTCGGGCTGCCCGGGCAGTGGCCGGGCACGGCATACGACTTCGTCAGCGGTGGCCGGTATTCCGGTCAGCCCGGGCTGCCGGACCAGGTTGTCGGCTGTTTGAGTGACACATGACCCTGTCGTGGGCGCACTGACGCTGCTCTGATGAAGCGGCTGTGATGCGCGTCGAGCTCCTCGCCACCCCGGACTGTCCCCACGTCGAGCGCGCCGAAGAGATCGCTCGCGAGGCGCTGGCCGACAACGGCCACACGCCGCTGATCGAGCGCGTCTACGTGAGCGACCTGGACAACGCGGCGGGCCTGGGCTTCCACGGTTCGCCCACGCTGCGCATCGACGGCCGCGACGTCGTGCCGCTGCCGGCCGACCTGCCGATCAACCTGGGCTGCCGGCTCTACCCCCAGCCGGACGGGACGCTCGACGGCGTGGTGCCCCAGCAGACGATCGTGGCAGAGGTGGAGCGGCGGCGCGAGGCCGCGGCCCATGTCCGAGGCGCGCGGCGCCGGCTGCGCGATCTGCCCGGCCGGCTGACGCGGCTGCTCTTCCTGTGGGCGTCGCACCGCCACTTCCTGGGCCGCATCGCGACGGCCATCCCGCTCACCCGTCGGATGGTTCGGCGCTTCGTCGCCGGCGACAACCTCGAGGACGCACTGGTGGCGCTGGAGGGACTGCGCGGCCAGGGCATGACATGGACGGTCGACGTGCTGGGCGAATCGGTCCATTCGCGCGACATGGCGACGGCCGCGGCCGACCGCTACCTGCGGACCCTGGACGCGCTGGCCGAGCGCGGCCTGGAGGCCAACGTCAGCGTCAAGCTGACCCAGATGGGGCTCGACATCGACCCCGACTTCTGCCGCGCCAACGTGGCCCGGATCGTGACCCGGGCGCGGCAGATCGGCGCCTTTGTGCGCATCGACATGGAGGACCACACCAAGACGGAGGTGACGCTGGCCATCGTGCGCGCGCTGCACGACGACTATCCGGAACTGGGCGCGGTCATCCAGTCGTACCTGCACCGCTCGGCGGCCGACATCGAGCGCCTGATCGACGAGAAGATCCGCGTCCGGCTGTGCAAGGGCGCGTACGACGAGCCGGCGTCGGTCGCGTTCGAGGGGCGGGAGGAGGTCGATGACAGCTATCGCCGGCTCATGGAGCGGCTGCTCCTGGCCGGCTGCTACCCAGCGCTGGCGACACACGACGAGCGCCTGGTCGACCACGCCATCGCCTTCGCCGCCGAGCACGGCATCAGCACCGACCAGTACGAGTTCCAGATGCTCTACGGCGTGCGCCGCGACCTGCACGAGCGACTCGTGGCGCAGGGTCAGCGGGTGCGCGTCTACGTTCCCTATGGCACGCAGTGGTACCCGTATTACATGCGCCGCCTGGCCGAGCGGCCGCAGAACGTCATCTCGATCCTGGTCAGCGTCCTGCGCGAGGGCCGCGGCAAGCGCGCCTAGACCAGGCGGTCCTCGATCTCCCAGGCGTGGTCGAGCGCGTGCCACGCTGAGCGACGGATGGCGTAGGGCGCCGGCCAGCGCTTGCCACCGCGCGGACCCAGCTCCGGCAGCTCGCCGCGCGCCCGAGCGTGCAGCGCGACGACGAAGCCGGCCTTGGTCACGTCCCATGCGGCACCCGCCGCGACCCGGCCGCCGACCGCGTTGAGGTACCCGGCCTGTGCCTCGACGACGTGGCTGCGGATGCCGTCGAGCGTCCGCCCTCCGCCGCGCGGCCCAGCCGGAGGGAGCGTCTTGCCGCCCGCCTCCGCGAACGACTTTTCGAACGCCTGCCAGCTCGCGCGGAGCAGCTCGATCATCTCGTCCAGCCGCTTCGCGCTGACCGGCTGGCGATCCATCTCCGGCACCACGCCCGGTGCCCCGAAGTCGGTCGTGGCGTTGCCCTCGAGCCGCTCCACTACCTCGACCGCCGCGCGCGTCAACGGGCCAAGCGCACCGACCGGTTGCGCTACCGCGCGCGCATAGCGCTCGCCGTAGTCCAGCAGGCTATCGAGCGCCTGATCAGCGCTCTTGCCGCCGCGGCTCCAGCCCGGCCAATCCGCTGCGGAGGCGAAAGCCTTCTTGCCGATCTCCAGGTAGACCCTCACGCCAGGTCGTCGAGCTGGTCGGCGTGCTCCTCCAGGTGGTCGATCGTGAATCGCTCGACGATCTGGGGCACGGTCATCTCGCCCCGCCGTGAATGCAGTCCTACGGAAGACCACTGCGCCGCGCTGAGCGTCGGCAGATAGCGGCGCGTGACCTCGATGCCGTCGTGCACCTGGCGCATCAACTCGGCGATCGGAACGTGCCGCCCTTCCTCGATCGCGCCGGCCCGCGCAGGGTCATCTTTCGTCCGACCGAACGGCACCGGACTTCCAGCGTAGTGGTCGACCACCTTCTCCAGCTCGGCCTGCCAGAAGGGGACAAACTCGGCCATGTGCGCCCACACCTGCGCCGCCTCCCAGCGTTCGGTGCCGCCCTCGTCGGGCTCCGTGAGGCCACTGGGCGCCGGCCCAGCAGCGTGCTCGGCCAGTCGCTGCTCGATGTCCTCGAGCATCTGGATCAGATCGGTGACCTCGGACTCCAGGTCCTCGTTGTCGGCGTTCGTCAATCTGGAAATGCCTCCGGCCCGCGCTCGGACAGCGCCTGGGCGTCTGCAGCCGCGTTCTCAGGCGGCAGCCACGAGTAGGGGTACGACTCGTCCTCGAGGCGCGCCGCCTCGCGGGTGATGTTGAGCGGATGGAAGGTATCGACCATCACCGCCAGCTCTTCAGTCGCGTCCTTGCCGATCGAAGCCTCCACCGTGCCCGGATGCGGGCCATGCGGGATGCCCGCCGGGTGCAACGTGAAGGACGAGATCTCGACCCCGCGCCGGCTCATGAAGTTGCCGGCGACGTAGTAGATGACCTCGTCGCTGTTGATGTTGGAGTGGTTGTACGGCGCCGGGATGGCGAGCGGGTGATAGTCGAACTTGCGCGGCACGAACGAGCACACGACGTAGTTCCGGCCGGCGAACGTCTGGTGCACCGGCGGCGGCTGGTGGACGCGCCCGGTGATCGGCTGGAAGTCGCCGATGTTGAAGATGAACGGGTAGAGGTAGCCGTCCCAGCCGACGACGTCGAACGGGTGGTGGCGGTAGTGGTAGGCGGTGAGCCGGCCGCGCATGCGCACCCAGATCACGAACTCGCCGCTATCTGAGCGCGGCGCCGCAACCTCCGGCACGCGGATGTCGCGCTGCGAGTAGGGCGCGTGCTCGAGCAGCTGGCCCCAGTCGTTGCGGTAGCGCTTGGGCGGCACGATCTCCGACGGTGACTCGAGGTAGAGCAGGCGCTGTGCGGATGGCGCGTCGTGGTCGAGCCGCCAGGTCGTGCCGATGGGAATGACGATGTAGTCGCCGGGCCCATAGCGGAGCGAGCCGAAGCTGCTCTCGAACACGCCCTCGCCCTCATGCACGAAGACCATCTCGTCGGCTTCGCCGTTGCGGTAGAAGATGTTCTCCGGCAGGCGCTCGGTCGGGCGGACGATTCCCATCAGAACGTCGCTGTTGAAGAACAGCGGCACGCGGCCGTCGATGAAGTTGCTGTGCCCGGCGACGGCGCCGGTCTTGACCAGGCGATGGCGATGCAGGCCGTCGTCGACGGTCTCGTTGTGCAGGTCGCGCACCTTGTCGACCCTGTGCGTCTGCGTCGGTGGGACGAGGTGATAGAGCAGCGAGCTGCGCCCGGTGAAGCCCTCCATACCGAACAGCTCCTCGGCGTAGAGCGAGCCGTCCGGCGCGCGATGCTGGGTGTGGCGCGTATGCGGGACGTTGCCGCGGCTGACGTAGAACATGTGCCGGTCAGTCTACCGGCGCCGAATCTGCCTCGCGGACTACTCAGGGTCGGACGATAACGACGAATAGCCCAGCCAGCAGCGCGAGTGCGGCGACAGTCGAGATGGCCCACTCGATGACGCGATTCAGGCGATGCCCGTCGACCCTTATTACGAGCTCATAGATCAGCCCGATGAGCACCAACACGGCGATGACAGGCAAGAGAACGACGAAGACGATCAGCAAAAGCCACGAAGCGCTGCCCAGGTAGGCGCCACCGTCGGCCGCCGCCATGCCGTAGGTAGATGCGTCCGACATCCGCCGGCCGAACCAGTTCCTGATGCCGCGGATGAGAGGCACTGCGCGGCCATCGTGCGCCGCGCTGTCAATGCCTGCGTCTAGGCCCCGACGCGGACGGCCTCTTCGCGCGCCGCGCGGCCGCGCCAGATGAGCAGGCCCACGATGCACGCGCCGGCGGCGACCGCGATGACCCGGATGGTCATCACGTACGACGAGTCGAGGCCCAGCAGAACGAGCAGCCGGTCGATGTTGAGCAGGATGATCAATGCGCCTACGGCGGCGCCAAGGGCGCGGTCGTCAAAGTGGCGCACGAGCCAGGCCGCGACCGGCGCCGCGATCGAGCCGCCGAGCAGCATCATCGCCACTATGTCCCAGCGGATTCCGGCCGAGCCGAGCGCGAGCAGGAAGCCAACGCTGGCGGCGACGGAGATGACGAATTCCGACATGCTCACCGTGCCGATGATCGTGCGCGGCTTGAGCTTGCCGCTCGCCATCAGGGTCGAGGTCACGACCGGGCCCCATCCGCCGCCGCCCGAGGCGTCCAGGAAGCCGCCGAAGATGCCCAGCGGGCCAAGCAGCCAGGTGCGGCGGATGCGCGGCGGCGCGATCGGCTCGTCGCCCGGCTCAAGGATGCGCGGCCGGCGCGCGGCCGCCGCGTTCCGCCGCCGCACGTGAAGGAAGCGGAAGATGATCACGGCGCCGAGCACGAGCAGGACCACCGACACCCACGGTTTGGCTGTCTCGAGCGAGAGGTTCGAAAGCACAACTGCACCCAGGAAGGCGCCGATGCCGCCGGGGACGGCGAGCAGCGCCATGATCCGCATGTCCACGTTTCCCAGGCGCCAGTGCGAAGCGCCGGAGATGGCCGTGGTGCCGATCTCGGCCATGTGCACGCTCGCCGACGCAAGGGCAGGAGTGAGGCCGACCGTCAGCAGCAGAGTCGTCGACGAGACGCCATAACCCATGCCGAGTGAACCGTCGATGAGCTGGGCCAGGAAACCTGCCACCGCTATGCCAAGAAGCAGAAACACGTCCGATTGCCTCCAACTGCGTCCCCGCCCGGGTGCTGCCCCAGTAATCCTACAAACTTGATAGGAATAGGGGAAGGATGGACGACGAGGACGTTCGTTGTCAACAGGCCGAATGGCCTGATACGGCGGAGCGGCTCAGTCCGCCCGGTGTGGCCTCGATCGATCGACGATCGGCGTCGACAGCTCGCCCAGCCGATCCACGCGCAGGATCACCCGATCACCGGGCTGGAGGTACCGACCGAAGCCCGATTCGTCCTTGATCTCAAGCAGACAGCAGCCGCCGACGGTCCCCGATCCGATCACGTCACCGGCCACGAGGCGCACGTCGGCCGACGCCCGCTCGATCATCGCTCCAAACGAGTGGTGAATCCTGTCCAGGTTGCCGCGGCTGAGGACCTGGCCGTTGACCTCTGCCGTGGCGGCCAGGTCGTACGCCTTGCCGGAGCGTTTGTCGGCCAGCTCATCGGGCGTCGCCAGCCACGGCCCGAAAGTCGTCGCGAAGTCCTTGCCCTTGGCCGGGCCAAGACGAACGGTCGTCTCGTCGCGCTGCAGGTCGCGCGCCGACCAGTCGTTCATGATCATGAAGCCGCCTATCGCCTCCTCGGCGCGCTCCTCCGGAAGGTCGCGCGCCGGGGTGTCGATCAGGGCCGCGATCTCCAGCTCGTAGTCGAGCTCGTTCGACGCGTCGGGCGGCCAGACTGGATCGTCCGGCCCGCGAATCTCAGACAGGTTGCTGAAGTAGAAGATTGGCAGGCGGAACCACGCCTCCGGGATCTCCTGGCCGCGGCGCGACCAGCTCGTGCCGACATGCTGTTCGAAGGCGTAGAAGTCGCGCACGCTGGCCGGGCGCAGGATGGGCGACCCGAAGGCGACGTCCGCGCCGTCGACGATGGCAGCGTCGTCCTCGCTGCGCGGCGTGAAGTCCTCAACCAGCTCGGCCAGGGCGGCCACGCGCAGGCCGCGCGCCAGGTGGTCGTCGAGCGTCGTCACCGGCTGGCGGAACAGGACGCTGTTGTGAGCGAGGCGCTCGTCGCGCCGGACGGCGCGGCGGCGGGCGCTCTCGAGGTCGAGCCACTGCCGGCCGGCCTGATCGAGCGCGGCCATCAGCCGAAACGGCGTGCCGGCCGGCGCGTGCCGCTCCCGGGCGTGAGCGAGCTTCATCCGGGCGAGTCTACGGGACAACCCGCGCTACGCTGGGCGGGGTGAGACTCGTCAAACGGCCACTATCCGAGTTGCATCCGGCGCTGCTTCGTTTTCGCACCGCTCAGTTGATAGCAGGCCGACGCCTGTCCGACCTGCTGCGCCGCCCGAACTTCGCCCGATTGCAGCAGCCGACACCGTTGCCGGTTGAGGTGTTCAGCCACCAGTCCGTGCTGCGCCGTCGACTCGCCGGCCTGGATCGCGCCGGGATCCTAGTGGCAGGTGCCCGAGCCTGAATCGGTGAAGCTGTCGCCAGGTATTGGGATGAACTGCCAGTCGTAGCCGCCGGTATGGAGGCTGAGGCGGAGAACGCCGTGGCTGGAGGAGTCGCGCACCTCGCTCGCCGGCAAGGCTGGTGACATGAAGCCATACAGAGATGCGCCGCCGGTGCCGACCACCCATTGCCGGAGGCCGTTGGCCGGATCCGGGGAGCCAGTCGGGTCGGTCGGTGCAAACCGTTCGTAATCGTGGTCGTGCCCGGACAGGACGATCTCCGCGTCGTGGTTGTAGAGCAGCTTGAAGACGGGCGCCATGCGCGTCGAAGAGCCATGGCCGGCGCTCGAGCTGAATCGCGGCCGGTGCCACATGGCGAGCACGCACCGGTGCGGGTTGTTGACCAGGTCGGCGCGCAGCCAGCCGTACTGGCGCGTGTAGCAGCGACTGCCGCGGACGCACTCGCTGGTCAGGGCATAGACCCGCCAGGCACCCGCGTCGTAGCGGTACCAGCCTCGACCGCTCGGCCCGGCCTGGCTGCCGAAGTAGCCGAAGTAGCCCTCGCCGTTGGGGTTGTTGTAGTAGTCGTGATTGCCGGGCACCGGACGGGTGCGGAACTTGAACGCGCCCCACGTCGGCTCGTAGCACGCGGCGTACCAGCTGGTCGAGCCGTCTGGGTAGACGTTGTCACCCGCGGTAAAGGCGATCGCGCTTGGATTGCTGGCCAGGACGTCGCTGACGATCTGCGCCGTGGCCGAGTCGCGCACGTTGCTGCCGCACACGGCGATGTCGCCGGCGCCGATCAGGGTTACCGAGTCGGCCGCGCTGGGTGTGAGCCAGGCCCAGGCCGGGGCTGGCACGAGCAGCAGCAACCCGGTCACGAGCAGGGTCAGGCGAAGGCTGGCTGCGCGGCGCGGCGGCATTTCGTCATTGTGAGCGGCACCTCGGCGGTGGCTAGAGTTCTTTCGTGCTAGTCGGCCTTGACCACCTCATCCTCGCTTGCGCCGACCCTCCTGGGGCCGCGGCCCAGCTCGAGGCGCTGCTTGGCCTCGCCGCGACCGGTGGTGGGCGACACGACGCTCACGGCACCTACAACCGGCTGGTCTGGCTGGGCGACTCGTACATCGAGCTGATGGGCGTCTTCGATGCGACGCTTGCGGCGCGTTCGTGGTGGGGCGCGCACATCAGCCGCGTACTCGAGACGACTCCGGCTGCATTGGCCGGCCTGGCGCTCGCCAGCGACGACGTTGCCGCAGACATCGCACGGCTGCGCGGCCAGGGCGCACCCATCTCCGATCCGATCCCGGGTGAGCGTCTCCGCCCAGACGGCGAGACCGTGCGCTGGCGCGTCGCGCGGCTGCCCGGGCCGGACCCAGAGATGGGCCTGTGCTTCCTGATCCAACACGACACGAACGCGGCGGAGTGGCGCGCGGCAGATCGATCCGCGCGGGCGGCGCAGATCCACCCGATCGGCACCTATGGACGGCTCGTGCGGGTGGAGCTACCGGTCAGGGACGTTCGTGCCGCGACGCTGCGCCTGCTACGTGAGCTGGGGCTGCAGTTCCGTCCCGCGCTCGCCGGCGGCGGCGCGCGCGATGCGTCGCTGGGCAGTCAGACCGTGCGCGTCTCGGGCGTCGCTCGGCCGGTGATCACGGTTCGCGCCGGCACCGCCGCGCGCAGGGTCCAGGCGCTCGGCTGCGACTGGGAGCTGGTGCCGGTCTAGCCCGGCTGCTCCTCTTCCGGGTCGGGCCTGTCTGAACGGCCGGATGGCAAGGCTGCCGGCGGCGGTTCAGGGCGTGGCGTCTCGATCGGCAGCGGCGCGCGGATGTAGCCCAGGCTGCGCCACGCCAGCCACAGCGCCAGGACGACGATCAGGAAGCCGTTCACCGGGTGCAGTGCGGCGACGTTGGGCTGGCTGTCGCGCAACAGGATGAAGACGGACTGGAGCGCCATCAGGGCCAGCAGGAGCGCGCTCGCGCCGATCATCCGGAAGCCCAGCCGGCCGGCGAATGCGAGCACCAGCTGAGCCAGCGTGATGATCCCGATGATGTAGCCGAAGTTTCGGTGCAGCTCGAAGTTGCCGATGGTCACGAACAGGCTCTGGCCGGCGAGGTAGACCTGGACGATCGCCAGACCCGCGAAGAGCCACGCCAGCAGGGCAAAGCCCATGCGCGCCCAGCGCGCGGTCGAGATCACAGGTTCCCCCGCAGCGCCTGCTCGCGCTCGATCGCCTCGAACAGCGCCTTGAAGTTGCCCACCCCGAAGCCACGCGAGCCGTGGCGTTCGATGATCTCGAAGAAGAACGTCGGCCGATCCTGGACCGGCCGGGTGAAGATCTGGAGCAGGTAGCCCTCCTCGTCCCGGTCTGCCTCGATGCCCAGCTCCTCCAGCACGTCGATCGGCACGCCCACGTCGCCAACGCGGTCGGGCAGCGCCGCGTAGTACTCGTGCGGCATGCCCAGGAACTCGACCCCGTTCTCGCGCAGGGCGCGCACCGTGCCCACGATGTCCTCCGTGCGCAACGCAATGTGCTGCGTACCTGCGTCGAGGTACCAGTCCAGGAACTCCTGGATCTGGCTCTTCTTCTTGCCCGACGCCGGCTCGTTGATCGGGAACTTGATACGCCCATTGCCGTTGGTCATGACCTTGCTCATCAGCGCCGAGTAATCGGTGTGAATGACCTTGTCGTCGTAGTGGATGAGCTGGCTGAAACCGAAGACGTCGCGGTAGTAGTCGACGAACTTGTTCATGTCGCCCAGCTCGACGTTGCCGACGCAGTGGTCTATCTCTAGCAGGGAGAGGCCGGTTGCCGCGCGGGCCGGGTTCTTGACCTTGCGATAGCCCGGTGCGAAGGCGCCGTGATAGTCGCTCCGATCGATGAACGAGTGGATTACCTCGCCGTAGGTGTGGACGGCGCTCCGCCGCAGGGTGCCATCCTCTTCAGACCCGGCCTCGGCGTACTCGAGGTACGAGCGGGCGCCGCGCTTGGTGGTCTCGCGCCACGCCGACCGGACGTCATCGACCGCGAAACAGATGTCGTGCACGCCGTCGCCGTGCTTGCGAACGTGCTCGGCGATCTCGCCGTCTGGCGTGAGGGGCGCGGTGAACACGAAGCGGATGTCGTTCTGGGCCATGACGTACGAGGAGCGGTCGCGGATCTTGGTCTCCAGCCCGGCATAGGCGACCGGCGTGAAGCCCCACAGGGCACGGTAGTAGGCGGCCGCCTGGCGCGCGTTGCCTACCCAGAACTCGACGTAGTCGATGCCCTTGAGCGGCAGGAAGTCCTGCGCCTGGGCGTAGGCGTCCTTGTTGATATGCGCCCCGGCCTGGTTCGCAGCACCGCGGGTGAGGGTTTCCGTCATCGGGTCCGCAGCCTCCGTCTCGTTGGGCTGGCTATCGTACCCCCATGGCGACCGGAATCCAGCGTGTCATAGGGGGCTCGAGCGGGCGCGCGCGGCGCATGGCCGAGCTCGAGTTCCTGGCCGAGGTCGCGCGCCTGGTTGGCTCCGCCCGCACGTGGGACGAGCTCATGGGCACGATCGTCGATCGCGCGACTGCTGCGGCGGAGGCCGAGGTGTGCTCACTCTACCTGCTCGATCGCGATGGCCTGGCGGTCACGCTTGCCGCGACAAACGGCCTCGATCCGGAGCAGATCGGCGTCGCGCGGCTGCCGCTTGGCGTGGGCATCACCGGCATCGTCGCCAAGACACGCAAGCCGACGACGTCGATCAACGTCCACGCCGACCGGCGCTTCCACTGGATCCGCGGCGTGGACCAGCTCAAGTTCACCTCGATGTGCAGCGTTCCATTGATCTGGAATGACCAGGTCGTGGGCGTGCTCAACGTCCAGACTGAGCGGCGCCGGCAGTTCACCCGGCAGGACGTGGCCTTCCTGGAGGCTCTCGCCGGTCTGCTGGCTGGCTTCGTCGAGCGCAACCGGCTGCAGCGCGAGGCGGAGGCGCAGCTCGAATCGCTGCGCGCCATCGATGAGGCGCGGGCGCACCTGGTGGCCGTCGTCACGCACGCCCTGCGCACCCCACTGGCAGTCGTCCGGGCGTACGTCGAGCTCCTGGGCAACGCCACGCGGCGCATGGCCGGCCGCGACGAGGCGTCCGAGGCATCGGCGTGGGAGCGCGCCGCCCTCGAACAGACCGACCGACTTGACCAGACGGTCGACTCGATCCTGGCCAGCCTGCGCGTGCTGACGCCCGACACTGGGCCGGTGGTCGCGCTCGACGTGGCCGCCGTGGTCGACGACATTGGACGAGAGCTGGCGCCGCTGTTCCGGCGCCAACGCCTTGCCGCCTCCTTTGTCGAGCGGCCGCTGCGGGCGTACGCGTCCGTTGACCAGCTCAAGCGGCTGCTCGGCTACCTGCTCGAGAACGCGGCCAAGTACGCACCCCCGGAGGGCACCATCGACATCTACGGCTGGCGGGCTGACGGTCGGACGTATCTCGCGATCACCGACGACGGGCCGGGTATCCCGGCCGAGTGGCGCGAGCGCATCTTCGAGCCGTTCGTGCGCCTGGACGACTCGCCGCGTGGCAGCGGGATCGGACTGTTCGCGGCACGCCACCTGGCGCGCTCGATGGGCGGCGAGCTGCGCGCAGAGGACCGTGCGCCCGCCGGCAGCCAGTTCGTGCTGGAGCTGCCCGCGCCACGCTAGCCGCGGTTCAGCGCGGGATGCCCGGCCCCTGCCACCACTGCAGCAGGACGAACGCGCCGACGACGGCGGCAAGAAGCAGCGCGATCTCGATCATCTTCGTGCTGCCGGCGACGCTGGTCGCCGGTATGCGCCCGATCAGGCGGCGGCGGTGTCGAGAGTGGTGGGTCCGTCCAGCGCGCCGGCGCTGACCAGAGCGCGGCCATCGTGATCGTGTAACGAGTCG
>Ga0209641_10003966_pt1 | contig 12306 bp, 12 predicted proteins | sample RifCSP16_1_FD_184022 | JGI IMG/M metagenome (GOLD analysis project Ga0209641, IMG submission 184022) | Soil microbial communities from Rifle, Colorado - Rifle CSP2_sed 16_1 (SPAdes) (version 2) | ecosystem: Environmental > Terrestrial > Deep subsurface > Rock core/Sediment | place: Rifle...
GATTGGATCGCGATATGGTGCTCAAGGATCTCGAGGACACGCTGCGCTCCCGCTTCGGATTCACCAATCGAATTAACCAACCAGGTCAGTTCATGGACAGGTGAGGATAACATAAGCAGGTAGGCATTGAAGGCAACCAGCTCACCCACGGTCATCTTTCCCTGGAGAACAAGAGGACCACCAACAAGGAGAATCAAAATGGTACCCAGTGTTATCAGAAGATGGGTGGTCGGCATGACCTTTGACCATTCTGCAATGACTGTAAGCCTGGATTTGATATAGGCTTTATTAACATGATCAAAGCGATCTATCTCATGCGGTTCGCGAGCAAATGCCCGGATGACGTGTGCTCCAAGAATATTCTCCTGAAGTTGGGCGGAGAGATCTCCAAGATTGTTATCCACATCATAAAAAAGAAGGGTGATCCGTTTTCCAAAATCCGTGGTGAGAATCACCATTGGCAGCAGTGGAAGCAAAGCCACACCTGCCAGGACAGGATTCCGTAATACCAAGGCAGCAACCACCCCTATGGCAAGAGCAGCCAGACGAACGATCTGAACAAGACTATCGCCAGCAAAGGATTGAACTGAGCGGACATCTTCGATACAGCGATTGATCAACTGACCGGTTGTGGTGTGGTCGTGGTAGGTAAAAGGAAGATACTGGATGCGATCATACATTGCATTACGCAAATCATAACCAACATGAGCTCCAATCCATTCAGTGAGATAACGCTGACCGAGATTGAGCAATGCCACTACAACCCCAATGGCAAGCAAAATAAGCGCTGCACGGACCAGGTAGGGAGCCGCACCTGATCTCAATCCCTGATCAATGACACCCTGGATAATCGTGGGGACTACCAAGCTCAAGGCGGTAATGGAAAGGAGAATTAGTAAGTTGAGGAGAATCTGCCAGATGTATGGTTGGAGGTGGGAACGCAACCGAAAGAGATATTTCATTGGGGAACCACCTGATCATCGAATGATAAGTTCATAGCGTCAAGACCCTGCATAAAAGCTGCCCTTTGCTCCCTGTTCAACTTATCAAACCTGGCTGCCAGCCAGGTTTCAGCTTCGTCAAAAATATCCTGCATCACTTTTTGTCCTTGCGGAGTCAATGCCAATGGCACCTTCCGGCGATCACTTGGATCCTGTGAGCGGACCACCAGCCCTCGTTTTACAAGGGTATCCACCACCTTGCTGACCGATGGCAATCCGGTGCCACTCACCTCTGCGAGACTGCTATACGGCGCAGGACCTGGAACTGCCCTTCGCTCATCTGATATTTCTCAAATGCAGTCAGACGGATGTGGGATTTGGTATGACGCCAGACATGGGGAACACTCTCCCAGAATTTATCGATCAGGTGCTGCGTGGTGATGTAATCATTCATGATACCCTCAATTTAGTTCGACGAGCTAATGGTTTCATAATAAAACCATTATAGTATCATATCTAATCTTAATCAACAACAGCATTACCTGGATTGCCAATCATAAATTGAAAAAAAATAGCAGGTAATTCTATGAATAAGACCAGGCAGTTGCGAAAATGGTAAAACACGATTGAGATTAAAACTTAGACAATGAACGTAACCATTGGTGGTTTTTGAAATGACACCATTGTGTTTTCTTCATTTCAACAGAACCCGGGAGGAAGAAGCAAAAATATTTTCTATAATACAATATAGTAAATCATACTTCATCGGGAAAACCAATATGGGTCGTTCAGAATTTGTATGCAATCAGTAAGCACAATAAAGACTAACCATTCTATTCCGTCTCGAAAATTGAAGTTACAATAAAAATCACTTATTCGAGCCACTTGTTTGATCTCTGATTATTATCCTTATCGTTTATAATTTCTACACCAAAATTAAACAAATCAGGAGGCTACCCTTGGAATATAAAATCAATCTTGATTCCGTGAAAGAATATTATGAAAAGCGAATTGTTGAATACGGTTATTCACCCCTTGGTGTGGATTGGAATTCGTCTTTATCGCAAACTAATCGTTTTGACCAGATCATAAAAGTGTGTAATCCAGATACCCCTTTCTCCATAATTGACTATGGTTGTGGTTATGGAGCCTTAGCTGATTACCTTATAAAGAAAGGTTTCAATATTAATTATCATGGTTTTGATATTGTTGAAAAAGCGATCGAAGGAGCTCGATTACATTACACTTCAGAACCTAAATGTACCTTTTACAATAACGCAATCGACCTTCCGGTAAGTGATTATGTGGTTGCCAGTGGTATTTTTAATATTCGTTCCAACAATTCTTTTGATACTTGGACTGAATATGTAATTCAGGTACTTTCCAAGTTTAATGATCTTTCCATTAAAGGCTTTGCATCAAATTTTTTAACCAAGTATTCTGATCATGAAAGCATGCGACCAGATCTTTATTACGCAGATCCCTGTCACCTCTTTGATGCCTGCAAGCGGCTTTTCTCAAAGAATGTTGCCCTCCTTCATGATTACCAGTTGTACGATTTCACATTGATCATCCGCAAGGATTAAAGAGGAAAGTAACCTGTTCACTATGGGACTTCTAATAAAAACAATCGGTCAGTTAAATACCATGCACCTGTTTTCAAGTATGATTCAATTACCCATTGGGGCAGGATTAAAAAGGTTGGATTCCCATTCCTTCAACCCTTCCCGCTTGAATACAATAGAACAAATATCCCATCAATTGGGATTTTATGGTGATTTTGATAATTTATTAAGCTCCTTGTAACTAGACATCCAAAAGGATCAGCAACATAATGATTTACTATGCCTGTTTACCATATCCAAAATTTCATTTATCAGATGATATATGGCAAATTCATATATCTGCTATGACGGAAATGTTACAATTAAGAAAGGTTCCAAATCTTTTAATCAATCGAAGAGAATAAAAGGATTAATAAAATCAGCGTGGAACCAGATCAATAACAAATCCAAACGCAAGGAATTGAGAATCTCTCATGCCAATCCAATTTTTGAGGCAATATACCTTAAATCATCATTAATTCAGGCAGGATGTATGAAACTAAAAATTCAAGGATTGTTCAAAGATGTCGAGTTATGGGTATCGATAAGTTTGATTACTGTCATAAACTGCATAATCCATTTAACTTTCGCCGGACAGCTGGGTTTCTATCGAGAAGCATGGTATATCATCTGGGCAGGTCGAACCCAAACATTAGGCACCCTCGTTAGACTTTTTACAATCGACCGACCGATAATTGGTCCCATGTACTTGGTAACCTATAACTTATTGGGAGATAATCCATTGCACTGGCAAATATTCATTTTTTTCTTGAAACTTACTTGTGTCCTGGGTTTTTTCTTGATATTAAGGAAATTATTCCCAAATATGAAGGTGTTCACCACTTTAGCTGCGATTCTTCTAACCATTTATCCAGGATTTTTACAGCTGCCCAACGCAGTTGTTTACAGTAATTAAATGATCACTTTCGCTACTGTAATTTTTTCGATCTTTTTCACAGTTCTCTCAATTCAGACATCCATTCGCAAGATGAAGTTCGTGTACATGGGATTGGCTTTAATTACTTGTCTGTTGTATCCGATAATCACCGAATTCTTTATCGGCTTAGAAGGTCTGCGCCTTGCAGTGATTTATTACTTGAATCCGGGTGGAAAACGATCCTGGCAGGATCGAACAAAGGCTACCTTTATTCATTATTTGCCATACCTTGTCCTCCTTACTGGCTTCGTTTATTGGCGATTATTCATTTTCAGTAGTGTCCGCCCTACTACCGACATGGACATGCTTACCAATCTTTATAAGTCCAATCCTTTATCAATGATAGTTTCCATTATGGCAGGTTATGTAAGAGACCTATTGAATTCAATCATCATGGCTTGGTTTATTCCAACTTCAATATACTTTTTGACAACTCGACCAATTGTTGATACAGTTTTGTTCTTACTATTGGGAATTCTAATTTCAGTCCTAGTCTGGTTCTATTTACGATGGATGCGAAAATACGATAACAATGATGGGCTAAGAAAGGATGAAAACGACCATCTATTGAAGGTTAATATTTGGATAGGTTTCTTTGTTGTCCTGTGTGCTTTGCTTCCGATTGAATTAACCAATAGAGGTATTGATTTATCATATGGGCAAACTACGGACCGCTATACAATCGTTACTACATTGGGGGTTATTCCGCTCGTCCTTGGATTAATTTTTTTACTTTCCCGGAGAAAAAGCCGCAATACCCTAGTTATTGGGATACTGTTCCTGTCAATCCTGGGTCAATATGGAAACATATCATTTTTCAGGGATGGCTGGGATGATCAGAAGCAGATCTGGTGGCAATTAGCTTGGAGAGCTCCACAACTCAAAGATGGAACAGTTCTCATGCTCAACCCACCAGAGAACACCCGTTATTTTTTTGGCGAGGATTATGTTACCTGGGGACCAGCGGATATGATCTATAATAATAAACCACATTCCCAGATCATCTATTCCCAAGTGCTGACAACTAACACGGCTAATGAATTAAAACGAGGCTTGAGGGGTGAACGGTTTATTCGGAATATCTATTTCGTCTTTGATTACAAGAATACTTTACTGATCTCGATGCCTGGCAGTTCAAATACATGTCTGCATGTAATCGATTCATTCAGACCAGAACTATCTTTAAACGAGCCCGCATTAGTGCAACTGGCTGCACCTTACTCAAATATCCAACAAATTAATACCGATGCGCCTGATAATCTTCCTCCTGAAATTATCTTTGGACCAGAACCCGAACATACATGGTGTTATTACTACCAGAAAATGTCGCTATCACGCCAACTAGGTAATTGGATGCAGGTTGTCATACTCGGAAAGGAGGCAATGGAAGCAGGATTTCAACCCCAAGATCTATCAGAATGGATGCCGTTAATAGAAGCATATACTTATTCAGGCGACCTTAATGAAGCTATGAAATTATTGGATAAAGTGAGGGTGGATAGTGCACTCTCATACAATTTATGTTTATCGGTATTAAATCAAAAAAACAATATGGATTTGAACCTTACGGAAACAGGATTCATATTCCTGAGCCATAATTTGTGCTCAACAGGTCAGTAGTATTATAGGTTTTGTCCCATTTATATGGATGAATAAATTTTTTCTTGAATAATAACTTAAATATTTAGAGAATATGATCACCGAAAATAACAAAGGTCATCATTCATTTTCTCCATATATTGTCTCTCATAATTCCAAATTATATTAAACTCGAATAGTATCTCGAATTTTAGAAATTCGTTAATTTCTTTTTCATAGAAAGTCAGGTTTTCCAAATTTATCAGAACCATGCGAACCTTCAATGCCAACACCTAAAAATAATTATTCTTTCAGTGTGTTTGATGTACAATAATAGACATATTTTGATATCCCAAGTTAAATATTAATTCTCACGTATAGGCAGGAATGAATCTTTCCATTGTAATTCCAGTGTATTTCAGCCAGGATAGTCTTTATTCATTAATCGAACGCCTATTAAGGGTGCTTCCAACTGTTGCAGATTCATTTGAAGTGTTTCTGGTCAACGACGGGAGCCAGGATAAAAGCTGGGAGGTGATCCAATCGCTGGCCAAAGAGTATGCGTGGGTTCAGGGGGTGGACCTGATGAAGAACTTCGGGCAGCACAATGCGACCCTATGTGGTGTCAGACTTGCCCAATACGAAGTGACGATCACGATGGATGATGACCTGCAGCATCCCCCTGAAGAGATCCCTGTTCTGATCGGAAAGTTCAATGAAGGTTATGACGTTGTGTATGGTGTACCTAAAAAAATGCCACACAGCTGGTGGAGAAACCTGTTTTCGGTACTATCCAAACGGATCATGGCGAGAACGATGGGAGTACCGACCATCCGAGATTTCAGTGCCTTCCGCATCTTTCGAACAAACCTTCGGCAAGCATTCAGGAATTACCAGGGACCGGATGTCATTCTTGATGTACTACTGTCGTGGGGGACAAGAAAATTTTCGAGTGTGCAAGTCAATGAAAATCAACGCGAATCAGGAAGATCCAATTACACTTTATCGAAACTAGTTCAATATACCCTGCTGGTCATGACGAGCTTCAGCACCATACCCTTACGGCTGGCAAACATCATCGGTTTCCTATTTACGATCCTTGGCATCATCGGTTTCTTCTACGTTGTTGGAATCTACCTGGTGGCCGGGTCCGTGCCTGGTTTCCCATTCCTGGCATCCATCATCCTGATATTCAGTGGTGTTCAGCTTTTTGCCCTGGGCATCATTGGAGAATACCTGGCGCATGTATTTGAGCGTACTTCAGGACGACCGTCGTACGAGATCGCTCAAAAGACAACTGACCCAGCCCGATAACAAGCAGGCAAACCTTGAACTGTGTCATACTGCAACCCAATTACATTCCATGGAGAGGTTATTTCCACCAGATCCTGCTGGCGGATGTTTTTGTTTTTTACGACGATGTGCAATACGATAAAAACGGATGGAGGAATCGCAACCGGGTAAAAACACCGAATGGTTCACAATGGCTGACAATTCCAGTAATTTCCACCGGAGTTGTGAAAAACAAGACCGCAATCAAGGATATTAAGATCGATTGGACGAAGGATTGGTCACGCAAACATTGGACAACCATTACGCAGGCATACAGCAAGGCACCTTATTTCAACCAATATGCTGATGAACTCGTTAATTATTACCAAAAAAGATATGACCTGCTGGCAGATCTGACGATCGACATGACCATTCAACTCTCAAAACTTCTTGGCAACCAGAAAACACGTTTCATCCGTTCATCAAGCCTGGAAGGGATCCACGGAACCAAGACTGAACGACTGGTGCAAATCCTGAAACGCGTTGGAGCAGATCAGTATATTTCCGGACCATCGGCGATGGACTACCTGGATGAGCCATTATTAAAAGAAAATGGGATCAGCCTTGAATTCATGAAATACGAATATCGTGATTATCCACAGCTATACCCTCCCTTTGATGGGCAGGTATCCATCATTGACCTTCTTTTCATGACTGGCAATGGAGCTATTGACCATATTCTATGAAAAAGATCAGTTTTAATCAGCCAAAAATCAGCGGAAATGAATTCACCTATATGCAGGATGCCCTCAAGAATATGCACATATCCGGTGATGGCTTGTATACCAGGAAATGCCATGCACTTCTGGAAGAGATCCTGGGCGTGAAGAAAGTGCTCCTGACCACGAGCTGTACACACGCATTGGAGTTATCTGCATTGCTACTGAATATCCAACCCGGAGACGAAGTCATCATCCCATCATTCACCTTTGTCTCCACAGTGAATGCATTTGTACTGCGCGGTGCGATTCCTGTTTTTATTGACATCCGCCCTGATACGCTCAACATGGATGAGAAATTATTACGATCCAGGATAACAACCAAAACCAAGGCAATCGTACCAGTCCATTATGCGGGTGTCGGCTGCGAAATGGACAAAATCCTTGATATTGCCAATCAATTCAATATTGCGGTGGTTGAGGATAATGCCCATGGATTATTTGGAAAATACAAGGGTAAGTTCCTGGGAACATTTGGCAGATTGGCTGCGCAGAGTTTCCATGAGACCAAAAATTTTTCCTGCGGTGAAGGCGGAGCAATATTGATCAATGATGAGAGCCTGGTGGAACGGGCTGAAATCATTCGTGAAAAAGGAACAAACCGCAGCCGTTTCTTCCGGGGTCAGGTGGACAAGTATACGTGGGTGGATATGGGATCAAGCTATCTGCCGTCAGATCTATTGGCTGCATGGCTCTTCGCCCAGCTTGAGAATAGGAATGCCATCCAGAATAAACGCCAGAAAATTTGGGAATATTACCAGACCCACCTGCAGGATTGGGCAAGGTCAAACAACATCCAGCTACCCAAAGTCCCTGAGTATGTTGAACAATCCTTTCACATGTTCTATCTTTTATTATCTTCATTTGAGGACAGGCAGGGATTAATACAATATTTGCGAGAGAGGAACATCGAAAGTGTGTTTCACTACCTACCCCTGCACCTTTCGGATATGGGCAAACGATTCGGCGGAAAAAGCGGTGATTGTCCTGTCACTGAACGGATCAGCGACCAGTTGGTGCGGCTGCCTTTCAGCAATGCACTCAGCGAGGAAGATCAATCCGTGGTTGTAAAAACTCTGCTAGATTTTAGAACTGGAAAACCATGATCTTTGAGATTACCAGCTGGATACAATGACAAATAAAACCATTAAAACCTGGTTATTTCTTTTCATGCTTTCCGGGATCCTTTCCGGAATTTTTCTCATTACGATGCGGTTCAACCCAATGCGCGGGCAGACGATGAACTATGATGCCATGCGCTGGATCCTGGAAGGAATCATTATCGTGCTGGTAACTGCGGCACTTGTACTGATAGCGTTCATCCACCATTCACCTGACAATGTGAAAGCGATCATCAAGAAACTGGATCAAATCATCCACCTGCAGCCATCCAGATTATTTCGAATCCAATTCTTCCTGTTAGTGCTGCTGGTTTTTGTGATGGAACTCCTGCTGATGAGTTTCATCAGCATTCCAGAACCTCTGCGACCAGTCTTAGCATGGATATGGGTCAATTTATTATTCAGCTGGATCATTTTAAGGATTTCCTTCCACGATCTTTACAAAAGCAGAACAACATTCGGGGAGAATCTCAAATCCTGGTGGAAATCCAATTCGATTGTTCAAAAACGTGTTTTTATCAACCTGCTATTTCTAGGAAGCATATATTTCCTGGCATATATTCCAATGAATGGATCGTCTGTTCCCGGAAATTATGGGAATTATTTTGGTCATGCAGATGAAGTTGTAATCTACCCCAGCGTGGTGAAGGTTCTAACCATTGGGGATACCTTTACTGAAACACTTTACAACGTCCTGATCGACTATAACTGGTGGTATGGGTACCCTTACCTGCCAATCTCCGCTGCCCCTTTGATCATCCCTCGAATAATCTTTGGACCATCTTTTGGTGATCAGATCCAGCTGAACCTTCTTTTATTGAGACAATTCATCAACGTACTTCCAATGATCCTGGCTGCCGGGTTGTTGGTGTACCTGGTGACCAGGTTCAAGAATTTTTTTCTTTCGACAGGAATGTTCATTTTTCTATTACTTGTTCCGGGTATCTTGAAATTCAACTACCGGTTCTGGCACCCAGACAGCATCATTCTCCTGCTGATCGCCCTGACCTTCTTTTTTCTGGTGCGGGATTCATTGAAACTGAGTCGAAATTTCTATTTCGCTCCCATAACGTGCGGCCTGGCAGCTGTTATTAAATTGTGGGGATTCTTCTTTTTCCTGACCATTGCAGGATACCTGTTTGCCAGTTTAATTTCGAAGATCTCAACCTTCAAACGGGTCACCTTGGCAGGGATGGGATTCATTGCCGTAATGGGAGGTACCATACTCATATCAAGCCCATCACTCCTTTATCCCTCCGCCACTATTTCCTTAATCAATGACTGGGGTCACCAGTTAAACACGAATGCGAGCGGTTATAACGAACCCGACCCTGAAGGAGTTTATCAAACCGGGATGGAAAATTGGCTGCGATATTTCAAGATCCATTTTGGGATGGAGCCGTGGTTCTTCTTTTTCACATTTGGTACTATAGTTTTAGGTTCATTAATGGGATCAAGATTAACTCTAAATCGATTGCTGCTGGGCTGGTGCCTGGTGATCGGTGTGTATCTAGTTCAATTTGTAGCTGTTAAATCCCCACAATACATGATCCCCCTGATCATGCCGTTATACGCAGGCGGGTTTCTTTTGCCATCCATAGCAAACGGAGAAGGAAAACCGAGGTGGAAAGCCTGGTTGAATCGACCTATCATCAAAGGTTTTCTGTGGGGAATCGTGGTTGCCTTGTATTTAGTCCAGTTCCTCATCAACATCAAGATCGACCTGGCACTTCCATTCATCATGTAGTAAATGCAGCTTTTATCATCCCGGATAATTCAATGCAACGATCAGAAGATCAAATTCGTTGAAGGTTATTTCTTCGACCTTGCCAGAATAAGGAAAACAATTCCAACCAGAGCAGTAATACCGCCATACCAAGCCCATTGGATCTGCCCGGTCATGAAACTGCCAGGCAGGATGTTTACCCCCTGTAGAATAAAAACAAACCCTACAATAACAAACAGGATGCCAAATATGTTCAATCCTTTTTTCATATCAAATCCTTTCAACCTTTAAATTTCATTTTGAAGCCATTATAGCAAATGCAACTTCCCATTTTTTTCCAGCAATGGGTTTTGAATATAATATTCGATATTATAATTTTTAGTAAGATCTTGTTTTGGAGGGCTTATGCCATTTTACGATTACCTATGCCTGGATTGCAAGCAACGGTTCGATGTGTTCTTCACCTACGAAGAGTACGGAACCAAAGCCGTTACCTGCAGCTACTGCCAGAGTGAAAATGTGAGAAGGCGATTACCACGTGTGAGGGTGGCAAAATCAGAAGAGAGCCGGCTGGATAACCTAGCAGACCCCGCCGCCCTGGCTGGGTTGGAAGATGATCCGAAAGCCCTCGGGCAGATGATGCGAAAAATGGGTAGGGAGATGGGAGAAGAGCTTCCTCCTGAATTCGATGACGTGGTTGACAGGCTGGAAGCAGGACAGAGTCCGGAAGAAATTGAAGAAGCACTGCCTGACCTGGGAGGTGATGAAGGAGGAATAGGTGGTATGGGAGGATTAGATCTTTAAATTTAAGGAGGAGGTATTTTCAGCCAATTTTGACAGGGCAGGTTTTCCACCTGTCCTTATTTTCTTAAAAAGCCGGATATCACCTCACGAAGCGAATCCTGGACTTCCTGCCACGGAAGAGAGGCATCCACCATCACCCAGCGATCGGGTTCCTGTGTCAGCAACTCGAGATAACCCTGGCGGACACGCTTGTGAAATTCCAAATCATATTCATCAAGGCGGTTCCATTCCCCGCCATGAGAACGACGCTGATTGCCTCTTTGAAGGCCAATCTCCACATCGAGATCAAGAAGAATTGTCAGGTCAGGTTTAAGCCCTGAAGTAGCATAGTGAATGAGCGTGCGAACCTGGTCGAGATCCTGCTGATGGCCATAACCCTGGTATGCAAGGGTTGAATCTGCAAAACGATCGCACAGAACAATTGCACCTTCTTGTAATTCAGGCTTGATCAGCTGTTCAACGATCTGGGAGCGGGCTGCCTGATACAACAAAGTTTCGGTATGAGGGTGCATCTCCTGGTTCTTGAGGTCGTGGATGACAGCCCGAATCTGCTCACTGATGGGTGTCCCGCCAGGTTCACGGGTACAAAGTACTTTTCGACCTTGAGCCTGCAACCATTTGGCCAACGGATCCATATGGGAAGTTTTTCCTGATCCTTCCGGACCTTCGAGGGTAATGAATATTCCTGAATATTTCATTCCCGATAAATCCTTACCCGGCGGCGGGGTTCTTTTCCATACGAATGTGAGACCAGCTCAGCCTCACGGGCCATGTCATGCTGCATGCGGCGAACAACCGAAGAACCCGGTTTCAAGTCAACCCAACGTTCCCCATTCAAGACAGCAGCAATGGCTGCCTGGGTCTCAGCCTGGATGTCGTCATCCCTGGGATAAGGCTGATCCATTTCAGACAGATTGAACAAACTACCCAGGAATTGTTCCATCTGGGAAACCGTGTTGGAGCGAAGGACAAAGATCGGCATCCCCCTATGTTCGGCATCCATAACGGTATTCTGACGATTACGATAATGAGATTTAAGCGTAACAAGTACTTCAGCACCAGCAATATCATTGGAGACCACAGCCGGGACTCCCAAACGCTTGGCAGCCTGCATCAAGCGATTTCGAGCGACACCGAATGGGTAGATATGAACAGGTTTTAAAGGAACCCGTCGTGATTCAGGATAATTAACAGGTGGTTCTTCACTTCGCCTAACCGGTTCAGACGAAATTGTGCGATTATTTTGAAGCCTTGAACCAGATCTGAAATCCATTGGGCGGGATGTCATCCCACCGCCATTATCAATGCGGAAATCAGACGCGACGCGGGTGGAAATCCCTTTTTCGACATGAATATTCCCCTTCTCATCCCTCGAACGAATCTCAGGAGGAAGCGGAAACCCGCGAAGCATGGAATCGACCGATTCGGAGATTTCCAAATGGACAGCAAGGCGGTCCCGGGTCTGGATCTCAACAAGGACATCAAAGGTTGGCGGGGCGCGACGTTCGAGGACGGTCTTCTGTGTTCCGCGCCGGCGGGCTTCT
>Ga0209641_10003967_pt1 | contig 12305 bp, 14 predicted proteins | sample RifCSP16_1_FD_184022 | JGI IMG/M metagenome (GOLD analysis project Ga0209641, IMG submission 184022) | Soil microbial communities from Rifle, Colorado - Rifle CSP2_sed 16_1 (SPAdes) (version 2) | ecosystem: Environmental > Terrestrial > Deep subsurface > Rock core/Sediment | place: Rifle...
CGTGAGCAGGGACTATCCGTTGAAAACGAACTTAGCTACCTGCACGAGTTCGATCACATCACCCTGGCCAGGGTGCTCCTGGCCCGCTATCGGAGCGGCCGCCCCGATGGCTCCATTCCCGGGGCGGTGGGGCTGATGGAACGTCTGCTGAAAGCAGCGGAAGAAGGCGGGAGGAAGGGAAGTGTGATCGAAATCCTGGTATTGCGGGCGATTGCCTATCACGCGCAAGGCGACCTCCCTGCTGCTTTATTGCCTCTGCAGCAAGCTATTGCGTTGGCCGAGCCGGAGGGCTACGTCCGCATGTTCCTTGACGAAGGCTCAAGCATGATGCAACTGCTTCGCGAATCTTCCGCGCGTGAAATCATGCCAGACTACACAGACAAGCTACTGGCAGCATTTGAAGCTGAGAAGCGAAAAAGCGAGGACAAACCTGATCTACACCCGGCCCAGCCCCTTGTCGAGCCATTGAGCCAACGCGAGTTGAAAATACTACAACTCATTGCCCAGGGACTCTCGAATGGTGAGATTGGCGAGCGGCTTTTCCTCGCCTTGAGTACTGTCAAAGGGCACAATCGGATGATCTTTGACAAACTACAGGTTCAAAGTCGCACCGAAGCTGTCGCGCGTGCCCGCGAGTTGGGTCTGTTGTAGCCTGAACGACCGTTTGCCCGCAAACCTGGTATCGGGAACTTCACACCAGCGGTCCATAAAGCCAAAGCTTCGAACTTCTCCCCTTTCCAGCCCCAGAAAAGTACTCTAGACAATACTTTAGTATCTATACGGTCATACCGTATGGCAGATAGAGTATTCGTACATTGAGCAAATGGCGCAGGCTGAAACAACCGGCCACAAAAGGAGAAAGGAGATGTCATACGAACTGAACCCAAAGACGGATCCAGGTCAACCCATGGTCTATCAGATCAGGATCAAAGGCCATTTGGGTTCTCAGTGGACAGACTGGTTTGAGGGCTTGACCATCACGCTGGAAGAGGACGGCGACACGCTTCTAACCGGCCCGGTGATCGATCAGGCCTCGTTACATGGCTTGCTTAGAAAAGTGCGTGATCTGGGGCTGCCATTGGTCTCGGTCAGTCCTGTCGAACCCGACCAGGCAGATACGTGAAATGTCAAATCATAAACAGGCGTAGGCGGCTTGTTTACGCCAAAATCAATCCAATAAGGGGAGATAGAAAATGAATACGGCCAAAGTAAGTCACCATGGGACAGACAGAAAGACCGCAGCAGTTGTAGGCGTGCTATTCATCCTGGGAACGGTTCCGGCCCTACTGAGCCTGCCACTAATGTTGAACACTGTGAATGCTCCGGATCATCTGACTGCGATTGCCACAAATGAAGGCCAGATGATCATCTTCACGGCGGTTAAGTTCATCATGGGTATGGCCTGTGCCGGTATTGGCCTTGCGCTGTATCCGATTCTGAAGAAGTACAACGAAGGCCTGGCGTTTGGTGCGGCTGGATTCAGGGTTATCGAGGGAGCGGTCCAAGTTGTTGGCGCTCTCCTCTATGTTGTCCTATTGGCACTAAGCCAGGAATTCGTGAAAGCTGGGGCTCCGGCGTCATCGTACTTTCAGACAGCAGATGTAGTGATCAACGCAGGAATCGGTTGGTTTAGGGATGCGGCCGTGCTGTTCCCTTTCGGCATCGGTGCCCTGATGTACTACATTGTCTTCTATCAATACAGACTTGTTCCTCGATGGCTATCCGTTTGGGGTCTGGTTGGAATCACATTGACCATCATCGGCGCTCTGTTGGTGATGTTCCATCTCCTTCCTCCAGCTGGGACAATCCTGATTATTCTCCTGATGCCGATACTCCCGCAGGAGCTGGTTTTGGCGGTCTGGCTGATCGCTAAAGGGTTCAATCCGTCTGCAGGCGCTTCTCTGTCTGCGAAGAAGGCGACGAACGAGCTTCTAGGCACGTCGTAGATTTGCGCTATAGGGGAGAGGGAGAACTGAAGACCCTCCCTCTCCCCGCTCAGCTACATGTACATGCTCGTGGAATAGACCCCAAGAAGCGGGCGCAACACATCACAAGGAGAAAGAAAAATGCTGAGAAGAGGTTCGATAGTTCTCTCAATATGGAGCGGCATCAATTTCCTCCTCGCCGCCCTGATATTGACCATTGTCGTCTTTTTCAATGGAAACTCCCCAATTCTGCAAGTAGCTTCTTTTTCAGAAGCCGAAATCGCCAGCCTGTCTGCCAAGGTCATTGCAGCACTCAATGCTTTGACCATCCTGTACAACTCTTGCTCGGTGGTTGTCTCAGTGCTGGTGTTGTCGCTCATCCGAAAGAACCTGAGCGCCGGCCAAGAATGGGCCTTCTGGGTGTTGCTGTTCGTGATCGGCTTTGTGGAAGTGATGGCCTTCATCGCCTCCGCACCCATCGGAAACGCACGCTGGCCAGTGAATGTTGTTCAGACCGCTTTGTACGTTGTGGGCATTGGTTTGTCTGGCTATTCCATCTTCAAGTCCAAGCAGAAGGCCGTATGATGAGACAATCAGGAGCACTCACATGAAGGCGATTGTATGCACAAGATACGGTTCACCGGATGTTCTTCAGCTCCAAGAGGTAGCGAAACCTGCTCCCCAGGATGATGAAGTATTGATCAGAATCTATGCGGCATCCGTCAATGCGCGGGACTGGCGTTTCATGAGAGCAAGACCGTTGTTTATCCGCCTGGCGCCGGGAGGCTTTCTGCAACCTAAGAACAAGATGCTCGGGGCTGATCTAGCCGGGAGGGTCGAGGCGACCGGCAGACTCATCAAGCAGTTTCAGCCGGGCGACGAGGTGTTCGGGTACCTGCCTAGCGCAACCGGTCGTGGCACTTTCGCCGAGTATGTCTGCGCCAAGGAAAACCTAATAACGCTGAAACCGGCCAATCTATCGTTCGAGCAAGCTGCGGCTGTACCGTTGGCGGCGATCACTGCCCTGCAGGGCTTACGCGACAAAGGGAACATTCAGCCCGGGCAAGAGGTCTTGATCCAAGGAGCTTCGAGTGGCGTGGGGACGTTCGCGGTGCAGATCGCCAAAGCCTTCGGGGCTGAAGTCACCGGAGTATGCAGCACGAGGAATCTGGACATGGTGCGGTCACTTGGGGCAGACCATGTCATCGACTACAGGAAGCAAGACTTCACCCGAAATGGGCGGCGTTTTGACCTGATTCTTGCGGTGAACGGATACCATCCGATTTCGCACTATCTGCGTGCACTGGGTCCTGAGGGAGTCTATGTCGTCGCCGGAGGTTCGCTGGTTCAACTAATCCAGGCTTCGCTCCAAGGCCGACGGAATTCACAGGCCGGGAGCCAGAAAGCGCATGTCGTTTCGCTGGTGCAAAGCCAGAAGGATTTGATCTTTATGAGAGAGCTCCTTGAATCCGGCAAGGTCATACCTGTTGTCGATGGATGCTACCCGCTACGCAAGACTCCTGAAGCTTTCTGGTACTTTGAGAAAGAACACCCCAAGGGAAAAGTCGTCATCACCATGGAAGAGAATCACAAGACACAAGGAGAGAAATGAAGAGAATCTCTATGCTCAGCGGAATCTTGTTGGCACTGACGGCCTGCTCAGCGCTCCAGGTCCAGACTCCTGAACCCACTGCGACGGACATGCCTCAGGTGAATATGCCAAATCCTGCTTCAGTCTATTGCATGCGGAATGGGAACAAACTCGAAATCCACACTGCTGCTGATGGAAGCCAGAACGGAGTATGTGTCTTTCCGGATGGCAGCACCTGTGACGAGTGGGCCTACTTTCGGGGAGAGTGTGGCCCCGCAGCACAAGAAAGCCCTACACTTGCCATCACCGTTGAGTCAACCACTGAGGCAAGTGGTGGTGGCCCAGGAGGGGGAAGTAACTCAGGAGGAGATGCCTCGGGCGGCTACATGCCACCCGGTACCACGGATGAGATAGCTGATTGGCGGGGCGTCATCAAGAGTACGGAGCCCGGCGCCCAGTTTGATGACTACTTTGAGTTGTGGACCAACGGGCAGATAATCTATTTTGGCATCGATTCTATGGACCCCGCTGTACAAGCGCAGATCGAGGCGCTACGCGACAGTGGCAAGATCGTTCATCTCTATGGCACATTATTCAGTAATGTCCCTGACTACAACGGCTCGCAGATCCAGGTGGATCGCATCGAGGTTGAAGGGTAACGATCCATCACTAGTATTGGCATGGTTTGACCTGCCCCCGTTTTCTGTACCAGGTTCTATTCTGGTCCGAAAGCCGCTGCAGTAGCGAGCGAAGATCCTGGGTTGCGCACGGACGCAACCTTGGGTACTGGTCATGGGCTATCGCGCCCGGGGCGCCTTGACTTCGGGGCCACGAGGAGGTAGCCTGATTCCTGAACGGTTGACCCGCGCTATTGTCTGTTGCCTGCCCCCAGAAGACGGTCAAGGGTCTGGGTCCGCCAGGCACTCGAAAACGCGCAGACCCTTATACGGAATCCGGCCGAAGGCGAACAAGGGTCTGAATCGCCGCAGTCGGGTCCTGCAAAACCCTGATCATGGGTTCCCTGGCCCGCAAGGCCGCAGGCCAGGGCGGGCAAATCCCATCGTCGCCTCTGAATCAATCCCAGGCAACACCAGGCAACGCCAAGCCGTCAGAAGGATGCTCGAGGAACTCCGAATCCTAAGACCCGATAGTGGCCTTCATTTCCTTGAACTGTTCTTTGGTAATCTCACCGGCGGCGTACCGGCGCTTGAGGATGTCCAGAGGAGCCTTGGCTCCGCCATTTGCCCATCCTGACGCCGATCCCCGCCGCGCGCCAGCGCCTGAACGAACCACACCACGCCACCGATGATCAGTACCCCCAACACCAACAGCACGATTGGGCCGAGGAGCCCGAAGCCCCACCAGCCCCCCATCATCCCTGGTCCCATCATTCCCGGCCCCATCATGCCCCAGCCGTAACCGCGTCCCCAACTCGAGGAGACGACCAGCCCGGCTCCAAGAACTAGGACCAGGATCAGTGCAAGTCCAATCACAAGCGCCCTGACACTTCTGTTCATGACTTGTGCCTCCACTTTGTGGATTCGCGAGGCCTTCCTCCGGCCTCTCATTGCGGCCGTTCCTGCTGGCCCAATAACCCATGCCCTCCAACATCATTCAGCGCATGGGCGCTTCTCCATCGACAATTCCTATCGCAGGACAGCGGCCCTTCACCTATCCCAAGGTCGGTTCGTTCCTCACTTGTTCGGCAAGCTGCCTGGCCGACGAAAGAGCCCGTTTCGCCGCCGCTTTCAAGCACCCTCAGCGTTGGCGGAGCAAGCGAGACGAGTTCGCGAGGATCCCAACATCCGGTAAAGACTGCGCCGCAGCGGCGAAGATGGGCGGCAGGAAGCCGAACGCGGCCAGGGTCAGCCCGACCAGGTTGTAGACCGCGGTGAAGACTAGATTCGACTTCACCACGCCCATCGTGCGGCGGGCAATAAGGAAGACATCCGGCACGAGAGTCCAGTCTTCACGCATCAAGGCAACATGCGCCGCCTCGATGGCGACATCGCTCCCCGCGGCCCCCATCGCAATGCCCACGTCGGCCTGCGCGAGTGCCGGCGCGTCGTTCACGCCGTCCCCCACCATGACCACGACATGCCCTTGCGCCTGATAGTCCTTCACCACGCCGATCTTGCCCTCGGGCAGCAGCTCCGCCCGATAGTCCACGCCGATCTGTGTAGCCAGCCCGGCGGCCGTGCGTTCGTTGTCCCCGGTGAGCAGCTCGATGTGCCGCACGCCAAGATCGCGTATCGCGGCCAAAGCCGCCGGGACTTCCGGACGGAGTGTGTCCGCCGCGGCCAACACCCCGGCTAGTTCACCATCTCGAGCCAGGAACAGCAGAGTCTTGCCCTGTGCTTCCAGTTGCGCAGCGATGGGCAAATCGCCGGCGTCCGGCACGATTCGCCGGCTGCCGAGGGCCACGAGGCTTCCGTCAACCCTCGCACGTACTCCGAGGCCGGGGATGGCCTCGAAGTTCTGGGGATCCGCCACCAGCAAGCCCCGCTCCTTCGCCGCGGCGCGTACCGCTTCAGCCAACGGGTGTTCCGAGTATCGCTCGGCGGATGCGGCGAGTCTCAGGACTTCGGCTTCGGGCATACCGTTCAGCGGGATCACATCCATGATTTCCGGTTTGCCCAACGTCAACGTTCCGGTTTTGTCAATCAATAGCACGTCGGCGCGGGCCAGGGTTTCCAGGTACTTGCCACCCTTGATCAGCAGGCCGTGCTTTGCCCCCGCGCCGATCGAAGCGAGCATTGCGATCGGCGTGGCCAGGGCAATGGAACAGGAGCAGGCCACTACCAGCACCGCCGCCGTGGAGAGCGGATTGCGCGTGATCAGGAACGTGAGCGCGGCGATGCTAGCCACAATCGGCAAGTAGTAACCGGTGAACTTGTCGGCGAAACGCTGCACATCGGCGCGATGAGCCTCAGCCTCTTCAACCAGTTTCACCACACGCCCGTAGGTGGTGTCCGGTCCCAAGTGCGTGGCGCAGACGCGCAGGCTGCCGAGGCGGGCCAGGGTGGCGGCGAAGACTCTGGAGCCCGGGCCGGCTTCGACCGGCATAGACTCTCCCGTGATGGCGGACTGGTCAACCGTCGCTTGTCCGGCGATGACCTCTCCGTCCACCGGGATCTTCTCACCGGGACGGACGATCACGGTCTCACCCACGGCCACTGCGCCGATCGGGACTTCCATCTCAACGCCTGAGCGCTCCACGCGTGCCATCTGAGGGGCCATCGCCGTCAGGTCCTTCACCGCGCGCCGCGCGCCCTCCGTGGTCAATCTCTCGGAATAGTCGCCGACGCGCATGAAGAACACGACGACCGCAGCCGTAGCCCACTCCCCCACTGCGAGCGCCGCCAGGACGCCGAGCGTCATCAAGGTATGAGACGTCACTTGTCGTTTGAGCGCGGCGCGGATGACGTTGCGGAACATCGGCCAGCCACTGACGATCACGAGGGCCAATCCAATCGGGAATGGCACGCGCGCCGTGAGCTGCTCGAACATTCCCAACCATTCGCCGACGACAACGATGAACAACACGGCCCCGAACACTACTCCCATGAGAGTCAGAACGCGCCGGGTGAAACCACCAAGCGGAGCTGCGGCCGCCAAGGCGGCCGTATCGGGCACTGAATAGTTGCCGGAACCTGCCACCGCCTTGCGGATTGCCTGCATGTCCACCAGGGATGGGTCCAGCCGAATTACGGCCTTCTCGGACGACAAGAGCACCTCGACGGACGCCACCCCGGGAAGTCGGGCAATGGCATGCTGGACATGCTGGGTGCATTCTGCGCAGTCCATCCCTTGGATAGGAACTTCAAGAGTTTGGGGTTGTGGCATGACTGGATTCTCCTGGAAGGCGGACGGTCAGCGCCTGGGCTGCTTCACCGTTCGCGGGATGTTGTAGCGGGTACACTCGTAGACCCCGCGCGCCACGTCGGCCAGTAGGCCCTCAGCCGTTGCGATCAGGTCGCCCACTCGATCGTCGCTGAGATGGTAGGTCACGAATCGACCCTGTTGTTCAGCCACGACTAGGCCGCAGTCTCGCAGACAACCGAGATGATTAGAAACATTGGATTGCGAGAGGCCGGTCGCCTCAATGATGGCCCCGACGGTAAGGGGGCCTCCCCGGAGCGTATCCAGGATACTCAGGCGCGAGGGGTCGGCCAGGCCCCGAAAGAGCTTGGCTTTGACGGCCAGGCCCGTTTTCTCGGCAGTCAGCAGCATGAGATCCTCCGATATATCATGACATCAGCAACCACTCATATATTGCCACACGAGAATGGCCCTGTCAACAGGACTCGCGGCTGCGCTTGGTAGGTCCTGCTTTTGGCAAGCCTGGCGGGGAACTCGCCAGTATCTTGCCCGGCCAGCCTCTCTGGGCGAGAAACCGAGGGGGGTCGCAAGGGTCGGATACCAACTCAGGCCGTCGACTTGACGGGACCTGCGATATCAATTAGAATATTCGCATCCTCTAATGATTGCCAAGGCGCCGAAAGTGGACCGGTCTGGCCTTTATGAACTGCACGCCAGCATCTGCCAGGTGCTCGCCAATGCCAAACGACTGGAAATCATCGACCGTCTGCGTGAAGGCGAGATGTCCGTCACTGAGTTGACGTCCGCGCTCCAGGTGAGCCAGTCAAACCTGTCCCAGCACATGGCGCTCATGCGCCAAAAGGGAATCGTCCTGGCGCGCCGCGAAGGCACGAACGTCTACTACCGGCTGGCCAATCCCAAGATCCTCAAGGCATGCAACCTCATGCGCCAGGTGCTGTTGGAACACCTGGAGGCCGGCGCGGAGCTGGCGCAGACTGCCCGAACCTAAGCCGCAGACATTGGGATTCCCTGGTGGACGAAACCTCGAAACGCTACTTGATCATCATCAACGACGGTCCCTACGGGAACGAACGCCCCTACAACGCCCTGCGCCTCGGGCTGGATCTGGTCAAGCGTCCCGAAGTAGGCGTGCGTGTCTTCCTCCTCGGAGATGGCGTGCAATGCGCCGTCGCGGGGCAGCAGACCCCCCAGGGCTTCTACAACGTCGAGCGCATGATGGCCTCCCTTGCCCGGCGAGGCGAGGTCGCAACCTGAGGGACATGCGCCAAGGCCCGCGGGCTCGGGCCTGATGTCATGATCGAGGGCATCCAACCCGGCAGCATGGAACTGCTCGGCGAATGGACGCTGGCGGCCGACCACGTCCTGGTCTTCTGAAGATCGGGCGAGGCCGCAGCCGTAGTGGCGAACCTGAACCAAGAACCGCCGACCTCCATCCTTTGAGGCTGACTCGATGAGCGGAAGGACTGTCGTAATCCTGGGTGGCGGCGTCGGAGGTCTGGTGGCAGCCAACGAGCTCCGCCTCCGGCTCGGGAATGACCATCGCGTGGTGCTGGTTGAGAGGGACGCCCAGCACGCGTTCGCCCCATCTTTCCTGTGGCTGATGACCGGCGATCGACGCCCGGATCAGATCACCCGCGACGTGCGCTCTTTGGTCCGCCCCGGGGTCGAGGTCATCCTGGCCGAGGTGCAGGCCCTTGACCTGGCCAATCGCCGCGTCGAAACGAGCGCCCAGACGTTAACCTACGACTATCTCGTCTTGGCACTTGGCGCCGAGCTTGCCCCCGAGGCAATCCCCGGGCTGGGCGAGGCGGCCCATACGTTCTACACCTTAGACGGCGCCACGAAACTTCGGGATGCACTCCAGACATTCGGCGGCCGCAAGGTGGCCGTCGTGGTGAGCTCCGTTCCCTACAAATGCCCCGGCGCGCCGCACGAAGCGGCGATGCTCATCGCCGACACCCTTCGTCGCAGGCACGGTCTGCGGGATGTTGAAGTGCACCTATTCACCCCGGAGCCTCAACCGATGCCGGTCGCCGGCCCGCTCTTGGGGGAGGCAGTCCTGCAGATGCTCGCCCGGCAAGGGGTCGAGTTACACCCGCTTCACAAGCTCTCGAAGGTGAACGCGGCCGCAAGTGAATTGTCCTTCGAAGGAAGTGAGCCATTCCGCTACGACCTGCTTGTGGCCATCCCCCCTCACCGCGGACCTGGCCTGGCACGCGAGGCCGGGCTGGCCAACGAAACCGGGTGGACGCCGGTGGACCCGGCAACGCTCAAGACCAAGGACGACAACATCTACGCGTTGGGCGATATGACGACGGTCCCCCTCCCCGGCCGGTGGAAACCAGATATACCGCTCGTGTTGCCGAAGGCGGGAGTATTTGCCCACGCGCAAGCCGAGGTGGTGGCCCGCCGCATTGCGGCCGAAGTCGCGGGAGCTGGCACAAAGCCCGAGTTCCCTGGTGTGGGCTACTGCATGCTGGAGGCGGGCGAGAGCCTGGCCGGGTTTGCCTATGGAGACTTCTTCGACGAGCCGTCGCCACGGATCGAGCTGCGACAACTCGGAACGACTTGGCACGCAGGCAAAGTGCTCTTTGAGCAGTGGTGGCTTGCCCCGTATGGAACGAAGCGCGAGGCCCTGCGGATTGCGGTGAGGCTGGGCGCCAAGGCACTCGGTGTGCCCGCCGTAATCTGACCGGTGTTGTCCCTATGAACCTGGCGCTTGGTCCAGAGCTCACCGAAGGGACGGGTCATGTTCCAGGCAGACGTTGACTGGACGATCTGTCAGGCTTGCGACCCATGCAGCGCTCGCCTGGTCTGCAAGACCCGCGCGGTCGTAAAGGTCGACGCCGACGAGCCTGCACTGATTGACCCCGCGCGCTGCCACGGTTGCGGGGACTGCCTGCCGGCGTGTCCCTATTCGGCCATCTCACTGGCCAGCCCGAGAGTCCCAAACGGTCCAACGGACGAATCCAGCCCATCTGAAACCTCTCTCTCCCAGCGACGGTCCTTCCACCTCCGCGATAGGTCCCCTCGTTTTCCCTTTCTCCGCCTCAACGCTCTCCAAATCCAGGCTGGGGCGGGCACCACGCAAGCTGCATCTCTGCTTCACACTGGCTTCACACAGCACCGCTTGAATCAGACCTGACCGAACACTCTTCGCTCGCCAAGAGCATAGAGCACGGAGGTACTTCATGGGCCGGATCATCAAGTGGACTGTTCTTGTCTTGTTCGCCGTCCTGGTAGGCTCGGCGCTCGCCGTCGCGGCTTTCGCAGCCGTTCGGGCGTCGTCGCCGAGCGCGACGGGGCCTGGGGCGTCGATCCAGATGGCGCCCTACGGGTTCGGCTCAAGCCAGGCGAGCGCCCTGAACTCCATCGGTCCTTCATCTGAGCCGACACCTGAGCCGATATCGGACGCTCCCCCTTCCCCATACGGTTACGGCCGTGCTTCGATGTGGGCGCCTTGGGGAGGTGGGAGAGGCTATGGCGCCTGGGGGATGATGGGCCCAGGAATGCACGGTCGTTCCTTCGACGGACCTTATCCAGGCTTCGCGACGGCCGCGGCTCCTCTTTCCATAGACCAGGCCGTCGAGGCGACGCGCCAGTACCTTTCGGCCTATGGAGATCCAGACCTGGCCCTGGCCGAGGTCATGGAGTTCTCCGCTAACTTCTATGCCGACGTCAAAGAAGAAAGCACAGACATCCACGCCTTCGAGCTGCTCATCGATCGCTATACGGGCTCCGTCTATCCTGAGATCGGCCCGAACATGATGTGGAACGCGAAGTACGGGCACATGGGCGGGTGGAACCCCTCGGTTGGCACAATGACTGTGACGGCGCAGGAGGCCCTGGCCGTCGCCCAGGAGTGGCTGGAGGCGAACCTGCCGGGCACGACTGTCGACGACGCGGAAACCTTCTACGGGTACTACACCGTCCACGTGCTGACAGATGGACAAGTCACAGGGATGCTCAGCGTCAACGGATACACCGGGCAGGTTTGGTTCCACACCTGGCACGGCGCCTTCATCGGCATGCAGTCGCTGGAAGAGAAACCCACGGACTGAAAGTCCGGATGCAACAGGAGGTTGCAGAGATGAACAGAGTGAATTGGACAGCTGTCGCGGTATTCGGGGTCGTCGTTCTCATCGCCCTGGTGGTCGGGCTGAGCCTTCTCGGAGGGGGTCGAGGCTACGGCGGTTGGGGGATGATGGGCCCCGGGATGATGGGTGGCTGGGGCTATTCGCCCTTTGGCTGGTTGGGGATGGCTTTCATGTGGCTGATCCCGATCGGCCTGATCGTGCTGACGGCGCTGGGTGTCACTTATCTTGTGCGCGCCGTGGGGAGCGGGAGCGGAAACCCGCCTGCTTTGGCCCGAACCTGCCCGAGATGCGGACGTGCCGTCCAGCTCGACTGGCGCAACTGCCCCCACTGCGGAGCGAGTCTTGCCGAGGCCTAGTACTCGGCCAAGACGGACACGCTGTAGGGAGTAACCATGGACGGGAGGTAAACACAATGTGTGGACCAGCTCACCATCTGGCGCATGGACACAACCATCAAGGGCACGTGGAGACACCGGTGGCCACCGGGCAGCCGCAACCGCAGATGAGACCGTGTCTCCGCTGCGGGGCGCAGGTGCAAGAGGATTTCGTGTTCTGCCCGCGTTGCGGCGCGGAGCTGCTGACCGCCTGCCCGGAATGCCATCGGGCAGTGGAGACAGGTTGGACGCACTGCGCCTTCTGCGGCGCCGAGCTGGTGGCAGCCTAGACGATTCCTGGCTTCCGCCAGACAAGTAAGAATAAGGAGAGAATCTCATGAGTTTCTTCGCACGATTGAAAGCCTTGTTCGGAGCCAAAGCCCAGCAGGCGATCGAAGGGATGGAAGACCCACGCGCCAGCCTCGACTACAGCCTCACCCGCCTGCAGGCCAGCCTGCGCCAGATCAGCGACAGC
>Ga0209641_10003969_pt1 | contig 12300 bp, 12 predicted proteins | sample RifCSP16_1_FD_184022 | JGI IMG/M metagenome (GOLD analysis project Ga0209641, IMG submission 184022) | Soil microbial communities from Rifle, Colorado - Rifle CSP2_sed 16_1 (SPAdes) (version 2) | ecosystem: Environmental > Terrestrial > Deep subsurface > Rock core/Sediment | place: Rifle...
ACGGGTCTTTAATAAGCGCCTTTATACTAAGAGCCACCCTTTCCTTTTCTTTATCTACACCCACAACTTCTGCCTCTAATTCCTGTCCTTTTTGAAAAAGTTCTGAGGGGTGTTTTATTTTTTTCCACGATACATCTGATATATGCACCAATCCATCTACGCCTTCTTCTATACCAATAAAAACACCAAAATCTGTTATATTTTTCACTACACCTCTAACCCTTGTTCCCTTTGGATATTTCAGCCCCATCTCATGCCATGGATTCTGCTCAAGCTGTTTAAGGCTTAAAGATATTTTCTTACTTAAAGAATCTATACTTAACAGCCTGGCCTCTATTATATCCCCCTGCTTAAATCTTTGAGTTGCCTGTTTTGCCTTTGCCCAGCTCAATTCGGAAAGGTGTATTAATCCTTCAAGCCCCTCTTCAAGTTCCATAAAAATGCCATAATCAACAACCTTAACAACCCTGCCCTTTATTATATCTCCAGCCTTATACCTTTCCTGTACTGCATCCCATGGATTAGGTTTCAATTGCTTAAAACCAAGGGCAATCTTGTTTTCTTCTTTGTTAAACTTCAAAATCTTTACAGTTATCCTGTCACCGACCTTAAAAATATGCGATGGATGTCTGCTCTTCCCCCATGACATATCAGTAATATGCACCAGACCGTCCACACCGCCTAAATCAACGAATACGCCGTAATCGGTAATGTTTTTCACAATACCGTCAACAACCTTTCCTTCTTCCAGCACCTGCATGGTATCTTTTCTGGTTTTCTCCCTTTCTGCTTCCAGGATAGTCCTTCTTGACACTACAATATTGGATTTCCGCTTGTCATACTGTATTACCTTGAACATAGAAATGCTGTCTATAAGCTTATCAGGGTTAGTTATTGGCCTAATATCTGCCTGAGAGCCTGGAAGGAAAGCAGGAATGCCGTTTAAATCAACACTGAAGCCGCCCTTTACCTTTTGTATTATTTTACCTTCTATGGTTTTACCGGTATTACATGACTCCTCTATCACATTCCACATCCTTATCTTATTCGCCTTTTCTCTGGATAGAATTACATAACCCCTGTCATCGTCACTGCTCTCCAGCAATACCTCTATCTCATCACCTGCCTTGACATCTAATAAGGCCCCCTTTGCGTCACGAAACTCTTTAATGGGTATGTGGCCTTCTGACTTGTATCCAATATCCACTATAACTTCGTCTTTTGTAACAGAAATTACCTTTCCTTTTATAAGTTCCCCATCCTGCAGCAGGCTAACTGTTTTTTCGTAAAATGGTTCCGTATCGCCTTCTGTTAATCTTTCCGTATTAGTGTTGTCATATGACAAGTTATTTACCATTAAATCAATACCCCCTTACTTTTGGTTTCACTAACATAGCACAACCGGAATTAAAGTTCAATCAAATCATATAAACCTCCACACCAAATCCCTATGCTTCGGGAAAAGATTTTGGCGTGGGGTTTTAGAGACGGGCTTTCTGGTGTGGTGGTAAAACGAAAAGAGAATTATACACTTCGGGCTATACACAGCATCATAAATAGATGCGCATACAGAGCGTCAGAACAAAATAGGCCAAGGCGCTACGAAGGTGAGCCCCCGATTGAAACTGTCGGGGGGAGGCGTACTTTTGCGGTACGCCGCAGCGACAAACCGAGGAGCAACGCAGGGATGCAAAGTTATGACGCTCTGTATAAATTTAGAAAATCCTTGCAAAGATAATACCTAATATGTTACAAAATCAACTTTACGGGGCGTAGCGCAGCCTGGTAGCGCACCTGCTTTGGGAGCAGGGTGTCGGAGGTTCGAATCCTCTCGCCCCGACCAGTTTAATAAAAGTCAGAAGTGAGAAGTCGGAAGTCAAGAGTGAAAGACTGTATATTTTACTTCTGACTCCTGACTTTTGACTCTTGACTGTCTTGATTGCGCCCGTAGCTCAGATGGATAGAGCAACTGCCTTCTAAGCAGTGGGTCAGGGGTTCGACTCCCTTCGGGCGCGCCAATAAAAAAGTGGCAAGTGAGAAGTCAAAAGTCAAGAGTATAAAAAGCCGTTTTTTACTTCTGACTCATGACTTTCCACTCTTGATTGTGTTTTACAATGGTGGGCGTAGCTCAGCGGTTAGAGCATCGGACTGTGGCTCCGAGGGTCGGGGGTTCAAATCCCCTCGTCCACCCCAAAAAAAGAAAGTGAAAAGTGAGAAGTCGGAAGTCAAGAGTGAAAGACTGTATATTTTACTTCTGACTACTGACTTTTGACTCTTGACTGTCTTGATTGCGCCCGTAGCTCAGCTGGATAGAGCGACGGACTTCGAATCCGAAGGTCGCAGGTTCGAATCCTGCCGGGCGCGGATGCGCCTGTAGCTCAGTGGATAGAGCATCGGCCTCCGAAGCCGAGGGCCAGAGGTTCAAATCCTCTCAGGCGCGCCAACAAATACAGTGGTCAGTGGATAGTAAGTAGCGGTGAGCGAGTAAAGGAGGGTTTACCCTGTTAGAAGTTCCTGTTGATAATGTTATTGCTTCAGTAAGATTAGCTGTCTCCCTTGGAGAGAGACTTTCTAACGGGGTTTACTTGCCAAGTAGCTCCAGCTTTGCAGGGGATTTGATAATAATCTCCTTTCTCTTTATCTCGATTATCCCTTCGTCTTTGAAGCTCTTTAAAAGGCGGATGGCTGTCTCCTGAGTTATTCCCAGAAGTTCTGCAATCTCAAGCCTGGAAAGGGAAAGGTTCAGCTTTATTCTGCCATTTTCATTGGAGCCATAATCCTTTGCAAGGGTATAAAGAAGGTGGGCCATCTTTTCCTTCGCATTCAATAACCCCATGGTGCCTATCTTTGAATAGGCATTGTCAAGTTCCTTACTCAAAGCAATAATTATCTTTTTTGCAATTGTGGGATGCTGGCCGATTATCTCAAAGAATGTCCTCTTCTCGATAAAACATATTTCACAATCATCCATTGCCATCGCTGTATTGCCGTATCTCTTTCCATCATAAAATGTTTCCATACCCAAAAGTTCGCCAGGTTGAAGTATTTTTATAATCTGTTCTTTCCCATCCCGGGAGGTTTTTAATAATTTCACCCTGCCACTCTTCACAACATAAAAACCCGGGCAAGGATCGCCCTCTACAAATATCACATCTCTTTTTTTATGCAATGATGTTTTAACAGCCTCTTTAAAAATTTCAAGCTGTCCGTCTGTAAGGTCAGAAAAGAGTGTGTTATCCTTGATCCGGCAGTTACATAAAAGGCATAGTGATGTATGAGACATAGTCAAATTATATTTAATCCTGTGAGATAAGCAGCAGAAGTTTTTCCCTGAGTTTGGAAAGGGCCCTGCCTCTGTGGCTTATACGGTTTTTTATTTCCGGAGATAAATCAGCCATGGTTTTCCCATACTCTGGAACATAGAATAAAGGGTCATAACCAAAACCGTCTCTGCCCTTTGGCTCAAGGGCTATAAATCCATTGCAATGGCCCTCCACTGTTTCCTCTGTCCCTGGAGGAATAACGAGGGTAATGGCACACCTGTAACAGGCCCGCCTTTTTTCAAGCGGAAGACCTTTAAGCTCTTCAAGAAGTTTCCTGTTATTCTCCTCATCTGTGGCATTTTCTCCTGCATACCGTGCAGAGAATATCCCCGGCCTTTTGCCCAGGGCATCAACCTCAACACCTGAATCATCTGCTATTACTGCCATCTTCAGGTAGCTTGCAACAAATCTGGCCTTCTTTAGCGCATTCTCTTGAAAACTTTTTCCATCTTCAATTGCAACAGGTATTTCCGTAAAGTCATCAAGGGTCAGTATTTGCAGGTCAAGGTCTTTCAGCATCTCTCTAATCTCCCGGGCCTTACCTTTGTTCCTTGTTGCAAGCACGATATGCATAAAAGTTACAGTGCCCGGGAATACAACAGGGCTTGTTTACCTTTCCTCTCTATCATAAGCATACCCCATCTTGATTTTTAACACATCTTCAAATCCTGCAATACCCTTGAAGATTGCCTCGGCAATTATCTCCTGGGTTTCTTTTTGAGCCAGTCTTTTTTCTTCATTGGCATTGGATATAAACCCTACCTCTACAAGCACTGCAGGCATTGCGGCCCCGGCAAGCACAATAAACGGCGCCTGCTTTATGCCCCTGTTTCCCACCTTCAATATATTACAGAGATTTTCCTGAATTGCCTCTGCCAGATGGCTGCTTTCATTTAAAAATTCTGTCTGGACCATATCCATCAAAATCATCTTCAGGTCATCTGAATCTGCATTTGTCATTTCACGCCCAACAGACGATATTGTATTTTCAAAGGCAGCCACCCTCCTTGCATCATCGTCAGAAGCATTAATGCTTAAGAAATATGTTTCCACCCCGTCTGCACCCTTTCTGTACGAGGCATTGGCGTGAATGCTTATAAACATATCTCCATTATTTCCATTAGCAATTGCAGTCCTTTCATCCAGCGGAACAAATTTATCATCTCTTCTGGTAAGTATTACCCTGACATCCATCCTTTGCGTAATAAGTTTCTCCAGCGCCTTTGCAATATTAAGGTTTATGTCCTTTTCTTTTATGCCAGACGGTCCCATAGCCCCATAATCTTCACCACCATGCCCCGGGTCTATAATAATGGTCTTTATTGTGCTGTGCTTGAGCGTATGAATCTCAACAAAGAATGGGTGCGCCATGGAAACAGATAAAAGGCAAAATACAAAAATCAGGAAACAAACAGCAGGTGTAGATATTTTATTCATGGCCCTTGGTTTCTCTCTTTTCACTGTCCGCATAACAAATTACCGCTTTATAACTAAATAAAACCAAAAGTGTAATTTAACATATAATAGTTTCATTTACCACCACACCAGAAAGCCCTCTCTGTAAACCCCACACCAAAATATTTTCCCGAAGCATCGGGATTTGGTGTGAGGGTAAAGGTGGGGTGGGGTTTACCTTATTTGAGTCTGGATTTACCTTCCTCAAGACACTCTGTTAATATTTTCAATGGTATTTCGCCTTCCCTTATTATTGCCAGACTCCTTCCGGTTACATCAACAATTGTTGAGCCGAGTTTGCCTGACAATATCCCGCCATCAAGTATGAGGTCTACCCTGTTTCCAAAATAATCTATTACCTCTCTGACTGTTACAGGGCTCTTCTTTCCAGATGGGTTGGCGCTTGTTGTTGTTATAGGAGAACCTGTAATCTCAGTGAGTTGCTGGGCGATATGATTGCTTGATATCCTTACACCTACCTTGCCGGTATTTCCGGTAAGAACAGATGAGATAGCTCTTTTTGCCCTGAAGACAATAGTAAGCGGCCCTGGCCAGAATTTATCCATCAGTATCTCGGCCTGAAGCGGCACCTCTTCTACGAGTTCAAACAGCATTTCTTTATCTTTAATGAGTATGGAAACAGGCTTATCAAAATCACGGCCTTTTAAATTGAAAAGTTTCTCTACTGCAGTTTCATTGAAAGGGTCAACACAAAGGCCATAAAAAGTTTCTGTTGGATATGCGATTACTCCCCCTTTTTTAAAAACATTCAAAACCTCTTGCTTAAGAGGGCCGGGGAACAGTATTCCTTTAACAACAGGCAGTGTTGTTGTCATAATTGTATTTTCTTTGCCTTTTCCTCCACATCACTGGCAAGCTTTTCTTTAAATGCCTTAAGTTTTGCCTGCAATCTCTTATTCCCAACAGCGATTATCTGTGCCGCAAATATACCGGCATTCTTTGCCCCTGCCTTGCCTATGGCCATAGTGGCAACAGGCACACCAGCCGGCATCTGAACAGTGGAAAGGAGCGCATCCATACCTTTTAAAGAAGAGGAGTCTATCGGTACACCTATAACAGGCACTGCTGTTTCGGCTGCTATAAACCCCGCAAGGTGCGCGGCTGAACCAGCCCCGGCGATTATAACCATGATACCCCTTGAAGCCGCACTTTTTGCATATTCTGATGTCCTCTTTGGAGAACGATGGGCTGAAGAGATAGTTACCTCAAAGGGTATGCCAAATCCTTTCAGGACATCTGCAGCCTCTTTCATTACAGGAAGGTCTGAATCGCTCCCCATCAATATACCGACAAATGGTTTTGTCATATTGCCTCCGTTATTACAAACGCAACCTTTGGCCAAATACTGTGTCAAAGCTGGCCGTCCAAATACTCACATACCTAACAACACTATGCTCCGTCTTATCCAGTTAGCTTTTCCTTGTCCTTGCCTCAAATCTTGCGTTCGTATCCTGACAAGTTCAATATATTGAAGATTTTAATAGAACCATCTCATTTATCACCTTGAGTGCTTGAAAAGGATTTTTAAGCTATTTCCTTCTAATTCTAATACGACCCGGTTCAAGAATGATTAGATTGCTTTTAAAGTCTGTTTCAGTAAGGTTATTGAAGGCTTTGATGATTTGATTGTTTAATTCGGAGACGGACACCTCGTTAGGAAAATGGGCAATAACAATTCCAAAATGATTACCCAGGGGAAAGCGCAAGAGATTTCCAAAACCCATATCTCCAGTCAGAATTATGGCTTTCTCTTTTTGAGCAAATTTAAATATCTCTTCATCACTTTTGCCCCTTAAACCACAATCCCGCACATCTAAGACATCAAAGCCTTTGGTCTTAAGAATCTTTGCTGTTGAGCGGGGCATATCCTCGTCAATTACAAATTTAATCATCTCTAAATTACAGCCCTGATTTCTTCATCTGATAAGTGTTTTGCAGCATAATCCAGAACCGCCAGTATATCTTCTTTAGCAAGGTCATATTCAGACATAACCTCTTCATAGGTCATACCTCCAGCCAGTTTGCCGAGAATCAAATCAACCGGGACACGGGTCCCCTTTATAACAGGTTTCCCAAATCTGACTTTTTCATCTATCATTATCCTTGGAGCAATATCCATGATTATTTACCTCCTGACAAATTTTAGCATGTTCAAGTTTTAAGTGCGAATCCTTGTCGTGTTAACCTTAAACATTCTGTTATATGTTAACATTCTATTTGTAAAGAAGTTCGAGGGATTTGATATAAATTTTCGCACCGTGTTATGTGTCATTGGACTGCAATCTTAAAAACCGTATCTTCACCGATGACAGAATTGTCTATTTAATGGTATCTGTCCCTATTTCATATTCGCATTTTTATCAACTTCTATAAGACCAAAAATATTATCTTCTGTATCTTTGCATCCAGCAATACAACCCACTCCGGGAATTGCGGTTTTAGGTTCAATAATTTTTCCGCCAAGCTTTTTTACTTTTTTGATAAATTCGTCTATTGAAGAAACATGAATAAAATTGGTTATTTTTTGGTAAGGTTTTTCTCGTTTTGCAATTCCACCACCGATACCTTTCTTGCCTTCAGAATCTTCTGTTTCAATCAAATAATACTCCATTGGTCCTGGAAATTTTTTAATTTTCCAGCCAAATAATTTGCCATAAAAATCTTTGGCTCTATTTACATCATCTGCTGAAATGTCGAAATGAATTATTGTTGGCATACTACCTACCTCCTTTCATTTTCTCCAATAATTTTATTGGAATCGGTCGGCATTTGCAATTCTTTTGATGCTCTATGTGCCACTTCGCTTTTTGCTCAAAAGTTGGATTTTTAGGCATTCGGTACTTTCTGTGCCACTCTTTGTTAATTTTCATAATTTATCAACTTATGTTTAATATATTGCTGGATGTTAAATATTTTTCTGTTTAGGCTGGGCTCGGAATTGGATATAACGTTCCCGTTGCAAAAGAAGCCCGAATGATTAGATATAAATTTTCATACCGTGTTATGTGTCATTGTTGCAATCTTAAAAACCATATCTTCCCCGACAACAGAATTAGCTATTTAATGGTATCTGTCCCTATTTTTCTCCCAAACGCAAGATTTGAGGCAAAGATTGCATTTGTTTATATCATTCACGCTCAAAAATGTCCCAGATGCAAGGCGGAGCAAGGTTTCAAGCGAGGCATACTTTTGTAGTATGTTGAGCGAAGAAGCCGCAGCGACAACACAGCAGGTGGGCGTTTTTCAGCGTGAATAACTTTATTTAATTGCCTTTTCCCCAATGTCCTTCCTATAATGCACCCCCTCCCACTTAATCTTCGATACTGCCTCGTATGCTTTATTTATTGTCCTTTTTACACCAACACCCATAGCAGTTACGCCAAGCACCCTGCCTCCTGCTGTTACGAGCGTGTTGTCAATTATTGCTGTTCCTGCATGGAACACAACAACTTCTTTTAACTTCGCCGCCTCATCTATCCCCTTGATTTCTTTACACTTTTGATAATCTTCCGGATAGCCCTTTGATGACATGACAACGCACAGGGCAAACCTATTATCGCAGTTGAGTTTAATCTTTGAAAGTTTCCCATCAACTGCTGCTGAGAGAACATCTACAAGGTCATTCCTGAGCCGCATCATTATTGGCTGTGTTTCAGGGTCACCGAATCTGCAGTTAAACTCTAAAGCACGTGGCCCATCCTTTGTAATCATAAGGCCTGCATAGAGGATGCCCTTATATGGCCTCCCTTCCTTTGCCATTGCCTTAACAGTCGGAATCATTATGCTGTTCATTATTTCTTGTTTTAGTTTTGGCGTGATAATCGGCGCTGGTGAATATGCACCCATGCCGCCTGTGTTTGGGCCTTTGTCTCCGTCAAAGACTGCCTTATGGTCCTGGCATGGGGGTAATGGCACGACACTCTTTCCGTCAGTTATTGCTAAAAAGGATACTTCCTCTCCTTTTAAGAATTCTTCAACAACAACCCGGTCGCCTGCTTTTCCAAAGACCTTTTTTTCCATTACAAGCCTTATGGCATCTTTTGCCTCATCCTCTGTTTTGCATATTATGACACCCTTTCCTGCGGCAAGGCCGTCTGCCTTGATAACCAGCGGGAAGTTCTGTTCCTTTATGTAGTCCTTTGCGTCTTTAGGGTTTTTAAATATCTTATAGCCGGATGTAGGTATACTGTATTCCTGCATCAGTTTCTTTGCAAACGCCTTGCTGCTTTCTATCTCAGCTGCCTTTTTCGAAGGGCCAAAAATCTTTAGCCCTTTTTCCTCAAAACTGTCTACTATACCCAGTGTTAAAGGCGCTTCTGGGCCTACAATAGTAAGGTCTATCTTTTCTTTTGATGCAAAGTCCCTGAGCCCGGATATATCATCAGCCTTTATATTTACGCACTCTGCGATCTGGGCAATACCAGGATTGCCTGGCGCGCAGAAAAGCCTTTTTACCTTCCGGCTTTTTGCTATCTTCCAGATAAGCGCATGCTCACGACCACCGCTTCCAACGACCAGTATGTTCATTACCACTCTCCGGCTGTAATAAACTCTCAATCCTTTTTCAGTATCTCTTTTATCTTTACAATCAGCCCATCTGCCCAGAACGGACTCCCTTTCTGAATAAAGGCCTTAACATTCAGGTTATACCATTTGGGCTCAAGTATTATATCGTCAATTAGGTCCCTGCCAGTGGTCACTATGGCAGGAATATCCTTCTTTAAATCAGCAAGCCTTTGTAAAAACTCCTCCCCATCCATGACAGCCTGGGGGTCCTTTGGGTTTTTAAGATGCAGGTCAACAACCACAAGGGAAATCTGCCTTGTTTCTATAATGTTCAATCCCTCTGTTCCATTTTTTGCAGTCAGGGTTGTAAAATTATTTTTTGCGGTCGCCTCTTCTGCCATTTTTCTGGCAAGGGCATCGTCATCAACAATAAGGATGGGTTCACCCACAACCTCAGAAGCCGCGACCGTATCTATTGGTAAAGCCTCTGCTATTTCCTCTATGGGCTGTGGGGTGGAAACGCGGAAATTACCTTTGTTTCGTTCAAGCTTTATACCAGCCCTGCATTTAACACAGCCAATCTCCTCCCCGTCCTTCCATTGAGAAAACATCTTTGAAGGGACCCACAAACGAAATTTTGCCTTACATTCCGGACACTCTATTTCAATTGATTTTTTCTGTTCAGCCACGGTATCTCATATAACCTGTAACTAACACGCATGTCAAGGACTTTAAGACTTGAACGGGGTGCTTCGCCTCAGGCCAGCTGCTGAGTTTTTCAAATATTTGCCTTTCAGTAAAACCTCTGCTATTATAAGAAAATAAATTTTGCAGAAGCAGATGTTCCACGTGGAACATTAAAGACTGTTTGTAGGCGAGAGGTAGCGGGAAAGATGAGTCAATACGACATAATCGTTATCGGCGCTGGTCATGCCGGGTGTGAGGCGGCGCTGGCATCAGCAAGGATGGGCCTAAAAACCCTCGTCCTTACCATGAACCTTGATACCATCGGCCTTATGTCATGCAATCCTGCTATTGGCGGCATTGCAAAGGGTCATCTCGTCAGGGAGATTGACGCACTTGGCGGAGAGATGGCAAAAAATATTGACACCACAGGCATCCAGTTCAGAACGCTGAATATGAGCAAAGGGCCTGCTGTAAGGGCAACCAGGGCGCAGGCTGACAGGCAGTTGTACCGCCTGAGAATGAAGTCCATCCTTGAATCGCAGGAAAACCTTTATATACGCCAAGCAATGGTTGAGCGTATTCTGGTAAAGGATGGAAATGTCTCGGGTGTTGAAACCAACATTGGTGAAGTCTTCCATTCTATGGCGGTTATAATAACAACAGGCACATTCTTAAGGGGGCTAATCCATATAGGGCTTAAAAGCTTCCCGGCTGGCAGGGCAGGGGACATGCCGTCCATAAATCTCTCCCATTCCCTTAAGGAATTGGGTTTTAGGCTGGGAAGATTCAAAACAGGCACATGCCCGCGCCTGGATGCAAAAACCATAGATTTTTCAAAACTGGAGATACATGGGAGTGATGCAGTGCCGCCTCCATTCTCATTTTCCACAAAGACCATTACCAACAAACAGGTCCCTTGCTATGTAACCCATACGAACACAACAACACACACCATCATAAAGGAAAATCTTAAAAGGTCGCCGCTCTACAGCGGTATAATCAAGGGCACAGGCCCAAGGTATTGCCCCTCCATTGAGGACAAGGTAGTAAGGTTCTCTGACAAAGAGAGGCATCAGATATTTCTTGAGCCAGAGGGTTATGATACGAAAGAGATATATCCCAACGGCCTTTCTACAAGCCTTCCTATTGATGTGCAGATAAGGTTCTTAAGGACTATAAAGGGACTGGAAGATGTGGAGGTTTTAAGGCCTGGCTATGCCATTGAATACGATTATGTGGAGCCAATCCAGTTAAAACCAACCCTCGAAACAAAGACAATCAATGGCCTTTACCTTGCCGGCCAGATAAACGGGACATCCGGCTATGAAGAGGCAGCAGCACAGGGACTCATTGCAGGGATAAATGCTGCCTTAAAATTGAAAAGTAAAAAACCGCTGATGATTGACAGGTCAGAGGCGTATATAGGTGTTATGATAGACGACCTTGTTACAAAAGGAACCAGAGAACCATACAGGATGTTTACCTCCAGGGCAGAATACAGACTTCTCTTAAGGGAAGATAACGCAGACTTAAGGCTTAGGGATAAGGGTTATGAGGCAGGGCTTTTAAATGCCGCAGAATATAAAACATTTCAAACCAAAAGAGCAGCCATTGAGACTGAATTAAAAAAACTTGAGGAAACAAGGGTTGCCCCTACGGGAAGTCTAAACAATCTCCTGAAAAACCTCGGCTTAGATGATATAAAAAAAACCATAACACTTAAAGAACTTCTTAGGCGGCCAGGAGTCTATTTATCCACTATATACAGGTTAATGGGCTGGCAAGAGGTGCCTGCGCCAGAGGTGGGAGGACAGGTTGAGATAATGATTAAGTATGAAGGATATATAAGGCAGCAGCAGGAACAGGTAGAAAGGTTCAAGAAGATGGAAGATATTAAGATTCCGCCCTGTATCTCCTTTGATGAAATCCACGGCCTTTCAAAAGAGGTGAAGGAAAAACTTACTTCCATAAGACCTGAATCTATTGGACAGGCCGCAAGGGTATCTGGCATTACACCTGCTGCTGTATCAATACTTATGATCCATTTAAGAAAAGAAGGACACATCTGAGAATCTACGACCCTGAGGTTTTGCTCTGGGATATTTTAATCATAAATAGTCTGTGACAGCCGAGGGAATAAAAGATATTTTAAAGACAGGCGGAAAAGAATTCGGCCTATCTATTGGAAATAATGAGGCAGACCTCTTTTTAAAATACCTTAAAGAATTAAAGGATTGGAATAAAAAGATAAACCTTACGGCCATTAAAGAAGACAGAGATATTGTAATAAGACATTTCCTCGATTCAT
>Ga0209641_10003970_pt1 | contig 12296 bp, 16 predicted proteins | sample RifCSP16_1_FD_184022 | JGI IMG/M metagenome (GOLD analysis project Ga0209641, IMG submission 184022) | Soil microbial communities from Rifle, Colorado - Rifle CSP2_sed 16_1 (SPAdes) (version 2) | ecosystem: Environmental > Terrestrial > Deep subsurface > Rock core/Sediment | place: Rifle...
GGCGCGCCGCCACTCAATCGACATCCACTGCAGGAGCGCATGCTTTACGTCCTCGGGGGCCGCCGTGAAGCCGGCCTGGTAGACGACACGAAGCGTCTGCTTTCCTGACGGCCAACCGTCATACACGTTGTGCAACAAGGCGGCTTCATCGTCCCGCACGTACTCGCTCGTCGGGTACACGTAATCGCTCACCCAGCCGCCAGCTGAGTAGTAACCCCGGGCGATGCTCGTGAAGGCAGCAATGGGCCTGTATGGTAACGCCAGCAGCCAACCGTCCCAGCTGCCATCAAGCACTAGATCCCAGTTTGTACTGTTGTGCTTGATGAAGCGCTCGCGCATGCGGTGGTAGGCTGCGCGATTCACGCCATCCACGACCTGCTGCATGCGATTGTCGTCGGCCGTCTCGCCTTCCTTATCCAAGAAGATTTTGAGCTCGCTCAAGGTCACCAGCTCCAGGTTCGCTTTCGTGACTGCCGGCCCCGCGATGCGCACCACATAGGCGCCCATGTCAGTCTCCGTACATGAAGCGGATCTCCATGTCGTAGGTATTGGTCGTCGTGATGGCCGACGAGACGAAGTCCAACACGATACCCACGCGCGTTACGGGTCCCATGGCCCACTCGCCGTTAAAGGCGCTGAGCAGGATCATGGCCTGGCTCACGGCATTCAAACCCATGCTGTCGATGATGGGCGAGTTGGTCGTGTTGAATGTCGGCTGGTTGCGGAGCGTCGTATCGATGCCACCGCTCGCGCCCATGTCGGCAAAGATCGGGAACACCGATGCTGTATCCACGATCCTAGGGCTATACTCCTGCGCGAACAAAGGGAACAGATGACACGTGCGCGTCGCAAACGTCTGCGCCTGTCCATTCACGCTCTTGGTTGACTTGAGCCACACACCCAGGCGCTTCCACCGGCGCAGGTCCTCGCTTAAGATCAGTTCAGTGACGAGCGTCGGGAACCCCGTCTGCGCTACAACTGTGCGTGTGACTTGGTTGCTGGCGACCAGGAACTTGGTCGTTTGACCAGTGGTCCAGGTAAATGGCCCTGTCCAAGCGTCGCCGATCCTGAATTTTCCGGGCATCTACGCCTCGGCCTTCTGCCTCTTGGCGTGCTTGTCCCATGCGTACACTTCGCCTGGGGATTCCAGTTGACCTACAATGAGCTGCACGTATCCGGCATTGCTCATGCCTTGCAGCTTGCGCAGCTCGCGCCGGGTGACCTTGACTGGTGTGCGAGAGGGAACAAGGTAGTTGCCTGGTAACCGTACGGGCCGGTCCTTGTAGGCCTGTACGATGACCGGCACTACGCGGTCCCGGTTATCTGTATCCGCTTGCGCGTTGGCAGCGTGTCGTTGGGCCTCCTCAAAGGCCCGTCGATCTTGAGCTGCCTTCTTGCGGCGCACCTCAAGATCCTGCTCGACCTTCTGGGCTTCGCGTTGCGCTTTCTCTGCTATGAGCTCGAGCGCCCGAAGCTGGCTTACGTCTTGAGCAGCCGCCAACTCCTGGGCCACATCGGGCTCCTTGTCGTCCTTGGCTCGTGCAGCCACGCTTGCCACCTCCGGGGATGAAGTCCCTGGGCAGCGGGTGATGAAGAGACTTGGGAGCCTCCGCTGCCCAGGGTACCCGCCGTGCTGCTGGCGGAATTTTGCAATGCCTCCTAGGCCGCGAGGTTGCGCCGGATATCCAGCGGCACCGTCAACGACGCAGCGAAAATCTCGTTCGCATCCACGGCCTCGAACGGCACGAAGTCCATGAACCCCACCGCTTGAATGATCGTCGTGAGCATCGGTGCAATGCGTGTCGTCTCGATGCCTACGATGCCGAGTTGTCCGAGCCCGAAGCGCTTCACGTTGGCCAGCACTGCTGCCGTCGTGGTCCCCGCGGCCGTCGAGAATCCCGTGGTCGCGTCCAGGTCATTCGGAATCCACTCGGTTGGGCTGATGGGGATGTTCCAGACCTTGGCGACCATCCCTGTCTGAATTGCCGCCTGGGGGCCGAAAACATCCACAGTGCGCACGTACGGATCGTCAAGCAGATCGAACAGAGGCCCTGTATTGACCCATAGATGCAGATCGTCGGCCGACAGTCCAAAGTGCTTCATGCGTTTGATCATGTCCTTGATCTCTACGGCATCCAAAGTGCCACCGCCGCCGCTCGTCATGTAGTTGGCCCCAATGCGGCGGAAGCCGTTCCAGAGGTGCCGCGCGTCGCGCACGCCGAAGTTGTTGGCGTGGTCGTCCATGTGCTCCACGCCGGTCGCCCGGCCCTGGATATCACCCGACATCGTCGAGCGGTCCACAGCGCGTGCATGCGCAAATGAGATCATGTCGCGCAGGTACGGCACGAGCGGTACCGCCGATTCCATCGGTGCCCGGTCGTTCCACCATAGGAAGGCTCCGACGTTCTCGCAGTCGAAATCAGCCGTGCCAAAGCTGATGGTGCCGAACAACGCCGCGTTGGGGATGCTCGTCGTGATGTTTGCTGTGGGCGGTGGATCGGTCGTCGCAGCACCCAGGCGTACGCCAATTGCATCGCCACGGTTCACCGGCAGCTTCTGGTTCGTATGTACCAGCGGAATCTGCACGACCTTGTCCGCAACGTTCAGCCGGATGCGCACTAGGTCGATGATCTGTGCGCTCACAACCGTGAACGTCAGCGGGTTGACGATGCCACCCGCTTCGGGGTGGATCAACGTCTGCTTGGCGAACTCCTCGGGCTTGGTATAGCCCCGGGGCTGGATGGCCTTCTCGCTGTCGTAGCCCATGTACTTGACGCAATCCACTACGCGCTTGTAGTCCGGCCCCACGACAGTCTTGTTGACCGCCACCTCGAAAGCGTTGGGCGCGCCGCCGGCTTTGCAGACCTCGATGGCGGCCTTGAACACGCAAGCATCCCATGCGTCCTGGAAGTCCTTGACCAACTCGGAATCGGTGCCACGGAGCATCGGCGAGTTAGGCGACATGTTCAGGATCTCGATGGGCTGGAGCGTCTGCGAGCCCTTGCGGAACAAACCGCCCTTGCGGCCGGCATACTCCGCTTGCCGCTCAGTCGTCACTGGCTCCGGCGGGTACGATTGCCGTAGCTTCTCGACGGCCTGTCCGATGTTGTTGAGGCGCTTCTCCAGGTCCTCATGGCTCTCCCGGAGCGTCTTCTGGCCCTTCTCCACATCCTCTTTGTCCTTGCGGGCGAGCTGCACGAGCCCATGGAGGCCCTTCGTCAGGTCCTCCATGGAGGCGCTTTTGATTTGCTCCTCCGTCAAGGGTTCCTTGCTCAACAGGTCCGGCACAATCCCTCACCCCTTCCCTTTCCACACTTGTGCGGCCTCGCGTATCGCCCGGGCCATATCCGTCAACGCGCCCGGCATCTGCTGCTTGGCAGCCAATCGGCGGGCGTGCTCGACGATCTCCTGGCCCTGCGCACGCGGGAGCCGCTGTGCCCAGTCTTGCATCCGCTGGGCCAAAGCCCCGCGGCACGTATCACATTGCGGCAACCCAGCCGCTTTCATGAGCTGTACCGCGAGCGCAGCCTCTTGCTGCGTCGGGATGGTGACGAAGCTGTACTCCATGGTGCGGCGTACGAAGATGCGCCGCGCCTGTCGAGTCTCACCTGTCACCGCGTCGGTGAAGTCCTCGGTGGACTTGTCCGACGTGAAGCCCTGGAAGCCGATGCTATGGGCCGGCATCATGCGTTGCCGGACTTGCTCCCAGATATCGTCTACGCTCACGTTGCCGTGCCAGAATGTGGCGAACTTGTACCCGCGCCCCATTTCGGTAGTCACCTGGATGGCCTGCATGCGGTCCGTGTCGTCCGTCTTAGCCCAGCCGCCATCGCTATGGCGCTGCATGCCCTGGTAAGCGATGCAGCGGCCACAGGCGCCCCCGTGGTCGTGGTTCAAGAGCACCGGCCCGCCGGCTGCAACGAAGGCAGCCATGGACTTGAAGGCGCTCTTCTGGTCCACAATCTCCATATCGCTGTCCACGCTGCCGACCGTCATGAGACCCACAGTCAACCGGCGGTCGTCGCCTGCTTCGCCCTTCACCACGTGCACGCTGGCGCAAAGCTTGTGGTAATCCTGGAGCCCCGCTACAGGGCGTCCGAGCCCATCTGCTTCGTCCTGTTCCATCGCCTTCCCGTCCTCATCCCACTGGCGTTCACATACCGCGCGCCGCTGCGCGCCATCAGGAAACTCGTCTCGCATGGTCGGGTTCGCCATGCACCGGCCGATGAATGCGTCCTTGTCCTCGTCACTGTGCGGCTTGGGTAATGGCATCCTGAACCTACTTGGGCTCCTTTGGCGGCTTCGGGCCTTTCCCTTCTCCTCGTGGCCGGTCTGTATGTGGGGGCGGTACCGAATCTGGTGGTGCATCGAACGGCGGCACGCTATCCACAGGCCCGGGCGCCCAGTCCGGTGGCTCATCTACCGGCGGCGCCACAACCGGTGGCGGTTCCTCGCCCTCGTACACACAGCCGCGGCTTAGGAGCATGTAGCCGCCCAGGATGAAGGCCGCGAACAAACCCACATAGACGAATGCACGCATCAGACTTGCCCTCCCGTCTGGGCTCGCTCTGGCCCTGCCGCGCCGGTCTGCGCGTCATAGGCCTCGAGCGCGCGGCGCTCCATGCCCAGGAAGTACCGCCGGAGCGTACGGAGCAAGTCCAGTTCCAGCGTGGCGCGCCGCTCGGCCTTAGCCATCCAGACATCGTCTAGGCTGCGAGCCATCTTCTGCCGCGCGGGGCGCGCAGCGAGGTCCAGGTGCGAGAAGTCAGAGGCCCAAGTACACCTACAGTTGATCGTGTCGGCACCTGAGACGGCCCCACCACGGTCGCCGGGGAACATGAGCCGGGCACCGCTCCGCGTATCCACGAATGGCACACTAAGCGGCAGTGGCCCCATCTCTTCCATGCTGGCATGGTCGGCATCGTCGTCGGGCTCAAGACCCCGCACACGACTATCGCGGGCCGTGATCCAGCGCTTGAACTCGACACCGTTCTGCCTGGAGGCATGCCAGCTGCCGCCCTCCTGCGCCTGGTGCGTCTCGGTGCGCGCGATGCGGTCGAGCTGCCAGGGCTGCCGGCGTACGGTAAAGGCGTCCTGCAGCATGGCGCGCATCTCGGTGACCGAGAGGCCATCGGCAATGGCTTCGGCCACCCGCGCGCGCACCATGTTGTCGGTGTTGGTGACGACCTCCTCGGCCAAGCGCACGACCATTGTGTCCACGAATTGGAGCACCTGCGGATCCTGTAGATCGAAGGCCCCGGCGATGCCAGCCAGCTCGAGGTGCTGCTCAGCTGCACGGAGGACCATCAACCTGAGCTTCGCCCGCACCAGCTTGTCGAAAATCTCCTTCTCCTCGTCGAGCTGTAGCAGTGGCGCCTGGAGCACCGCCGTCTTGCGCCGCAAAGGCACGACCTTCGCCCGAGCGCGCTCAGCGATCTCGGGCTCCTCGTCGGGCTCCATGGGCTCACGGCCATTGCCGCCGGGCAGGAAACCTGCCAGCGGGTTCGCGCCCAGCGGCTGGCCGTTGTGTAGGAAGGCATCCATCAATGGGTCGGTTACGCGCTCCATGCCGATCTGCTCGCGGGCCTCGTTGCGCGACATGACTCCTTGGCTCAGGTAGACCTGATGGATCTGCGCGCGCTCGAGCGCCGACTGCTGCAACGCCCGCACACCCGCGTAGTCGTACTCAAGGAACAGCCCACGCCCGTAGTACATGGGAATAAAGATGCTGTTCATGAAATCCAGCACGAGCGTGTGCAGGCCCATAATGGTGTCTTCCCAATAGGCTCGCTCCATGGCATCGGCGTTGGCGATGCGGGTCGATTGGCTGAAGTCCTGCAGCTTGCTAGGCGGGACGCCCATGGCCTCGGCTATGCGGTACTGGATGCGCTGCTCCTTGTCGAGCGTCGCCAGTTCCTTCTCGGTGGCCCGCGGGAAGGTCGTCACTTCCCATTGTCGTTCACCCGAATCGTTCGCCTCGAGCAACATGTAGTTGTCGCCCTTGGGGCCGACCATCTTGCGCTGCAGGCGCGCCTCTATCTCTTCCCTCTGCCCCGGCTGAAACTGCCCGTTGAAAAACATGATGTACTCGGTGGGGATGCCCTGCGCCCAGCGATTCCAGTCCCAGTCCTGGATGGCCTGATCGAGCAGCAGGTAATGCCGCAGGCGGGCCACTTGCCCATAACCGCGCAAGACGGTGAACGGATGCCGGCGTTTCACGTGAAACATCCGCTCCCTGGGAATGTTCTGGATACCGGCCGCGCGGACGCTCGCGCCGACGCCCTGGATGAGCGTGCTTTGACCCTCCATCGTGTCCCAGTCGTACGACCCTATGTTGTGCTGGCCAGTGGGGTCTGGATTAACGGTCACCTCATCGGGGCGTAGCCTAGAGAAGGAAGCCGGCCTGGCTCGGGCGTCCACGTGTACGTAACTGAAGTGGTCGCCTGCGCCATGGGCGTCGGCGTAGACGTACTGCCACCAGGCGCGCCGCGGTACGTCAGGCGATGGCTGGGCCAGGAGATCGAGCAGGGGGTGGCTGGTTATCTCGTCGCCACGGTTCTCGGGGGTGCCGGAGAAGAGATGGAGCGGCACGCCGCCGGCATCTTCGGAGATCACATCCAGGCAGCGGCCGACGCTCACCTGGTTGAGCTCAACCTCCATCAACGCCCGGAGATCGGGCGGGGGGCGGTTGACTGGATGGAAGAACGAGAGGAAGGCGAGCCGCTGGGCCTCGATGGCCCTAGGGTTGAGAGCTTTGAGGATCCGCGCGCCAGTGTAGGCCGTGGCCTGCCTGAAGAACCAGGCGGTCGACCGTACGTCGGAAACTAGCCGCTTGACGAGTGCTTGTGCCACCCCACCGCCCAACCCCACCACAACACCTTGCGCCGGAGTCCGAACGCTGCCAGACTATGCACGGACTGTGCCCCCTGGCAAGGGGCAAAGTAACTACCGGCGGCGGCCCCGCTTCTCCTCCTTGTCTGCTTCCGGTTGTTCTAGAGGTTCGCTTGCCAGTTTTTCCACTGGGGCCGCCGCCGGAATCTCTGCGCCGCTAGGGCCGAAGTTGAACTCTGCTGCGTATCTGTCCTGGTAGAAGACCACCACTTGCGATCCCTGGCCCTCTGGAAGCTGCAGGATACGCAGGGTCACCTCGGCTTGTTTGTACTCGCCGTACCGTGCAAAGAGCATGTCTCATTCCCTTCTATAGGCCCAGGAGAACCGTACCAGTCCATGCTGCTGGACCATGGCGACCAGGCTGTCGCGGATAGCCCGTTGCATGTTGAACTCGCTCAGTCGCCACAAGTCGGTTACTGCGAACCGCATTTTCGGATCTTGAATGTTTTCATCGAAGTGCAGTTCCTGCTCCCATGCCCGACCATCTACCAGATCGAGTAGCGGTAAACCGCTCCGGACTTCCCGAACTCAATGGTTTGCAGTGGCAGGCGCTTGTTCATCTCCAGGATCTGTACATCCATGGCCTTGAAGGCCTCGATGACTGAAGCTGTAGAGACGGTCCCTTCCATCTCCAGGTCCACAGTCACTGGCCCAGACTCGAAGTGTAGCTCTGAGATATGTGGCATCGTTTCACCTCGGGATGCGGAACCCCTCTTGCCAGAAAGCATACGCCCCGTCGATCATCTGCCACGCTGCCACGTACAGCCTATCCACCATGCCCAGCTGCTTGGCGCGGGCCACGAGCTGCCCCCATGTCCCATTTGTCGCGGGGTTCGGCCCGCCCGTTGTCGTCGCCCAGCTGTCCTGCTGGCCCAGGGTGCCATTGAACGCGAGCACGGCCAGCATGCCGCTGTTCGCCAGCAAGCTCAGGTCTGCGTCTATCTCCGTCCATAGCTTGGGCTGGAGCGCCGCCGTGCGGAAGAAGTGCTCCAGGTAGCGCTGGTTACAGTGCTCGGTCGTGAACACGTCAAGCGCTATGTGACTGTTGGCCCATAGCCACTGGCTGGGCGTTAGGACACGTGCATCGCTGCCGGCAAAGTTGCGCCAGGCGAGCAAGAAGGCTTGCCAGCCGGAGCGATACTGTGCCGTCCAGCCGTCCGGGTAATCCGTCACCGCGGCGCCCTTGAACGGTTCATGCAACAGGTTGTCAAAGGCGAAGCCCTGATAGATGTACCGGCCCGCAGCGTCCAGCCATGGATTAGTCGAGATCGTCCAGCCGAAAGGCGCAGTGGGATCGAGCCCCAGCGTGCTGAGCGTCTGCGCGGATTCTGGATTGCCATTGCCCGTGGCGCGGTACACGTCTACATCGTAGCTGTGCCCAGCCAGGGCAGCGAAGGGAGGCAAGCCGTGGGGCGGGATGTGTGGGCAGGCGACGTTGTGATCCGGTGGCGACTGGTCCACTGGGTTCGACTCGAATTTGTCTATTAAGGGCTCGCCGTACGAGTTGAGCAGGCCGTTCTTGCTGAGCAAAGCCATATTGCTGCCCGTGGCTATCTGCCCCGTAGCCTCTTCGGCCTGGGGGATGTAGTAGTGCTCCATGGGCAAGGACTCGAAGTCCGTCCAGAAGTACACGCGCGTACCATGCGGTGCGGTGCTCCGGTCCCGGATCGCCTCCACCATGGGCTTCGAGAACCAATGCCCGAGGAACACCACGTCCAGCATGCTACAGAGATCCAGCACCGCCTCGCCCATGAGCGACACGCTGGCGACGGCGTGCACGATCTCGGTGGCAGGGTTGCCACCGCGGGCCAGGATGCGCCGAGTGAGTGCATCTTCCCACAAGGCCCAGTTGCGGCCCCTGATCGCCGGTGAGCTGGCGAGCGTCGTGAAGTTGCTGGGCTGGTTGAAATCGTAGGTGGCCCATACCAAGCCCATGAGGCCCAACAGCTCGCCTGGGCGCGGCACGTTGGGGTGGAGCGTCGGCTGGCGCAGGTGCACCGCAAGCGGGCGCCTGCGGTCCACATAAGGCGGCGGCGTCCTTGGTATGAGACGTTGCGGCATCAGCTCTCCTGCACGAGCTCAACCGTGATCGCTTGCGTGCCCTCGATGATGCGAACCCAGGCCACAGCGCCACCGATCTGCTGGGCGGTGCGATAGACTGCGTCCGCGATGTCCCATAGCTTGGCTGTAGGCGTGAGCTCAGGCAACCCAAGTTGCGGCAGCCACTCGTCTAGCTGGCGCTGGACATCTTGTTGATAGCTGTCGCGCTTCTGCCCGCCTGGCAGCTTCTTGGTCACTTCGATCTCGACGCTGTTGCGGTGCGGCCACCGGGAAGTGGCCGTATACAGGTACTCTAGGCGTGCTGGCATCCTCAGCCCTCCTCATCATCCCATGTCTTGCGTGCGTGCTCCTTGGTCAGCAGCAACTCGCTCTGGGCTTGCTGCTGCCGCTCCTGTGCAGCCCCCTGCTGCCGTCTATGCTCGCAGACAGCTCGGAAGCTCCTCCTCCTGCGCCGACGACATCTTGCGCGGGTTCACCTCAGCCGGCCGCAACTGGCTGCGTGGTACGTACTCCACGGTCAAGCCTAGCTCAGCCGCCCGCAGTGGTTCGGCCATAACCCTACGGCTTCTTGTTGTTGAGCCACTGCAGGTAGATGACCGCCTGCGCCAGCAAGTACAGACAGCTCGAGCCCAGGTAGTACAGGGCGCCGATCAAGCGCAGCTCCTGGCCCACCACGGCCTGGTCAGTGACGAGCGTCACAGTCAGGCCTACGCCAAAGAGCAAGATGCCGACGACGGTCAGCACGCGGAACAGGGTCGGGCTATACAACATGGCTCCTCCTTCTCTACTGGTTATGCGACGAGCGTATCGCAGTCCACTCTGCTGGCGGTCTGCTCTCGCAACCTGCCAGGCCAGGGTTGACTGCAAGCAAGCCTAACAGGACATCAGCGTCCCAGGCGGCCATTATCATGTACTGCGCATATTCCCCCTGGATCCTGCCGTCTACGATGGAAGCAGGGCCCCAGAAATATGGGCAAACCGCTATCTCCTGGCAGCAAGCAGGGCCAAAGTCTTTTATGAACAGCTCAGCATAGGCTTGCGATCCCTCAACGATGAGAAACCCATAGACGCTGTCCAGGTTGTCCTGCACGAGCCAGACCCCATCCCTCGAGGCCGGCGCATAGGGCGGACTACCGTCACAAGCCAGCGCCAAGCAAGAGGCAAGGAGCAACTGTTTCGTCATGCCATCCCTCTACAGGTTGCGCAGAAACTCCAGCACCAGTTTGCGGAGTTCTTGCGGTAAGGCTTGAAACGCGAGCCGTGTGCGCGTGGCATATCCGCCACCATGCAAGAGCACCGCTTGTTCGATGCTCTGGGCGCGGCCATCGTGCAGGAACTGCGTAGCGAATCGAAGCCCCAGAAGCGGCTCGGTGCGGAACTCCCCGGGCTTGGCATCCAGCAGGCAGATGTCCGCCTGGCCCGTGCCTATGTCATGGAGCACCAAGTCCGTGTACCCCCACTCGGGCGCATGGCACCCGGCACAGCCAATGGCAGCGAAGATGAGCCCGCCCAGGATGTTCTTCTTCACGTCGCCCTGTGGCCGGAGCTCCTGTGCAGCGATGAAAGCCGCCACGGCATCGCTGTCCTGTTCGCTCAACTCCTCGGGCACCTCTATGCCCTGCTCGACCTCGAAGGCGTCGGCAGTGAACTCGCGCAGGCTGGCGACTTGGGCCTTGCGGCCGAACTTGCCCAGGCGGCCATTAGGCAGGACATGCGGGCGACCACCAGTGAAGCGCCGCCACAGGTCGTTGCGTGCGACGATCTCGGTATCGGTTACCAGGTCCATGATGCCGTTACCGAAGAGATCCGGGCTCGTGCGAATGGCCACTACCGCCCCGGCCGGCGCCGGCACGCCCGGTCCTGCCAATGAGCTGTCCTGCAGGACGGGCCCGCCGAGCACGGGGCGGCAGGGTACCTCCACAAACGCCGCGTGGCGCTCGGTCTCGTCGCCAGGACCTACACCTGGCGGCATGTGGCAGTTGGCACAGGATCGGCGGTTGAAGAATGGTCCCAGGCCAGTCGCCATGGTGAATTCCTGCTCAAACAGCTCGCGCCCTCGCGGGTTGGGCTGCGGCTGCATAGGCGAGCAACCGATCACAAGCAGGACTAGGCCGAGCCATCGGGCGTACATGCCGCCTCCTTCCGCTTCTTCTCGTCATGCAGGCGTGTGGCCACGATGACCTGGCAGGGATCCCAGCCCATGTCAGGAGTGGGTAGGCCGCTGCGCCCCTCGTGAAGCATCAGTTTACGCACCGCCTGGCAGCTCACTTCCAGCAGGCCCTCGGGACCGCTGAAAACAAGCAGCCCTTGCAGGCCGGGGCAGACCTCGACAAAGGGGCCGGCGTTGGGCGGCAAGCCGGTTACGCGGATGTTGAACTTGGCACGCAGCACGCCCTCCGGACCATGCCGACCCCAGGCCTCGCGTTCGGCCTGTACGCATACGCCCGCCAATTGGGCGAGCATCTGCATGCGTGTCTCTCCTGGGGCCGCCGTCTTAGGGCGTTCGGTTGTCGCTCCATTGCCGCGCGCGCGCCTGCCGTTCATGTCCAGCAAGTCACCCATCCTAACCTCCTAGCCCATCTTGAACATCGTACCCGTCATGCGCTGGTTGGTAGGCGAACCGGTAAACTCGATGCGCAAGCCATTAGCATGTACGCCACCGGGGAAGATGTAGTGCTGGATGGTGTTGGCGTCCGCAACTCCAGGTACCTCGTGACGCAGCGTTCCACCGATCGACCCATCGCGTATCTCGATCACCCCAGGTACACCCGCCGTACCGGTGTTCCACACGGTGATGCTGAGCACATCCACCGGGATGACGCCCGATGACACGATGGTCTGCGCTGTGCCGAAGGCCGTGACTTTGAATGGGGTTGTGGGTAGCACGCCGCTCATATCGCCCTCACATCAAGTAGCCACAGTACAGACGGTGAATGCCGATTGCAGTGAGTAGCCCGAGGACAGGGTGCCCCCACGCGACGCTACGTGTCCGCGGCGTCTCTCCTGCGTACGGCTTGTACAGCGACCGTAACGGGATCTTGACCCAGGGATAGGTGTTGAATAGCGCTTGTCCGCTGTAACCATCTGAGACGAGTGGCAGCGTATACAGCGGCACATAGGTATCCCCTGCTGGCACGTCTTCCTTTTCTAGGTAGCCCTCGTATAGCCAGCCTTCGCTGGACGGCACCGGAGCCAATGAGCCCAATTCGAGGCTGAAACTCTGGCCGAAGGCGTACAGCTCGTTCGGGAGTTTGCCATTGATGTGGAAAACACTTTCCAGCAAAAAAGTGGTCCAGTACGGGTTGAGGCGGGATGCGGCCAACACGTTGGTGGAGAGCTGATAG
>Ga0209641_10003972_pt1 | contig 12294 bp, 4 predicted proteins | sample RifCSP16_1_FD_184022 | JGI IMG/M metagenome (GOLD analysis project Ga0209641, IMG submission 184022) | Soil microbial communities from Rifle, Colorado - Rifle CSP2_sed 16_1 (SPAdes) (version 2) | ecosystem: Environmental > Terrestrial > Deep subsurface > Rock core/Sediment | place: Rifle...
CCCGTGCTTCCGGCGCGAGGCGGGCCGAAACACGGACACGAAGGGGCTCGTGCGCGTCCACCAGTTCAACAAGGTCGAGATGCTCAAGCTCTCGACGCCCGAGGCCGCCTGGGGCGAACTCGAGTCGCTCACGAGGGACGCGGAGGAGCTCCTCAAGAAGCTCGGGCTCGCGTACCGCGTCATCGAGCTTTGCACCGGGGACATCGGTTTCTCGGCGGCGAAGACCTACGATGTGGAGGTGTGGCTGCCGTCGGTAAACGAGTACAAGGAGATCTCGTCCTGCTCGTGCTTCACGGACTTCCAGGCGCGCCGCGCGGGGCTCAAGTACAGGGACAAGGACGGCCAGGTCGGGCGGTGGCTCTACACGCTGAACGGCTCGGGGCTCGCGGTCGGCCGCACGGTCGTGGCGATCCTCGAGAACTTCCAGAGGGAGGACGGGAGCGTGGCCATCCCGGAAGTCCTTCGCAAGTACATGGGCGGGATGAGCGAGATTCGAGGCGCCTGAAGGATCGGGGCCCCTTGGGGCAACGCCCGCGATGGGATTATCTCAGACCCCGCCCCACGTGGTGGGTGTCCCGATGGCCGCCACCTATGAGTTCCTGACCGCCGCGGTCTATGTCCCGCGGCGCAACGACCTCCTCACGAACGACGTCGAGCAGGCCTTTGGGGCGATCGCCGCGGCGGGCTTCACGCTCGACCCGAACGGGCAGCTGAGGGTCGCGACCGCGCGGCAGATCCCGGAACTCACGGGCGAGACGCCGAGCGCGCGCACCTTCGACGGCGCTGTCTCGCTCCACCAGGCCATCGCGATGCTACGCCGCGTGTCGGCCGACTACTGGGGGCAGATCATGCTCCGGGGGCGCTTCGCGATCGGCGGGCACTTCGAGAACGCGACGGTCGTCGTCTGCCCCTTCTCGCTTGGGTCGCCCGCCCTCTTCTCCGCGCACATCCTTTTCCGCAAGCCGGGGCTGCTCGTGAAAGACCGTTCCCCAAGCGACCGCGCGGCCCACGCGGTCGAGGCGCTCGACCGGCTCCAGGACGCCTTTTCGCCGGTGGCAATTTTTCTGGACGCCGAGCAGCCGCCGATCGACGTGCAGCGCCTGAAGGCCGGGCGGCTCCCCTGGCTCCCGTGGGCGGGCTACATCTCTCCGGGGGCGCTGCGGTCGATAGGAGGCGGCGCGCTCCAGGTGCTGCCGGATTGGCTCAAGTGGCTGGAGGAGGCGCTCCACGCCAAAGGCGCCTCGGCCTCGCGGCGCACGAAGGGTGGCGGATTCATCTGGGTGCTGCCCGAGCTCGGGCTTGGCAAGGGCGTTGCCGCCGCGGGCGCGAAGGCGGACCTGGAGCCTTGGCGGGGGTACCTCAAGCGCGTCGTGGCCTGAGGATAGTCAGTACTTCGAGAGGGCCTTGAGCGCCTCGGAGTACATTCGGGCCAGGCGCTCGGCCTCGGCGAGGAACTCTGGAGGGAATTCCGGGATCTCCTCGAGGGTCTTGTACTTTCGAGTTCGGGGTTCCATCATTAGTCAAGCCTCCTCCGGGTCTCTGGAGATAAATAAGTTGCTCAAGAACCAGGCCGCGACCTCTTCGTGCGTTGCCTCGCGCGCCGTCAGATCCCGAACCGCGTCTTCAATGACCTCGTACGAAACGGCCTTGGCTGCCAATCCCAAGTAATAGCCCACGAGTGTGGAGGCAAGGAATGCCGTCCGCTAGTTCCCGTCGAAGTAAGGATGGTGGTAGGCGACGACCTCGAAGACGCGCGCGGCGATGAACGCCCGTGCATCGCCCGAAGGACGGCGAGCATCCACTCCAAGGCGAGCCCGCGTCTCCTCCGCGGCCTGCCCCACAAACCAAAGAGTGCCCTCCTCGCGCACACCGCGCACCGCCACGGGGCCGACCACTTCGGGCGAGTTTTCGATGATTCGGCGGGCCGATCGAACCGTCGTTGAAATGGCAGAGGCGAACCCCGCGACCTCAACGAGGGACGCAAAGGGCTCGCGGGCCCTCCGGAGGAGGTGCCCCAGCATCTTGTCTCCGTTACTCGTCCCCGGCGGCTCATGAGCCATGATCGGCCAAGGACACCCGGGGTAGATAAGCGTGGGAGGGGGGTCGGCGAAAGCACCTTTGAGGATTTCTACGGCGGCACTTCTCCTCGCATAGCCAATCCTAATCTGTCCGCCAAGGTCTTGGGGGGGCGGGGAGACACCCTTGGAGCCTCGGCACGCGGAGCAAATGACTTCGGCCGAATTCGCCCGCGAAATCCGCCGCAACCCCCTCGTGATCTTGCCGGTCGGCGCCCTCGAGGAGCACGGCCCCCACCTGCCGCTCTCGGCGGACATCCTGCAGCCGATGGCGCTTGCCAAGGCAATCGCGAAGACGCGGCGCGTGCTGATCCTGCCCCCTCTCTGGTACGGCTACTGCTCTTCGACGCGGGGCTTCCCCGGCACGGTCTCGATCGAGGTCGACACGCTGCGGCTCGTCGCACGGGACCTCGTCGAGGACATCTACCGCAACGGCGTGCGCAAGCTGCTCGTGCTCTCGGGCCACGCGGGGTCCGGGCACATGGCGGCCCTCAAAGAGGGGGCGAAGGAAGTCGCGGGACGCCACGAGGACTACCGGATTGCCGTGCTCACGGACTACGACTTCGCCTACGAGTTGCTTGGGAAAGACGGAATCCCGGAGAAGGACGGGCACGCAGGATTTGTCGAGACCTCTCGCGTGCTCGCGGTTGCCCCGAGGCTCGTGAAGGGGCACGCGCGCGTGAAGCCGGATTGGCCCTCCTTCAACCGGCACGAGATTCTCGGGCGGCCCGAGACGAAATGGAAGACGGGCGTCCAGGGCGACCCGCGCAAGGCGAGCGCGGCCGTGGGGCGCAAGGTCGACGCGTACGTGCTGAAGCGGACGCTCGAGCTCATTGACGAGGTCTTCGCGGCGTTGTGACGACCGTTCAGCAAATGCCCAAGGGGACCGTTTGCGAACCGTGATAGGGCAAGGGACCGCGCGGATTGCGACGGTCGCAGACGAGTGAGCACGCGCGCCAAGCGCCGGGAGTTCCGCTGAGGCGCGGTCGCCAGCGGCATGGCCGCCCCTTCCGCGGTGCAGCGCCAGCGTGAAGCCTGCCGACCGCGGCGAAGGCAGCTCTCGGGAAAGGAGCACAACTTGTTGGGCCGGGACGCCTCGTGCAAGGAACCTGACGAATTGTGCCTAAACGCTTATCTCACTTGATGCCTTCAAACGGGCGTGGACTCCCTGCCGCCCGCGCGTGGTTTGCTCCCTTTGGCGAACGCTCGGGGCGGAGGGGTGATCCGAACGGCTCCCGGGAGAGCCTTCTGGCCGAATGGAGGAAAACACATGTCTCGATGGAATCTGGCTGTATGGAAGAATCAAGCGCACGCCGCCCGGCCTCGCACTTTCCGCAGGGGCCGCGGGCTCCGGGTGGCTCTCACAGTCCTCTTCGCGCTGGCCGGCGTCCTGCTCCTCGGCGGAACCTCCGTGGCCGAGCCTGGCCTGGAACCCACGCTCCATCCGAGGCAGTCCCGCCCCACCCTCCCCGCCCCCCCAATCGGTTACCCAACCAGCCAGCTCGACCAACGGATTTTCGGGTACGAGGACGCTCCAGGCCAGTACTTCGCGGCCGGCGGGGATTTCCTCGTCCTTTTCCATTTGCCAACCAACCCGCCGCTGGTCACAATCACCAGCGAGGAAGCATGGACGACCCTATCGCCCCGCCCGGTCGACCCGGATGCAGTCCAAGTGGAGATCTCGGCAAACCGCATAAGGTATCATGACTTCTTTGGCCCGGGCGCAGACCTCGAATACGTCGTTGCGGTAAACGGCGTCAAAGAACGGGTCGTGGTCGAATCCCGTTCGGCGCTGGTCGCCATGGGAAGTCCGAGCGCGGAGGTCTTCCTGAACGATGGCCTGCCGCAAACGATCGAGGACCCCGAGGGGCCCGAGTGGGAACGCGTGGTCGACGGACCGATTCGCCTTTCGGTACCTGGGGGCTCGCCGGCCTTCGACATCCCAGCCGGGCAGGCCATTCCCGCGGACGCTGGATCCCGTGACATATTGTCGCTGCCCTACCTCCTTCGACCCTATGGGGACCGGCTCCAGTTCACGCTCTGGGTAACGCCCGAGATCCTCGCGCTTCCGGACGAGGCCTACCCGCTCGTCCTTGACCCTTCGATCGACCCCGTCAGCGGGCCCCTCAACATCGCCGACGAGACGGTGATACAGGAGGCCCCCCTCGAAATCCTGCAGGGCGGCCAACTCACGCTCACCAATGTTGACCTAATCTTCAACGAGTCGGGGCTTTACTTCGACGTTGCGTCGGGCGGATCGCTCGTCCTTTCCAACACACGGTTCAGCACCAACGGATCCTACTCATTCAACGGGACCGTGTCGGGGACGCTCTCCGCGACCGAGAGTACCTTTGAAAGCGTGGGCGCGGAGGGCATCGAGGTCAAGGGGTCGTCGATCGCCACCTTTGACCAGAGCGTCTTCATCGGGGCCTTCACGGGCGTCAAAGTCACCGGCGCCCCGAACTTCGGGCACATCCAGGACACGCTCTTTGACCACGGGCATACGGGCATCAAGATTGACGGCAACTTCCAGCTCAGCGGCTTCACGATACAGGGGAATACCTTCCAATACGGGGAGGTGGGCCTCTCGATCAAGGACTCCGATGTCCGATTCTCGTCTGTTACGGAGAACACGTTCGACTCCCTTGGGACCGCGGGGCTCGTCCTCGACGGTTCGACTGGGAAGGTAGACCCGATCTCGAACGGGTACACGGACAGTTACAAGGGAATCGCTGTGTCCGGGGGCGCGACGCTCTCCGCGAGCCAAGAAACCCTGAGCGGGAACAACTTCGGGGTGACCGTCTTCGAGTCGACGGCGACGCTCGGGCAGTTCGAGATGGAGAGCGTGAACATCGACCTCTACGATGTGTCCTCGACCGTGACGATAGTTGGAGGTAATTCCCAGTATTGGGTCATCGACCATCAAAACGGATGGCTCACACTGGCGCACCAGACGGGGTTCGTCGTGAAGAACAACGACGGGACGGCCGCCTCCGGGATTACGGTGACGCTCACGGACGCCGGGGGGCATGTCGAGTCGTCCGGAAGCACGAACAGCCAAGGCATCGTCACGGGGCTTAACGCGACGGAGTACACGACAAATGGGACGTTCTTCGGGTTCTTCACTCCGCACCTGATCAGCGTCGGATCTACAAGCGTCCACGCGGTGATGGACCAGGACAAGACTTTCACGATCTACCGGGAAGGCGACGCGGACAATGACTCTCGGGCGGACAGCGCGGAGGACATGGATCGGGACGTGACCTGGTTCGAGCTGGATGGCCGTGCGCTGAACTACTCGATGCAGCACGTCGAGGATTTCAACGCTTCCGACGGCTTCGCGCTGAAGCGCCCCGTCGACAACTATGGTTTCATCCTTCCGACACACACGCCGCCGTCGCGCCCGGGCACCTACAAGCTGTTGGTTCGTGCGCGAGCACTCGCGCCCGACCAGATCCTTAACGTCACGGTCGGCGACGGTGGTGGCAACACACTCGTCAGCAAGCTGTTCAAGCTGGACACCGAGTATCGCTACTACACCACGCCTTCCTTTACGGTCGATGGATACCAGAAGGCTTTGCCCCAGTTCACGGACGCATCCCAGGCGGCGCCCGGAATCGTCCTGGTGGACCGGTTCGCCCTCGTGCGCGAGCTCGACGCGCAGGGAAACAGGACGGCAGCATTGCCGGGCCTCGTTAGCGACCCCTTGCTCGCAGACACCGATTACGACGTCGCCGACGACGGCCTCGAGGTGTTCCCCGGCGTCCACTGGTTCGAGGCCGAACTTGCAAACGGGTCGGGCGAGTGGGTCCAGTCGACGGCCGAAAGCAATTCCTGGGCGGTCGGCCATGCCAGCGGGACAAACCTCGTCCTCAACGCGACGATCGAGCCCCTCTACTTCGACGACGGGGCGGACGTGGACGCATGGATCCGGGCGCGGTGCCTGCAGGGCGATTCGTGCAACGCCACCCTGACCCTCGAAAGCGGCGGAGACTCGGCGTCGGAAAACGTGACAGTGGGCCAGAATTGGACCTGGGTGAACACGTCGCGTCTCACGGTTGGGGACGGCGCGCTCCCTGTGAACATCACGGTGGAGGACGTGAGCGACCCGGACCTCAACGACTCCGAGAACTACCTGTTGCTCGACCGCTTCGCGCTCGCGGACGTCGCTGGCTACCCCTCGCCCGCGTTCTTCCTCACCGACCCGCTGGACTCGGACCTCGACAGGGACGACCTGTACGACGGCCACGAGGTGAAGGACTTCTTCATCCAGGATAAGGCGCAGGCGGAGTGGACGGAAGACTACCTCGGCTTCGACGTGGGCACATGGGGTCTCGGCACAAGCAAGTACACGCACGGTGAAATTGAATTTGCGGATCGCTACTTCTCAATCAACTTCACGACGGACCGGACGGCGATCTGGCAGGTGGCGGCCGTTGGCGGGTTTGCAGTCTACAACTCGCAAGGCAGCGGCGTGCAGCCCTACCTGCCGCACGCGTACAACCTCACGATGGCGGAGGCCTCGAGCCCGGAGAACCTGATCGGCGAATCGACCGCAAACGACGCGCGACAGGCGCGCGGCGATCTCATCACGGATCCTGGTAACACGGTCGCAGAAAACGCTTCGACCGTTGCCCAACGGTCGTACCTCCTGGAGCCCGGAACCTACCGGGTCAACATCAGCCTTAACATGACCTTGATCAACTTCCTGGAAAACACCCAGGGCTACTCCACGGGCGGTTGGTACGCGACGCCGGATTTTGTGCTGCTGCAGCGCAAAGTGCTCGACCCGTTGGACCCCGACAGCGACGACGACAACGTGACGGACGGGGTGGAGACGCGGCACGGCTCCTACTCACTCAACAACGACAGCGAGCACGACAATGTGAGCGATTGGGAGGAGATCTATGGAGGCGTCGACGGGCGGGAGACGAACCCGCTTTCGGAAGACACGGACGCGGACCTCCTTACGGACTGGCAGGAGATCTTCGGAAGCCGGCTGACAAACGCGGCGGACGCGGACACGGACGGCGACAAGCTGCCGGACGGGTGGGTCGATGGGTTCCGGTTCGAGCCGTTCAGCCGCACGTACATCACGGACGGTTGGTACAAGGACGGTCTGGCGCAGCCCTGGGAGGGCGAGGACCTCGACCGGGATGGGTCGACGGACGGGGGCACGTTCTCGTACGACTCGGGGACGGGCCAGAGCACCGGCGGGGAGACCGACCCGCTGGTCGCCGACACGGACAACGACTCGATCGACGACGGGTGGGAGCTGCGGTACAAGGTGCACCGCCTGGCGTCGGGTGTGCCGGCCATGCTCAACCCGCTCAACGCGGACAACGCAAGCGTGGACATCGACTCGGACGGGCTGACGAACTTTCAGGAATACAACTTCGAGACGGACCCGTACGTCGCGGACACCGACAACGACTCCATCAAAGACGGCGACGAACTGCGCATCGCGGCGCGCACTTCGATCGACGCGGGGGCTTTCACGACCGCCCATTACAACGAATCGCTGGGGCAATCCCCTTACATCTTCGCGGACGGCAACCCATACGATGCGAGCACGGGGGGTGTGTATTGGTACGACCAAAAGGTGGACAACGCGACGCTCGAGACGCGGCAATTCAACGGGACGTTCGAAGCGGGAGAGAGCCCGGCCGCGAATGAAACCGAGCCCCTTTTCACGGCCTCCGAGGTCGACTCCGTGGTCGCCGACCGGGCCCAAGCCCAGAACGGCGTCTACCCATACGGCTCGTGGTTCTACAAGTTCGAGGGCAATGACACGGGGACGGGCAACTCGCACGCCTACTACACGGTCTACGATGTGAACATCCCCGTCGAGTCGAACACCCACCTCCAATGGAAGTCTTTCGTCCTGCAAGCACCGACGGACAATGGTCGGATCAGCTTGGAGCTGAAATTCACGGATGGGTCCTACGCGCGGGATCTGGGAATCACCGATGCGGCGGGCAACGCCCTGCACCCGAACATCCACGTGAACCGGGTCGGCCTCTGGGAGCGGAACGATTACCCCATTGGGGCGACGGCGGGCAAGACGATCGACAAGATCGCGGTCGCCTACGACGACGAGGTCGCATCGCCGGCCACAGCGAAGGGCTGGTTTACGGCCTACATCGACGACATCCGCGTGGTCGCCGTGAATGGGACAGTGGCCGCGGCGCTTCCCGGGGCCCCCGGAAACCGGGTCCTCGGCATCCTCGCTGACGGCTCGATTTTCGTCCTCGGCCCGACGAACATCATGACGCCCCTCGTGTACGTGTGGTCGGGCAACGCTGACCTTGCGGACGGCAACGACGATGGGGTCCTGAACGGGACCGGCTGGGTGTTCGCGTGGGGCAGCCCGGGGAATGTGAGCACCTCGACGCTGTCGCTCCAGGGGTTCCGCCTGCGGGAGCTCCGCGGTTCCGTCGACCCCCTTGTGAACGACTCCGACGCCGACGGCATCCTGGACGGGTGGGACGGGCCGGTGAGCGGCAGCGTGCATGACTGGAAGGCCGACGCGGACGCTGACTCCATCGTAAATGCCGGCGACACCGACTCGGATGGCGATGGCCTGCCCGATGGGGTCGAAAACGCGAACTGGGATTCGGCGGTCGAGCCTGCCTCCGGCGAGACGAACCCCTACCTCAACGACACGGATGCCGACGGGATCCTGGACGGCAACGACTCCTTACCGGCGGACTTTGACAACGACGGTCTCACGGGCTTCAGCGGGTTCGGGGGGCTCGAAGACACCTACGGCACGGACCCGTCGGACGCGGACTCCGACAACGACGGCCTGCTCGACGGGACCGAGGACAAGAACCGCAACGGGCAGTGGGACGCGATCGACGAGACGGACGCCCTTGACATCGATACGGACGGTGATGGGCTATGGGATGGGTACAGCACCTTCACGGGCGGAAACGGCACGGTGCGCGTGGAAGCCGAATCGGCGGCGCGTACGGGGACGGGCGCGACGCTCGTTTCCGACTCGGGGGCGAGTGGCGGCCAGAAGGGGCGACTGGAGCCGAACGGAACGATGAACCTGACGGTGAACGTAACAAGCCCAGGGCTGTACCAGCTTAACCTCACGGTGGCCGATGCGGACAACGGAACGTTCGAGAACGCGTCGACGCCGACGGCGATCGACAACCAGATGGTGTTGAGGAATCAAGTCTCGGGTGACACAGCCACCCGCGTTCAAGCGGAGAACGGAGTAACACCGGGCGGATCGTATTACTTCAAGCTGAATGGCTCGGACAATGCGAGCGGGAACTCGTACGTGTACTACGAGGTGTTCGACGTCAACGAGTACGTGGGCGCCAATACGATGCTGTTTTGGCGGTCCTATGTGAAGCAGGCGCCGACCTCTGCCGGCCGAATCAGCATCGAGTTGTGGTTCACGGACCAGTCCTACGCTCGGGACCTGGGGCTGCAAGACGCGGGGGGCAATTACCTGCATCCCGCTCAGCACGTGAACACGATTGGTGTGTGGGAGACATTCAATTACAGCCTCGCGGCGGTTGCGGGCAAGACGGTCGACTACATCGCGGTCGCCTACGACGACTACGGGGAATCCGGGACGGCCACGGGCGCGTTTACCGCGTACTTTGAGGACATCCGCATCTTCACGCTCAACGACTTCACGGTCTCGATGTTGCCCAACGCGGCGACGGGGTTCCGCGGCGCAAGCTGGAACGTGAGCTACAACTTCACGTCTCTCTCGGGGGCGAACTGGACGAACCTGTCGCTCGGGTGGTTCGTGAGGCTGCCTGGCACAACGGCCGCGAGTTATTCGCTGCTGGTCGACTGCCAGGCATCGGCCGGGTGCTACCAGCCGTTCTTCTTGGACGTCGTAAACCTTTCGAAGGTTCGCTTCGCGGGGGAGATCCCGCTTGGGACGAACGCGTCGAGCGAGGACACCGACGGGGACCATGTCCAGGACGGGACGGAGTGGGGAGTAGGCTGGGAGGACACCCTGAATACGTCGCAGGCGCAGGCCGCTGGGTACGAAGGTGGGACGGGCAGCTGGTTCATGCCTGACCTCAACAACACGACGGTGACCGACCCGTTGCGGCAGGACACGGACAATGACGGCCTCTGGGACGGGTGGAACGACACGGGCGGGCAGGGCGATGCGACCGACTACCGGGGGGAAGATTATGACGGCGACGGGCGCACCAACCAAGCGGCCACGGCTTACTATTACGACTCGGACCCGATGGTCAACGACACGGACGGCGATGGGCTGTTCGACGCCCAGGAGTACGAGTTCTCTGGGTTCACGAACGCCTCAAACTGGGACACGGACGGGGATCTCCTGCCGGACGGCCTCGAGGTGGGGGTCGCCGTATGTGGCTTCTGGACCATCGTCGGCCAATGCATAGCCGATCAAAACACATCCAGCGTAACCGACCCGAACGATTCTGACACAGACAACGACAATCGCTCGGACGGCGCCGAGGACAACAACACGAGGAACGGCAGGTTCGATTCGCCGGGCGACTTCGGCAACCCAAACTGTGACGACCTCAACCCGTACTCGGCCAACGCATGCGACACCGATTCTGACGGGCTCACGGACGGCTATGAAACCACGCATGGGACAGACGAGACGGACTCGGACTCGGATAATGACGGACTCCTCGACGGGGTGGAGGTCGCAATCGGAACGAATCCGAACGACGCAACCACCGACACGGACGGCTGGAACGACTCCGTCGAAGTGGTAGCGGGCACGAACCCCCTGAAGGCAGACACGGACTCCGACGGGGTCAACGACGACAAGGAAATCGATTGGAACCTGGACTCCGACGGTGACGGCGCGATCAACGCTCGAGACGGAGACAGCGACAACGACGGGCTCAGCGACGGCTTCGAGGAAAACGGGGACGACGCAATCTACGACGCCGGCAGCAGCGACCTTGGGAACATGACGAACCCGGACACGGACGGTGACGGGCTCACAGACTACGAGGATTGGTGGGAGGACGAGGGAGGCCTAGATTGCTCTTTCGTGAAGGATGCGGACAACGACTGTCTCACGGGCTTCAGCCACCTCGGGTACTGGTACGGAGGCGAGGAAGCCACGGCGGGCACCGACTTCAACCTGTCGGACACGGACGGCGACGAACTCACCGACTACGACGAGGTCGTAACCTACGCGGGACTCGGAGCCGACCCCGACCCGCTCGATGCGGACACGGACAACGACGGGCTCACGGACGGGACCGAGGTTCTGGGGTGGACATTCTACTTTTCGAATGGCGCTTCGAAGCTTTTCACCTCGAACGTGACCTTGACGGACACGGACGGCGATGGGCTCAACGACACGCAGGAGTACGGCGACGGCGCCACGTACCTCGGCAGCGACCCCCGCGACCCGGACACGGATCACGACGGCCTGTGCGACAAGGGAAACAGCTCCTGCACGGCGGACAACGACAACTCGACCTTCGACCGCTCGGCGCCTAAGATCGAAAACGTATCGCTCTCGGTGAACTCGTCCTGGGGCTTCTACTACGTGCGCGTCCAGGTCTCGATCACCGACCCCTCGAAGATCTACCGGGTCGTGATCTCCTTCGAGGAGCTCGCCCCCACGAGGGAGCCCGAGCCGACGGACGATTGGGCGGAGGAAGAGGACGATTCGAGCCAGTATGCGAAGAAATCGATGTACGCGCCGGTGCAGGAGTCGGCGCCGGCGGTCGTCGAGAACGAGTCGGTGCTCGTGGATGTCCTGCCGGAGGGTCCGAGCATCGACGACGAGAAGTTCCGGTACGGGTACAACCACACGTGGAACATCCAGTTCTTCGAGACGGAAGGGAGCGCAACGCGCTTCAAGAACTACACGGCCGTGTTTACGCTGACGGACCGCGGGATCCTCACCGAAGGGTACCACATCCTCGTGGAGGCGATGGACTGGCAGGGGAACATCAACTCGGTGGAGAAGGGGGGCGCGATCGAGAAGAATTGGTGGGAGAAGGTCGCGGACAAGCTGAAGGAGTTCCTGGACATCGCCGGCGCGATCGCGAAGGCGTTCCTGGCGTGGCTCGTGGAGGCGGTCGGGCCGATCATGGGGTTCCTGCTGATGCTGCTCTACTCGATCGCAAAGAACATCGTGGACATGATCTTCGGGATCTTCCAGCTCATCGAGATGCTCGTGCTCCACTTCAACGAGCTCATCGCCTCGTTCGGCATGATGTTCACG
>Ga0209641_10003975_pt1 | contig 12285 bp, 7 predicted proteins | sample RifCSP16_1_FD_184022 | JGI IMG/M metagenome (GOLD analysis project Ga0209641, IMG submission 184022) | Soil microbial communities from Rifle, Colorado - Rifle CSP2_sed 16_1 (SPAdes) (version 2) | ecosystem: Environmental > Terrestrial > Deep subsurface > Rock core/Sediment | place: Rifle...
TGTTTTAATAATGACCGCCACACCGATTCCCCGCACCTTAGCGCTGACCGTGTACGGGGACTTAGATGTTTCCGTAATTGACCAAATGCCGCCCGGCAGAAAACCAGTGGAAACGATTCTGAAAAGAGAAAAGGATCTGCCGGAAGTCTATCGGTTCCTGGAGAAGGAGATTACCGAAAGAAGACAGGTTTATATTGTCTATCCTCTCATAGAAGAGACCGAAAAATCAGACCTAAAGGCGGCCACAGAGGGATATGAAAAGCTGAGATCCGAAATTTTTCCCCAGCGGAGAATGGCCCTGATTCACGGGCGTTTAGAGCGCCGCCAGCGAGAAGAAATAATGAATAGATTTCGGCAGGGAGACTTTGACATATTGGTTTCCACCACTGTGATCGAAGTGGGCTTAGATATTCCCAATGCCACTCTGATGGTCGTCGAGCATGCCGAAAGATTTGGCCTTTCCCAGCTGCACCAGCTGCGGGGGAGAGTGGGCCGGGGCGCAGAGCAATCATACTGTTTTTTAATTGCCCAGTGGCCACTCTCAGAAGAGGCTAAAATCAGGCTGCAGGCGATGATTACCACCACCGACGGTTTCAAAATCGCGGAGACTGATTTGCAACTGAGAGGGCCAGGAGAGTTTTTCGGGACCAAGCAGCACGGTCTGCCTGAGCTCAAAGTAGCCGACCTAACCAGGGATATGAAAACTTTGCTTATGGCTCGCCAGAAGGCTTTTAGCCTAGTGGAGGAGGATCCGGATTTATTTCATCCAGAGAATTCTGTGATAGCTGAGAATTTTAATAAGAAATATCGCCACAAGCTTGGTTTCATGGCCATCGGGTAAAGAGAAATGACTTCTGAAGAAAGCGGCTATTTCTATCAGTTAGTCCTGATGTTTCAAACTGCTGCCCTGCAGCAGCTGGGAAAGTTAATCAACCCTCTGAGTGGTAAAGTGGAGCAAAACTTGGAGCAGGCCAAGTTTTCCATCGACATCTTGGGAATGTTGGAGGAGAAAACTAAAGGGAATCTATCTTCAGAAGAGCAGAGATTCCTAGAGAGTGTCTTATCTGGGCTGCGCTTGAATTATGTAGAGGAAGTCAATAAACCAAAGGAAGAGCCACCAGAAACTGGCTTAGAAAAAAAGGAATCTACTTGAGTCTGGCCTTCATCTGCTGGTATCTTTCTTTATAGACCGGCAGGTCTGAATCCTGGTACCCCAGCCGAGCAATAGTCATCTTCGACTCAGCAATTCTCTGGGAAGTAGGGGGATGGTCAGAGGCCAGCTTTTCAAAGACATTCTCTCCGGAGGGGCTGATTTTCTGCAGTTTCTCGAACATACCCACCATTCCTTCTGGATTGTAGCCGCTCTTGGCCATATACAGGACTCCATATTCGTCCGCTTCCGATTCATTTTCTCGGCTGTAGCCCTGCAGGGCCAGTCCTATTCCAATTGAAACCGCCTGCTGAGTCGCTTTACTTGATTTTCCCAGGGCCAAATCAAGCAGAATAGAAAGGCCGATCACCTGCTGCATTCTTTTGATTCCGTGCCGGGCCACCACGTGGCTGACCTCATGGGCAGTTACCGCAGCCAGCTCGGCTTCGCTGTCCATCAGTTTCAACAGCCCGCTATAAAAGTAGATGTACCCTCCGGGTGCGGCAAAGGCATTGATCTGGTCTGATTCTATCACTTTAAAATGGTATTTCAAATCCTTGCGGTCGGAAACTCTAATTATTCTTTGGCCGATTTCATTGAAATAATTCTGGATGACCGTGTCCTGGACCAACTTATTCTCCTTTTCCACCTGGCCGGCCATCTGTTTGCCGATGGAGACTTCCTGGTCCGTGGAAATTAAAATAAGGCTCCTTTTGCCGCCCGGCCCGGTCGTAGCACAATTTAACAGAAAAATTGGAGTTAAAAAAACAAGCAGAATTAACACTGACCTCTGGGCAATCTTAGAAAGCATAGCTGGCTGAGACGCTCCAAGATTTAAGTTGGGTGAAATCATAGACATCGGTAACATATGCCTCCGCTAAGATTTTGTTCAACAGCATATAACCAAAGCCAAGGTTGTAAATCGTTTGAGTAGACTTGTTTTTGTTGATAGATATTCCATTGATTATCGGATCGTATCTTCTGTCCCGCGCAAAGGAATAGGAAGAAACGACTGAGCCTCTTACGGCCCAGCCCCTAACCGGGTAGACTTCTACTCCCACCGGCAATGTGATTTTATACAAAGTGTTGCGAAACCCTTTCTCCTGTGAAGTAGAGGAATTAACCGGAACGCTTCCCTTTTCGAAATCCAATCTATTTTTTAGTCCCAGAAACAGTTTGCTATAGCGCAGGGTATCAGATTCTCCTCCTACCCCGAATTCAATGGAGAAGCGGTCTTTTTCTGCTTCCCCGGTCCAAGCCTGATTAAACGAGCTGGGTATTCTATCAGAGGTTCTGGAATCCAGCGCGACTGCCCTTTCGTCAATGTGGGAGAAAGATACGTTAAGCAGAAAGGAAAGTGCCGGGATCTGGCTGGTCAGGGTCCTGAAATCAGAATTGATGCCAAAGGTGGTGATCTTCTGGAGAGGGTAGTCGTCTTGCCTGCGAATCAAGTCCTTAAATACCAGTGTATCTACTCCCAGGGTGTCGTAGTTAAAACGGCTCTCCAATCGTTCTTCTATTTCCTGATTTCTGACTTCAGAGTTAACTCTTTGAAGAAAAATCCTGAAGTTTAATTCCTTGCTTTCAGATAATAGAAATTGTAAACCCACTGCCGGCTGAAGGTATTTGTTGAAATTTGTGTAACCTCTCTGCTGCCAGGCCGAACCTTGTCTGCGCACCAGTCCTGAATCAGTGTACACTTCAGTAAACTTTTGGATTCGTTTGCTGATATGTTCACTTTCAGCCTCAAAGTAGTTGAGGTCGAATCCGAGCCTGGCTTTTTCACCTATCCGGGAGGCATACTTAAATGAAAATTGTGAAAGATGAGAATCATCCCTGAACCCAGACGACTCCAGAGACGTCAGCTCGGTGTCGTAAAATAAATAGGTCCTCTCTGTCTGACTCTGGGAATGGCGAGATGAGACATCTCCTTTAAGATAGATTCCAATACTCCCTAGGTCGTGAAATGGCTCCGCTGCATTTAACAAGTATCTTCTCCCGCCCTCAATTCGGTACTCTAAACCCAGAGTCGGCTGGTCCAGCTTGGCCAGATAAGCCGGATTCCTAAAGATGTCCGAATACAGATCCGGAATGAGCCCCACAAAATCGCCTCCTAAGGCTTTTACCCTGAAGGAAGGCTCCAAATAAGCTAACCCACAAGAGGTTAAACCCACACAGAAAACGATTACCAATATCACTTTTTTCATAAACCCTCCAAATATACTCCAATATGTCCGTTGGGTTCCGTACTTGTCAACTAAATCCTGAACTTTCAATATACTGCAAACTGTTCAAAATCTGACCGATAATACCAGTAGAGCCGAAAAATTGGCTTGATTTTATGAGAATTTAACTTAAATTATAAATGTAATATGCCCTTGACTCAAGCTCCCAGAGAGGTTACTGATATTTCTGAAAGATTCCTCAGACTGGAGGAAATTCTGGGGAAGGGTCTCAAAAAAGAGGAGGTTCTGGCCCCTTACACTACTTTCAGAATCGGGGGGCCGGCTGACTACTTTTATCCGGCTAAGACTCCATCCCAGCTGTGTAATGTCATCCTGACCGCCGAGGAGCTGGGGATTAATTATTTTCTTCTGGCCGGCGGGAGCAACCTTTTGATTAACGACCAGGGCTTTCGGGGACTGGTAATCCGCAATGAATGTCGTAAGATGGAAGTCAACGGTTCAAAGATAACGGCAGAATCAGGAATAGACCTACAGGAAGTGTGCGACTTAGCCCTGAAACATTCCTTATCCGGTATGGAATGCCTGACCGGAATCAAAGGTTCTCTAGGAGGAGCAGTTTACGGGAATGCGGGCGCTTTCGGGAGGTCGATTTCCGAAATTTTAGAATCTGCGATCTTATTCAAAAGTGACGGTGAACTTAAAGTAGTCCCAAACGATTATTTTGAATTTGTATATCGGGGAAGCAAACTCAAAAAAAACCGGGAGATAGTCTTGTCCTGTACTCTGGCACTCTCACCCGGGCCGAAGGAACAAATCCAGAACAAAATGGATGAGATTACCGCTCTGCGCCACACCAAGCACCCGGTCCAGGAAGGTTCGGCCGGCTGTTTTTTCAAGAATATCAAGAATGCTGAAAAAGTCATCCCGGCCGGTATGCTCTTAGAGCAAGTGCAGGCTAAAGGCCTCCATTTAGGAGATGCCTCGGTATACCACAAACATGCCAATATTATCGTAAATTTAGGGGAGGCCAAGGCTTCACAAGTGTGGCAAATAACTCGTATATTAAAGGAGAGGGTCAAGTCCAAGTTCGGGATTGACCTGGAAGAAGAAGTGCGTTATCTAGGGCCCTACGGTCTGGAAAACTAAATCAAAGGAGGTCGAATAGCGACGGATAGATAAAGAGTAAAATAGGAGTAGTAGTTTTGATAAAAAGACATAGCCGCCCAGGCTGGCAAAAGAGTGGTTTTGCCGGTAAAGTTGTCTGCTTTCTGGCGGTTTTATTTTGCTTAAAAGTCACAGCTCTATCTGCCGGCCTCGCCCTTTCCTTCAAGAATCCGGCTGAAAAGAGAATAAGCTTCAAAGACTCCCCGGCTTATTGCGGACTTTCCATTGCCTTTCAGTCCATACCCCTGCTTAAGGTCAAGCCTCCCTTCACCAGAACCTTCCAGCCCGACGAATCTCATAATCTGGTGAAGGTAGAAAATGTGAATGGCAATCAAGATGTGGAAGACCCGGCTTGGCTCGGACTTAACCAGTATCTGAACTTCTCCCGCCAAAAACAGGTGGAGTCTCTTTGGCAAACCAAGACCCAGGAGATAACTACCACCCGTTTGGCCGAGAAAAAGAAGGGGAGCCTTTTGCAATATGAAATTCCGATAAAATTCCCCAAGCTTATCAAAAGCCTCATTGGTGAAGGGGGACCGGGTCTGAGGGTGAATGGCTACCGCCGCATCTCTTTCTCTGGAAAGAGCACCTGGGTCTCCGGGCTGAAGAGTACTGCTACCAGCAAACAATCCAAGTTCCCCTCTCTGAATATGGTGCAGACCTCCCGCTTCACCATCGATGGCAATATTGGCAGCAAAATAGCGGTCAAAGTTGACCAGGACTCCAAACGCTTTAATGATCTGGAGAACAATATCCAGCTGCGCTACAACGGAGAGCCAGAGGAGATCATTCAGACCATAGAAGCCGGTAACACTAACCTCCAGATCGGCGGGGCCAGGTTCGTAGGCTACAGTCAAAGCCTCCAGGGTTTATTCGGCTTCAAAAGCACGGCTAAACTGGGAGGTTTAGATTTGACTATGATTATGAGCCAAGAAAAAGGAGCCACCCAGGGGCAGACCTTCAGGGCCGGAGCCAGGCAGGATACTTTCTATATCCGGGACTGGAATTACCTCCCCAGAACTTTTTATTACCTGGGCCGAGGTATAGGCCTGGGACACGAAGTCAACGACTTCAAAGTGATTACAGATCCTCAGGGGAACATTATTTACCGGGATTCGATTGTGAATATTGACCTCTATGTGGCGGAGGCCGCTTATAGTCAGGTTACCGAGAACAACGAGAACACTCAGAATCTGCGCTGGGGAGTAGCCTATGTTGACCCGACTCCCTATGCCGATACAACTATACCCAAAGATACTCTCACTCCGGAATACAGACGGGGAGAATATGCACCAGGCAAGAGATTCCGGCGTCTAACCCCTGATCAAGATTATTATGTCTCCCGGACTCAGTATTGGATCAAGCTGCAAAACCAGTTAGGCATAAATGACGTGCTGGCAGTTTACCTGGAGATCAGTCGGCAAGATGGCAGGATCGACACCATCGGAACCCTTGACTATGGTAGGCCGGATACGACCTACGTCCTAAAACTGATTAAAATGGAGAATCTCCAGTACCACTGGTTTGATCCTTTGGACAACAATAAGGAGAAGCCGTTTGTCACCTGGGACTATGAGTGGAAGAATGTGTACGATTTAGGAGTGGACAACTTAGATCCGGAGAATTTTAAGCTAAACATTTACCAAGGGCTCCCCGGGCAGGAGAATATCCAGATTGACAAAGACAGCCAAGACAGCATTCCCTACATTCGCATTCTGGGGTTGGATTCATTCGACCTGAGTGGCCAGAATCCGGTTCCGGACAACAAGGTAGATTTGCGCCACGTCCTTATACCTGGAGGATATTTGGTTTTTCCGGAAAGGCTCCCCTTTATTTCCCGCCAGAGTTTTACGGGTGATCGGGCTGACACCTTGTGGAACAAACCGGATTCAATCTATTACTCCATTCTACCGGAGCGGCGCCGCGAAGCGACCCAGTATTATATTTACTTCGAGAGCTCTCAGCGCCGAAATACCTACGAGCTGAACCCGCAGGGTATCTTGGAAAACTCCGAAGTGGTCAAGCTGAATGGACGGACTTTGACCAGAGGGTCTGACTACAATATAAACTATGAGTTTGGCGAGATTACCTTTCTGACCGAAGAGGCCTTAGATCCCAATGCCGATATCAGCGTAGATTACCAGTCCATCGACATCATTCAAGCCCAGAAAAAAAGCTTATACGGTATCCAGGGGGAACGGGTTTTTAGCAAGAACTTCGGCTTGAGATTTAATGCCTTGTATAAAAACGTCAAACCGGTGGATACCCGGCCCCGCATCGGCAATGAGCCCAACCGCACTTTTGTTTGGGACGTCAACTTCAACAGTAATTTTGAGCCGCAGCTGATGACCAAGTTAGTGGACGCACTCCCTTTGTTTTCCACCACCGCCCCCTCTCAGCTGACCTTAAACGGTGAAGTGGCCCAGAGCATCTCTAATCCCAATATTCGTGACCGAATTTATATGGATGATTTTGAGGGAATAGTAAATTTCACAGACTTGGGGGTGCGCCGGGCCAATTGGACCACAGCTTCTCCGCCAGTAGGAAAAGAAATTACAAAGCGGGGCAAGTTGATCTGGTACAATCCCTACAATCAAGTCCCTATCAAGGAAATCTGGCCAAATCGGGAAGCGGGAAGAAACCAGGAACGGGTAAATGTCTTATCCCTTAAGTTTGATCCTCAAAGTGCGGCTTCAGCCCCCGAATCATCCTGGGCCGGCATTATGCGCACTACCGTGCTGGGATCACACACCCAGAGCAACAGCAAGTACCTGGAAATCTGGGTCCAGATCGACAAAGGGAAGAACAACCCGGTCCTGCACGTTGACTTGGGAGAAATCTCTGAGGATATCAATGATAACGACAGCTTAGATACCGAGGACCAGCGCGGAGGAGGGGTTTATTACGGAATTCTGGATGCCGGAGAAGATGTTGGAATTGATGGGATACCGAATAACCAGGAGCCAGGTTATGACGGCAATAATAATCCTGACCCCAACGGAGATAATTGGGATTATAACTCCAGCCTGCCCGATGAGGTCAGCTATATCAACGGCACTGAAAACAACGCGGCTGACCCGGATCGAGGCCGGATTCCTGATACAGAGGATATTAACCGCAGCCAAGGTCTGGATCAGCTAAATAGATATTTCTCATTTGCCATAGACTTAGATGATTCAACCTACTTTGTCCCGGGCACTGAAAGCGGCTACGGCTGGAGACTCTATCGGGTACCCCTGCGCGACAGTACCGCCTATACGGTAGTTAACAACCCGATCTGGAGCAATATAACCTATGCCCGGCTCTGGCTTTCCGAGGCTGATACACTTTCCACTATCTCTATTGCCGAAATCAAGCTGGTGGGCAACCGCTGGCAGACCCTGCCTTACGATACCCTGGCCCAGACCGAGTTTTTTGACGTGGCGGCCAAGAGCACCCATGAGCATCCAGACTATGTCCCTCCTCCTGGAGTAGCTGGCAAGTATGACCCCAGTCAAAACTTCCGGGAGGCAGAACAATCTCTGGCCCTAATCTATAAGGACATAAACCCGGGCCGAATCTATTATGCTTACCGCAATCTTTTCAAAGCCGAGAACTACACCAACTACGGCCGGATTAAGATGTTTGTGCACGGTCCAGAGAACCCAGACCCGGTCCAGTTTTTCTATCGCCTGGGCCAGGACTCCACCAATTTCTATGAGTACCACACTAATATTTACAGCGGTTGGGATGGGCGCAACTGGGTCGATTTGGATTTTGCCACCGCTACGGCTCTGAAAATAAAGTTACAAGAGCTGCGCAAAAGCGCCCCAGCTACCTTTGAGATAACCGAGGGAAACTACCGGGTCAAAGGGAACCCTTCCCTTTCTCAAATCAAATGGCTGGCAGTAGGAATAAAGAATGCGGACACTCTCCAAACTATATCCGGAGAGATCTGGGTGGACGAAATGACCTCTACCGACGTGCGCAAAGAGCCGGGCTGGGCCATGCAAGCCACATCCAGCCTGGTCTTTGCCGATCTATTGAGGCTGAGTACGAGTTTCTACCGGACCGATACCGAATTCCACAACTTACGAGATGGTCCTCAAGAAAACCGGGGGAGTGGGGTCACCACTACTAGTTTTTCTCTGGATGGAAACTTAGAGGCGCATAAATTTCTACCCCCCAACTGGGAAATGACTCTGCCGATCAGATTCGGCTATTCTAAATCTTTAACTGTTCCCAGGCTCATCCGAGGAACTGACATAATCCTGCCGGAGGAATTGCGCCACCAGCAGAGATCTGAATCGACCAGAAAGAACTATCAGATAACTCCCCGCTTTAACAAAAACACCAAGAATTGGTTGTTGAACTGGACTCTCAAGCGGATCAGTTTCTCCTACAATAAGAGCATTGACCAAAGTTACAGCGTCAATCTGCCGGTCAATAAGTCCAGCGGCTATGGGACCAGTTTTGGATATGACGCCACCCTGGGAAGACAAGTGGGCCTTCCATTTTTTAAGTGGGCCAGCTCCCTGGGAGTGCCCAAGAGTCTGGCCCAGGCCAAGTTCGGCGTTTTCCCGCGCACTCTTAGGTTTTCTGGCAGCATCGGCAGCCGAAAAGTTCATTCCGTTTCTAATACCGGTGTGCTAATACCTTTGAAAGAGGTTTTCAGGGGAATGCCGACGCTCAGATGGATCTTCTCAAAGGGATTCCCTTGAGCTACACCTACCGCAGCACCCGAGATTTAAGAAATAACGCGGACATAAGATTCTCCCTTAATCCTAAGAAGGCCAAGTTCGGAATTGAGACCTCCATGGGTGAGACTTTCAGTACTTCTTATAGTCCCAACTGGTTTAAGTTTTTGACTCAAAGTTTTTCCTACCGGGCCGGTTATAACGAGAATCCTGACCCCAAGCAGAATATCGGGGGTACCCGGCGGCTCACCAACAACAGCAGTTACGGGATCAACGGATCTTTTAACTTCACCTTTCTCTTGAATAAGCTTTTGCCTCAGCCGAAAGCCGGACAACCCGTTGCCAGCGACACTACCCAAAAAGAGGCCCCTAAAAAAGATACCCCGCAGAAGGGTACCCCCCAGAAAAAATCTAATCCGATTGGGGGCTTTTTTAAGGGGATAATTTCCATCCCCAAAAACATCAATCCCATCTCTTACAGCTATTCTAAAGACAGGAACTTCAGCCGCAACGGGTTGTTGGAGCGCCCCTCTTTGTGGTACCGGCTTGGTTTTCAGACCCAGACCGATGTCCCGCGTATTTCGGACATTAACCCGATCCAGTCTACCTCAGAGGGCTCCAGTATGAACGAGAGGTTCGGCCTAAAAAGCGGAGTCAGCCTATTTGGAAGCATAAATACTAGTTTTGGGTACAGTTCTGCCAAGGGGATTACCCAGGGGACCGGGGGGCCCCGTTTTCGCCGGGGAGTAAACTACCCTGAGTTCGGCTTGCAGTGGAGCAAGGTAAAAATTCCCTTTTTATTAAACAAGTTTTTCTCCAACGCTTCTTACCAGTTCAGATATGAACATAGCATTGAGGAGAGTGGAAACCAGAGAACCAAGGAAGTGGAAGACCGGAAAACATCGAATAACTTCTCCCCTTTAGCTGGCATAGCCTTGAATTGGAAGAACGGCATCACCTCCAGCATCCGGGTGGATAAGAGCAAAACTGAAGGCAAAGCGCTAAGAAGTGGAGTAGGGGGGCGCACCACTACTGTCACGGAGAACAAGGGAGTAGCGGTTACTTCCAATTATAGTTTCAGCTCCCCCAAAGGGATAACCATTCCTCTCTTAGGCCGGCTTAAATTTCAGTCCAACCTAAATGTCTCCTTCGATGTCTCCTGGCGCACCAGCATCACCCGGCGAGAAACCGAAGGTTTGGGGTTCAGCACCCTTTCAAGTAGTAGTGAGTTTTCGGTCTCTCCCCGGGGCAGCTATAATTTCTCCTCCCAAATCAACGGGGGTTTCCAGGCCCGCTGGTCTGACCGGCAAGACCGTAAGACCGGATACAAGACCCATTATCGGGAGCTGGGGATCTGGGCAGAAATAAGATTCTAAGCGGATGAAGCTTAGATTTCTTTTGTTTCTGGGTGGCTGCCTCACTGTGGTTAACTGTAACAGCCAAACTCAGCCCGCCTTTGATGGAAAAAAGGCCTATCAGTTCCTTGTGGCTCAATGCCAATTCGGTCCCCGCTTCCCAGGTTCTTCCGGACACCAACAAGCCTTAGAATACCTGAAAAGTGAGCTTGGAAAATGTTCTCAATTGGTCAAGCCTCAGAACTTTTCTGCTACCAATCCGGTTACGGGTGAAAACGTAGTGCTGACCAACCTAGAGGCCACTTTTCACCCTGCTGCAGAAGAAAGAATTCTTCTATGCGCTCACTGGGATACCAGGCCCTGGGCCGATCGAGATTCAGATACTAGCAAGCACGCAACCCCTATCTTGGGGGCCAACGACGGCGCCTCAGGAGTAGCAATTCTCCTACATTTGGCTCAAATCATTCAGCAACACCAGCCCAAGTACGGAGTCGACCTGGTCTTCTTCGATGGGGAAGACTTGGGGCAAGAGGGGAATCCCCAAACCTACGCCTTAGGTTCCCAGTACTTTTCCCAGAATCTCTCTGATTACAGGCCCCGCATGGCTATCCTGCTGGATATGGTAGGGGACAAAAATCTTAAGGTTTATCAAGAAGAGTATTCCACTAAATTTGCCCCCCATACGGTCCAGATAATCTGGGACAAGGCCAAAAAGTTAAGGCTGGACTGTTTTGTGGACTCGATTGGATATGCGGTCTGGGACGACCATATTGCCCTGCTTCAGAAAGGGATCCCCTGCGCCAACCTAATTGACTTTGATTATCCTTATTGGCATACTACCCAAGACACTCCGGACAAATGTTCCCCGGAGAGTCTGGAGAAAATTGGCCGGCTGTTGGTTTCGATACTGTACGACTGATTAGAAGGTTATGTGGGCTTTCACTCCGCAAGAGAAGCGCGCCATCTTGTTTCTGGTGTTAGCACTCTTAGTAGGTACCGGTATTCTGAACTATAAAAAACATAATCCAGAGTTTGCTCCGGAGTTACTGTCAGGCAATTATAAGGCTGCAAAATTCAAATCCCCGGCGCCTGAGGCCAAAATCCCCGAGCCAAGTAACTCGCCCGGAGTGCAGGCTGGAAGCCTCGGTCAGAGGCAGCTACAGAAAAAGATTAATCTAAATACGGCTACTTTGGAAGAGCTGGAAAGTCTTCCCCAGATTGGCCCGGTACTGGCCAAAAGGATAGCAGACTATCGTTATGAAAAGGGAGGCTTCACTTCCTCAGAAGAGCTAATAAGAGTCAAAGGAATAGGCAAGAAAACCTACTCACGAATCAAAGATTATGTAACCCTAGAAGAATAGAATGCGCATCACTTCAGGCAGCCTAAAAGGGAGGAGACTAAAGTCTCCTGGCCGGTTGAAGATACGGCCCCCTTTAGATCAGCTTAAGCAATCAGTATTCAATATCTTAGCCGGAGAAATAGAAGGGAAAGAAGTCTTGGATCTTTTTGCCGGCACAGGGAGTTTCGGATTAGAGGCTCTCTCCCGGGGGGCAGCCAGAGTAGTGTTTGTGGACTTTTCTTTTAAGGCCTGCCGCCTTTTGAAAGAGAATCTGAAGATTTTGAATTCAGAAGAAAAAGTCTCGGTCTTATGCAGGAAAGTCAATCAGACCTTAGAGGATTTTGCAGTAAAAGGGATAAAGTTCGAGCTAGTCTTTGTAGACCCCCCCTTTTTGTCAAATCTGTGCCAGAAAAC
>Ga0209641_10003976_pt1 | contig 12285 bp, 8 predicted proteins | sample RifCSP16_1_FD_184022 | JGI IMG/M metagenome (GOLD analysis project Ga0209641, IMG submission 184022) | Soil microbial communities from Rifle, Colorado - Rifle CSP2_sed 16_1 (SPAdes) (version 2) | ecosystem: Environmental > Terrestrial > Deep subsurface > Rock core/Sediment | place: Rifle...
ATACAGTGTGTTATCTGCAACGGCAGAGGATGCAGGGTATGCAAGGGCGGTGGATGGCTGGAGATACTTGGCGCCGGCATGATTCACCCTATGGTATTCAAGTCCGTGGGATATGATGCCGAGAGATTCACCGGTTTCGCCTTCGGCCTTGGTATAGAGCGTATTGCAATGCTTAAATTCGGGATAGATGACATAAGGCTTTTCTTTGAAAATGATGTGAGGTTTTTAAGGCAATTCTGAAAAAGCAGGTTAAGATTTAGGTTGAGGTCAAGAAAATCCTTAACCTTAGCCTTAACCTCAACCTTAATTGTATGAAGGTTAGCTACAACTGGCTCAAGGAATATGTAAAGGCGCTCCCTCTGCCTGACAGGCTTGCGGAAAAATTGACTATGTCAGGGTTTGAGGTGGAGGGCATTGAGGTGCTTGGCAAGGGGATAACTGGTGTTGTTGTCGGCAAGATCATCTCCATGGAAAGACATCCTAATGCTGACAGGCTTACGCTCTGCAAGGTAAAGACAGACAAGCTTCATTCCATTGTCTGCGGCGCGAAGAATATGAAAGAGGGCGACAAGGTAGCCCTTGCCCTTCCCGGCGCCACCCTGCCCAATAATGTAAAGATAGAAAAGACAAGGATACGCGGTGTAGAGTCTGAAGGGATGATGTGTTCTGAGGCCGAGTTGGGGCTTAAGGACACAGCAGAAGGCATAATGATACTGCCGCAGAGCCTTTCCCTTGGTAAAGACATCACTGAGGCTTTAAATATAAAGGATTTTATCTTTGATATAAATGTCACACCCAACAGACCGGACTGCCTATCCATTCTGGGAATAGCCCGGGAGGTGGCGGCGATAACAGGCGGTAAAGTTAGGAGTTCAGAGTTCGGAGTTCGGAGTAAAAACAAAAAGCAGTTACCCCCAACTCCCAACTCCCAACTCCCAACTGTTTCCATTAAGGAGCCGTCTTTGTGCAGGAGGTATGCTGCAAAGGTCGTTGAGAATATTAAAGTGGGCCCTTCTCCAGACTGGCTGAAACGGAGGCTTGAATCGCTGGGTTTCAGGTCAATAAACAATGTGGTAGATGTAACCAATTACCTGATGATTGAATACGGCCAGCCACTCCACGCATTTGATTATGACCTTGTGTCAGGCAGGCAGGTCATTGTGAGAAGGGCGCACGAAAATGAAAAGATACAAACCCTGGACGGAGTAGAGAGGGTGCTCAGAGAAGACATGCTCGTAATCGCAGACAGCAGCAGGCCTATTGCAATGGCAGGTATAATGGGTGGCAAGGAATCGGAGATAAGGGATTCTACAAAGGACATCCTTTTTGAGAGCGCATACTTTGACCCTTCCTGCGTGAGGATGGCATCGAAGTCCTTGGGGGTTTCCACTGAGTCGTCATACAGGTTTGAGAGGGGTGCTGACATAGAGGTTGTCGCAAAAGTGCTTGATAAGGCTGCACGGATGATAGCTGAGATTGCAGGCGGAAACATTGCAGACGGAATTGTTGATAAATATCCACGGCCGTTTAAACCGGTTGAAATTAGTATCAGGCTTGATAGGATAAATAAGCTCCTCGGGCTCCGGATGGAGAGAAAAGCGGTTGAGGATTGCTTGAAGAGGCTCGGCATTGCCTTTAAGCCGGCAGGAAAGGGCAGGGCTGCTAAAGGTAAGGGAAGCGATGGTCATACATGGACAGTCACCCCGCCTTCTTACAGGGTAGACCTTTTAAAGGAGATAGATATTATTGAAGATGTTGCGAGGATTTATGGCTATGAAAATATCCCCAATACCCTTCCTGATGCCGGGTTATCTGCCGCTAAAATAGCAGGTACGGGTTTATTAAGGGAAAAGATGAGGAATATCTTAACCAATAATAGTTTCCTTGAGGTTGTAAACTACAGCTTTATATCACCTTTGACCTTTGAGATTACAGTCCCTGATATAAATCAAGGTTTGAGGCTTTTAAACCCATTGACAGAAGAGCAGTCCATTATGAGGCAGAGCCTTATACCGGGTCTTCTGGGAACACTGCAGTATAATTTGTATCATAATAACCGTAATATTAAGATTTTTGAGATAGGCAGGATATTTACCCCGGATGATAAAAAGATAGAGGAAAAAGAATTGATTGCCGGCCTGATGAGCGGCCTGAGATATGACGAGGCATGGAATACCAGCAGGGAGGCGGTGGATTTCTTTGATATCAAGGGGGCGCTGGAACAGCTTTTATCAGGGCTTGGTATTGACAGGTGCGCATTTATTCCTAAGTCGGATATCCCATTTTTACATCCCGGCAAGGCATGTGTTGTTGAAAAAGGCGGCAGCAGGATTGGCATTGCCGGAGAGCTTCACCCTGATATCGTGCAAAGGCTGGACATGAAGCAAACCGCATCTGTATTTGAACTGGATATGGACACCATCGCACTGTTTACGGATGCTCAAAAAAGATATGCCCCGATTCCCAAATACCCAGTGATAGCCAGGGATGCTGCAATGATAGTAGGGGAGGAGATTCCTGCTCAGGAATTATTCGATACCATTAAAGGATTAGGAGTTAATCTCCTTGAGGAGGTCAATGTCTTTGATGTATACTATGGCGGAAATATCCCGGAAGGGAAGCGCAGTATTGCCGTCCGTTTAATGTATCGCTCTCAGGACAGAACGCTGACCGATGAGGAGGTCAATGTTGCGCATGCAGCCATTCTATCTAACTTGAAGGACAGGTTTGGAATTGAAGTCAGGGGTGAGTAGTAAAGCAGTAAAACTGTTCGCAGCCTTTAGTTCGGAGTGAAGAACCCCGCCTACAGGATGGGGCATACGGCGGGCTATGGCAGTTAGTAGAAACAGGTTTTAGACATCTTGATACAAGAAGCATTCAGTCCTTTTGCGATCCCTCTCTCGCAGAGAAGGGAGATTTGGAGGTATGATATGACAAAGGCAGATATCGTAGAGCAGATCTTCGAGAAGGTGGGTTTTTCAAAAAAGGATGTGGCAGAGGTGGTTGGACTCGTATTTGAAACCATAAAAACTTCTGCTGAAAAGGGAAATAATGTGAAGGTGTCGGGGTTTGGAAATTTTATGGTGCGCCAGAAGAGGGCAAGGAGAGGAAGGAATCCCCAGACAGGGAAAGACCTGACCATAACAGCAAGGAAGGTCCTGACATTCAAACCCAGCCAGATTTTAAAAAAGTCAGTAAATACTAAATGAGAGGTTAGAGGTAATAGGTAGCGGAAAGACTATAATATATACCTGTAATCTGTAGTCTATGGCCGGAAATGAAGTTTAATATACCTGATAAGCTTTATTTCAAGATAGGCGAGGTTAGCAAGATAACCCGCGTGAAGCCGTATGTCCTGAGATACTGGGAATCAGAATTTAAAATAATCAGCCCGCTTAAATCAAAATCAAAACAGAGGGTTTACCGCAGAAAAGATGTTGAACTTATATTAGAAATAAAGAGGCTTTTATATGATGAAAGATATACTCTCGATGGGGCAAAGTCTAAAATAAGAGAATTACAGAAGCAGATGAACAGCAGCCAACTGGACATCAAATTCCCTGACCAGAGATATCTTAAGGCATTGCGTCTTATAAAGGAAGAACTGCATTCTATAAAGAAGTTCCTTTCCTGAATTAAGTTTCCGTATCGGGGCGTAGCGCAGCCTGGTAGCGCACTAGCATGGGGTGCTAGTGGCCGTGGGTTCGAATCCCGCCGCCCCGACCATAATATTTATCAAATTCGCTATCATTGTAATTGATGAAGGTTAAAGGATACTTTTTAACCTATACAAAATGGTATGTCCTGCCGATGGCTATGTCAAATAATAATCAAGGTTCAAAAATAGCCAAAAATTTGAGGAAAATCCGGCAGGACAAAGGTATTTCCCAATATCGCCTATGCAAGCTGGCGGATTTATCGCTTAATACCGTTGTCACGGTAGAATCGGGAGCAAATCCTAACCCAACCATTGAGACACTAACAAGAATCGCCAAAGCGTTGAATGTTGGCGTTGATGATTTGATTAAATAAAATATGAGTAAATCATTTACTATTCATGATTTACCAGCCGATGAGCGACCGCGTGAACGGTTGGTTAAGTTTGGTGAACAGGCGCTTTCGGCCCAAGAATTATTACAGCTTATTTTGGGACGCGGTATTGCCGGCGAATCGGTAGTAGTTACGGCGCAAAAACTACTATCGCAATTTGGTAGTCTTCAGAGATTAGCCGAGGCAAGTATTGAGGAGTTATCTTTAATCAAAGGGATTGGATTAGCAAAAGCGGCACAAATAAAAGCCGCATTTGAAATTGGCCGCCGACTTTTCACCCAAACCTTACCTTATAAGAACAAAGAACTTACCGATCCCGAGAAAGTATACCGGTTGATAAAGAGCAAGCTCAAAGATTATCATAAAGAACATTTTTACATTATCGCTCTTAATAGTAGAAATCACTCAATTGCAGAAGTTTCCGTTGGCAGTCTTAATGCTAGTATTGTTCATCCGCGCGAAGTATTCGCGGAAGCAATTAAAAACAAGGCGGCATCAGTTATATTTGTTCACAATCATCCATCGGGCGACTCCGAACCGTCAGAAGGCGATTTGGTAACAACAAAGAGATTAGTTGAAGCCGGTAAAATTTTGGAAATAGAAGTGGTTGACCATATCATTGTTACAAACAATAGTTTTTTAAGCTTTAAGGAACGCAAACTGCTATGAATCCTAAAATAAACAAACACGACATTGAATTTTTAATAGATTGCCTCAAAAACGGAAAGGAAATTCCGGAAGTTTATAAATATGCGCTTTTTCCGACCAAGCAAAAAGAATACGAACTTGTCTATGCTGGAAAAATGCGAAAAGAAGATGTGCTTGCGGACACCGAAGAAGCTAAACCTGTGCCTCTGCAAATTGAAAAAGTTTTTAATGGCAAGAAATATCCGCTCTATTCTAAAGATTGGCACAATCTTTTAGTTTTTGGCGACAATCTGCAAATTCTCAAAACTTTTAACGAAAACAAAGACCCACTCGTCAAGAATAAAATCAAGGGCAAGGTAAAACTGATTTATATTGATCCGCCGTTTGGCACGGGCGACGAATACGACGGTAACAAAGGCCAAAGCGCCTACAGCGCGAAGAGAAAGGGTGCGGATTTCGTTGAATTTATTCGCCGCCGCCTAATTTTGCTTAGGGAACTACTATCCGATGATGGCTTAATTTTTGTTCGTATGGATTATCACTTTTCGCACTATGTTAAATTGGCACTAGATGAAATTTTTGGGAAAGAAAATTTTAAAAACGAACTTATAGTAAATAGAATAAAAAAGAACGTTACCTTAAAAGGGAGAAGAAATATCCCTGCTCAAACAGATACACTCTTTGTTTATACAAAAACTGAATTTGGCAGCTACGTAGATATATCAAAAAAACTAGAATCCAAAAAAGAAGGATATTGGCACGCTATGGATTCTGCAGGGTTTTCTGGCCCTCGCCAAACCGTGATTGATGGGAAAACGTATTATCCGCCAGCAGGACGACATTTCAGTTTTACGCAACAACAAGTTGATGAAATGTACAAAGAAGGACGCATAAGAACAAATCCAAAAACAGGAAAGCCCCAATATTGGGTATTACCAAAAGAAGAGATGGCTCTCGATTCAAATTGGACTGATATTTCGGGATATAGTTTTACAACCGGATATCCAACAGAAAATTCTGAATCTCTTTTAAGCAGGGTTGTTCGGGTTGCGACAGCCCCTGGGGATCTGGTGATGGATGTGTTTGCGGGAAGTGGCACGACTTTAATCGCCGCAGAGAAGCATGGTCGCCGGTGGATTGGTTGCGACATTGGTAAACTGGCAATGTACACGACACAAAAGCGATTATTGGAAATATATCAAAGTAAAGATTTAGAAAATCCAAAAAAGAAATATGGCAGGCCAGCAAATTCTTTTGCCGTTGTTACATCGGGGCTTTATGATCTCGGAAAGATTTTTGCTTTACAAAAAGACGAATATATCCGTTTTGTGAAAGATTTATTTGAAATTGAGGAAACAAAAACGACAAAAATTGGTGGTGTTGAAGTTGACGGAAAAAAACGAGAATTTTACGCTAAAATCTTTCCGTATTGGGAATTAAAAAACGCCAGCGTTGACGAAAAGTATTTGCAGGAATTGCACAAAAACATTGGCGGAAAAGTTGACGATAAATTCTACATAATCGCTCCTGCAAACAATGTGAATTTTATCAGCGACTATCATCAAATTGGCAATGTCCGTTATTATTTTCTCAAAGTGCCGTATCAAATAATCAAAGAATTGCACAAAGTGCAGTTTAAAAAATTCCGCCAGCCGCAAAGCAAAAACCAAATTAACGACTTGGACGAGGCAATCGGTTTTCACTTTATCCGCCAGCCGGAGGTAAAATCAGAGATCGAAAAATTGGAAGATAAAGTCGTTTTGAAAATCAAAAAGTTTGAATCCGCCTATTCGCAAGACGAAACAGGCGAAAAACTTAAAAATTTTGAAAGTTTGGCGATGTTGCTCGTGGACTTAAACTATGACGGCGAAAAGTTTATGATGACAAATTACTATTTCGCGCAGGACTTGCTTAATCACAAGTCGAGCGACGACGAAGAAAGCGAGAAAGAAATCAAACAAGAACTAAAAATACAAAAAGAAATTACAAAAGAATTCCCGAAAAAAGATTGCGGCAAGGAAATTATGGCAATCTATGTTGATATTTACGGCAACGAATTTCGGGAGGTTTTTAAGGTTAAATAAACGCTATGACAGAAGGAATTAAAATATATATAACACAGGATTTGGTTTTGCAGGTAAAGCAAAACTATAATCCTGCCAAACTCAATTTGAAAAAGTGGGTTGATTTTCTTGATGTGCTTTGTGGCGACCGAGAATTTCAAAAAGAATCGATCAGGGATGCGATTATTTTTCTTGCGTCCGGAGAATATGCCACGATTGAAAGTTTGATTGAGGAAAATTTTAGAAAAAACGACGAATTGCAAAGAAGATATAAAGATGTTCAGGATTATCAAAGAAATTTGCCCTTGCCTCATAAACTTTCGGCGGTGATTGATTTGGCGACCGGAACAGGCAAAAGCTATGTGATTTACGGCATTGCGCAAATTGCTTTGGGGCTTGGCTTGGTTGATAAAGTTTTGGTTCTTTGTCCGTCGCTTACGATTGAATCTGGTTTGAAAGAAAAGTTTGAGAAACTTTCCGGCGACGATAAAGTAAAAGCGACCTTGCCGGACAATGCCGTTTTCAAAAATCCGAGAATTATTGACGCAAACAGTACAATCAAAAACGGCGACATTTGCGTTGAAAATATCCATGCCATTTATGAACGGACGGGATCGTCAATAAACGATAGCTTAAAAAAAAGCGGCGAGCGCGTTTTAGTGCTGAATGATGAAGTTCATCACGCCTACAATTCGTCAAGTGAGCAGGATATAAGAAAATGGAAAGCATTTTTGCTTAATCCTGATTATAATTTCAAATACATTTTAGGATTTACCGGCACGGCGTATATGGACGATGAGTATTTCAATGATGTTATTTATCGCTACTCGATAAAACAAGCCGTTAATGACAAAGTGGTTAAGTCGGTTGATTATGTTGCAGAAGATGAAGTGTCTTCAAGCCCAACAGAAAGGAAAAGAGAGAAATTTCATAAAATTTATGACAATCACGAAGAATTTGTGAAAAGGTATCGGCTTATTAAACCGCTTACGATTTTGGTTACAAAAGATATTTCCAAAGCAAGAACGCTTCGGGAAGATTTGATTGATTTCTTGGAGAAGCGGGAAAAAATATCGCGAAAGGCGGTTGAGAAAAAAGTTTTGATTGTTACCTCGCACAAGGATCACAAGAAAAATATTTTGGAATTGAAAAATGTTGATGACAAGGAAAATTCTATTGAGTGGATTGTTTCCGTTTCCATGCTTACAGAGGGCTGGGATGTGAAAAATGTTTTTCAAATTGTGCCGTGGGAAGACCGCGCTTTCAATTCCAAACTTTTGATTGCCCAAGTTTTAGGCCGCGGGCTTCGCATACCGGAAGAATACAAATCGCCACAGCCGAAAGTTAGAGTTTTCAATCATGATGCTTGGAGCCGAAACATTCGCGGTTTGGTTGATGAGATTTTGGAAATTGAAGTCCGCCTCACAAGCGAGATTTTAACTTCCGGCGAACGAGTAAAATATAATTTTGCTCTTTACACTATTGACTACGAAAAACAGGAAAGACTTGTTAAAGCGGAAAAAGACACAGAAATTTTTGATTATTCAAAAGGTTTTATAAATATAGTTGCTCAAGTTGAGCGAATAGACAGAAAAACCGAGTATGAGGATTTGGGCGGAATTATCAAGCCGAAAACAACGACAATTCCAAAGGAAGTTCTCGGCGTTGACGAAGTGGTGGCAAAAATAGTTGAAACTTTCAAGACAAGAGATTTTGAGGCAAAAATCAGATTTCCAAAAGGTGAATACGAAAAAGAACATTTGCCCCCAGAGAACGAAATTAAAGAGATTGTCGTAAATTCAATGCGAAAAGTTGGCATAAAGAGCGGAGTTTTGACGGAAGATAACGCTAACAGAATTTTCAAAGCGTTTCAAACGCTTTTCAGGGCGAGAGGTTCAACGATTGTTTTAGAAAGGACGGTAAATAAGCCGAAATTAATCAGCACAAAAGAGATTGAAAAGGAAAACGTCGCCGTCGGCGCAATAAGGCATGGCTCAACAGTTTTCTATACCGAAAATTTCAAAGACGAGTGTAAAAACGGAATGATCGATATTTTGCAAGGCATAGCCAACGATGAAAACCTGCCGAGAAGCGCAAGCAAAGAAGTTAACCCTTATTGTTTCAAGACGCCGGTCAATGTCGTTTTGACAAAACTTGAGCCGGAACGAAAGTTCGTTGAAGCGATTGTTGGCTCAAAAGTATGCGCAAAAATTGATGCTTGGATAAAATCGCGGGACATGGGATTTTACAGCGTTGAGTATTCGTGGAGAAAAGGCGAACACCCGACACAAGGTAGTTTTAATCCTGATTTTTTCTTGAAGCTTGGCGAAAATATCGTCGTTATTGAAATCAAGGCGGATGATGATGATTCTGACGAAAATAAGGCGAAGTATCGCTGGGCGAAACAGCATTTCGAGACGCTGAACGAGGAATTGAAAAAGAGCAAGATTAAACAGCGATACTTCTTCCACTTTTTGAGTCCGAATAGCTATGCCGAATTTGTAGAATATTTTTGTGACAATAGGGTTTTTGATAAGAAGTTTCGTAGTAAGCTTGAGGATTTATTGGATAGGGATCAAAGTGTAAAGTATGGCTAATAAAGAATGAGGAGACAAGATATGAATTTTTTCAATTTGACCGCCCACCGCCCGAAAAAATCGCTGGGGGTTTCCGGCAGACGGGCAAAAAGGAAGGGGGTCTGGGGGAAGGAATTTTTGCCCGCCTGCTTTCCGCCTGCAAAATTACTTACGGCCTCTCTAAAAAAATATTGGCCAGCCTGAAGGTTTTCCTGTAGAATTGTATTGTAAAATATACTAATTTATGACAATATATCGCTCTAAATTTATGAATAGAAAACGAGTCCAAAGATTGATTTGATTAGTGGTAGTATTTGGTTTTTAAAGGACAGGGAGGTTAAGATAAATAAATGAAGCAGTCTATCTATAAAAATCTTGCGATGTGGCTCATTATAATAGCCACAATGGTGCTTCTCTACAATATGTTCAGCCAGACCCAGCTGCCCCAGGATAAGGTTGTGTTCAGCGATTTTATACAGTCAGTAGAGGATGGCAATGTTGCAGAGGTTACCATCCAGGGGAATGATATATACGGGAAGTTTAAGGACGGCAAGGACTTTAAAACCTTTGCGCCGGACGACCCTGAGCTTGTAAAGACATTGAGAAATAAAGGGGTAAAGATATCTGCAAGGCCCATTGAACAGTCACAATGGTGGGCTATGCTGATTTCGTGGTTTCCCATGCTCCTCCTGATAGCTGTATGGATATTCTTCATGAGGCAGATGCAGGTGGGCGGCGGCAAGGCAATGGCATTCGGCAAGAGCAAGGCAAGACTTTTGAACGAGAGCCAGCAGAAGGTGACATTTAAGGATGTGGCAGGTATTGAAGAGGCTAAAGAAGAATTGGAAGAGATTATTGATTTTTTGAAAGACCCGAAAAAGTTTACAAAACTCGGTGGCCGCATACCAAAGGGCGTGCTTCTCATGGGTTCGCCAGGAACAGGAAAAACCTTGCTTGCAAAGGCAATAGCCGGGGAGGCCGGTGTTCCGTTTTTCAGCATATCCGGCTCTGATTTTGTGGAGATGTTTGTCGGGGTTGGGGCATCCAGAGTCAGGGATCTCTTTCTTCAGGGGAAGAAGAATGCGCCGTGCATAATATTTATAGACGAGATAGATGCTGTTGGCAGGCACAGGGGCGCTGGTCTTGGCGGCGGTCATGACGAGAGGGAGCAGACTTTGAATCAACTCCTTGTGGAGATGGATGGCTTTGAATCAAATGAGGGGGTAATCCTGATTGCTGCAACAAACCGTCCGGATGTTCTGGACCCTGCATTGATGCGGCCGGGAAGGTTTGACAGGACAGTGATTGTCCCTAAACCCGACTTGAAGGGCAGGAGTGAGATACTCACTGTCCACGCTAAAAAGGCGCCTCTGGCAGAGGATGTGAATCTTGAGGTGGTTGCAAGAGGAACCCCCGGCATGTCAGGGGCGGACCTTGCAAATCTGGTGAATGAAGCGGCGCTCCTTGCAGCAAGGCATGGTAAGACCAAGGTCGAGATGGTTGATTTTGAAGAGGCAAAAGACAAGGTATTGATGGGTAAGGAACGGAAGAGCATGATAATAAGCGAAGAGGAGAAAAAGAACACGGCATATCATGAGGCAGGTCATACGCTTGTTGGAAAATTTATCCCAGGTTCCGACCCTGTTCACAAAGTAACCATTATTCCGCGGGGCTATGCCCTTGGTCTTACCCAATATCTGCCTTTGGATGAAAAACATACATGGCCGAGAGAGTATATCATGGGAAGGATTGCCATAATGATGGGGGGCCGGGTGGCGGAAGAGCTGGTTCTGCACCACATGACAACCGGCGCCGGCAATGACATTGAAAGGGCAACAGAGATGGCAAGAAAGATGGTGTGTGAGTGGGGCATGAGTGAAAAGATGGGGCCGTTAACATTCGGCAAAAAAGAAGAGATGGTATTCCTTGGGAAAGAGATAGCTACACATAAGGATTATAGCGAACATACGGCCAGAGAGATAGACTCAGAAGTAAAACAGATAGTGATGGAATGTTATAACAAGGCTAAAAATACCTTGACCGAAAAGATTGATACCCTGCACAGGCTTGCCAATGCCCTTCTTGAAAAAGAGGTGCTGGATGGCGCCGAGATAGACAGGATAATCTTTGGCGGCAATGGCGGTGGAACCGCACCTTTAAAGGAAGATGTTTCAATAAGAACCGCAACTGCGTAAGAGAGGCCTGCGGCCTTAATATAGACAATAAAACAGCGAGGGTGCAGCATGACATATGTTTTAAACCCGTTTTAAAGCCCTGCTTCTCTATCTCTCAAATCTCTGGTCTAACCTTATAAATTTCTAATTTTTTACCCCGTTAAAATGCATCATGGCTTACCGTGTTATGCTTAGCACGACCGTGATATGTAAAATAAATAAACTTCCAATTTATAAACAGATGACATAAAAGCCCCATATAAGTTGCTAAGGGGGTTTAAATTGCGGGGTTCCAGTGAGATTACCGAGATATATTAACATTGACTGCGATGAAGAATCGCGGTTTGAGATGTCCCGCATCGGGGTTGACCCGGTGGGCATAAGGCTCATGTCTCCAAAGCTGTTCCACCTTAATCTTAAAATAGAAGGATTGACTTCGCCTCAGGCCAACATACTTAAACAGGAGATGCTCTCTGTCGGAGGGGAGGCAGCGGTATCATCGGGTGTTATAACCTGTGGTGTGGCTGCAACGGATGCCATCATATCCGGGACCAGAAAACAGATACAGAATGTAATTAAGAAATTGAACATGCAGCCATTTGGCTTGAAAAAGGTTGCTGATAAGATAAAGAATGCCATTGAGAATATATACAAGGATGAGATAATATTCAGGGCAGGAAGGCACAGATGGGTTCTGGGGAAGCGGATACTGATTATGGGTGTTCTTAATGTAACGCCGGACTCCTTTTATGACGGTGGCCGTTATTTTAAAAA
>Ga0209641_10003980_pt1 | contig 12276 bp, 12 predicted proteins | sample RifCSP16_1_FD_184022 | JGI IMG/M metagenome (GOLD analysis project Ga0209641, IMG submission 184022) | Soil microbial communities from Rifle, Colorado - Rifle CSP2_sed 16_1 (SPAdes) (version 2) | ecosystem: Environmental > Terrestrial > Deep subsurface > Rock core/Sediment | place: Rifle...
ATGAGACTCTACGGCAATACATGGTTACAAAGAATTTCTACAGCTTACATTGAGATCTATCGTGGAACACCTCTCCTTATTCAATTATATATTTTGTATTATGGTCTGCCGAATATTGGTATTACCCTGAGTGCTTTTGCTGCCGCTGTGCTTGGATTAGGCATGAACTATGCCGCTTATGAGGCAGAAATCTACCGTGCAGGGATACAATCTATATCTAAAGGACAAACCGAGGCTGCACTTTCTCTCGGCATGTCGAAACGCCTGACGTTAAGGCGAATTATTCTGCCGCAGGCGTTGCGTATTGCCATACCACCTATGACCAATGATTTTATTGCCCTGTTTAAAGATTCTTCTTTGGTTTCCGTAATTGCCATAGTAGAACTTACAAAGTGTTATAGTATCCTGGCATCTGCCTCGATGAATTTCTTCAAATTGGGAATCATTACAGCCTTCCTTTATTTCTGTATGAGTTACCCACTTTCCCTCTATGCCAGAAAACTTGAGAGAAAATTAAGATCACATGATAGAAATTCATAATCTGTTCAAGCAGTATGGCAAACAACCTCTGTTTAAAGGATTGCACTTAAACATAGCAAAGGGAAGTGTCGTTACCCTGATAGGACCGTCAGGAAGTGGTAAGAGCACGCTTCTACGTTGTATTAACGGATTAGAAACATTTCAGGATGGATACATATCGGTCGATGGGCAAAAACTCCATGGTGTTAATGAACACAGTTACCGTAAGGAGCAGGAAGACCATACCGTCAGAAATATACGCCGTAAGGTAGGGATGGTTTTCCAGCAATTCAACCTTTTTCCCCATATGACGGTTTTGCATAATATAACCGAGTCACCAACCCATGTACTGGGCATTAGTCAGTCCGAGGCAGAATCGATTGCCATTTCCCTGCTACAGAAAGTACATCTGGAAGAAAAGGCTCATAGTTACCCTGGGCAGCTATCCGGCGGAGAACAGCAGCGGGTGGCCATTGCCAGAGCCCTGGCTATGAAGCCTGAAGCGATGCTTTTTGATGAACCAACATCATCTCTCGATCCGGAGATGATTGAAGAGGTGCTTGCGGTTATAAAAGATCTTGTATCGGAAGGAATGACGACTGTCATTGCAACGCATGAAATGGTCTTTGCAAGGGATGTTTCTAGACATGTGGTCTTTCTGGAAAAGGGGGAGATTGTGGAACAGGGCAGTCCAAAGGATATATTCTACAACCCAATAAATGATCGGACATGGGCATTTTTAAGCCGTTTCATGAAGTAAATACACACAACGTTTTTGTTGGGTGCGCATTCGCTTCACCCAACCTGGCTGACTGCTACGATAATTTAATGTTTAAGACACAACTCCAATAACCACCTTGGAAAATCGTGGTATTATGCAAACGAAAGGGACAGAAGCAGATACGTCCTCATGAAAATGGGGATAGGCCAAACCTAAACCACTACGCCAGTTCCCTACTCTACCCAACCCCCCCTGAAAATATCTTTAATTCTATTTTTGCAGCTTTATTACTGTTTTCCATAAACGATAGCAAATTGCAAATACTACCGTTGCAAACATCCAATAATATATGGGTACCATTGCTCCTGCGCGTGTTTCGCTTCCTGTAAAATAGCTATGAAACAGTACGAGAAAAAATGATGGCACAGATAGCCTATGTCCCCATTTCCATATTCCAGGCAAATGCTGTCTTAAGGCGGCAAAGATCGTGCTGAGAATCATGAGCCATGACGCAATCAAACCTAAAGACAATATTGATGGGTAGTATGATCCTAAAAAATGGGGAATTAATAATCCAGAGGCAAAGTGGTTATTTCTGATAGAGACTGCCCACACAAAAAGGACTGCATGTGACATGAAGAGAGATATAATCCACAACCCTAGATTCCTGTGAAAAGTGAAGCTCCTTTGTGTACCCAAAAAACGATCACCATATTCCCCTAACAAACCCTTCAAGACTTGCAACCAGAGAAATATTAACGCATATAAACCAAGAAACTTTGATACAACATAAAGAAATTGACCATCGAGTACTTTATGGCGAAAGTATACCGTCAGATCACCTGTAGTTTTAAAAAATGTTAACCCGGGAACTAAGAAGATCGTAAATAATATTAGATCCTGGATAATCCATTTATATTTTACAGATGAGGAATTTGTGCTGTATACGTATGAATTCATAACGACCTCCCCTCTTCATAAGAAAAGTTCAAATTATTCTGCATGCGTCTCAGAGCCTCGTCATCAGAAAGGCATCGTTCACCCGCCACTGGTAATCCCTGAGATTTCCAATAGTTTATTCCTGGCTTTTGAAGCACATAAACATTCTCAAGACCTAGGCGTTTCAATAACTTTCCCAATTCAAAACCACGGAAATCCTTTATACAATAGGGTATTACAAAATCAACGGCAGCAAACCTCTTCACCGCCTCCGCATTAACATCTCGAAGGGTGAGATTTTGAGCACCTGGGATATGCTCTTCTTGAAATTCCTTTTCTTCTCGGGTATCAATAAATAAGACCTTTTTCCCTGCCTTAATTTCAGTAAGTAATTCAGGGATTGAGATTTTTGGTATTAGTAGTTCTTTACCAGAATCCTTTTCACCAATTGTATTTTCCATGTGAGAATTTAATATTAATAATAAATGTACAAGGAAAAGTGAACATGCCACCAGTGATCCGATTCGAATCATTACATCACTACCTCTCTTGATATGAAAAAATTCACTATGAGATACTTTATTTATTCCTGTTTTTATACATTAAATCAAAAATTTCAAGGCACTTTTTGATTACTTCTTCATTATTTTCAGAATTTTGTATAATCTTGTTTACTGCATCTTGAACAATAAGAGTTTCATCAAATACCTTCTTTTCCCATATATTTACTTCTATGTCATGAATGATTTTACCGAAAAAAACAAGTCGAGAATCACTTAAGTTATACTGCTTTAAAATAGACTCAAAAGTAGACATATTGTGATAACGTCTTAATTTAGCATCTGGGGTATCGAATGGTATTCCCTCTTGTATAGTACTACCTTTTGGGAATAATTTTATCACGGCATCTTTGGCAACAAATCGTTTTATCAGCCAAATAGAGGCACACTTATCCACCTCAAAGCCCTCCCACGTGGAAAAAACCAACATTTTTTGTTCTGCTCGTATGCTGGAGGCTTTTCCATAGGCAATAATAAAAAAGAAAAATATGAACAGGAATAAATTTTTATACTTTGGGTTTCTCATGTAATTTTCCATACTTTATTGAACGTATTCAAAAAAACCCACAAAATAAAGGAGTTCTTACGAAGTCATACTATAAATAATCTAACGAATTTTTAAGAGACGGCGAACAAATTCATTCTTAGGATAATTCAACACCTTTTCTTTGTAATCGATTTGCTCCATTATCCCCTTATTAATGATAGCGATTCTGTCTGCAAGTACAAATACTTCTTCAATATTATGAGTCACGTAAATAATACCTATCCGAAAATTATCTTTAAGTTCCATGACCATATCTTGCAACTCCCCTTTCAAAATTGTGTCTAGATTGCTAAAGGGTTCATCCATCAATAAATACATAGGTTTTGACGCTAGCGCCCTTGCAATCGCTAAACGCTGCCTTTCACCTCCGGAAAGCTCATGAGGATAGCGATTGTTGTAACCATATAAATTGACATTGGCAAGAATCTCATCAATCTTTAACCTGTAATTATTTCTAGTAAGCTTATCTCTTTTGATGACGAATTCAATATTCTTTTCTACTGTCATATGAGGCCAGAGGGCAAGATCCTGAAAGATCATTGATAAACTTCTCTTATTAGGAGCTACCAGTTTATTTTTCGTACTAACCTCAGTACCATCAATCAAAACCCTTCCTTCATCTGGATTTTCTAATCCGGCTATTATTCTTAAAAGTGTTGTTTTCCCACATCCTGAAGGTCCCACCAAAGCCATAATTTCCCCTGGAGAAATTTCTAAAGTTAAGCACTTCAGTATTTCCACATTTCCGTATTTTTTTGAAACATTATCTACAGTGAGCATCTAATATTTTTAGTAAATTTCTTGTAAAGTAAAAGAAATAGCCCTGAAAACGAGAAAATAATGAGAATTAATATTAGACACAATGCCGCAACCATTTGATGAGCACCGTAATGCATAAGATTATAGATCTTAATTGGAATCGTTTGTCTCCCCGGTGGTATAATGAGAAGTGTTGTGCTCAATTCTCCGAAAGAAAGTATAAAAACGAAAAAAAATCCAATTGCTAAACTTTTTTGTGATAAAGGGACGACAATCCCTCGTATCACTTTTATCCACCGCGCCGTACTAAGAAATGCTGCTTCTTCCAGACACGGATTGATTTGTTTCAAGCCAGCAATACCAATAATTGTAGAAAAAGGAATAAAACGGGCAATGTACCCAAGAATAACTATAAAAGAACTTCCATATATGATGCTTACTACTGGTTGATTCCACACCTTAATCAGACCCATCCCCAAGGTAATGGCAGGAATGGCAAGAGGTATAAATGAGGCAAATCCAAGGAGGGTTCCTGTTAAGGTTTTCGCTCTCTCTATGATATAAGAGACAAAAAATGACAGAGACATTACAAGCACAGCTCCTATAAAAGCAAGAATAAAACTATACAAGATTTGTTCTATAGAAGTACTAAAAATCATGGAATAATTAGAAAAAGACCCAGCTGTATTTAATAAAACCACTAACGGTAGAATTGTTGACAGGCCAAGAATAATGAAAAAAAAGCAGCATGCCGGTATAATGAACCATCCAAGATTATACGTGATTTCCTTTGCCAATCCCAATGATACTTGTATATAAGCACGATCTTTCATATACCATCTTTGCAATACAATTAAAAGAATGGCAATTACAATGAGTGGTAATGAGAAGAGGGCTGCGGCTCTTTCATTGTAAAATGCACTAAACTGAATAAAGATTTCTATGGGATACACCCTAACCCTTAGTATGTCAGGCACACAAAAGTCGATGAGTGAAAAAATAAAAACAAATATAGCCCCTGAAAAAATATGTGGCATTACGAGTGGAAAGGTAATACGAGTTAGTGTCTTCCATCTGCCATGGTAGAGTAATGACGCCTCTTCCATATTCCTATCAATGCGTCTTAACCCACCCTGAGTTGCCAGAGCAACAAATGGAAAGTAAGCGAGAGTCAGAACGAACATTGCTCCCCATAAACTATGAACATCGCAATGAAAGATGCATTTAAAATAGTCATTCAAATTAGTCCATACAATGGCATGAATATATGGAGGTATGAGTATTGGAATGATTGAGATGATGCTCAATATGCCATTGCCCCACAAATTGGCACGTGAGAGAAGGAACGCCAGGGGAACGCCTATAATCAAGCATAAAGCTGTTGTTCCGACTGCCAATCCGAGGCTATTCCTGGCAAGTGTAAGATGACGGCTATCGAACAAAGAACAATCACTGGCAAGAGACCCTGGAATTTCAGAAAAAAATGGAACTACCATCATCGAAAAGATGGGTAATAGAACTATAATGAAAAACAGGGTAATAATGCTGGGTATTAAAAACCGTGGTAATTTCATTCAGACTACCGTACGAATATGTTCTGGGCGCATTCGACAGCCTTCTCGACATTATCAGCAATTTTATAATAATCAACATCCATGATCTTGATCGATGAAAGCTTTGGTACGTGTAACGGAGTTTCTACACCTTCTCTGACAGGTATTTGAACTGATTCACAGAAGGCAAGTTTGCTTTCAATCTCACGACTCAGAAGATAATCAATCAATCTCTTTCCTTCATCAGGATGGGGGGCGCCATTAATTAAAGCTACGGTATTTGGAATAAGAACAGTCCCAATCCCTTCCTTGTCTGGATAAATTATCTTGACAGGTTTTCCCGATTGTATTGCTACATTTACATCATCAGTATCTGTAAAGGCAATGGGAAGCTTCCCTTCAGCAACCAAATCCTTTGCAACTGCATTACCGTCTACAATAACGACATCATTGGCCTTTAATGCCTTTAGATATGCCTCCGCCTTTTCCTGCCCAAAAGAAGCGTACATGGCGGCTACATGCGTTGCTATAGTGCCAAGAAGTGGATTACCCAAAGCAACCTTACCTTTCCATTTTTTATCTGTCAGCTCAAAAATAGATTTTGGTAATTCTTCTTCTTTCAATAGATTAGTGTTATAAATCAAAACACGCGCCCTTGTTGCAAAACCTGTCCAGTAATCTTCCGGATCCTTGAATTTTGTAGGAATATCCTCAGCCGATGGAGACCTATAAGATGCTAAAACTCCGTTTCTTTTTAAAACAATTGTCCTACCAATCTCTGAATTCCAGAATACATCGGCTGTCGGTCTTCCTTTTTCAGCCAGTAAACGATTTACCAGGCCTACCGTTTTCGCAGCCTCTACGTCAAACACAGCATTTACCTTAATCCCTGTCTCTTTTTCAAAATCTTTCAAAATCGGCTCAGAAAACACCTGATCTACTGAAGTATATACCACTACTTCTTTCTTTTCTGTCCGTGTGCAACACTGAATAAAGCCTGTAATGAAAAGTAATATTAGAACAGTAAGTGCCCTTTTCATGTCTTTATTTTATCCTCCTTTGAATAACCCCATTCACCGGAACATGAAATACGCCTTGATCAGGGTCGTCCGTGTAAATATCTATACGTCCGGAACATCGTCCAGCCGGAGATATTTTGTCTACATTAGCATAAATTTTTACAATGTTATGTTTTTCATCAAAAAAAGGGCTTACATGTATGAATGGGAGATCACAGGTCACTTTGAGTACCCGAAGCCTCGTTTCTTCACTACTGGTCAATATTATAGTTTGAGGTATTTTATCACCCTTTGAAACGGTGCCAAAAGAAAGCGCCTTCGGCTGTACTATTATTTTTCCCAAAATATTGGCCCAGATAGGAATATCAATCCTCGGACGTTTTTTCAGGTTCGTATGAAAGGTTATTACCTCCCTTAATTCCCCCACTTGAGCTTCGGGTCTTAACGTTACGTCGATATTTATACCCCGCTGGTTCTCCTCTCTGAATCGAGAAGTTTTTATCGTAAGAAACCTCTCATTTACCTCAACCTTTTCCAAGATCAATGGTTTTTGAGATAGCTGAAATATTTTGACCCTACCAACTGCAGTTTTGCCCTTCTCAATATTTCCAAGATGCAACCCTTGGGGAACTATAGCAATTTCAGTTTTTATTTTACCGCGAATAATAAGTTCTGTTTCTGGTTTATCTGTATCGTTAGAATAAACAGTAATAGTCTCTACCTGTTCGCTTTCGTACTCTTTCGTTTCAAAGGTTGCATTAATTTCCCCATGTCCACCAGGAGGAATGTCCTTAGAAGAAACGAGGGCTACCATACAACCACAGCTTGGGTGTATCCTTGTAATCTGCAAGGGTACTGTACCATAATTGGTGAACTTAAAAGTATGGGTTATCTTTTCCTTTGGCCCCGAAATGCCAAAGTCATAGATAGAGTCCTCAAATACCAGAATCGGTATTGATCTTTCATGGCTTACAGGAGAGAGCCCATTTGGCTGGGGTATGCTTTCGTTTTGTTTAGAGGCAGTTACCCCTGTGCTACAGGGTAACAAAATTATTGTAAGAGACAGAAAGATAATTCCAATAGTAGAAATCAGTTTTTCAACACCCATATTCAGTAAGAGAAAGAGTTATCTACAAATAACACGAGGAGACATAATTAAAAACAGAAGCCGCTATCTCAGGTTTCCTATTTTATCACCCTTACCTTGAGACTCAATACACCAACCTGATCTTTAAAACTGGACAGGTTTACGGTAAATATATGCTCACCTTCATTCACATTTGATAAATCCCAAACCCAGTTAAATGGCGCATATCCAGTTTCATCTTCAGCATAGAAATTGTGGTCAAGAAAGAATACAATCTCAAATTGCTGATTCTTAAACAATACCTTATCCTTTTCATCCAAATCTACCTTTACCAGCGTTTTCCCTTTCAAAATAACATTTCCATCGTTATTCGTTCCCTGAGTATTTACGAAGTCCATTTTTATATCAGGTACGTAATCTTCTGTTCTTGGGAGACGATAGTGAGGGGAACTTTTTAAGATCGAGGTTGTGCGTTCGGGATTTTTAGGTCTATCAACAGTATGTGATTTTTTATACTCTCTATATACCATTGTTTTATTTCCGTAGGTTATAACCGAATTCTCAGGCAGAGTAAAATACGATATAATCATCTTGAATTTAGGGTGATTATAGAGATCAATAAGATTATCCGTGTCTTTTCCATTCCAATATTCAGTAACTACGCCATTTGTCCTTGGTTCCCAATCAACCAGGGTATTTAATAGGGGACCGCCCTGTATACCCATGCGGATCATAACCCGTCCCATTTCAGGCATCTTGTAAGTAATCGTCTGGTCTTGAGGATTAATATCGGCTGCAGTTATATCTTGTCCAACACCACCAGAAAAAGTAGTTGGATCATATATCTCTTTAGATCCTTTTTCATCTTCTCCAATAATTGTAAAAAAATAAGATTCGTTAGGCACTACTTTACCATCCATATCCTTACCATCCCAGATAATCGTTTGATCTCCTTGTTTAATAGATTCCTCAGAGATTAAAGCTCTTATGAATCCCTGATCAGGGTCATATATATTCACGGTTACTTTTGCCGGTTCAGAGAGTGTATAGTAAATAGCGACCTCTTCCCCCTGGCTGGGATTAAACGAAGATTTAGAGACATTAATCTTTGAGAGAAGATTGCCATAAAGCGACGTAATAGATTCATGGGTTGGTAGTAAAGGTTTCCCCATAGTTTGTATGGGTATTTCTGGAATTGGAGAAGGCGGTGGTATCTTAGCTTTCCTAACAGGAGATTGTTGAGCACAGGAACAGATACATAATAAAATCAAAAGAATAAAACATTTCTTCATAAAATCCCCTTTTTAATATTATATACCTCTTTACCAAGAATTAGTTTATTTTGCTCCATCGTACTTTAAGTGCATCCTTGTGTCCTTCATTGATACTTACCAGGCAACATCTTTACACTCTATCTCTTTATCACCAAAAGGTTGTACTCTTCTTAATTCTCCGCCTTTTATATCCTTGACCCATATTTCCATCTTTCCCGACTTGGTAGAAATAAAGGCAATCTCGTCTCCGTCCGGCGACCACGCAGGACTCACATCCATGCCTTCATCCGTTGTCATCTGTTCTAATTTCCAACCGTCAAGAGATAACACCCAGATATCAAAGTTACCGCCTTTATCAGAAGCAAAGGCGATCTTTCTTTCATCCGGTGACCAGACTGGCTGCTGAGAAAGGGCGTTCGTCATTAGGAGTTGACGCGCATAACCTCCCTGTGTATCGGTAATCCAGAGTTCCTGAATAATACGACCGCAATCCACAGAACAATGGGTATTAGCATAAATAAGACGACTCCCATCAGGCGACCAGGCAGGCCAGAATTGAGGACCATATTGATCGAGAACCGTCTTGCATATCTTCGTTTCCAGATCAAATATCATAAGGTCCGTATCATCCATACGTCCCGGTATAAACTCCACAAAGGCGATCCTTTTGCCATCTGGAGAAAAAGAGGGAGAAGTCTTTGGGTTACCTTTCGTTTTAACCGGAAGTTGCTGATGTTCTTTTGTTTTGACATCTATGATATTTAATTGACCATCGCTAGTGGAATATACGATCTTTTGCCTGTCCAAAGACCAGGAGGGATCCCTCTCGTCATAAGGGGTTGATGTCAATCGTTGTAGATTTGTACCATCTTCATCCACGGCAAAAAGGTCCCAATTCCCATCCACATTAGCCACAAATGCCAGGCTTGATTCAGGAATTTCGGCATAACAATATGCAATTGGTGCCAGAAGCAAACATAATTTAAATATTATTATATTAATAACCTTGTGCATACTATAACAAACACCATAAAAAACTAACACATTTACTGTAGCCGCAGACATTAGTTTGCGGGACCATAAAGGGTAGAAAACAACTTTGTATATCTTTGTGTGAATTTCAGTCCTTTGGCCGGATGGTTCCGTGTCTATTCCCTTTATTTTCTTCATTAGAGATTCAAATTCATCGAGTAAAGAGTTAATTGTTTGGGATAAATCATCCATCTGTTGTTTTATGTCATTGTTATCTTTCAGGTACGCGTCTACTTCATCTCCATGTTTACTCATATAATTAATGTATTCCTCACTTGTGGTTTCGTAAGAAGAGTAAAGATCTTCCTTCGTCACGTCAGATTCTTCTCTCTTTTTTTCCAACTGTTGTTCCAGGTCATCAGAATCTTCTTGATATTGCTTAACGATTGAGATTAATTCATTAAGATATGATTCCTCCAATTGCATGCATTCAAGATGTAATTGGCAATATATTTTCACCGAAATCTCAGCCAATGAAACTCGCGGATAAATAGTAAAACCCAGGAAACTAATAATGATCGAAATTATTATGAACTTGATATAAGAATTAATATATTTTCTACATCGCATAACAAACCTCCTCTCGCTTAAATGCTTAATTTTATTCCTTATGTCCTCCAATAATAAACGTAATCCCCATCGTCAAACCCCAATCCACGCTTTCGCTGTTCAATCCGCCAAATCCGGCAATGTCATAATCTATATCAAAAGGCCCTTCCCAGACCATTCCACCTAACAATTGATGATCCAGTATGCAGTTTTCAACCTTCTCCCCGCTGTATTCTGTTACCAGATGCAATTTTTTGTATTTTGGGAGCGGCATATCCAATATAACGCCATAGACAAGGAGACCTCGTGTATTATGTTCAAATTCCTCTTTTTCCGTGCCTCCGCCAAGGGTAATATGGCAGGTAAGCTTCTCTAAATACCATGAAAAAATACCTGTGCCCTCAAAGTCCAACCCTGAATTGCCCTTTTCCGTGGGGAATAAAAATCCCGTCTCTGTAGCGAAATTGGGTTTCCAGTTTTCTCCACGCCACCAGATCTTTTTATAAAAGGCTGCCGTATCGGCAAATTGTTTCTCCTTTACGCCTATATTTCCCACATATTCGCTGTCGATTAATTCACTTACAGTCTCAAGGACGACTTCGCTGTCCCATGGCAGCCCGTAATTAAATCGGATACTTGGCACTTCTAAGGTTATTTCATCGGGACCTGACTGATTTCTTTTGTGAAGCCCAAACAGCCCCAGTTCAATCTCGACCAGATTCCGTTCAACTACATCTGCATCTGTCGTAACAAATGGCCTTAAAGCCAAGACATTTGCTGGCACAATAAATCCAACCAAATTGCAACACGTTGCAAGCAATAAACATTTCCACATAAAATGTCTTTTTATCAGCCTGAGTTTCCTCCAATTTGTATAGTAAATATTAACGATTCGAAAATCTATTCGGCCTCATTTACACAACGCTGACCCTTTCCTCGTCCTCTCCCATTATAAAAGCTCCAAAAACTTACTCCTTACGTAAGGATGGAGTTGGTTGGCGAAATCAGCCTTTAAATGATGCTGCTTAATTAACCTTTGTACGTCTGCCAGATCCTGTAACCTATCCTTTGCAGTCATACCAGAGGAAATCTTTAACTCAACGAATGATTTCATGTTGATGACCTTGATTCCTGCGATCTTTTCTACTACTGTTTGCGGATCCGGGAATACAACCGGCTTGTGTTTTCCGTCTCCGGGAAATTCGCCAGTGACTACAAATTCGATCCGCACGCCTGTCTCTGCGTCACGCAGGTTTCTACTTCCCGGAGATACTTGAACATAGCCACGTCCTATCAACTCTTCATGCAGCTTAGCTAAACCCTCATTTGATACCAAAAGGTCGATGCCTTCGGTGAAACGTCTCACGCCATGCAGGATGAGGGCATAACCTCCAACGAGGCTGTATGGTACGTTTAACTCGTCCAGACGTTTTGCAAGTCGTTCGTAGGTTTTTTTTAGCCTTCCTTGGCCCTCGTACAATTGATCTGCCTCATCTAATACAACATCGAACGATGCCTCAAGTTCGCCTTCATAGTTATGCACTTTATTTTTTGACATAGATTTAAGAATACTCTTTCATCTTGTGTAGGTTGGGTAGAACGTGAGTGAAACCCAACATTAACCGTTCATAGCATTTTAAGATAAGTTGGGTTTTGTGCCTCAACCCAACCTTATAGAGATTAAAAAAAGAGACCGACCAGATTTTGTATTCGATTT
>Ga0209641_10003986_pt1 | contig 12273 bp, 19 predicted proteins | sample RifCSP16_1_FD_184022 | JGI IMG/M metagenome (GOLD analysis project Ga0209641, IMG submission 184022) | Soil microbial communities from Rifle, Colorado - Rifle CSP2_sed 16_1 (SPAdes) (version 2) | ecosystem: Environmental > Terrestrial > Deep subsurface > Rock core/Sediment | place: Rifle...
GCATCCGCGTCCGTGCAAGCACGAGGGCGCGCCTCGAGGCTCTGAAGATTCTTCCATCGGAGTCCTTCGACCTCGTGATCCGGCGCGTCCTTGCTCCGGTCGAAGTCGGGGAGGCCTCGCGATGACCGCTCCGCTCTGCATCGACCTATTCTGCGGATACGGCGGATGGGCGCGGGGGTTCCTCGTCGCGGGTTATCGCGTCGTCGGCTTCGACAACGAGCCGAAGTGCGCGGGGCGATATCCGGGGGAGTTCGTATTGGCGGATGTCCGGAACTTGGATGGCTGGCGGTTTCGGGGTGCAACAGTAATCGTAGCTAGTCCGCCTTGCACAGAGTTTTCCGATCTGCGTTTCCTGCGAAAGAATGCGCCAGAGCCAGACATGGCACTTGTCGACGCGGTATGGCGAATCCGAAAAGAAAGCGGTGTCCGAACCATCATCGAGAATGTGCGCGGGGCTAGGCGATTCTGGCCCCATGATGTGAAGGCACATCGCGGCCCCTTCTATCTCTGGGGCGATATTCCAACCATCTTCGGCACGATGCCGCCCTACAAAAAAGTCGGAGCCGTTGCACGCGCACGCGGACCCGATGGGGCACTACGGCCTTCCCGCCTTCGTCAATGGGGGGCGCGGCCAAGGTCCGAGAGTTCGGCCCGAGAACGGGGCATGATCCCCTATCCCCTCGCCCGCGCTCTCGCGGAGGCATGTTTCCCGGAGGCCTCGCGATGACGCGCAAGAAGGGCGGCGGGCGCGAGAGCGGCGGTAGGGCGGTTATCGGGACTCCGCCTCCCGCACAGGCTACCGCCGCCGCGGATCCCGCCGCCCTCGAGACGAACCACCCGTTCTACGGGCCGATCATCGCGGAGCTGAACGAGCGCATCCGCGAGCTGGAGGCCTCGCGATGACCGCCGCGGAGTACGATCCACGATGCCAGCAATGCGGGTTGCCATGGGTCATGCATCCAAAGGATGATGCCGGCGAATACTTCTGCCGACAATGCGAGGTCCCGGGTGGCATCCGTCTCGAGGCGTGGACATGACCGATATTGTGATCAAGCAGGTGCGGAGGACCGGTAAGTTGTATCCACCACCGGCCGCAGAGACATTGTCACCTGAAGATATGGCAAAACCATTCCCAGGTCTCGCACAGGAGGAGCTCATCCGGGATGCGCTCGCCTCCGTCGATAGGGCATACATCGTGCTCTCCACATGTCTCGAGCGCATCCTCAAGCTCAAGAAACAGACCTCCATGGGCCATGGCCGGTCCGACGAGTCCAGAGACTAGTCCATGCATCCATTCCCCCCTGCTCGGAACGGACCGGCCCGATTTTTCGTCGGGGGCCAATGATGAAAGGGGACGAATCTCCTGCGGTCGAATGTCCATTGTGCGGCATTCGTCTGCATACGCGCATATGGCATAGCAATGCGCATGGAACGCGCTCTACGCGAACCGTGATCCGCTACACGATCTACCGACACCTCGCTTGGACCCACCCCGAGACGTCCACCCGTGACAAGAGTCTTATATGTGACGAGGTGAACCGCCAAGTTGTAGTGCAGTTGGGGGGGGTGTGGTCTGAGGGGTGAAGTGAGAACTGTGCAGTGTATTGCACTACACTACACTACACCCCCTTGTTCCTGGCGTCCCTGGGGGGGATACCCCTGTCAAAAGTAGTGCAGACGCGGATTTCCGACGGCGATGTAGACGATCTTCAACGAGCGGCGGACAAGGCTGGCGAGACGCAGTACGAGTTCGCGAAGAAGGCGATCATGGATCGGGCCGCATCCGTCCTGGCCGCTGATGACGCCCCATTGGTCATGGAGATGGTCCTCGCATTGAATGGACGGAAACGCTACATATACCAGATCGTTGACTTCGCGGACCGGAATCATATTGAGTGGTTGAAGTCGCGTTTCCCGCGGGCGCGACCACGCCAGCTCCAGGTCGCCATATCGACATTCCGAAATGGAAGGAAGTGAATGACCATGGACGAGCTCGCCTGGACCAAGCGGGTTATCCGTGTCTACCGGAATGCAATCGCGAACATCCTGGAGGAGGCTGATCGGCGTCCAGGCTTCCTCGCCTCGCGGATCCATGACGTCGTCCAGGAAGCCCAGCGCGACTTGGACAAGTTGAAGCGCCTGGCGCCCGTCTCGATCGATCCGGACGCGGCGCGCGAGCGCGCAGGCATCGAGCGGCTGGAGGCGTTCCGATGATGAAGGTTGCTCTTTACGCTCGCGTCTCCAAACAGGAAGAACAGGATCCAGAGAATCAGCTGATCATGCTACGGGAATGGGCGCGTCATCGGACGGTGGAGGTATTCGGAGAGTTCGTGGACCGTGCCTCTACGCGAGACACACGACCGCAGAAGCAGGAGATCCTTCGCCTGGCGCGTCTCGGTATCGTGAACGAGATCGCGTTCGTGTCCCTTGACCGGTGGGGACGTTCCATGTCGGAGCTCGCCCTCGAGCTCAAGGAGCTCCCGGAGCGTGGGATCGCGCTGATCTCCCTCAAAGAAGGCTTGAACTTCGACAACGCGGCGGGTCGACTCTACGCGAATCTCCTGGCAGCTTTCGCGGACTTCGAGCGGGAACGGATCCGGGAGAGGACGATATGGGGGTTGAACCGCGCCCGAGCCCAGGGAAAGCGCCTGGGACGGCCCCCGAAGAAATCCCCCCCTGTAAACCCTCCCCCAATCTCTCCTGTGGCTGTCTCTGCCGAATAAACGTCCGTTTTCTTCATCCCAACGTGACGAGATACACCTACAGGTAGATCATGAAGGGTACGATACGCCGTTTGTTCGGCCGTACCGCGTCAGAGCAACGTGCAAACATCGGTGATCTCGTGGACGACGTGCCGCGAGGGAAGGGCGCGTCCGCCGCCCAGGGACGCGATGATGTCGGTCGCATGCACCTCGAGGACAAGATCGTAGGGGAGACGCAGCGACGGAACTTCCTGCGGGCGGGGCTTCTGGGCGCGGCTGGCGCCGGAGCTCTCGGTTTCTTACTTACGCATAGAGCTGGCGCGGATCTCGGAGACGCGCAGGGCGGAACGCACATCGACCCGAACGATATCGTCTCGAAGCGCATCGCCGGCGTCCGCATCGCGACGGAGTTCGACAGCGCCAAACATGCAGGGACGAGTGGGGATCCATTCCTCGCGACAGCAATATCCGCCGCTTGGGCGGATATGCCCGCACTTGTCGGTGGGGCGATAGTTATGGGCAATGTGATATTCAACGCGGCTACTACGCCTGTTACATTCGCCATTGGAGGCGACTCTGGAGCCAAACTTTTCCTTCAAGGAATGGGTCCAGGTACGCAAATTCTATGGTCCGGATCAGGCTACGGGGTCGTGATTACTGGTGTGGGAAGTCCAGGGAACCAGCGCGCCGTGGCTCAAGACTTCCGCCTCGATGGGATCAGCGTGACCACGGGTCGTCATGGACTGCAAGTAGGGTCCATGGCAAATCAGGTTTACATAAACCGGGTACAAGTAAGAAACTGCGATGTTGCCTTCAACGCGAACGATGTGAGTCAAGTGGTTTTTGACGATATCATCGCAAATGGTGTCAATACCGGTCTCCTCACAGGAACCGGCGGATTTAGCGCGCCCAACATGATCCGTATTCTCAACAGTCTCTTTTCAGTCTGCGCCGTGCGGGCGATTAACTTGGAAGGCGGTTCGCAGGTCGTAGTAGAGGGCAATACTTTCGAGACGAACGCAATTGGCATCCGCATCGGCGGGACATCCGATAGCTATGCCATCTTGAGCAATTACCATGAAGCAGCGACGACACGAGACATTCTAATTGCAGGTTCGCCAATCAATGTCGTGGTGGATGGAGAGAGGTCTAACTCCACATGCGCCTATTTCATGGAGATCGATGCTGGAGTCAGAGTGTCGCTTCGGAATGTGAAAACGACAGGACATACAACGGCTGTCTACTACATTCCTGTTACGTCAGCGCTTGGGCTTTACATCGAGAATCCCTATTTTACTGAATCCTTGTTCATCGATAGTGGAGCGCAAACGTCTGTTACATCAAGACTCGCGGGGACTGTCATTCTGGAACGGGTGATCGGGGAGGTCGTTCGCATTACATCGGCTGTGGTTGTAGGGGATGTCGTGTTTCCGACAGGAACCGGGATTTACGATGCGACATCCGGGACAGGGGCGAAACGGCCAAAACCCGTGCTTATCGGTGGTAGTGCGAATGGCCTGTGCGTCGTGGCCGTCAAAGGCTTTGCGCAGGTGAATATGGACGCGGCAACAACGCTTAACGATCCGATCGGTTCATCTGCGACGCCGAAACAGGGCAAGGATGATAACACCCTTACCAATCCGCAACTTATCTTGGGCTATGTCATGCAAGCCCTCGGGGCCGCAGGTCTGGGATATGCGGAGATTCTTTAGATGAGAGATGTCATGTGAACGGCCACCCATACAGCGTCTACCTCGACAACGCCTCGCGGATGGCGCTCCAGCAGGAAGCCCATCTATCCCATGTCACATTCAGCCAGTACCTCCGGATCATGGCGCGACTCTTTCGCGAACCCGCGACGGCATCAGAACCCATCGCGGAGATCCGCGAGCGCGTGCGTCGGTTCGTCCGGGAGGAGCGCGACCGATGAAACGCGGCCAGCGTCGGAGCCCTGGAGCCAAACTCTGCCTCGAGTGCGGGAAACACCCGCGCAGGTTCCTGACGAAACTGTGCCGGGAATGCATCCGGTTGCACGCCCAGGTCGTTATCGCCCGATACACCAGGAGATAAACTTTATGCGCATAAAGAACGACCTTCCCGGAGCGCATCCTGATATGGCGACGGCCCGGGAGGTGAAATATGCCTGGTGGACTGACAGTTGGAGGCTGGACCGCGGTCGTGATCACCGCGACGGTCCTCGTGATCGTCCTGGCTGCGCTGATGCCGACGTTCCTCGACGCGCTCAGCGACTACGACAACGCTTCCTCGGACCCGATTGCGCCGATCCTCGAGACGATCGTCCCGATCCTTCTGAGCGTCGGCGTGCTCCTCCTCTTCGTGTACGTGTTCCTGCCCAAGCGGGGCGACTGAACGCGTACAGCCGCCGGATACGACTCCCCGTCCGGCGGCCAACCACTTTTGTCACCGGGGGCGCGAGATGACGAACCCCTTCGAGGACCTTCAGACCGCGTTCTCGAACGTGACAGGTATCGATTTCGTACTTGCGGGCATCATCCTGGGCGCGATCCTGACCGTCGCGCTCCTGATCGCGTTGACGTGGATCCTCGGGTCCGAGAGACGGGCGGACAACACCACATTCCTGATCTCCGCGGGTCTCGGCATCGCGCTGAGCACCGCCGTCGGGTGGTTCCCCATCTGGATCGTGGTTTTTGTGGGCATCATCATCGTGTTCATCATCGTCGACCCGTTCAGCGGACGGAGCGCGAGTGAATGAGCGAGACCGCTGGCGTAGCGAAGATCATGATCATGATCGGCGTGATTTTCATACTCGTCGGTGCATTGTCACCCGGAGCCGCGGATGCATGGGCTTCCTTCAGCGCGACCGTCTATACGGCGCCCGACATGCCGGAATTCAACGACCCATTCGTTGAGACCGATTTCGCGACGACACAACTCACGCCGGATGGGAATAGCTCATGGGAACCAGATGCACCGCCAGTCGTCGGTTGCCCCGCGGATGCATATTACATGTGCCTCTGGAACCACAGCCGGAATAACGAGAGCTATATCGAGCTTGATTCTCTGGATTTCCAGTTCTCGATATCAATGGATGTGAAGGCGCTACGGCCGCCACGTGAAATCGTCATGGTCTTCTTTGATGTGGCATGTTATTCCTCGACCAACGTCTCTTGGGTCAGCTTTCTCAGGGATGAGAGCGGCTTAATTGAGTATTTCTTCCAAGGCCATTGCACGCCGAATAGCTGGCGCGTGACACGGGAACGATGGGAAGGGCAAACGGCTCTTGGAGTCGGGCTTCCAGGATACTCAACGTTCTTCGATCAAAACGGTGGCATGCAAATCCTATTCGCCGTTGCCAATCAAACAGCCCGGCTTTCGTATATGCGCGTCATCCTCATGATGAGCACCGAGACGACATGCCCGACTTTCGGTGAATGGTGGTCCATCGGCGACAATCTACAGGTCATCGCGTGTCAGATAGGAAAGTTCATCAACACAGGCGTGAGAATGGCATTTTGGGTGATCAATGCCATCGTGTTCGTTGCACAGAGCATCATCGCCGTCGGGGCATACATCGGTGCGGTAATCGGCGCCTTGGCCATGGGCATTGCCACGAGCATCGCGTATCTGCTCGCGATACCGGGGGCACCAGTAGCGGTGCAAGCGATCGTCGCTGCCCTTTTCCTCGGCATCTTGATGTTCCTGGGCATCGTCGTCGCGCGTATCATCTCCTCGGCCATCCCGGGGTGATCCATGCGCCGCCGAACACGGATGTCCGCGGAACTGGCCATCGTCATGGCGTTCATCGTGATCCTGACCGTCGCCAGCGCCCAAGATGATACGCCCGTGATCACCGTTGAACCGGGCGTGACGTTCGCAACGCTGACGCCCATGAACCTGAATTTCACGACGACGGAGGTGTTCTACTCGCAGCTCAGGGTCAAGAATTACAGCATCCTGATGGACGCCTACGAACTCAGCGTGATCAAGCTGCCTTCGAGTGCGAATCCCGTGAACGTCTCGGTCTCCTATGTCGACCCCACGGCCGATGTCGCCGGAGACCTCGTCATCGCGTTCGTGGCTTCGGCGCCCGTCGGTTCGACGGTCTATTTCAATCTGACGGGTCAAAGCACCCATTCCGGATATGTGGATGACAACCTTGTAGTCGAATCATCGACTACGACGACGAGCATTACATGGTCCTCTTGGGCGACGAACCACACCTTCGCGTTCTATGTCGTCTTGACCGGGTTCATGCGCACGGCGCTCCTCGATATGCCATGGATCTTCGCGTTCTTCATGCTGATAACGCTCATGCTCGTCGGAGCATGGTGGATCAAGACGAGGCGCGGGGATTGACGCCGAAACATCGTCGTTACTCCAGGACTTTCATCGCACTTTCGGTATTCCAGAGCCTTCTTTTCGGCCTGATTATGGGAGCCAGCACGGTTTCCGCGGCAACGGACCAATGGGATCCTTCCGTCCAGACGCCGGTCAAAGGCACGGCCGTAGGGACATTCCCCGACGCGCTCGAGGTCTCGGATGGCGTCTACATCGACACGGAAGAGGATAATCAGGCGCCAGCCGGTAGCGATGTCGCGCCCGACGTGGAGCAGCTCATCCGCGGGAGCTCGGTCGGATTCGCGAACCTCCTCGCGGATGATGCCTCGAACTGGGTCGGGACGGAGGCGGCGATCGGGGGTAACACGCAGCAGTACGCGCCCGGCTCGAGCACGAAGCTCAAGGGGACGCTGACAGCGGGCACGGAACCTACATGCTGGACGACATCGGATGACTCGCGATGCACGTATCAGGAGGCCGATCAGGCCGCGGCGCCGACGGATCTGACGCCCGACACGGAGACCCTGACGAAGGGCACGACGATCGCCGGCACGTTCAACGCGGATGTCATCTCGGACAACGGCGCGACGATCACGTATCGGGAGGCGAACCAGAACCCATCCGATGTGGACACCTACATCTATCCCGTCGCTGGGACATCCACATACTTCAACGGTTGGGATTCGCAGAATGCGGGCTGCACGGCCACGACGCATCAGGACTGTGTGGAGGAGGTATGGCCACCCGATGACGCGACATCCTATGTCATCGCCCTGACAACGCTCAGCGACAAGGAATCGCATCTGATGGCAGACCTCTCGATCACAGCCGGCTTCACGGACATCGACATTACCATCGAATACCGATGCGCCGCGACGACCGGCTCGGCCGGCGGCGACTCCGCGATGATGATCGTCGTCGGGGCCGAGGAGTTCATCAACGGCGTCAACAACTGTATCGCCACATGGACGACATTCACCATCATGCGCGAGACGTCACCATCGGGGGATGAATGGACCGCGGCGGACGTGAATGCTGCGGAATGCGGCTATGTGAGTGGGACGGATCTCAACCCCGATGCCTACGTGAGCGCCTGCCGGCTCCGGATCCAGGTGTTCTATGCGGCGGATTACGAGATCGATATCCGATACGATTGGAGTTCGGAGACCTGCGCGCTCACGCGGCGTCTCACCGTCAACGCTTGGCACACGAACACGGAGGACATCCTCATCCAGGTCTGGGACTTCGGGACGTCTGCATGGAACACCCGCGCGACGATCACGGCGACCGCGGACGGCACGACATACACATGGGATCTTGGCGGCACGAACGAATGGAACTCGGGCAGCCCGCGCATCCGTTATCTGGGGAACACGGAAGTAGGCGATGCGACCCAGACGGATCTCTTGGTGGATTACGCGGTCGTCCGGTGTGTCTCGGCTGCGGACTTCGAACTCGAGGTCAAGTTCTCCTGGACCGGCGTATCGACCACAGGCACGGAATGGCGGCTATTCGTCGAGGGACGCGAGGGAGCCTCGAACCCGGAACAAATGGACGTCAAGATATACGCGGCGGACGAGACGAGCCTGTCAGCCATCGTCTGTTCGATCACCTCCACGACGGAGGCATCGTATGATTGCGGTGCGCTGACGGCAGACCAGCTCGATACGGGGACGCCCGATATCCTGGTGATCGACAACAATCAAGCCGGGGACGCTTCCCAGAGCACGGTAGATATCGATTACATCCGGATCCAGCGCACCTTCGAACGGTACGAGCTGTCCCAGGCGCACAAGTGGGTTACGACGGTCACTTCGGCGGATGCCTATCAGCTCCGCGTCAGGGCCTTCAGGTCCGATGAGGACGTCCAGGTGCGCGTTTGGGACTGGATCGGGTTGGCATGGAATGTCCGGGCGACCGTATCCACGGGCTCTGAGACGCTATACACGTACACGCTCACGGCCGATGAACGTGCAGCGAACGGCACGGTCATGAGTCATTGGCTCGGGACGTCCGAGTCCTCCTCGGATGAGACACAAAGCACCGCGACGGTTGACCAAGAGATTGTGCAGAGGACGTTCGACTCAGACTATGAGAGCGAGGTCAAATACGACTGGACGGGCGTCAACACGACGGGCAATTCATGGACCCTCGTCGTGGAGTGCAAGCGCACGGCAAACCCGGAGAACTATCTCATCCAGGTCGTCGATTCCACGGAGACGACATGGACGACCCGCTACACATGCGACCAGGACACAGACACGACCTACAACACCTATGTCCTGACGGCCGACGAGCTGGACGGCGGTGCGCCCAATGCCCGCGTCGTGGACGCAAACCAGGCCAGCGACGGATCGCAGAGTTCATGGGACCTGGATTCCATGTGGATCGTCCGGGATTACACGCCAGGAGGTCCTGGACCAGGAAGTGGGAATTGGGTGCCTTTCGTGCTCATCCTTATCGTCACGATGCCGATACTCGGCTGGAGCCTCCTGGAGCGTGATTGATGGCCCTGACGGACGAGAACATCCTCTTGATGGCGATGTACCTTTTCGTGTTCGTGTTCCTGTTCGCCCTCGGCATCCGGAAGGCGCCGATGTTCTTCATCCTCAGCGGCGTAGTCGGTATCACGTTCGCGATCGAACTCTGGAACCTGCTCGGATCTACGATCCTGACGACGGTACTTGCCGGGGTCTCCGTCATGATTATCGTGTTCGGTTTCGTCGCGCGGCCGTCGGAGGCCTGACATGAAATCATGGATGCATTACATCGTGGAGAAGAAGGATGGCGAGGTCAGATGGTATACGGCCCTACGCGGGGCGTTGCTGCGTCGCCGACATCCCTACGCAGAAAAGGGTCTCGTCAAACTCGGCTCCGGGTCCTATGCGGTGAACCCGCAGTATTTCCGGCGTCGGATGAAACGCAAATGGCGCGTACTACCCTGGCCCTTGGAGGAGCATGTATACGTCTATTACGCTGAAGGCATACCAACGGAGATGCCATTCTTTCGCACTTTCCCGCAGGTCAAGGAGATGGAAGAGAATGCGGCATACAGCGCATTCACCGTATCCCAAGCACAGGCATCGAAACTCGCCTCGGAGTTCCTCAATCCGAGCACAAACTGGATGATGATATTCTTCGCCCTCATCGCCGGTATGGGCCTCGGTGCGGTGCTGATGAATGTCGTGGAGCGATTGGGGTGAGATGACGGACGAGACTCCGCCGGACGAGCCGAAACTGTTCGACCTCAATCGTTGGATCGCCCTCGAGGACGAGCGCAAACAAGGCATGGGCATCCTCGTTCCGAGCACGAACGACGAGATGGACATCCGCAGATCGCTGATCACCAAGGTGAGTGGTGCTCCGCCGAATGCCTACCGGGCCGTGAAGGCCGCGTTCCACATAGAGGCGCTCATGTCCCAGATCGAGAACCGCAAGATGCGAGCGGACACATTCCGAGCCGTGGAGAACGTACTCGAGCTGATGATGTCTCATCGCGGATGGCGTGCGGACGCCGTCAAGGAGATGGCGCAGATGTCACCCAAACCTCCGGTGAAGCGCAGCATCGTGGACGCCTTCTTCGGGCAGAAGTGATCGAATGGAAGATGACGGGCATGAAGTCCTCATCAGCACGGAGCGCATGAAGGACGCTCTCGACCTCCTGGACCGGTTCCATCAGCTCTCCTTCGCCGACATCCGCGACATCATCACCGTCGGGGTGAACAACCAGAAGGAGAAGCGGATGCTCTTCCGCGCGATCGATTACGCCCTTTCGCTCGGCATCAAGTTCCCGCACCAGATCGATGCCCTCGAGTCGCGGATCCGCGCCGACATCTCGGACAGCTTCCAGACGATCGAACGACCCGGAGGAATCACAGCCGTCGGGAGTATGGTGTTCGATCGCGCCCGCGGGGAGATGACATGGAAGGTCCTGCAGGACGGCCCGCACATCCTGGCGTCGAACTTCAGGGAGGGCCAGCTCGGATGGGTCTCGGGAAACCTCGGCACGGGCAAGACGGCGACGGGATGCTCGATCATCGAGCAATGGATCGACATGGGCAACCGCGCCCTATCGAACATCAAGACGGCGACCGAGGACTCGTACTGTTACGTTCGCGATGCGCGGGCGATGCTCCTCGAGGTCGCCGACGTCCTCGACGATCCCTTGCCGGACAACTGGCTCATGGTATTCGACGAACTGTACGTCTCTGGATGGTCGAAGGCGGAGGCATCGACCAGGAAGAACAAGGACCTCGATGGGGTCGCGCGTGTCATCCGCAAGCTCGGAGGCAATCTGATCGTCATTGACCAACGGGAGGCGTCCGTACCGACGACGATCCAGGAGCTCGCGACCTCCCGGTACTACTGCCACCGCGTCGGCGGTGGCGTGCTAACGGTAGACCTCCGCGGTCCGTACCGCTACTTCAAGACGAAGATCGAGGACTTCCCGCTGACGAATCTGGAGTTCGAGACGAAGGACTTCGCCTTCTTCCCCACGACGGAGGTCGTCGACTTCGAGGGCCTCTATCAAGCCCTCGCCAAAGTGGAACCCTCGGGGTTCTCCAAGGCGATCCGGGCGTTCCTTCGCGGGTAGGTGAGTATATAAAGAGCGAACCACCCAGGATACTACCTTCGGTAGTATCCTTGCGTGTTTTCGTGAGAGGTGGCCACAGGCCGGGCCTCGACCCCACGGCAATCGCCCGTAAAACGCATCCGGTCAGGCGGAAACGACCCGCCACGCGACGACGGCACCGAGGACGCCCATGAGCATCGTGGGCATGATCGGGCCGTGGACAATGGTGGGGACGGGTCTGATCGCCGTCTATCTCTTCTGGCTCTACATCGGATCGTCGGGGCATTGGGCGCCCTGGCGTGAGAACCTGCATCTCATCCGGGATCCGCGACGACCCGCACGCTGGCGGACGGAGCGCGACGGATGGATCCGCTCGGGGACGGGCATGGTCCTGTTCATGTGCGTCTGGTTCGTGGCGCTCATCATCTCCCGGTTGTAGTCGCTATCGCTACTCCAGGTCATTGTTGACAAAAGCTTTAATGCATACATGTGCATACGGGTCATCATGGACCAGCGGGCGGCGGTGGATCGGTACACGAGCATCCGCGTCCGTGCAAGCACGAGGGCGCGCCTCGAGGCTCTGAAGATTCTTCCATCGGAGTCCTTCGACCTCGTGATCCGGCGCGTCCTTGCTCCGGTCGAAGTCGGGGAGGCCTCGCGATGACGCGCAATCTCGAA
>Ga0209641_10003990_pt1 | contig 12270 bp, 9 predicted proteins | sample RifCSP16_1_FD_184022 | JGI IMG/M metagenome (GOLD analysis project Ga0209641, IMG submission 184022) | Soil microbial communities from Rifle, Colorado - Rifle CSP2_sed 16_1 (SPAdes) (version 2) | ecosystem: Environmental > Terrestrial > Deep subsurface > Rock core/Sediment | place: Rifle...
ATATGGGGCGGCAAAGTTCTCAGCCCAAGGAGCCATATAATCTTTCCCGTACAACTCCCTCTGCAACGATTCAAGGGCCTGCCCGCCAGCGTACCTCCACGGCTCCTGCATCTGCAATCCCTTGTAATACATATCCATTTGGGACTGTATGGACTTTTCTAGCATCTCTTTCTGCACGTCGGCAGAATACATTTGGGCTTGTGCGGACGCGTCACCGGCGGCGCTTATCCCCTTGCTCTGCTCCCTGCTACCAAGAAACGATAACCCACCGCCGAGGACCGTCCCGCCGACAATGGCCGTAACCGGATCGCCGCCGGGGATATCCCCGTTCCTGTCGGCAAGGAAAACCAACCCGCCATCGGTGATGATAAGTTTCTGAATCATGCCCATCTTAAAGCTCCCTCTTCATGAAGTGTTGATACTCCACGAATTTGTGTCTTTCCCAGAATGGAACCAATCTGTCCTTGCATGAAATTCGCAATTCCTTGGCCCCCATACGCTTCAAACATTTGATAACCCATCCGGCAAGGAAGCCGGAACCATCGGACCTTCCAGGAAGAACATAAATGAAATTGCTTACTCCAATCCTATATGGCTCAAAAAATGTCTCAAGGGCTAGGCAATCAGCAAAACCAACTACTTTTTCGCCCGATTCCAGTACAAGAAACATGTATCCCGGCACCTTAAGATATGATGCTACTATATTAAGGAACCGACCCGCATCAACCTTCTCCCCTATTGATTCGCAGTACTTACTCCATAAAGGCAATAACTGTGGTACATCATCAATACGGAGTAGGCGGACGTTAAACCTCTTCAACCTTCTCCCTTTCAATCAACGCCAGTCTTTCTTTCAACTGCTGGTTCTCCATGAATAGATCGAGTATCAACTTATCTCTCTCTGCAATCGTTTCTGCCAATACCTTCTCCCGAATCAGGTCTTGGATTTCCATCTACCCTCCTATTGGGCGCCCACCTTCCCCCATGTTGTTGACCCACTTGTATTGATATAAAGAACACCAGCGGATGTCACCCAAAGAGTCCCGAGCGCCGCAGAATGTGTTGGAGCACTTGCGCTAACACTTGGATAAAGATAAATCGGCCCCAGGCCCCCGCTGCCAAACAGCCCATATCCATTGTTGGCTGCTCCGTAAACTCCGTACCCCATCCCGCTGCCGCTGTGATTTCCCCGCACGGCTTGTCCTGTCGTATAATCTGCTGCTCCATAAACGGCGGCGGTATTTGATAGCCCAATCGCGTTGAAATACCCGATGGCATAATCTGACCCACCAGTTAGCTTATACCCAAAATTGGCAAGCTCTACCCATGTGTTTACTGACCATTTATATAAATGTATTTGCCCGTCGGCTGTAAAGTTCGTTGAGTTTTGGAGTGGATACCGCTTTGCTAATCCCGTAGCGGTAAGATACCTACCGGTAGAAATCATGTAATTCCCATCGGAGGAAACAAAATTTCCACCAAAGGAATGGCTATCCCCATACGCCTCGATCTTCCCACCATCAACATCCAATTTCATCCCGGCGCCCGGTACGGAGTTATTGTCTCCTGGCGGGGTGTATAGACCACTGTAAATCTTGGAGGTACGAATGGCACCGTCTACAATCAAGTCTGCATCGTTCTCCCTACGACACCTGACGTTGGTAAGATGCCAATTTCCCGCAGCAAATGATGTCGTGTACCAATACAGATAAAAGGTAGTTGCATCCGATGGGACAATAAAATCATACGCATATTCAACCCACGACGTTGTAAGTGCAAGACCGGAAACCAATGACATATAATTATTATATGAGCCGTCTGCCTTCCTATAAAAGACATACACATCAAGGTTGCCAGAATACGACGAATGTTTTACTGCGTAGAACGAAATCCTATATTGCTCTCCGGGTTGGCATTGAACCCCATCATATTGTGCGCCTGGGTCGCTATACGCTTTCGCGTGGGAAAACATTGAAACAGAACCGACGCCGCCATCATTGGAAAACCTAGCAGCGTAAGAAGCAGGGACAAACGATGGAACAATAATAGATATATTACCGGGGGTACTATATGGACGCCAATTCGTAAAATCACCCGTTGCGAAATTACCATTCGGTATATTATTCGTCCAGTTTGCAACGATCATCTTATCCGTTGTAACTGCACCGGCGCTTATCTTCCCGGCTATCACGCTATTGGCCGCCAACTCATTGGCCGTAACGGCCCCGGCCGCCAATTTGGCCGTTGTAACTATATTCGCCTTAAGCTTCGGCGTGGAAATCGAATCATCTGCAATCTGTGTTTCGGTGATCGTCCCATCCAAGTCCGTAGTAGGGATAACAGCCGTCCATGCGCTTCCGGTACTTCTGTAAAGTTTGTTATCGGAAGTTAGGAAAACAACCGCACCCTGCGGATAGGTAGAGTTCGGTAATGACGGAAGCGAAGTGATAACCTGAACCGGCCTAAGCCCGGCGAGAAACTTATCCAAGCTAATTGTTCCGGCGCCTATCTGGCTGCCGGTCAGGGCACCGACAATATTCCCCGCTTCGACAGACGGATTATTCACAAAGTTCGTGATGTTCTTATACCAAAGTAGAAGCTCCCTTGGCTCCGTCGTCCTTGGCGGCCTGTAATTGAACAATCCCATTATCTTGTCATTACCTCAACTGATTCCTCTGCCTCTATGAGACAAAAGCCACAAGCCTGTTCTTGCAAGAACTCCCATTGTCTTGCCCGATATACGCCAAGTTGGTAAAGGTCAATATAGAACTCATCCCTCGTATCGCTTGCAATATCAATAGTTCTATAACTCCCCCACGCTGCATCATTATCATCCCGCCACCTTATTTTCAGTTGCGGTGAGGCGACGTCGACGTTTACCGGTTCCTTCTTGATCTTCACCCGGAGACGAAGCGATCTTTTCTTCATTCCGGTGCCATGATCGACCCTGCCAGTCTGCCTAACAGTCCTGATTGCTGTAGCCCCATCCTTATACGTATCTGGGTCCATCTTGTATATTTTCCCATCAGTCCCGCCCCATAGGTGGAAGTTGAACCCGACCGCATAGCAATACGCCCTGCCGATAAAGTCTGCGTACGCGGCTCCACCCCATGCTCCCCACTCGGACCACCCGCCGCCCGAATCAACCCTCGTCACATCACAAACGATGGTCTTATCCTCCTGCTGGAAAGTCAAAACGTAGAACGACCTCCCAGCAACCTTGACCACCTGCCCCCAAGCATCGCTTACAAATGTTAAGCTGTCAAGGAATTTTGCAAACGGACCGGAAATGACCCTCGGGGTTCTCCCGGAGAGAGCAACGACATCCCTGTTCTTGTTCAGATACAGCCATACACCATCCGAATTGACCAAGCTGTAAGACGCAAGAATGCCGTCCTCCGTATAAGCCCCTTCGAGACGCGAAAATGGGGTAACGCCATCATTGAACCAAACCTCGATGGAATCCGATCCTGGCAGGAAAATCTCACGCCACGCAGACCTTACCTGCATCAAATCGTCAGGCTTACTCTCCAAGGTGAAAAAGTCGAGCGCATTCCAGGCAAGCGGTACCCCAACATTGGAATACATAATCTTACCGACTGCGCTTGCGTCATCGCAGAGGATATACTTATCGTGAGCAGTTACATAATGAACATGCGTTGGAGCATCCGCGTCTGCATCGTTTACATATTTTGAAAGCGAAGCCCCATCCGGGTAATATACGAATTTACCATTTGCCATGAATACGTATGTATCTAGTTCGGCAAACTCAACCCTCACCCTTCCAAGCGTCGTTCCGTATGGATCAAGAAGATCACCACCGCTGGATATCTCGGATTTTGTACCACCAGCATCCGTTATCCTCCATATCCTGCCATTGGAAACAGCGATAACGCTTTGGTCAAACTCCCACCAGTATAATCCCTCAACCGGATATCCAGTCCCCAAATCAATCCAAGACGTTAATCCGGGGCGCTTGTTCGTAGCGCCGAGTTCATCCGTGTAGGCATTTATCAACGATGGGGAAAGATGGTTGATTGCCGCATCGTCTACATTCTTAAAGGCATCTGTGCCTATCGGGAGCTTGATATTCTTAATCATTGTCAACGCTGTAAGCTGGATCTGCGAACGGAGAAGAAACTATCTCCATGTCCCTCGCCTTGGCCCTAAAGTAGTAAGCACCAGACTTCGCCTCCAAGCGGTCCCTTTCCTCTACCGGCACTCCATACTCGGGGGCCAAGTCTGCGGCTAGTCCCCAAACAACAGCCTTAAGCCATCTTTCAGGGAAATCGCCGGTGTTGGTGTTAGCGTCGAAGTCTTCAAGTTTTCTGACCCTTAAATAATGAAGGACGTAATCCGTTCTGTCCGGGATCGGATTAAGAACGGCCCTTGGGGCCAAATCCATGTCCACAGTTATCCTCAATGGTCTGCCGATATTGGACTTATCCGATAGATCAAACCACTCCCCCCATCCGATTATCCTTACCGGGTAGTCCTGCTCGTTGTAACGAATAAAAGCCCTTTCGATCCCTATGGTATCCGTTGGAAGGTAAAAGTCACCGATGGACAGATACGCTGTTGCATTCGCCCACGCACCACCTGTCGTCCCCCTCTCCTTCCAGAAAGTGCTATAGTCAGTACCGGTTACAGGCTTATTCTCGCTTGAAGATGTATGCCCAAGGATGCAGGTGTATATCTTGCCATCCGTCCCGGTTACTTCCGACGAGGCCGCGCTTAAAACCTTCGTTGTCCACGCGAGAGTCCACAGCCTGACACCATCGTTCTGCCACTCTTTCACCATCATATTGAGGGCCTCGGCGGCATCGGTTATCTGCTGAGCAGCAGGAGTTTCTCCTTGTTCTAACACCCCGAGCTTACGAAGAGCAGACGTGATTATCTGGTCACGGTTAAGTGTCCAGTTGAAACTTCCAGACGTCCCCACTATAAGACCCCCCCAAGAATCATTTATAATGTCCCCACTTCTTCCCCTTCCCCTTAGTCGGGGGAGGCGGTTCCGGCGCGGGTGCAGGGCCGGAAAACACCGGCCCATCCCAATTCGATTCCAGTCCATTCAATTCGCAATATCCACTAAAATACCTTTCCGACAATACGCTACCCACCCACGTTTCCTCCCCGTAGGGGACATCAGCGAACGGCGCCCACGGGCCGTAAGCACTATCGGCAACAAAAAGATGCGTAACGATTTCTTGTCTTTCAGCTTCGGAAATCGGAGTACCAGAGGGAAATCTATACCCAGGGAGCGACCACCAAATCATACCAACAATACATGGCAATGTCAGCCACTTCATTGCGCCACCCCTAAAAGATCAAAAATACCTAACGACTGTTCCGCAGCCGCCTGTACGCAAAATGAGATTTCGTAGTCATTTAGGTTTGTGTTGAGATTTTCGCTTATATCCTGACATCTTGTATAATATGTATAACAATTCCCATCGGCCAGTCCGGCAAGCGGTTCAATATGTGTCGCCCCCCCTGTCGTATTAAAAACATTTGTCATGTCTGCGTAAGCTGTATATTGAACAGTGCTTAATCTACAATTAGCACCACCGCTATCGTCTGTGGTTGTCATTGTCATATCATAATTTGTTGTCCCTGACGGGAGTGACCCAGGAACGGAATCGTATCTTACGGGCGGGGTTATATCCCCAGGTGGTAAAAAGAAACTATTTATAAATTCCTCGATGTTTCTATATCCGTCCCCATCAATATCCCCGTTATAGTCTACAACGCCTGGATTCGTTCCATTGGCAGACTCCCAAGAATCAAGCATCCCGTCGCCGTCGGTATCACACAATGCACCAGGGCAAGACCATTGCCCTGTGGCAATCGTCGGCCAAGGAGAAGGCATGTTGTAGGTTCTTAAAAACCATCCATTCGTCCCGGTATGGTTGATGGCGTCATTTACAACTCTTACATCGACGGCATCCCTGCTCGGGACATAGGCCCCGGCACCGTTAGATGCCGTTAGTATTCCCTTTACGGTTGTAACAGAATCCTCGGTGATGCCGGACAGGGAATAAGGCGGAGTTCCTGTTACGTATTGGATAGAAACCGATGGGTAAGAAAGCGCATCTGTCTCCGGCCCTGAATCCGTGGGTCGGTTCGGCGTGATGTTGTGGCCCAAATAAACACTAGCATCGGGGAAAGGACATGGGCCTCCTAAGTACCCAAGGTAAAAATAGTATTCAGGCCAACCCACAGGGGATGTCTCGTAATGATTCCCCACGACATACCCTGGTGTTTGAAGTTCAAGACCGTACCGATACCAGTCATAACTGTAGTTGTTGATCCACTCAAAATAGGGAGTGTTATGGTTGACTTCCGGGTTCCTATCTGAATTGTGAACAAACATATTATGATGAACCGATAGATGGTCATAATTTGTGCAACCATAACCGCTTCCAACCAGCATCCCTGCGCTTAGTCCCCAATCCTGCCCCGTATCGTTAAATATCCCTTCGCTGATGATGTTGTAAGACCATGTGATGTGATGCCAGTATCCCCATAGCCCGGTAATCGTATCGGTGGACCAGGAAAGTGAATTATGATCCACAATGACGTTATACGTCTGGTTTATCGACTCCCCGAGGATTTCTATGGCGGCCTTCCCGGTATCTCTAATCCGCAGACCTCGAATAATTACATCATGGGTATCCACCTCAATGGTTGCATTTCCGTTGCCTCCTTGTTCGTTCGGACCACGTATGAGAATCCCCCCACCCGGGGCCGTTTGCCCGGCTACCGTCACGTAAGGATTATATATGGCGATTGGAGAAGTGAGAGTTATGGTCCCACCAACGGTAAAAATGATATATCTCGCCCCGGAAGCAAGCAACGCAGCCCGTAAACTTCCCGAACCGCTGTCGTTGAGGTTTGTTACCTTAATAACAGTCCCTCCCCTTCCTCCGATGGTATCAGAACCCCATCCCTGCGCTCCGGGGAAGGCAGGCAGGCCATAGGAAACAGCGGGAAGAAGTAGGAACAGAATGATGGCAAAGATTCGTTTTACCATATATTTGTCTCCGCAACGGCGAAGTTGTCGATCCAATACACGTTTGTATTCCAAGCGATTAAATTACTGTCCGGCATTCCAGCAAATAGATATCGGATATTCCACCCGCTACGGAACGATAGGGTGCTTGAGTCAATGATTTTGCTTAAACCTCCCGGAGTGCCGAACCATGCTTCTATCACATCGCTTCCCGCCCCGTTTTGTTTGAAGTGGACTTTTACCTCGTACCAGGTGTCGATACTGATTGAAACGGTATTGTATACGCCATCAAAATTTGGAACATTGGATTGATAATCAACCTGAAACACGGATAGGACTCTTGGGTCCGCATCGTTGAAAACGAATTTTATCCCGGAACTCGGCCATGACTCAGTAGATTCGTAAGAGTAGAATTGGTAGAAATTCCCCCATGCACCTGTTTCCGATGGGGTAGCCGTTACGTCGGCAAACCGGATATAAAAATGAACCCATATATCCGTTGGCAACGCAGACCCGTAATCATGTTCAATATAAGCAATAAAATTGTCATCACACGCCATCTTGAGCGCGTAAGTCCCCGCATACTTCTGGTCCGTCGCTACGGATAGGTTATTCCCGGCATCCGATACTTCCCCCAAACTCCATACGCTGTAATCCCCCGTTTCAAACGTATCGGAGAAAAGTGGAGTGCCGCCGCCGCCGCTCCCGCGCAGGATCATCCCGGCGTTTGCGATGCCGCATGCGCCGAGGATACAAATCACGAGGAAGAGAATGCGCCTTACCATGATTGTGTCCCCGTAACGAACAGCGTGACTCCGGTCACTGTCCCCGTCGGCGCACCGTTGACGATTAGTTTCAACGTATGATCCACAGCAATCGCCGAATCGGAAATGGACCCGGTATCGTATCCACCGTTGCAGGTGATCGCAGCAGAGAGAACGGAAGCGCAGTTGGAAGCCCCGTCCTGATCGCATTCCTGTAGATTGATGGATACGGAAGGAGTGGTTCCGTTGGCGATACAGGCCACAGCCGTGAGCGTGATCGCCTTCCTCGCGTAGTCCACGATGATGTCATCGGCATCGGCAGGAGTCAGAAGAGCATAGGTTCCCTCCCAGGGATGAAGTTTCCAGGTGCAAGCTGATACCCCCCCCGATGGCGCGGCACACGAAAGCATCTCGCTCCCAGGTTCATCGTCTGGAAGTTTCAGAGAATACGTCGCCGTGATCGCATCGGGGACAGTAAATCCTATGTAATTCGTCCCATTCCCGGAAAGCTCATAAAAGCGATTGTATCCAGCAATCGTTGCCGACTGTTTCCCCTTGAATAAAGCAGCCTCAACGGTATTATCTATACTTAAATTGTTCAACGTCTTGTTATACGTAAACCCGGCGTCGCCGCCGAAGGCCCCACCATCGTTAATTTGTACTTGGGTATCAGAGCCGCCAGGTGTTGCCGAAATAGTGCTCCATGTTGGCGCTGACCCAGCGCCTTGGCTCTTCAAGAATGTCCCGGAAGTTCCAAGGCCAACTGTGGCAACACCGCCTGCACTATTTGAGTAAAAAACCTTATCAGCCCCAGGAACGGAAAGGGTAGATAAATCCGCATCATAATTCTGCTTTGCATCCATCGTTACGCCGGTAATGGTTCCACCGGTAATGGAAACGCTACCCGATGCCTGTGTTGCTATGGTGCCCAATCCGAGAGTCGTCCTCTGGGCCGAAGCGCTGGCATCATCAATAAGGGCTGCACCAGCAGCCGTTATGGTGTATGTAGAATCCTTGATCGTCTTCCCGCCGGTCCCATTGAATATGACAATGGCGTTGTCCGTAGCGGAAGCAGGGCCTACCACATCGCCAGTACCAGTAGGAACAATCCACCTGCCATCACCACGATAGTATTTAGTAGCATCAGGGGAAGTGCTATTATCCTGCAACTCCGTTGGGAGAATCGAACCAGCCGTTATCGTCGGTTCCTTCCCGTTGAGTTGCGCCTGTATCCCCGATGTCACACTGGCGAGATAGTTGATTTCAGCCCCAGACACGGTGACGGAGGTAGCCCCCAAGGTGAACGGGGAAGGAATAGTGACCGTTCCGGTAAAGGTGGGGGAGGCTGTGGGGGACTTCGTATCTATTTGCGTCTGAATCGCAGACGTAGCCCCTGCCACATAGTTCAATTCCGCCCCGGTAGCTGTTACCGATGTGGCTCCAAGAGTGAACGGAGAGGGCATGGTAAGCGTACCAGTAAAGGTCGGGGAAGCCGTCCCTTGCACCGCAAGGGTGGCTCGTTGTGCCGCCGCGTCTACATCGTCAAGGATGGCAGCGCCAGCAGCCGTTATCGTGTATGTGGAATCCTTAACGAGTTTGCCGGTAGCTCCATCGAACAGGGTAATCGCATTGGCCGTAGCCGAGGCCGGACCAACTACATCGCCAGCGCCGGTGCCGCAAGCCCCCCATGTATAGCTTGCATTATCGGTGCCCACTTTCAGGCATTGCCCATCCGTCCCGATTGTTCTCTCGCCAAATGTCGTTGCGCCGGAAAGATAAGGGAGGGCATATGGGGTCCAAGAGGTCTTCTGCGTACCCCCCTTGGCTACATTTATCGCCCCGCCAGTTGCCCAAACGGATTCCGACATATCCCCGGAGCCGGTCGGCGTCATCCACTTCCCGTCTCCACGGTAATATGTGCCGCTTCCAGGGGTGCCTTCGTTATACTGCATCCTTATTGGAGCGATGGAGTTATCGGTAATGGTTGCTTGCTTCGAGTTGATTTGCGTCTGTATTGCAGAGGTTACACCAGCGAGGTAATTCATCTCCGCACCGGTCGCTGTAACCGAAGTTGCCCCCAAGGTAAATGGGGTTGGCATAGTAAGCGTACCGGTAAAGGTGGGGGAGGCTGTAGGGGACTTCGTGCCGATTTGTGTCTGTATGTTGGATGTTGCAGTATTAAGGTAGTTGAGTTGAGCGCCGGTTGTCGTTACCGAGGTTGCGCCAATGGTAAACGGAGAAGGAATGGTAACGGTTCCGGTAAAGGTGGGGGAAGCAGACGGAGCCGCACCCGAAAGCCTGGCGAACGGAACCGTGCCGGAGGAAAGCGTCCCGATTGTGGTGATGTTTGCCGATCCTACCCACGTGGAAAGTTGCGTGTTCTCCACGCTGGAAAGGCCGACCTGTGACTTGGTTACAGTGTGCGGGTTGCTATAATTGGTGGTATGGGAGAGCGGGGCTGCATCAACTATCCCGTAACCGAAAATAGTCGTCGGTTTCCCCGTTATGGCGGCCCAATCAGTAGTCCCGCAGGCACCCCATTCGTACCCATCCGCACCGGAGTTTACCTTCAAACACTGTCCGTAAGCACCGATAGACACTTGCCCGAAGGTGGTAGTGCCGGACATATATGGCAGGGCGTAGAGCGTCCATGACAACTTCCCGGTGCCACCCTTGGCGACATTGATTGCTCCACCTGTTGCCCATGTAGCCTCAACCATGTCCCCGCCGCCAGGCAACGGCCCCCACTCGTAATCAAGCGAGCCGTTGAGGCGAAGGTACTGGTTGGCCGTCCCTTTGGCAACAACCGACCAAATGCCACTCTCTATCCTCGGTAAGCCAGTTGACGCGGAGGTATCAAGTTCCGTACCGCCAGCATCGTTGTCGATCAACCCATCGGCGTCCGTGTCGTATACGGATGACGGTATCCCGGCATCCGGCCCAACCGGCGCTTCGCCGGGCATTCTGGCGAAGGCGGGGAGGGAAAGCGCACATAATGTAAGCAGCACGGATAAAAACTTCCTCATGTCATCTCCATCCCTTCATTTCGGGAAAATTTCGTAAATTTAAGAAATTTTTTATTCTGCTAAGCCCCCCGTACTCATAAGCACCGATGTCGGGTGCAGCACCTACCGGCACCGCCCTCCCCGCATAGTCCGTCGTCAGCCCCACGCTCGAACCGGCGTTGATGGCGGGGGAGGAGGACTGTAGGGAGAAGTCGGGCGTAACCGTGGATACGAATTGGGGATCATCTTTGTTGGAATGGGTATCGTACCCGGTTGCACTTGCCCAAGCCGCCAATGTGGAATAAGTGGACCAATTCATAGCCCTTATGAAATTAGTCCTTTCAGGATAGAAGATATTATAATCCATCTCAAATGTTTCACCGCCAATGATCGAAGAACCGCCAAGGTTTACTCCGCATCCATCACAGGTGCCTCCAGAATAAACGATATTATTTTTGACTTTGCCAGATATCGGTGATAAACCAAGGCTGATTCCTCTACCTGTGGTTGCGATCCCATAGATGGTATTGTTATAGATGTTCAGATTTTTTGCCTCATACGTTGAGTTCTTCATTATCCCTACATAACAACCGTATATTACATTGTATTGAATGGTTGTATTATTTGTAGCAGCCTCATTTCCTATTGATATTCCGTAACCGCTACCCTGCACATTCCTTATTAAATTTCTGCTAATTACTATATCGGATACTGTTACAGTGAATATGCCGCTTTCGGGACAACCAGTAAGGGTATTCCCACTTATGATATGAGAGCCTGTGCCACCGGCTGCGGTAATACAGAATTTAGCTGAAGTCACCGAATCCGACATATCAATCGTGTTATTGGTGATGGTGATGGAATTGGCATTGAAAGTCTGGATTCCATCGGCCCCCGGGCCGTCGATGTGGCTTATATTATTCCCCGTGGCAACGAAGTTGGCTGATTTTGACCATACACCATCGGTTTGTGTATATTGAATTGTACTGTTGGTTATAGAAGCATTGGTACTTCCTTCATGAAAATCGACGGCAGCCGATCCATAATATGTAGGGCCAACGAACTTTACTGTAACCCCATCTACAGAAAGATGATCTTCGTATTGGGAGCAGATTGCTGAATCATTCGTTCCATAAACATGGAGGTTGCTAACAGTAATATAGTCTACGTTGTTTATAAATATACCCCAATTCCTTTGTCCGGCTTCCATGCCAGGGGACGTATATACGGTGTCTGGATCTCCGCTTGCAGAATAAATATATAGCACATTCCCGGTCCAGAACCATTCATACGCCGCATTCACATTCCCAAGGGCTGTTTCTTTAATGCCCATTGTTCTATCAAACGTAACTACCCACGGCTCGGTAGTGAGTGTCGCTTGGTATACATTGCCCGAATAAACAGTCCACCCAGAGACAAGATTCGACCCGCTGATGATCGGTGCATTTCCGGTTCCATACGCTCCGAACGTGATGGGACTCCCCGCGCT
>Ga0209641_10003991_pt1 | contig 12269 bp, 11 predicted proteins | sample RifCSP16_1_FD_184022 | JGI IMG/M metagenome (GOLD analysis project Ga0209641, IMG submission 184022) | Soil microbial communities from Rifle, Colorado - Rifle CSP2_sed 16_1 (SPAdes) (version 2) | ecosystem: Environmental > Terrestrial > Deep subsurface > Rock core/Sediment | place: Rifle...
CCGCCCCCATCCCTATTCGCTCTGAGATGTGTGCAAGTTCAACCGTGTGAGCAATGGTTTTTTCAATGGCCTGAGCAATTGCACCAATCGCGCTTTTGATAAGGCCAAGACCCGACCAAATCCCTCGTGCAAGATAGCTTACAATCTTGAATCCCATGATGTGCAAATTGATGAGAGGACCGATTAGGGGAAGGCTGCGCGGGAAATATTTGGCAATCCCTTCCGCTATATCATGCGCCGCCTGGGCGACAATATGGCGGCCTGCCAACATGCCTTTGCTCAACTCGACATTGAAGGCTATCCCCATCCGAGGTAATAATCGCAAGGGACCAACCTTGGCTGGTGACTGGGGATAATGGTCTGCGATAGCCTGTGCTCCCTGGGATGCCGCCTCTTTCAAAACCGCTGTTTCTTTCAATCCCTGAGCTAACTGGGATATAATCTGTTGCCCACTTTGTTTTGTTTTACCAACGGAAGTGAGCAAAATGCTCTGTATACCTTGCAGAGCATTAGATATAGCAGACTGTAACTCCTTGGGTGCGTCTTTCTTTAGAGACGCCGTTAGGGCCAACATAAAACTAGCGCCCAAGTCCTTGCCCGGCTTCACGCCTGCTTGCGCCGCAGAAGAAAGAACCTGAGCCATACTCGTCGCAACTTTATTTGCCAAGTCTCGTGGAACAGCAATTGTGCCCTTAAAAGCAAAAGCATTTTTCAGAAAAGTAGCAAATACTTTCTGGAAGTGCTCTGGCTTGAATTCTCTCAAAAGCGAGACATCAAAAACCGTGCGTATAAATTGACTTAGCGCCACGCGAATCTGGGGTGAAAATTGAGCGGCACCCGCCTTTACTCTGGCGACAATTTTTTCAAAGGCGAGCAATTCTGCAATCTGTTCTGGTAATCCTTTTACAGTCGTTAATTGAGGCTTTGCCATCGTTACACTGATGGGTTTGGCCGCTGGTATACTGAGCTTCTTTGCCGAAGATGCAGTTGTCTCTATTTGATGCCTGACCCCTTCGACCTGCTTCGCTATAGCACCTGTAAACCTCGGTAAATCAATCAATTGCCTCATCACCTGTGGCAATTGTCGTATGGCCGCAAAAATCTCCTTTATCTCTGTCAGTAATTTTGCAAAACTGATTTTTCCAGCGGTTTGAAACCATGTCCAAGGCTTAAACCACCTAGCGGCCCCACTGAACATGCTCGTCATCGATCTTATTTGCGGATTTATCACGTCTAGCATTTTTGCTATAAGCTGGATAATTGGTGTAAATTTCATCAAGGACGGAAGTATATCGAGCATGAATTTACGCACCTCGCGGAAGATCATGTAGAGCGCAGCTTTCCCACTCCCCATGTGGCGTGCTATAGCGAGACGTAAGAAACCTAATCCTCCTGTAACGAGAGATATTACGCCATTGATTGCCATCGGGATTGCCACGAATAGGCCCGCAGAGCCAAAGAACAAGCCAAATATCGTTACACCAAGCAACGGAACCAAGGCTGTTTGAAGAGTCAAAAATGCCGAGTTCAAAGAGGTATTGATAGAAACCATTAAATTGCTGGTATGTTGAAGAGGGGTCAAGGCAGTCGAAGCATGACCGGTAATCCGCTTGAGCAAGAACCATGTCTGGTTTAAAGCCAAAGGAATTAACAGAGTTGTGGTGGAAACCGTGCGAAAGATACTTAAGAAAAGGCCGCCAACGCTCTGAAAGTATGTAAGCTGCATCCCGATAGGGCCAAAGATGTCGAGGATAAAGCGCACATCCCCTACAATTTTTGTCATCACCACATTGGCTATATTTTTTAGAGCAGAGCCGAAGCTGACAAGCCCAATAGAGATAGCCGAGAAATCCCCTTTGAGCGCAGCCGTGACAGCACCGAGACCAAGGAATTTTTGGAAGATAACCCCACCACCCACAATGGCGAAAACCCGGGCCATTGATTGCTCAACTACCTTGAGGCTTCTATCCGCTGTCTGCTCAACGCCTCCGGTCACGCTCTCTCGCATCTGCGTAACTACGCTGTCAACTGTATCTAAGACGACATCTTTGATCTTGGCAATATCAGCAGCAGATGCTTTGGTAGCGGTAGAAATTTTCTCCAATTCCTCACGCAAGGCAACAAATGGAGCGACTTTGACGGCAGCAACATTTGCCTGTAGTTTTTTCAAATCATTGGTGGTCTCTTTCAATATCTCGCCACCGAGCTGCTTAAGTCTGATGAGAATGTCTATCGTTGCTCCCATGTTGCATTACTTCCTTAAGTGCCTCTTTGCCGCCCAATGCGACTCCGATTGCCGCAGCTTGCGTAAGGATCATATCTTTATGAAGCCGATTGACCGCTTTCAGCGTGAGAAGGAAAAATCCCCAGTCGTAATTGAGCACGTCCACATGACCAAGAGAAATCAAATATGCTGCCGTTTCCAGCAGCTCATCTCGCAGCTTTTGCCAATCTACGTGGGGATATTTTCCTTCACGATCTGTTCTAACGATTCGTCCTTCTGTCCAGGCGGGATCACTTCCTTGAGATTGATTACTTCCTTGAGATTGATTTCTACCTTTTCGCTGGGGATCGCCTCCTTGAGGCTGCCAAGATCGAGCTTGAGTCTGGCTTCTGCTTTTTCGATGAACCAATTTTTGACCGCCACTAGTAGCCGCTCGATTCCCAGGGTCTTGGCCAGGCTTACTCCCTGGGAAAAACGTCGCAAAAAAGGTTCGTTGACCTCGCGGAAAACGGCTTCCAATTTATCGAGATCGGCAAAAGAGAGATCCCCCATCTCTTTCCAGGTTAGATTAGTGCACCTTTGGAGCAGCGTTTGGGACAGTTCAATGGCTTTGCTGGGGGTAAAACTTTCTGCAAGCTCCCCCCAAAGCGGAATTAGATCGGTAATGTCTCGCAGAAGAAGACCCATTACCATGACCTCCCGGTCATCCAGCTTTACGCATTTAACTGCACGAGCCATGTTATCCTCCCAAAATTTATCCAGATACCACGGTGCCGACCTCTTGGTAAATAAAGCCGAGCTTGCCATATTCACTATGGGTCATGAAGTTCCCTTCAAGAGAGAAATTTTGCCACTCGTCTCCGACCATCATCAAATCGCCAGTGGGAACCAATAACCCCCAGCCTTTTATCTGCTGGATCACGCCCTCCGCCGGGTCTCCGCAGAACCAGATATGGAATTTGAGATTTGGCTTACTACCGCCAGTGATCTTATAAATCGTGTCGGCGGGGATGGTGGCAGTGATTTTCACAACATCGGTAGGAACGATGGGATGTGGCCCATCTCCGAAAAAACGGATGCGCCCGTGAACGGCATCAACTTCATAGTCTTCGTTTGGGGTCAAGGTAACTGGAGTTCCAGCGTCATCAGTGACACTGACATTGGTGAGATTGTAGACATTGTTATCACTGGCATCTTTTATTTCATGCCAGGTGCCTAGTGATCGAACTATCATGCTGACAGCGGTTAAAGAACCAGACGATTGCACGACTTCCGTTACTCCATCGGCGAGTAACAAAAGTCGCAAATTTTCCGGGCTAGGCACATCGCAGCCCATGCTAAATTTTGCGGATTGCTTCTGTATTGCCGTTCTGTCTACAAGCTTAACCCCGCCGGAGAAATTCTCATGTTCGATTGACTCTGAGGTCGGTGTGACTTTGAATTCCTTGACGTGAACCAGGTCTTTCCAGATGCGTCCTTGACCATGATCGCTAGGGTCTGCCCAGTCATCCTCCCCGGCAATTGATACCAACCCCCTGCCCAAGGTATAGGGAATCACCTCTTCTTTATAATAAACTGCCATGTTTTCGACTCCTATCTGATAGGCCCGCTATAGTTTTTGGGCCTCTCGAATTCAATGATCGTATTGCTTGTAAAAATAGGGAACAGCATTTCGTCCCAGGTATCGCTATTGAAGTCAACTTTCCCAAATTTCGCTTGTGACTTCTCAATAGCCAGCTCCGCCAGTTCACGGAATTCGGCTACATGTAAGATACCCTCATAGGTAAAGCTGTTTTCTGCTTCTGTAACGTCGTTATCCTTTACCACAGCGGCGAGTTCTATCGCGTAACTGATTACCGAAACATTCGCACTTTTCCGTCGGCTTACGTAGAAAATAGCGAGAAGAGGATATTTGCTATCGTTAGGAGGGTCTTCGTTGTTTATTCCACAGTAAATATTTTGTTTCGCGCCATAGTTTGCTACGCACCAAGCGGTAAGGTCTGCGTCATCTTTGAGCACATCACGCACGGTAATAAGAATCTCGTGGGACTTTAGCCGCTTCATGTCCTGTTCTCGACCTCCTTATTGAAACTTTCAACAAAGGTTTCTATCGCACGGGCACGTTCTTTAGCGAAAACTGGTGCAATAATTGGCCGAGGAGGAAGAATAATTTGTGCGGTACTCTTGCGCAGTGGAAAGTAGTCGACTCCAGGGATAAACTTACCCACTCCCCTGGTTGCACTTCTAGTAGCGCCCATAAGCCTGTGCATTTTCGGAGAGACGATAGTGCGATGGCCTTTCTCAACCCGCAAGGCTCTCTCTGCGGTAGTACCACGCATAGCGTCCTCAGCCTTGCCGAATTTAATACCTCCGGTCAAGTTACTTCGTGCCTGCCAGGTATTAACGAAACGCATGAGCCAATTCCAATTCGCACGAGAAAGAGCTCGGGAACGTCTGCCCCATCGGCCACCCGGTTTTTTTTGAAACTTCTGCGATAGCGGATGAGATCCTGGCCAGTGGCCCTCGCCTTCGCTCTGTATCCAATCAAAGATTGCGCCGCGCAAGTAGGATATGGCGCTTTGCAATCCCCTACGGCGTGCCGCGTTCAATGATCCCGGTGTTTGGGCAAGCTTTGCGAGCGTCTCTTCCAGATTCCGGATTTCGATTTCGAGGTATATCATCTCTTATACCTGTCTCGTACATCGCGGCGTAGTTCTACGACAACCACCAGCGAATCGCCGCCAGCCTGACGAACAACCTGCCATTCGGCGCCATCAATCTCAAGTAAATCGCCATATCTCGCCGGTGCGGGTAGTTCGCTTTTTATCAGATGTGCCTTTGCTTGGCTGCTGTTGGTATTCGCTATGTCTTGGCCAGGTTCTTGAGCATAATCAATAAGAACGCGCACGGCTATGGTCGTTCCTGCTTCTTTCGAGGTATAGTTGCCGGTCTCGGCAAACTCGTCCTCATCGAAGAAGATGTCCAAATCCGACTGGAAATAATCTCGCAGAGCCATATTAAGTCAATACCGTAGCGCAGCCAAACGCATCCGCTTGATGCAAGCACACGACCGGAGCGGACTGCACCAACAGAAATCTTGCCGAAGGATCGGGCTCGATCCAGGATTTGGCAAAATACTGTGTAGAATATGTCCTACTGATCTGGTTGTCCCCAGCGCTTTCTATATCGAGGATTGCTCCATATCCTCGCGAGGTCCGCGCGTTGGGATTACCGAGAACGACTTTCTTGGGATCGAGTATGGGCTGCAAATCGCCGGCAGCATCTGTGTACCATTCATTGTAGGAATATACATCTAAGGTCGCTCCCCCAACCGATAGAGTGCCGTAGAAGGCGGCCCCATTGGGTAAATCGGCAGGCTTGATTTCTCCCATGTTTAACTTCAGCATATTCATCAACTTTTGGACCTTCTCGTTGTTGATGAATTCGTTGACGGCATCGGAGCCCATGACGACTATTGTGGGATTCAGCCCGGAATCCTGGGCGATCTTTGTACACCACGTCCTCAAATTTGAAATCGGGTCAGAGCCAGCATCGTCCCATTCCAAAGCAGGAACAAACAGATGGTCGGCGGCCATTGTGAAATCAACCTCCATTCCCTCATACTCGCCATCGAGTACGACTTTGCCAGACTGCAAAAGACTGGAGGCCATCCACTCTTCGCGGCGCACGATCCTTTCGCGGAGGTAATCGAGATTCTTTGCCAGTTCTTCTTCGGCTCTTTGCGCCGGCGTTTTACCCCCCATGTAAATGGTTTGCCCGATTTGACGGGTTAAAAGATCAATGGCGGTAATGTCAACTTTCTCTTTGATGTATGGCGCCTCTATAGTTTTGGTTGTCCAACCGCGCTTTTCGACCATTTTCCCCTGGCTGGTTGGCCGCACAAATGCGGCTAGTTTGCGTTTCCCCTTGTCAATATCAATGTCCACATATTTGGTCGTGAAAGTCACAATTTCCTTGAAAAATGTATCCAAGAAAAAGATTTTGGGAGGATACATTTGTTCCAGTGTGGCTATCAATGTCCTCGTATCAAAAAGATTCACAGGCATTGGGTTACTCCTTTTCTACTTCCTCAAGAAAAATTCCTAAATCCCGAAGAGCTTCTTCCGTAGATGCGGCCGTATGCCCGGTCCCAAATATTACCTTCTCTTTGTTGATTTGGCCCGTCAGGTATATTTCCCCCTTCTTGTCTTCCGCAGTCGCGTCTACCGAACGAACCAAGATTGCATTGGGATTCTGAGAGCCATCGGCACTTGCAGCCAAGGATTTGACATACTTCCCCGACGCAGTAATTTTTCCCATCAGAGTCCCACGGACTACATTTTCCCCCGAAGCTATCGTCACTTTCTTTGTCACCAGGGGAAAAGCGCCAGAGATCAGATTATCCCTGGTGGTACTGGTACTTGTCACCATATTCTCGGCCATTTTTAACTCCTCCGTTTCTGATTGACTGATCGGGCCATCCTCGTAGCCGCAATGGATTGCTCATCAGTCTGGACAAATGGCGGTGGCGGTACGATGCCTGATTCAGCCTGGAAAGGATTTGCCCCTTTGGCAAGTTTGAGAAACTCCACCGCGGCCCTGGATACTTCCCATCCATCTGATTTGGCTTGGGCAAGCAGTGCGGTACAATTGGCCGGTGCGATTTCTTCCAATGCCCTGATTCTGGCACGTTCTGCATTTACCGCAACCTGCACCGCTTGTTTCTTCTCTTCATCTTTTGACTCGTACTGCTTTTTCAGCTCCTCGATTTGTTTCTTCAACTCCTCGACTTGCTTTTTCAGTTCCTCATTTTCTTTTCGTAGGCGATCCATCTCCATCATTTCCTCTTGGGCTTTTATCCCCTGAGATTGACTTTGGATCGTCAAAATTGGCGGTTTGTCTGCCATAGTTGTCTCCTCCTTTAGTAAATCCTGAAAAGCGATGATCCTATCGGCAATACCAGACGCAAGAGCCTGTTCTCCTATGAAAATTCTCCCATCTGCCATATCCCCCAAAACACTTTCGATTGATATTCCACGATTCTGGGTAATGTCATTCACAAAAACTGAGTAGACATAATCAACTTGACTTTGTAGTACCTCTCGCCCTTCTGGCGAAAGAGGTTTATACTGCGAATCCATCCGCTTGAATTTGCCCGCGTAAATCTCAGTAGTCTTTATGCCTCGTTGCTCTTCCGCGCCCGAAATATCGCGGTGCATAGCCACAATCCCGATTGAACCCATTTGGGCTGTGCCAGAAGCGATGCAAATTTCATTGCAGGCAGAAGCGATCCAATATGCCGCCGAAAAGCACGTCGAATTTGCGATAGCAGTAAATTTCTTCCTTGCTCTAAGGGAAAAGATCAAATTCGCAACTTCTTGCACGCCCTCTACCGATCCACCAGGGGAATCAAAATCGAGAATGATCTCTCTGATGTTGTCATCCTCAACCAGAGAGGATATATTCTTGATTAGCTCTTCCGTGACAATGCCACCATAAAAAAGCGCCAATAACGAACCTCTCTGCTCAATAATGCCATGGATGGGAATAACTGCTTTTCCGTTTATGACCTCATAAGGCTTAGATTCCGTCCATGCACTTTCTGAATAGGTAAGCACTCCATCTTTTTGACAGGCAATTGCCTCTATCTCATGCAACCTGTCCGCAGTAATGGCCCAGGCTCGATTGAAAATACACGGCTGAATTGCGGATGGCTTATCTGAAGCAGGCTCAAAGGATAGACCTTTATGTTCCTCACAATGGCCTCGGGCCTCTTGTGGTGTCCATGTCTCTTTGGGATACCGGAAAGCCTGATCTGCCCATTCATCGCCCTTGGCTTTCACAATGCCGCGAATGACAAAGTATTTCTTGCCATTGTGATCGCGCTCAAGACGACTGAAGCTCTCTTCCTTAAATTCGCCAGGCTGGCGCAATCTACAAGAATGTTCGTTAGGATATGGCATTGGGACTTCCTTCCATAGTCAAGGGGGTTTGCGGCGGTGCACTTTCTTTTTCTAAATCAGCTTCCTCTCTCATTTGGTGTTCTATCTTCCTCTGCTCATGCACCTCTAGCCAATCGCGGCCACCGATTTCCTCAGCCTCGGTTTGGATGTCCGAAACTCCGAGATTGATTCTTTCACGAGCGGCGATTACTTCCTTCGTGTCATCAATGCTTCCCTTGGCCGGGCCCACCCAAGATGCCTCAAAAATTTCATCGCTCAATTTTGCCTCAAGCCTTCCCGAAAGTATTTCATTCTCCAGCCAAAGCTCGTAGATGGGTTGGCAAAATTGCTCGATAAGTTCCCACCGGTAACGCATGACAGTTTTCCAAAACTGCATGAGGGCGGCCCGCGAGGCAGAATAGGAATCATTGAACTGGAGCATAAGAACATCGAAAGGAATCGCCACACACGCGGCAATCTGTCTGATAATCGAATTGACAAACGGCTCATAGTTGGAGTTTGGTCTCGTGGGATTGGCTAAGGCAATATCTTCTCCGGGTGATAGATTGACCACCATGCCAGGCTTCATATAAATTCGGTCCTGATTTGTATCCTGCACGGCTTCTTTCGCAGTAGAATCCGAATAGTTTGGCAGGGACATCCCGCCCTCCGACTTCACAAATACAGAAAAGAGGCTGGCTACCACCGCGCTGGTAAGCTCGGCATTCATGTAGCGATCCATTTTCCGCAGAGATTCTAGCACTGTGGTCAACAATGGAACTCCCCGCACCTGCCCAGGTCTCTCTTTTCGCCAAATATGAAATAATCTTTGCTTGCCAGAGGTCGAACCGTATTTGAGGAAAGTTGTCCAAACATATTCTGGATATACATCCCCAGGATGCGACGATTGAATGGAATAGGCGTATGGTTTCCCATTTTGAAGAAAGACTCCTTGCACTTTTTCCCGCGTGTCTGGCGACATTCCCGGATTGGAAACCCGGTCGGCCTCGATCACCTGAAGCCTTAATTGCTGCTCGTCATCTACAACCGTATTGACAAACACATCGCCCGATAGACAGCGAGAGGAAAATACCAGGGATTGTAGGGCATAAAAATTCTTCGTATCCTCATATTCACAATGGAGAATCCATTTTGTGAACCTTTTGCCTATCTCCTTTTCCAGTTCTTTATTCCCAGAAATCTTTGGTTTGCATACCAGGCCAGACCCTACGACATTCATCTCCAGTCGCTCTATGACGGCTTTGGCGATAAGCTGATTGCGCCAGGCATCTCGACTCCTGGCAACCAAGGTATCCTGCTCGCTCTTCTGCTGATCGGTCGTGGCGCTCGTATTCGTCGGCTGCCATGTCAACATGGATTCAATCCAGCGATCAGCCGAGATGAAAGAGGACATAAATGCTCCTAACTAGGAATCCCATACTGGACCAAAATTTTTCCGTCATTATTTTCGCGTGCCATCTGCAATCGTAGCCATTTTTCTCTTTCGTAAAGCGTCTTTAAATCTGCTCTTGTCAGGTTACGGCCAGCGATTCCGTAGCTCTGTGCTCCGCCCGCTTCGATTTTGACGATTGCCGACTGGACTTCCTCTAACTGCTGGGCATAGGTTTTTACTGCCATATATTCACCCCAGAGCTGATAACCCTTTGTTTGAGTTGACCTGGTTGAATCTTATTGATAGTGCCCTGCAAAAACACCCTATACTCCTCCATCGCAGCACAGGCATAAACAAGAGCAGAGAAATAGTGGTTTGGCGCACCGTTATATTTGAGTTTCCAAGACGATTTGCCAAACCGATCTGTGGTCCTATGCTCCATTGTCAGAGATTTCAAAAAATAATTGGGAACGTCTCCTGGAAATGCCCACGCGCCAACCTCTCCAGGATTTCTTTGGAAGGATGCCGCCAGGTCATCTTTGATTTTATCCGAATTCGCAATCAATACAGTCTGGGTTCGATTTGTCTTCTTTCCATTGACCTCGGGATTGATTGTCTTTAGGCACGTCTTGAGATGCAAAGTGGTAGAGTCTTTCAGCGGAATATAGGGACGCCCAGTATAATTGCAGAAATCAAAGATGTCCTGGCATACCATTCCATCGGTCGCATCCAAAGCCACACGTGAAAGATAGGATTGATATTGCGAAAAGAACTCTAGAAGATGACACCATTTCTCTTTGAATCCTCCCCCTTGCCAGGAAACCACATCGCACTTGAGAACATGCCCCGTGGGAATCACTCCGTCTTTCCATCCAACAACCACAACATACAGCTCCCCGTTACGTTGTATATCCACGCCTGCTGTGTATACCCGATAGCCAGGCACAAACCCACTCTGTCTGGATGCGTCTATATATTTCGCAAGATCGCTATCTCTCAAAGACTCAATCGTTTCCACATTTATGGGAACCTCTGCCAACTCATCCGTGATGAAAATTTTCATGGATTCAGGCCCTTCGTGCTTTGCCTGGATAAAGTTACAGGCAAGCTCCCCCCAAGAGGTGAAAATCGAGTAGAGAGAGGAAATCTGGAGCGTCCTGGCCGTGTTCTCGGTTTCCTCGCATTCCTTGTAATCATCATTGGGATTGACACATACCGCCTTGCCCTGATTGATGATGGCAAGCTTCTGGGAATCGTGCCATTGAACCTTGCAAACTGCGCACTGATACCGGGCACTCTCCCGCACTTTACCAAAATCCCATGCCCATCCGTCTTTACCTTCCCATTTGAGATTCGCAAAAACAAGAGGCTGATGCTGCTTACATGATGGACAGGCTACATACCAGCGATAGAAATTTGCCGATTTCGCCTCTTGCCAGGAGTGGTGGTTCCCATCCCTGGGAGGCGTGGTGGAAAAGATTCCCTTACGTGATCCTGTATAGGTACGAGTTCGCTTCTTGAGTAATGCAATAGGATGCTTCCATACCGCGCACTCGTCGCCAATCACGTATTGAGCCGGCACCGACCGCATGGTTTGTTCATTCGTGGCATATCCAACTTTTACCCTTGTCTTGAGTATTTTAAAGGATTCAATACGCCAGCCCTTTTTCTGGATTGCTTCACTGTCATATCCCTCTATGTAGGGCCTGAGCCGCTCCGTAATAAACTGCTTTGCTTCTTCCTCGGTGGATTGAACCCATATAACGCGGCTATAATCCCTTTGTGATACGTAAAGCAGAAAGGCCATCTGCAAAATTGTCTTGCCAGTCTGGCTCCCCTGGATCAGATAAACCCATTCAGTTTTTTGATCGTCAAGCCAGTCTGCCACAGTAGAATGCCAGGGAGTAAATTCAAGCTGAAATTTGGACAAACGATCTTCTTTGTTCAAGGCAAATCCCGATTGAAGAAATTCCTTGAACGTGGAAAATTTAGGAAGGTCGAATGCCTTCTCTATTTCGTCCAAAATCCATTGATCTATCATCGCGCATGGCCTCAATTGCAGTTTTGAAGGATTTTTCCAAGTCCATCATCATACAATATGCCTGGTTCTCCTCCAGACCATATCTCTTTTGCCAGATCGTTATCAAATCCTTGAGCGAATGAGAGAAATTTGAAAAAACATATCCAACCTGTTCTGCTACTTTGGAACGCTCAATATAGAAACCATCCCTTAGAACATTGTCTTTTGTCTTTGCCAATGCCTGCTCTGCCTTGAGTACTTTCTCTGCTTCTGCCTTACTAAAACTTCCCAAGGTTGCCTTGAGTCTCTCGGCCTCAATAGGAGGAAGATTGAGTGCATCTATTTTTTTCTGGATGTCTATGGGCTCCTCTGACTTCTTCTCTTCGATATTCAGCCCTTTTTGGAAAACATACTTTTTAGGAATCTCGTAAGTCTTTCCTGATGGACTATTCTTGCAGGGGACTTCTCTACATGAAATTTTTCCCGCCCTGCATTGCCTCCACAAAGAGGTTCTATCAACTGATAAAATTTCTGCTGCTTCTGTCAATGAAATATATTCTTCTGTTTCCACAACCATTGCAACCATTGCATAATTTGCAATGGTTCACTTCAATTTATTACAACCATTGCATTTATGACCATTGCATAACTTTTGCATCTATAAGCCAAACGTTGATCGCACGCCCGACC
>Ga0209641_10003992_pt1 | contig 12268 bp, 11 predicted proteins | sample RifCSP16_1_FD_184022 | JGI IMG/M metagenome (GOLD analysis project Ga0209641, IMG submission 184022) | Soil microbial communities from Rifle, Colorado - Rifle CSP2_sed 16_1 (SPAdes) (version 2) | ecosystem: Environmental > Terrestrial > Deep subsurface > Rock core/Sediment | place: Rifle...
CACCAGAGATTATTTATAGCCTCCGGGGCTTCCGAGGGGGCCATTTCACTTTCGGGTTCACTTGTGTCCGCCACCGTATCATCCTCCTCCGTCGCAGAGAGAAGCGACTCGGCCCGCGGACGCCGGGGAGGCTATAAATAATCTCTGGTGTGCCGTCCGGGTCCAATGAGGGGCCGGTGGAGGACCATCTACCATCTCCTACAGTTTATAGCCCAACTTCCTCAGTAGCGTCCGGCGTTCCGCGACATCCGCTTCCGACTCAATGCCGGTCGGTCGTTCCCCGTCGACTACGCCGAGGATGCCCCGTCCTCGCGGGGTCTCCGCGATGACGACCGTGAGGGGGTTCGCCGTGGCCGCGAACAGGGTCACGACCTCGGGCACCTCTCGGATCGACTGAATCAGGTTGATCGGGTACGCATTCCGGACGAAGACGACGAAGCTGTGACCCGCGCCAATCGCCAGCGCGTTCTTTGCGGCGAGCGCCTTGAGGTCGGCGTCCGTGCCCTCCGCACGAACAAGACAAGGGCCGGACGCCTCGCAGAACGCGAGTCCGAACTGAATCCCCGGCACGCTGTTCATGAGCGCCTCATACAGGTCCTCCGCGGTCTTGATGAAGTGCGTCTGACCGATGATCACGCTCATTTGTTCTGGGTTTTCGACCTCAACCTCCCGGATGTCCATACGTCTCCCTCGCCGGGCGATGCCCCGTGCGGGCTAAAGGATTCTGCGATTGAGCGACGCAAAGGGCAGGGCAGGGTCGGCTGAGGGAAAGGTTATTATAAGCCCCTCCGGATTCCGCCGCCAATCGAGGAGTTGCTGGCATGGTGGACGAGGAGGAGATGAAAACGGATGCCCCCGAGACCCCGGCGGCCGCGCCCGCCAAGGGCAAGGGCATGTGGATTGGCATCGTGGTCGTCGTCATCGTGATCGTGATCCTGCTGGCGGCAGTCTTCGGCGGGCTCTTCGGCGCACCCGCGCCGGACCTCCCACAGGCGGTCTATCATGTGGGGTATCCGGGCGACGCGGGAAAGTACCTTCCCACGTTGTGGGCGAATCGAGCCCAATGGACTGCGACGTGGTTCTTCTCCGAAGGCCTGAAGGACCAGGCGTTCATCAACCAGCTCAACACCAGCGGCATCGACGTGTCCCGGATCGTCGGGACGGCGCCGACCACCTCGACCGACCCCGCGATCCTTGCATCCGGAACCGCCTTCAATCAGAACTACACCGCCCGCTTCGTCGGCGACACCGAGCCCGGACTCTTCGCCCCGCACGCGTATGACGGCCTCTTCCTAATCGCACTCGCGATGGCGGATGCGAACACCACGGACGTGACGTCCGCCGCCTTCAAGGCAGCGATGCGGGCCGTGTCGGCCCCTCCCGGAACGGTCATTCGGCCCGGGGAATGGGCGAAGGCCCTCGTCGAAATCGGCGCGAATCGCGACATCGACTACGTCGGCGCGTCCGGTGCGGTGAACTTCGACAGCTTCGGCGAGGTCCAATCCGATTACGAGGTGTGGGGCGTCAACGCGGTCTCCAAGCAGATCGAGCGGAGACTGTTCATCCCCGAGGGCAGCTGGTCTGGTGCGCCGTCTCCCGCGCCATCCCCCGGCACGAGGGATAGCAACCCGCCAGAGCCTCTGCTTGGCAACGTGGACATCGGGGTCCTCGTTTCCTTCACGGGCTCTCTTGCCGTGTTCGGCCCGGACATCTACAACGCGACGATCCTCGGGATGGAGCAGATCAACGCCGCCGGCGGCCTGTGGGGAGGAAACATCGTATTGCACCAGCAGGATGACCAGACGAACCCGACGGCTGGAGCGACCGCGGCAGGGATCTTGATCAACACGAACGGTGTCAAGGCGATCATCGGCTCCCTCGCATCGAGCGTCTCCGTGGCGGCCTTCGATGTCGCGAGGCCCGCCAACGTGCTCATGATGTCGCCCGCGTCCACCTCCCCGGTGTTCACCACGTCGGACACCGTGGACCTGTTCTGGCGGACCGCCCCCTCGGACGCCCTTCAGGGCAAGGCAGCGGCGCTCTATGCCTATCGAGACGCGGGCTGGAGGAAGGTGTCGGTCTTCCACATCAGCAACCCCTACGGCGACGGCCTCGGCAACGTCTTTGCGACCGACTTCGAGGTGCGCGGCGGGAACATCATGCGGAACGTGGGATACGTGGCAGACCAGGCGTCCTACGACTCGGAACTCAACGCGCTCTTCACCCCGGGCTCTGCGCCGGCGCCGCCGTTGCGGGTGCGGCGCGAAGACCTACGGTAGGCGAATCGGGGGGCCTAGGCCCCCCTCCTTTCCATTTGTCCCCTGCTAATCCCTTCGTTCCCTAGCCGCCCAGGTACATTTGCCGCACTTGGGGATCCTTAAGGAGGTCTTGAGCGGCGCCCTCATGGCGGTTTCGTCCCATCTCGAGCACGTAAGCTCTGTCGGCCATATCGAGCGCTTTCCTTGCGTTCTGCTCGACGAGAAGAATGCCTGTACCGGCTTTGTGAATCTCGTCAATCCGTCGAAAGACTGAGTCCACAAGCTTGGGCGCAAGCCCCGCGGATGGCTCGTCAATGAGGAGAATCTTTGGTTCGAGGATCAGAGCCCGCGCGAGCGCGACCATCTGCTGCTGTCCCCCGCTCAACTTCCCGGCACGCACTTTCATGAACCGGCGGAGGTCGGGAAAGAGTCCGAGAACAGCACCAATCCGAGACTCCACGTACTCCTTCGACACGAGTCGCGCGTAGCGGCTCGCAGGCCTTGGGGCCGAGACCAGGGCGCGCGGGTCGCTGCCACGGGAAAGGATCTGGGTGACCCATTCCTGCCGGAGCACGTACAGCAGGGCAAGGTAGACGAGCAGTGCCAGGAGCAATGCCACCTGGAACATCCCGTCCCCGGAGTACACCGCAACAACGGCGGCAAGCACAGCGTCAGCAGCGAGGAGCCCCCGAGAGAGTCCGAGAATCCTTGGGCGAAGCCACGCGAGGTTCAGGGCCGCCACGGAAGATACCCCAGCGAGGAAGAGCCCAAGCCCCGCCGTCGACCGTGGAAACGAAATGCCAAACACCCCGTATCCGAAGAACGACCACGAATGGATGTGGACCGCGAACAGCGACAGCAGAGCCCCTGAGACCATGAACCACGCGAGGGCCAACGTCAAGAGCACGAGGGGTGGGCGGAAGACCGCGCGAAAGAGACCGCCAACTCGCCCGGAGGCAAGGCTCAACCGTCCGGGCAGGCCGTAATTGAGGAGGTACGCGCCCATCTCCAGGTTCTCGCGCACGGTCAGGGTGGGGAACGTGTTCGCGACCTGGGGGACGTAGTTCACGCCCATCGCGACGACCTCCTCGGGCGTCTTCCCCGTGATGTCCTGACCGTCGAACACGACGCGACCCTCGGAGACCCGGAGGAGTCCGAAAATCGCCTTAATCAGCGTCGACTTACCCGCGCCGTTCGGACCGATGACCGCGACGAGCTCCCCGGGGCTCACGCGTACGGAAACGCCGCGGAGGATCGGCACGTCTCCATATCCGGCCACGACGTCCTGGGCCTCGAGGAGCGTCCCCACGTCATCAGGCCCCCAAGTAGGCCTCCAAGACCTTCTCATCGCGGCGAACCTCCACGGGGCTCCCTTCCGCGATCGGGCGGCCCTGATGCATCGCGATGACCCGGTCGCACTGTGTCATGACGACGTCCATGTCGTGCTCGATCATGAAGAACGTCTTGCCGTTGGCGCGAAGGTCGCTGAGCAGGCTCAAGAGCTTCTTCGTGAGGGTCGGGTTGACGCCGGCAACAGGTTCGTCGAGGAGGACGAGCTTCGGCTCCGTCATGAGCGCCCGTGCGAGTTCGAGCAACTTCTTCTGCCCACCCGAGAGGTCGCTCGCGTAGGCGTCCGAGAGGGGGTCAAGTTCCACGAGAGCGAGCATGTCGAGGCCCTTTTTTCGAATCATCTCTTCATGGTCCCACACCCTGCGACGGCCAAAGAGGGCGGCAATGGGGTTCTCGCCCGGGTGGCGGGGGTGGGCGACGAGGAGGTTCTCAAGGACGGTCAGGCGCCGGAACTCCCGCGGAATCTGGAAACTCTTGACGACGCCCCGATCCACGATTTCGTAAGCGGGGAGGCCGTCGATTCGCTCGACGCCGAATGTGATTGACCCTTCCTCCGGCGCGTACAGACCGATGATCATGTTGAACAGGGTCGTCTTGCCCGCGCCGTTCGGGCCGATTAGACCCGTAATCGTCCCGGACTGAACCGCAAGCGTGCACCGGTCGACCGCTCGGACGCCGCCAAACGTCTTCGTCACTGCATGCGTCGCCAAGAGGGGTCTAGCTTTCGTCACCAGTTCAGCACCCACCTCGGGCGTTTCGCGACGTGCTTCTTCTCGGGCAGCAGTCCCTGCGGTCGGAAGAGGATGATGAGGATGAGGATCACCCCGATCGCGATGAGGCGGAAGTAGAAAATCTTGATTGCGAACGCCTGCGGGATGTCGATCCACGAGGGCAAGCGGACAGTGACGTACTCCAAGAAAAGGAAAACCCAGGCGCCAAGGAGGACCCCGCGGTTGTTCCCCATGCCTCCGATGATTACCATGACCCAGACCGTGAACGTGTCCTGGGGCGTGAACTGGTTTTCGGGCGGGAAGACCCCTCGCAGCCAGAACGCGAAAAGCGCCCCGGAGACGCCCATGAGAAAGGCCCCAAATACGAAGGACTGAAGCTTCAGGAAGAACGTGTCCTTCCCGAAGGCCTGCGCGGCATCCTCGTCCTCCCTGACCGTGCGCAGCGCGCGACCCCAAGGGGACCGAGACATGCGCTCCACGGCAAGGAAAATCACAAGGAGGGCCACCGCGACGAGACCGAAGTAGGACAACTCGGTCTTGTACGTCTCGAATCCGAACTCGAACGGGCGCGGGATACCCCCGAACCCGTAGACGCCCCCAGTCACCCCTTGGAGATTCTTCACGAACACTCGCATCGTAATCTCCCCAAGGCCCAGGGTGGCAATCGCGAAGTAATCCGCGCGGAGGCGGAGCGTGGGAATCGCGATGAAAAAGGCGAGGACTGCCGCTGCGATGCCCGCCACGACGACGCCGAATGCGAAAGAGGTCGACACGCCCGCGATCCGGGGGAAAACGCTCTGGTCGATGCCCCAGTGGCCGGGGGTTGCAATCCCGGCCGCGACTGGGTCTGTGACGACCATTGCCGCGGCATAAGCGCCAATCCCCCAGAACCCGACGATTCCCGCGTTGTACAGGCCAGCCTGCCCCAACTGCATGTTCAGGGCTATCGCGAGGATGCCCCAGATTGCGAAATAAGCGAGGAACCTGGAGACGTCGGCGACGACTCCAGTGAGCTCAGCCACGAACCCTCCGTCTCCAAGCGCGGGCAAGGCTGTGGAGGAGTTTCTTGAATTCCGCACGAATCGGGGGGACGTCAAAGCCCACGGGTCGTCCCACGATCCCTTGTGGACGGACCAGGAGGACGATGACCAAGATGCCGAAAGGAATTAGGAGGGAGAATTCCTCCGGAATCCCCGTGCGCACGGCGACCGGGAAGAACAGGTTGCGCGCAAGGCCCATCACGAGGGCCCCGAGCATCGCGCCGTAGGCGGAGCCGATACCGCCGAGAATGACCGCGGAGAAGACAATGAGGAGGATGCTCGCCCCGAGACCGGGAACGAGGGTCGTCAAGCGAACGCCGATGATGATGCCGCCCGCCCCCGCAAGGAGCCCCGCGAGCACCCAAGTCACGTAGCGCACCTGCTTCACGTTGATCCCGGTGATCCTCGCCAGATCTGGGTTGTCGGCGGTCGCCCGCATCGCCTTTCCCAGCTTGGTGAATTGAAGAAGGAACGTCAGGAAGAGAACGGAGACGAGCGCGGTCACCATCGGAGCGAACCCCTGAAGAGGATTCAAGGTTACGAAAAGGCCCGTCAACGGGTCGCGCACGGGGAACGCCCAGTTCTCCGGCAGGACGATGCCGAACGTAATGATGTCCGTCCCCCAGACGCTTCGGATCGAGTTCTGTAGGATGAGCGCAAGGCCCACAGATGCGACGAGGGGCGCCACCGGACCGCGACCCTCCAGCCGCGAAAAGATTAGGAACTCGAACAGAATCGCCAGTAGCGCAACGAAGAGCAGCGCACCGAGAATCCCGGCGACGTAATTCCGGCCGGTGACGCCCATGATGAACAGTGCGAAGTACGCCCCGACCGTCATCATGTCCCCGTGGGCGAAGTTCGCGAACTTCTTCACTCCGTAAATCAGGGATAGACCCATCGCCGCCATGACGATGACAGAGGCCTCCACGAGTCCGTTGAGAAGGTTCTGAAGGACCATTCTATGCCGCCGGAACGGAGCCCATCCTATAAAACGGAGACGACCGTCAGCCGCATATCCTGCTCCAACCTCCCCGGGCCGTGCTCGCACACCTCCGCACTCCGCGCTGGCGGCGCTTCGGCATCTGGTCACGGGGGCTCGGCGCAGCCGTCCTCGGCATCGCCGCTTTCGCCCCACTGCCCGCGCTCGCGGTGGCGTCTCTGGGGATTCCCGGCCTTGCGCTCTTCGCGATCGGGGCCCTCGTGTGGCTCGCCCGAGACCCTGAATCGTGGCGGCGCTGAGTTCGCGCCGAAGACGAGACCCATCCTCTCGGACCGCGTAATTCGGCTGTAATCACAGTGCAGGCCCCGCCCCCCGGCCGAGGAGATGCTCTCGCGCAAGTCCCAGCGGCGGCGCGCCGAGGCCGAGGAGCCGGTCGTGGAACTCGCGGAGTGTCGCCTTCCGGTTCCGCGCGAGGAAGTCGCGGCGCAGCTTCTTGATCATCAGCTTTCCCAGGGTGTAGTTCAGGTAGCCGGGGTCCCACGTCCCCCGCTTCGCCTCGCGCTCCGCCGGCAGGCGGTCGAGGAAGGCGTTCTCCATGAAGAAGCGCGTCGCGTCCTCCCACGACCAGCCCGCTGTGTGCATCTTGATCGACGACAGATACCGGCAGTTCCGCAGCAGGGCGTCCTGGAGGGCCGCGAGGCGCAGCCGCGGATCGCCCCCGCCGAGGCCCTGGTCCACCGCCATCTCCTCGCAGTAGTGGGCCCAGCCCTCCGTGAACGCATACGAGTAGTAGGACCGCAGGACCGTTGACTTCACGTTCTTGCGGTGGAGGAAGTGGACGTAGTGGCCCGGATAGCACTCGTGCACGCTGATGTTCCGGAGGCTCGTGTAGTTCAGGTGGCGGAGCCACTCCTCCTGCTTCTCCGGCGTCCACGAGTCCTCGACCGGGGTGACGTAGTAGTACGCCTCCTTCGCGACCTTCTCGAACGCGCCCGGGGAGTTCATCGCCGCCGTGGCGAAGCGGTAGAACCGCGGGGTCTCGACGACCTGGGCGCGCTCCTCGGACGGGACGCTCACGAGGTCGTGGTCGATGACGAACTGGCGGAGGTCCTCGAGCATCGCGCGCGTGTCCTCGATCAGGGACTCCGCGCTCGGATGGTCTCCCTCCATGTCCTCCACGACTTCGCGGGGCGCCTTGCCGGGGCCGATCTTCCGCGCGGTGTCGAGGAACGCCTGCTTGTTCTGCTCGAGGTCCTTCGTGCCGACGTCGAGGAGGCGGCCGAGGGGGATCTTCGTGAGATGGTCGGCGAAGATCATGCGCTCGTACTTCCTGGCACCGAGCGCGAACTCCGTCTTCACGCGCGGCTTGTACTTCGACGCCAGCTCGCTCACGAGCATGTTAATCTCGTTCACCGCCGCCGCGTTCGTCCTCTGCACGAGCTTCTGGACCGCCGGGGAGACCTTCGAGAGGTACTGGGTCACCTCCCGGTCGTACTGGTCCGCGATCCCCCGCGCCGCCATCTCCGCCATCTCGTACTTCGTCTCCGCCAGGCGACGGTCCATGCTCGCGCGGAGCTGCCGCAGGTACCGCGGGACCTGCGACTGGAGCTTCGCAATCGCCCGCAGGCGGCGATCGAGCGGCGCGTAGTTTCGCATCAGGTAGTTCAACACGGACATGCGGAACAGGGTGGAGGACGGGAGCTCCCTCGCGTCCTTCGCGTCCGCGAAATCCCAACGCTCCGTGAGGAGCATGCCCTTAAGGGTGCCGAGTTCGAGGCGCAGGGAGGAAGAGAGCTTCGCCGTTTCCCCGAACGACTCCAGCGCCTTCAGCTGCTTCTCGATCTGCACGACGCGGCGCGCCACGCTGGCGGTGGAGGAGTCGGGCAGGCGACCGTCGTACTCGTGGAGGCCCGAGCCGGCGGCGGCCGTCGGGTGGAAGCCCCTCCGTCCCTGGATGATTGCCTTCGCGATTGCGTTGAACGCTGCCCCCGGTCCGCGCTTCGCCATCCTCTCGCCCCGTCCCGGAATCGGCGGCGGACGGTTAAGGGTGCGCCCTCTCGCGGGGACGCCCCTCCTCCCTCGCGTCGCGCGCAGGCGTAACTACATATGTCCGGCGGCTCTGCCGCGCCACCGCGACTCGCTCGGGAGGATTCAGGATGGCAACCGCGAAGAGGAACCGGCCCACGGAAACCGTACGCCCGGAGAAGTATGTGCTCACCTTCAAGCCCGACCTCCGCACGTTCACCTTCGAGGGGGAGGAAGAGGTCACGGTCCGCGTCTCGAAACCAGTGAGGACGCTCGTCCTCGACGCGACGGAGCTGAGGGTTTCCGCCGCCACCGCGAGGCTACCCGATGGCACCGTCGTATCCGCCGCCAAAGTCGACCACGACGAGGCGTCGCAACAGCTCCGCCTGACGTTCCGGACGGCGATCCCGAAAGGCGCTGCGAGCCTGACCATGAAGTTCGAGGGGACCCTCAACGACCGGCTCGCGGGCTTCTACCGGAGCAAGTACACGACCGCGGAGGGGACCGAAGGATGGATGGCGGCGACGCAGTTCGAGGCCACGGACGCACGCCGGGCCTTCCCGTGCTGGGATGCCCCTGAGGCGAAGGCGGTGTTCGAGGTCTCCCTCGTCGTTCCGAACGGGATGGCGGCGGTGTCGAACACCCCGATCGTCCTGGAGAAGGACCTCGGCGACGGGACGAGGCTCGTGCGCTTCGCGGAGACGCCCCGGATGTCCACGTACCTCCTGGCGTTCGTCCTGGGACCGCTCGAGGCCCTCACAGGAAAGACGAAGGGCGGGGTGAGGATCGGCGTCTGGGCCACGCCGGACAAGGTTCGATACGGCCGCTGGGCCCTGGAGAACGCGACCCGCGTCCTCGACTACCTGGACGGGTACTACGGCATCCCCTATCCCCTCGCGAAACTCGACCACATCGCCCTCTCGGACTTTGCGGCAGGGGCGATGGAGAACTGGGGGGCGATCACGTACCGGGAGCGCATCCTCCTCCTGGACCCGGCGACCTCCGACATGCAGACCCGCCAGAACATCGTCGACGTGATCGCCCACGAGACCGCGCACATGTGGTTCGGCGACCTCGTCACGATGGCATGGTGGGACGACCTGTGGCTCAACGAGAGCTTCGCTTCGTGGATGGGCACGAAGGCGGTCGACGCCCTCCATCCCGACTGGCAGATGTGGACGCAGTTCCTGTACCTCGACACGATCCGCGGGCTCGCCCTCGACGGCCTCCGGAACTCCCACCCGATCGAGGTCGAGGTCAAGGACCCCGCCGAGGTCCGCGAGATCTTCGACGAGATCAGTTACAGCAAAGGAGCGTCGATCCTCCGGATGGTCGAGCAGTTCCTCGGGGAGGACGTGTTCCGGCGCGCGGTCCGGGCCTATCTCAAGGCCCACAGCTACGCCAATGCGCGGGGGGAGGACCTCTGGAAGGCGCTCGAGGAGACCTCCGGCCAGCCCGTCCGGGCCCTCATGCGTGCGTGGGTGACGCAGACGGGGTTCCCGGTCCTCGACGTGCGGATCAAGAGGGGGGACCGGGATGCCGCGGTGACGCTCGCCCAGTCGCGCTTCCTGTTCGAGAACATCGCGGGGTCCTCGGATGCGAAGACGCGGTGGCCGGTGCCCGTTCGCATCGCGCGGGCCGGAAATCCGAAGGTCACCAAGTTCCTCATGGAAGGGAAGAGCGCAACGCGGTCCGTGGGTCCGGGCCGCCGGCGCGCCGCAGACGATTGGATCAAGGTGAACGCGGGGCAGTCCGGATTCTGCCGGGTCAACTACCCGCGGGAGGAGTGGGATCGCCTCCGTCGGGCGGTCGCGGCGGGGGAACTCGATCCCAGCGACCGTCTGGGGCTCCAGAACGACGCGTACGCCCTCACTCGCGCGGGCTACCTCCCGGCGACGACCTTCCTCGAGGTGACGTCGGCGTACGACAACGAGGACGACGCCACGGTCTGGCGGACGATCTCCGAATCCCTCCTCGGCTTCGAGACCCTCATCGCGGACCAGCCGTATCTCGAGGGGTTCTGCGACTATGCGAGGAATCTCTTCCGCTCGGTCGGCGCGCGCGTCGGTTGGGAACCGAGGCCGAAAGAGGGGCACCTCGACGCCCTGCGCCGCGCGACCGTGCTAGGCCGCCTCGGTCACTACGGGGACCCGGTCGTCTTGGACGAGGCGTCCGCGAGGTTCCAGCGCTACCTGAAGGAGCCGAAGTCCCTGCACCCGAACCTGCGTGCCCTCGTCTACGGGCTCGTCGCACAGCAGGCGGACGAGTCGACCTACGAGCTCCTGTGGGACCTCCAGCGGAAAGCGATCCTCAACGAGGAGAAGGTGCGCATCCTCGTCGCGCTGACCAAGGCGAAACGCCCGGACCTGCTCCGGGAGACCCTCGACCGCTCCCTCTCGAAGGAGGTGCGCTCCCAGGACGCCGTGATCATGATTACGAGCGTGGCGACGAGCCGACCGGGCGCCGGGAGGGACCTCGCGTGGTCGTTCATCAAAGACCACTGGGCCGAGCTCTACCGACGGTACGCCCCCTCGGGCTTCCTGATCCGTCGCCTCGTGCAGGTCCAGGAGGCGTTCACGACCCCCAAACAGGCGTGGGACGTCGAAGCGTTCTTCAGGGCCCACAACGCGCCGGAGGTCCGGAGGACGGTGGCGCAGGTCGCGGAGAAGATCCGCGTCAACGCGACATGGATCGAGCACAACGGAAAGGACCTCGCACGGTGGTTCCGCGGCCGACCCCGCGGGGCATGAGCGTCGCGCGAGCCTGGGCGAACGATACATGCGGAACGGCCATATCCCCCTGACCCGTCCCTCCCGGCATGCCCGAGCCCGCACTCATCCAGCTCACGGAAAGAGCCGCCGACCATGTCCGGACCGTCCTCGCGGATCGGCCCGAGATGCCGCCCCTGCGCCTCCGCGTCGTGCGGACGCATTGCATGGGGGGCCGGGGCCACGCGTATGATCTACGGATCGCGGAGGACCACGTTGAAGAGGACATCCAGACCGAGTCCCGCGGCGTGACCTTCATCGTCGACCCGGAGAGCGCGCGACTCGTCCGGGGAATCGAGCTCGACTTCGTGCAGGCCGAGTTCTCTTCCGGATTCGCTCTCAACAACCCGAACGCGGTCGGCAAGTGTCCCTGCGGACATCACGATCTATTCTCGTGAGCCAAATCGCGGGGTCGGGCAACCTCGTGCGCCGTTGCCCCCGTGCATGGTTCGCTGCGACGCCCTCGGAACGTGCTGAAGCCTGATGCATCGTACGATTCGCAACAGGATATCCGATACAACGGGTTTCGCAAGACGTGCCCCTCATCCTTTCGCCGGCAGCCTCCTCAAATATCCCGGTCACGTTCCGGGGGAGAGGTGTGCCGCCGCCGAGGGGGGTACGCCGCCTCGACGCATGGCCGCAGGCGATCGCCGCCAATCCGACGGACCTGATCCGATGGCGCTGACGTGGAACGAGTTCCGGAAGGTCGACATCCGCGTCGGCCGCATCCTTGATGCCGGGGACTTCCCCGAGGCGAGAAATCCCTCGTACAAGCTCACGGTCGACTTCGGTCCCCTCGGGGTGAAGCGCACGTCCGCTGCCATCCTGCCGTGGTACACCAAGGAGGACCTCGTCGGTCGCTCGGTCGTCGCCGTCGTAAACTTCCCGCCGAAACAGATCGCGAACTTCCGGTCGGAGGTCCTCGTGCTCGGCGCGGTGCAGGCGGACGGCCGCGTGATCCTCCTTCGGCCGGACGAGGAGGGCGAGCTTGGCGCGCGGGTCGCGTAGAGTCCGAATCCGGCCGTTGAATCTCCGCGACCACGACGCCGTCATCCACCTGCTCTCGGCGTGCGACATGCATCCGCACACGAGGGGGCGCGACAGTCCGGTGGCGTTCCGCCGCCAGTTGGTGGCACATCCCACGACGTACCTCGGG